>FMSI01009616.1_pt1 | contig 121707 bp, 124 predicted proteins | sample 1504471 | NCBI WGS metagenome assembly FMSI01 (sample SAMEA4475357, study PRJEB15587) | soil metagenome | biome: Soil; feature: Field | place: India | collected 2015-03-11 | depth 0 m
GGTTTTAATTTTTTATTTCACTTTGGCAAATAGCAATAAATCAATTAATTTAATTATTTTTACTTATGTGTTTTTAATTTTTCCCTTTATATTTTTAAATCTATTTAAAAACTGGCTATTATAATTCACCCTTCCATTCTCTAAAAAATTGTTTTAAAAATAATTTTAAAAATTTGTGTCGCTTCTCTCCTATTGTTTTCGCTGTTTTTGTATGTAATCTATCTTTAAGTAGTAATATTTTTTCATAAAAATGATTTATTGAAGCACTTTTACTCTTTTTATAATCATTAAATGTTTTATGAAATTTCGGTTTTATTTCAGGGTTATAAATCTCTCTTCTCATAAATCCACCATAAGCAAATACTCTGGCAATGCCGATTGCACCAATAACATCTAATCTATCAGCATCTTGAACAATTTTACCTTCTATTGATTCCATTTTATCTTTAACTCCAGCTCCCTTAAAAGAAACATTCTCAATTATATAACATACTTCTTTTAAAATTTTTTCATCAACTCCCAGTTTTTCTAACAACTCTCTCGCCTTTTTTGAGCTTGATTTAAGACTACCAGAAAATTTCCAATCAGCAATATCATGTAATAAAGCCGCTAACTCAATTACAAATAAATTTCCACCCTCTTTTTTGGCAATCTTTTTAGCCATCTTCCAAACTCTAAAAGCATGCCACCAATCATGACCAGTTGGTTCTCCCTTCAACTCTCTTTTTACATATTCTTTAACCTTTTGAATTACTTTGTTTTTGTTCATTGGTTTCATATGCAATCATTATAACTTATGATTTAATTTAACTCTTTAGTTATTTATACATCTTTTTAATTACCTACCTATACACCAATCACTTCTTTTAAGAAGAAAATGCTCTATTATTTTGTCTTCACTCATCAAAAATCTGAAACCTTAATTATATCTTTAGATTTACTCAAGAGCAAGGATAGTATATTTTTGATGGAATACTTCCCATTTTGGATATTCACTATTGAAATAATTTCCTTATTCATAATTTATAATTTATGTATGGCAAAGGATTTAGTAAATTGTAAAATTTTTGGTAACATTTTTATTATTGAAAGAATCTGGAGTAGTGGTAAATCATCTCTATGCAGATTTCTCAGAAAATATTTTAAATTTAAATTTATACAAGAACCTAATTACATTCGAGTAAGGTATAAAGAGAAAAATTTAAATAAGCTGACTTTATGGTACTTTGAACAGCATCTTAAAAATATAAAACGGGCTGTTAATTTAGCGAACAAAGGATGTAATGTAGTTATAGAAAGAAGTCCCATATCTAGTATAGCGTTTGGTAAGGCTGTACTTCCCAAGTTGCCTAAAGCTTTATCGGTAGAAAATGTGTGGAATTATATTCGAAAATTCAATATGCCGATTTATATAATTTATATCAACAAAAAAGTATCAAAAAAAACACTGTTTGTTATGAGAAAAAATAGACATTTAAGCGCATTTGCTAAAATCCATATAATAAATAGAATTAACCACAATCTACAGTATTATTTACGAAAACTAGCTCGGTATCCTTTGATTCATTTAGTAAAAGTGGAGCGGGTTAACACTTCAAGGGATGGCGCCAGGATTCCCCCAATCAGCATCCCGTATTTTCTATACATTTCCAATTTACAAAAACGATAATGAAAATAAGGATTTTGGCAAGAGTAATTATTTTTGCAAAAGATAGAATACTATTAGTGAAGAACAGAGGAATGAATTTCTGGTATCCACCGGGAGGAGAATGGGAATTTAAAAAAGAAACTATTATCGAAGCAGCCAAAAGAGAAGTTAAGGAAGAAACAGGTTTAGATGTAGAAATAATAAGGCTGTTATATCTTCAGGAATTCCATCCTAATAGCACAACAATATTTTTTGAAACATTTTGGTTAGGAAAACCGCATGGCAAGCTAACCCAGGTTAAAAATTGGAAGGATTTGATGCACGAAGGTTTAGTTGAGGAAGCTCGCTGGTTTACTAAAGATGAAATTCAAAATCTACAAGTTTTTCCTAAAAGACTAAAAACTACATTCTGGGAACGAATCAATAAATTTTTAGAGGAAGAAGACCCATTTATTGGCGTTTTGGGGCTTGAGCAAGTATAAAATAATTCATAGCTAACATTTTGATTAAGGGTATTTGTCACAAAATTAACATGGATGGAAGAAAAAATAACCAAGCATTTAAATAATCTCATTCCTCTTTCAAAATACAAATTTCTTAACTAAATAGAAATAACAAAATTTTCTCTTAAACATAAATTAGAATTATAAGATTAGGTTAATAAATAAATTTCTTTAAATATGTTCGCTGTATTACTGCATTTAAACCCAATGATGGCTGTTGAGTATAAATTAATAGAGAAATAGAATTAATTTCTTATTGAAAAAACAAGTTAATTTATTTTACTTTTAATTTCAGATATATTTTTCAAAATCAAAATTTTTATTATGTTTCCGCTTTTTAAAATAATTAACCCTTATAAATTACTTTCTTCTTATAGTAACTATAATTGATTACGGTAATATTTAGCTTTATTTAAAAGAAAATCTTTAATTTTTTCTGCGCTTTCCTTAGTAAGACCATCAATAATTAACCTATTCCACGCCGATTCACCAGCTGTTTCGATTATTATCGTATAAATTCCCAAAATTCTTCCTAAAAAACCTTGAGATATATTAACATTTTGAATTTTATCATAATAAAGATAAGAAATTGATTGTCCAATTACTTTACTTCTAATTTCTCCTCTATCTTTATCAAATCGAAAATAAAAATTTTTGTACCAGATTAGAGCTCCAATTAAACTTAAAATAAAATTTATCACAAGAATCATTAAAAATAAACTAAAAGACAATCGCAGTAAATATCCACCAAATAAAAATATACCTCCCCAAATAGTAAAAAGCAAAATTAATAAAGAAATTGTGCCACTTATAAAAAAAATTATTGAATGGGTAATAACTACAAACTTTGAAAGTGGATATTGATTTATAGAAATTTCTTCCTCGTTAACTTTCTCTTTAAAGCTTTCTATTTCAGAATTTTCTGATTTAATAACCTCATCTTCTTTTTTTGATTTTCCTTGCCTATCTCTCAGCTTCTTTTCTAAAAAAGCAACTAATTTCTCAGCATTTTCTTTATTCAAACCATCAACATGGGAATAAAAACCAGAAGTTTCTCCGGCAGTTTCATAATGAACATCATAAAGACCGAAAATACGATCTAAAATGTCCTGATCAACATAAACATTTTGTAATTTATCGTAATTAACATAACCAGTTGCTTGGCTAATTACTCCTTTTCTGACAACACCTCTTTCTTCGGTAAATTCATAAAAATAAAGCTTATAGTAAAAATATTCATAAATGAGTATAGCAATTATTGCTAAAAACGTAATAAGAACTGCAATTATTAAAGCTAAATTTTCAATAAATTGATTTTGTATCTCATTATATGTTTCTTCTTTATATAAATAAGAAATAGTTAGAACAAGTAATATAATTGTAAACAAAACCAATGCAGGGAAAAGCTGAAAAAACCTAGCTATTGTTTTTTTAATTATTTTCTTTGGGCTTAAAGGTAAATTTTTAGAGTTATACATAATCAATTTTTATTAAGTTTTCTCTAACTAATTTAAAAACTTCCTTTTTTGAGTAAATTTTTAGCATGATGGTTATTGTTATAAATTAATTGTAACATATCTTATCATACGAGATTCAACAGAGTCAGTGCTAATTCTTACTTAAAATCTGGAGCTTTTTGATTAATTTTTAGTTTGATCATTTTTATTTAGTTGATTAGTAAAAACTTAAATACTGCCCCTTCATTATACTTCAAAAACATCCTCCCTGAAAACAAATTGATATATTTCTCAATTTTTTATCTGTCTAAAATAAGAATATTTTGTGACTGCGTTGATTTTAAATTACTCCGCTTTCTTTGATCTCAAAAAGATTTTGGTAAGAGTCAATTCTACATTTCATACCAAGGGGGACAGTAATTATTGGATCAGTATGTCCGATATCAACATTCATCAAGACTGGAAATCTGTACTTAGCAGTTCTTCTTTTAATTATTTCTACAAGTTGCTTTCTTTCTTTTTCTGAATAGCCAAAAAATCTGCCCACAATCATAGCTTTTATATTTTTAAAAACACCGGACAATTCTAAATCAGTTAAATAAGAATCAACATTTTCTATTTTTTCTCCTTTAGTAAAATCACAATCACTTTCTGGGATCTCCCAAAAGAAAATTGAACCTTTAAAATCAGGCCAATATTTTGTTCCTCGTAAGTGCATCATTGAAGTAATACAACCTCCTAAAATTGGACCTTCTGCTTTTCCTTTTTTTAACCATTTCCAGCCTTTGTTTTTCCTCATCTTTCGTGGCCGTTTAAGATCTGCTTTTTCAAACCAATCAAGAATTTCATCTGTCCAATAAGAAGAAGGTGTGATTTTACCTACAAGCTTATTGTCCATCACAGCTTTTTTGAAATATTCTTCAGTATATTTAAGTATTCTTGGATTTTCGGCAAATTGAGTAAGAGCAGCCGGTCCATAAAATGTTACTAAATTACTTTGGGTATAAAAAGCGAAATGCAAAACAGTAGCATCAGAATAACCAACAAAAATTTTCGGATTCTTTTTGACTAAATCGAAATCTATGTATTGCAAGAGTTGATTAGAATGATTCCCGCCCATAAAACAAATTATTGCTTTAACTTCTTTGTCTTTAAAAAAAGAATTTATGTCTTCGGCTCTTTCTTTAGCATAACCAGCTGTATATCCTGCAACTTTTAAAGCGTTCTTGCCAACCTTAACTTTAAAACCTATACTCTCTAAAGTTTTGATAGCCTTGTGAGCTCGATGGGGGACCAAACCTGCAAGCGGAGCAGAAGGACTTATTAAACCGATAGTATCTCCTATCTCTAATTTTGGTGGTTTTATTAAACGCATTACTTATGTTATTTTTAATTTTTGCCACATCTCATCTGCATCAAAATCTTTTTTGGGCAATTGAGGCCAAGTGTCTAAACCATCATCTTTAAATCTTGGAAATAAATGGAAGTGAAAGTGAAATACAGACTGTTGACCATCTTTACCGCTGGCGTGCAAAACATTCATTCCTGTAGCTCCAATTTTTGTTTTATATTCTTTGGTTAAAAATTGAGCAACTTTGATTAATTCGCACAACAGTTCTTCAGGAATATCATAAAGATCTTGAAAATGTTTTCTCGGCACAACTAAAGTATACCCATAAACTCCGATTTTTTTCGGCAAAAAACATATAACATCCTCATTTTCATAGATTACTCTTGCTGGCTCCTCTCCTCGAACAATTTTACAAAACACACAATCATCCATTACTCTTATTTTAACAAAATTTCAAAAATAAACCTCATTCAAACCAGCAAAAAGTGAGAAAAATGTAGAAATTAATAGAGATTTTGAGAAAGAGAGTGAAAATTATTCTTCTGTGCTCCGGGGGCAGGATTCGAACCTGCGACATCCTGGTTAACAGCCAGGCGTTCTACCACTGAACTACCCCGGAATAAAATTTTTTCGTTTTGCGTATGACCTTTTCAATTCTTTTTCTTTTGCTCTAGCTTTTAATCTATTGCCAACAAACTCTTTATAAACTAAAACCCACGGTCTATGACCTTTCGTAAATTTACTATCCCCTTTGTTATGCTCTTTTAGTCTCTTCTCTGGATTTTTGCTTATACCTATATAATGCTTCCCTGTTTTCAAACTTCTCAAAACATACACGTAATAATTCATTTTAATTTTATATTATACAGCCGCGCGTTTTCGCCTATTGGCGAATAAACCCTGCCTGCCCTTGTCTGCCGATAGGCAAAGGCAGGCACGCCTACCCCGGAATCTAAATCAATATTTTTATAGAGTGCAATACTTATCTTCAATTACTTCAAAACTTCTAATAATATTTTACCAAATTTTTCAGCAGATTGTGGACCATTGGCAGTTACTAAATCACCATCACGAACAACATCCTCGCCAGTATAGTCAGCGCCATTTTCTTTTAAAACTTCGATTGGCTTTTTGTTTTCTTCGCTTGACCAACAGGTTGCTTTCTTTCCCTTCAAAACCCCAGCCTTAGCTAAAATTGTTGGGGCAATACAAATCGCTGCTAATTTTTTCTTTAACTCAACAGTTTTTTGGGCAATTCTATAGCTAACTTCATTATCTAAATTTTCTAAAGCCCCAGGGCCACCAACAAAAACAACCATATCGAAATCTTCAGGATTTAAATTTTCTAATTCCAGATCAACAGTTATTTCACCACCATCAGCGCCGATAGCTTTTTCACCTTTTTGGGTATTACTTACAACAACAATTTGATGGCCAGCATTTTTCAAAATCTCTTCCGGTACAAAAAATTCTCTATCTCTAAAATTTCGCTTAGCAATTATAAAAGCAATTTTCTTCATTTTAATCTAATTTTTATTATTTAAAGTATTTAAGTTATTATAAAACAAAAGTTCAAAAATCAAAGATTATGAATTTAATTATATTATTCACTATACTATTGAGATTTATTGATTTATAAGAAATGTTTTAAGTAATTTTCAATCTTATTTTTGTTTTTGGTCAGATAGAAATCAGGATGAATGCAGACAGAAATTAAAAGAAAATTTTTTAATTTACTTTTATAATTTATCAACTTATTGCCTGATATAATTGGATAATGAATAATTCTAAAAGCTTCATTTAAACCAAAATAAAGTGAGATTTTTTCTTGAGGAATTTTTAAAATTGAGCTTAATTCATTAGCCATTTTAAACTGAAAACTCGGTTCTTTTTTTATTAAAGTTAGGTGTTTATCTTTTATTTGGAAAATCTTTTTTCTAAAAATTGTTTTATAAAAATTCCATTTAATTAAATCTTCAATAATAGCTCTTGTTTTCGGATTTGTTTTATATAACAAATAATTAATTGCTTCATCATCGGTAAATTCAAAAAAACTATCTTTAATTTGATTTTTAAAGTAAGCAAGACTAATTGCTCTTTCTAACATCATGTATGGTATTAAATTAGTGTCAGAATGAATAAATCCATAGATAAACTTCCGCCATCTTTCCCAAGCAGAAAGTTCATTTCTCAGATGAACATCTCTTTCTACTAATACTAACTTATTTCTTTTTAGATATATAGCCTTTATTATAGTTAGCGGATTGTAAGGATTTTGAGTATAGCATCCGGTGCTAAAGCCAAACCTTAAAAGATTATCTAAATTATCAATATCAAGCGAGCTATTAATAATTTCCGACAGGAATCCACCCTTACCCTCAATTAAATCACTAATCTTTTGTGGTGATGTTTTGTTTTTTATTAGAAAATCTTTAATTTTGCTACTAAAAATAATTTTTCTAGCTCTTTCTTCGTGGTTTTTACCCAATTTTTCGCTCATATATCTTTCGGTTAAGTGAGTAAAGGGTGGAGTTCCAACATCATGCAGTAGAGAAGCAAAATATAATTCTTTACTTAATGGTTTAAATTCTTTTTTAATTTGGCAAAGCTTTTTTGCTAAATAAGCAACACCCACAGAGTGTTCAAATCTAGAAGCACAAATTGAGGTTGGTAAAAAAAGTGATGGAACAGTTGATTGTGAAATTCTTTTTAACCTGATTAATTCTGGAAAATGGAAAAGTTCGCTTTCATAGTTTTCAAAAATTATTTCTCCATAAAGCCTATCGAAAATCTTCATTTTTTAAATTATGTATTATATAGTTAATTAATATATAATAAAAAAATAACCATAAATAATTTTTAATAAAATTTCTTAAATATGATAAAAAATTTTTTAATCTTAATAATTTTAACAATACTTTTAATATTTTCATCTTTATTAATCTTAGAAAAAGAATTTAATATTAATTTGCTAGAGAAGCATATAGTTTATGATTTTGGCGCTAATAATAAAAAAGATTTTTATATTCCAAAAGCGGGTTTTTCTTATTTGAAACCCAAAATTCTAGAAAAAAGAATTTTTGAAGTTGATTTAACAGATAACAAAATTTATTTTTTTGAAGATGGAGAGCTTAAAAAAATAATTCCAATTGCTTATCAGGCTCCTTATGGAAAATGGTATCAAACACCAACGGGTTATTTCCGGATCGGCGTAAAAAAGGAAAAGCATATATCATCGTTATTTCCTGTTTATATGAATTATGCTGTTCAGATGTATGAAGATTTTTTTGTCCACGAAATTCCTTATTATTTTAATGGTCAAAAAGTAGATTCAAATTTTACTGGTGGTTGTATTCGTTTAGAAACAGACTATGCTAAAGAATTTTTTAAATTGGTCAAAACAGGAGATTTAATAATAAGCTATATAACCTTTAAAAATTTTAAAATTAAAGAAGGATTTCATCAGCCAGTTAATATTAAAGAATTTTTTATTCGTCAGAGATTTAATAATCCCTTGAGAACAAATTATACTTATTCAGAAGATAGACAAATTGATTATATTCAACATGCTGGTATTGATTTAGCTCCAGTGTTTCAGGCTAAAGATTTAAATGTTTACGCTGTTGCTGATGGTAGGATTGTCAAAGTTGTAAAAAATGGCGAAGGAGATCATGGTTTGGGGAATACAGTGATTATGGAGATAAACTCAAATACGTCTACAATTTGGCTCGCTCAGCGCGCCAGTTTGGTCTCCGCTAATGCTTCGGCTCAAACATACGCCCACAGCCTACCCGAGCCTCGCTCGCCAAAACTGCAGACGTTATACGCTCTTTATGGTCATATGGCTGAAATTAATCCGGATATTAAAGAAGGAGATTTTGTTAAGGCTGGCCAGATTCTTGGCAAAGTTGGTGCAACTGGTTATGGTTGTAATTATTGGCGAATTGGTGAAGATGGTTGTAATAAAAATACTCCATTGGATATTCATTTACACTTGGAAATTAAAATAAAACCAGTTTTAGGAAGTCCAAAGAAAGCTATTTGTAATATAGATAAAAAACCCACAGAATGTTATGGCTATACCCCACATAACCCCGATAAATTCGGGTTTTTTGACCCTCTAATCTTTTTGTTTGAAAAATTTTAAAAGTATGATAAAATTAAACATAAGGTCGAAAATTAAAATAGTCGAAAGATTAAAATTTAAATTAGATAGCCAAAATAATCTTAATTAGAATTATTTTGTTTAATTAAATTACCATGGATTTAAATACTTTAATTATGTTTTTATTACTTCTTTCTAATTTACTTTTAGGTCAAAATCAAGCCTTAAATCAAAAACCACCCATAAATAACAATCAAGTTCAACAATATAATCAAATTTATCAACAAAACAATCAATCTAACCAAACAAATAATCAAAACAACAATAATAATTCAAACAATCAACAAGGAAACAATACAGGAGATTTTAATGTAGCTGGTGGACCAATTTATTATCTTAGAGTAATTTTGGAGGGAATTGAACAAGAAAGAGCAACTTCAGTACCTGAACAAAGAATGGATGGAGATTTATATTGCGATGATCAAAGAAGAGAAGGTATAAGAGCAAGAGGTGTTCGTTCATATGATACCACACAAATTACATTATCTGACGATTGCGATAGACCAGCAGTTTTATTGAATATTCCTCATTATCTTAGTGTTTATGTATATTTAACAAGCACTAGTAGTCGTAACCCTCAAGATGTTTTCTTTAAAGCAGGTGATGTTGATAAAAATAATATGATTGATGATTCCGATTTATTAGAAGTATTATTTAATTTTGGAAACAACTGGCCTTATTCAACTTCCAGCGCTAAAAGACCAGATGTTAATTTGGATGGTTTAGTAGATAATATAGATCAACAAATAGTTTTAAGGAATTTTGGTGCTTATGGTTCAGTTGGTCCAGCTAATTATTCTTTAAGAATTAATTCAAATGATTTATCAAATAATACTAATACCCCACCTCAAAATTTAAATATTGATATTAGATGTACTGATGGTAGAAGTTTTAATTATCCCAATTCTAATTATAGTTTAGGAAGTGTAATTAATCTTACTGATTTACCCTATGATTGTAATCAACCCCAAGCCTTTATCTCTATGCCACACTTTTTAAGTAAAAGGACATATCTTCAAAATAATAATCAAGTAAATATTGATTTAACTTATGGTGATACTAATAATGATAATATTATTGATGATAGTGACTTATTAAATATTCTCTTTGCTTTTGGTCAAACAAGTGATTGGCGAAATAATCCTCGAGTTGATTTAAATTTTAATGGCACCGTCGATGACAATGATCAAGAGATTGTCTTAAGAAATTTTGGTTCCCGAGGTGATAATCGGTAAATTATTTGATAATTAACTTATAAAAATTTTTCTTGCCTATCCTTAATAAATCATTAGTATTAAGATTAATTTTTAAGTTATTAATATTATCTTGAACAATAACCTTTCGATAGTTAATTTCTATTGCTCCTTGTTCGATTAATCTTCGAGCTTCTGATTTTGATTTGACTAAATTTGATTGAGTCAGGATTTCGATTAAGGGTAAGTTTTTAATTTCCGAACTTAAAATAATTTCTTTAGCTAATGCTTCGTAATCTTTTTTTTGAAAGGTTTGTTCAAATTGATTGAGGGCTAAATTTGCTAATTTTTCATTGTGGTAGTATTTAACAATTTCATAAGCTAATCTTTTTTTAGCTTCCATTGGATGAAGATTAAGTATTTCTTTGATTTCCTTTTCGCTTAATTCAGTAGTTAATTCTAACCATTGAGGCAATAATTCATCAGAAATACTCATAACCTTACCGAACATTTCTTCGGGTTTTTCTGTAATACCAATGTAGTTTTTTAAACTTTTGCTCATTTTGTTTTTTCCATCTAAACCAATTAATAGTGGCGTTAAAATAATCACTTGAGGAGATTGATTAAATTTTGTTTGCAATTCTCTACCCATTAAACAATTTAACTCTTGATCACTACCTCCTAATTCAATATCAGCCTTAAGATAAACACTGTCATAAGCTTGGACTAAAGGATAAATAGTTTCATGAAGAAAAACTGGATTATTATCTTTTAATCTTTTTTGAAAATCTTCGCGTTCAATTATTTTTTGAATTGTTATTTTAGAGAAAATTTCTAAGATGTCTTTAAAATTTAATTTAGTCAACCATTCAGAATTGTACCTTACCTCAGTTTTATTTTTATCTAAAATTTTAAAAATTTGCTTAAGATAAGTAGATAAATTTTTTTTAATTTCCCGATCAGTCAATATCGGGCGAGTAATATTTCTACCACTTGGATCACCTATTTTAGCAGTGAAGTCTCCGATAACTAAAATAGCCTTATGTCCTAATTGTTGGAATTCTTTTAATTTTTTTAAAACAACAGCAAAACCTAAATGAATATCAGTTGCAGTTGGGTCAATTCCTAATTTTACTCTGAGTTTTTTATTTTTTTTGTAACAAAACTCAAGTTTTTCTCTTAACTCCTCTTCGGTTATTATTTTAGCTGTTTTCCGCTTAATAATTTCTATTTGTTGTTCAATTTTTACCCTTACCATTTTTAATTTAATACTTATTTAAAATACATTTAAATTATATCATTTAAAGAAAGATAGTTAAGATATAAATATTTTTGTTGCTTTAGTTCTTATTTTGAAGAGGTTTTTATTTTTAGAATATAAATAGTAAAATTTATAATAATAAAATCGAATTTTAAATAAAGGGCGAATAATATAATAAAATCATATATTAAAAATGAAAATAGTAATATTGGGAGGTGGTACTGGTTTGTCTAATATTTTAACTGGCTTAAAGGATGATTATGGTAAATTAATTAAAAGATTGACTGCTATTGTAACCGTTGCCGATTCAGGTGGTAGTTCTGGTTATTTAAAAAAAGTTTTTGATATCCCAGCTATTGGTGATATTAGAAATTGTTTGTTAGCTTTATCAGATATCGAAAGCTATTTTAAAGAAGTTTTCCAAAAAAGATTCAGCAAAGGTAATGGCCTAAGAGGACATCCTTTGGGAAATTTATTCCTGGTATCTTTAATTGAAAGCGAAGGAAATTTTTTAAAAGCTATTAAAAAAGCATCCCAAATTTTAAAAATTAAAGGTGAGATAATGCCATCCTGCTTAGAAAAAATTGAATTAATTGCTAAATTTGAAGATGGTAAGATTGTTAAAGGTGAAGAAAAAATAACTAAATATGGATTAACAACAAAGAAAAGAATTAAAGAATTAAAAATTAAACCTGATAATGTTAAATCTCCACCAGAGGTAATAAAACGAATTAATCAAGCAAATATGATTATTTTTTCGCCAGGTAGTCTTTATACCAGCATTTTACCAAATTTATTAATAAAAAACATTCAACAAGCAATTAATAATTCTAAAGCTGTTAAGGTATTTGTTGTTAATTTATTAACTCAACCAGGAGAGACCGATAATTTTACCGCCTCTGATCACTTAAATGAATTTTTAAAAATATCAAAATTGAATAAAATTAATGTAGCAATAGTCAATAATGGTAAGGTACCTCAAGATAAAATAAAAATATTAAAAAAAGAAAACAAAAAATTAGTCTTTCCTGATATTGAGAAAGTCAAACAATTAGTTGATAAAATATATTTAACCGACTTGATCAATAAAAAAGATATTTACCTTAAACATCACCCGCAAAAATTAAGAGATATAATTTTTAAAATCAAAAAAGACTTTAAGTTGTAAATGTCCAATCTTCTGATAAATTTTAATGTTATAATAAATAAAAAATGAGTTATTTTATAGCTACAATTTTAGGAACAGGCAGAAAGGGGGCTAATTCAGAAAAAGTTGTCGAGTTTGTTTTTGAGGAAGCTAAAAATTACGGATTTGATTCGGAATTGATTAAACCTCGAGATTGGTTGGATAGTCCTTTTACTGGAGAAATGAATGAAGAGAAATGGCAAAAACTTTCTGAAATATTTAAGAAAGCTGATGGTTTTATAATTGTTTCTCCTGAATACAATCATTCTTTCCCCGGCGAATTAAAACTTCTTCTTGATAATTTTTATGAAGAATATGCTCATAAGCCAGTTGGAATTTGTGGTGTTTCAGCTGGAAAATTAGGGGGAGCAAGAATGGTAGAGCAGTTAAGATTGGTATGTATCGAATTTTCAATGATTCCTTTGCGAAATGCTGTTTATTTTTCGGAAGTTCAAAATTTTGAAAAGGAAAAAGATAGCTATAAAGAGTTTTTAAAAATTATGTTTGATGAATTAAAATTTTACATCGAAAAATTGAGTCGAAATTAGTAATTTGATTAATTTAATAATGAAATACCCATATGCTTTACCATCCCTTCCGTATCCTTATGATGCTTTAGAACCTTATATTGATAAAATGACAATGGAAATTCACCATACCAAGCATCATCAAGGTTATGTTAATAATTTAAATTCAGCTTTAGAAAAATACCCCGAGTTTCACAATTTAGAATTAGAAGAAATCTTAAAAAATTTAAACCAACTTCCTGAAGAAATAAGAACTGTGGTAAGAAATAATGGCGGCGGACATTATAATCATTCTTTGTTTTGGGAAATTATGAAACCAAATGGCGGTGGTGAACCAAAAGGAAAATTAGCTGAAGCAATAAATGAAACTTTTGGTTCTTTTGAAAATTTTAAAAACTTATTTTCGGAAACAGCTTTAAAACATTTTGGTTCTGGTTGGGCTTGGCTTGTTTTGACTCCTGATAAAAAATTAAAAGTTTACTCTCTACCGAATCAAGATAGTCCTTTAATGAACGGCGATTTGCCGATTATAGGCTTAGATGTTTGGGAACATGCTTATTATTTAAAATATCAAAACCGCCGAAATGAATATATCCAATCTTGGTGGAATGTTGTCAATTGGGAGAAATTAGAAAATATATATTCAACTCTAAATAGATGACATTAATATTTTTATAATATAAGTTTGAAGTTTATAAATAATTTTTAAAACTCTCTTTTCGATTAGTTAATAATATTTAAATTATTGATTTGTGAATTTTTAATAATTTAAATGTTGAAATAATTTTAATTTATAGTAAAATCTTAACAGGAGGTAAGAAACATGGTTTGGTGCTATATTGCTGGTATTCTTTTAATTATTATTTCTTTAAAACTTTTAAAAGGATAAAGGGGAGATAGGGATGACGACCTCCCTTATTTTTTTGTTATTAAATTTTTTAATTATTGACAAAAATAAATTTTTGTTATAAAATTTTTAATAATGTCGAATTATCGGGTCAATAATCAGTTATTTTTGTTAATTATTATTTTAAGCCGAGGTGTTCCGGCTGAGGTGATTTGATTTAAAAATAAAAATTTTTATACCACCTCAGCCGGGGCAACCCGGCTTTTTTAGTTAATACCAAAAATTTCTCCCTAAAAGGACGTTTCGAAACATCTTTTTAGGGAGAAATTCCTTTTGTGGATTCTCCCGCGAAGCACACTAATAAGGAGGGTCAGTCATGAGAATATTGCTTCCAACAGGGGAAATTTTCGGTCAGGCGGAAATTTTCTCTCTATACGGACGCCGAGTAGGTGCTTTTAGGGGCCAATTTCTTATTGAATCTGACGAAATGACTACAATCCAGGAAGTTTGTAATTTTATATGGAATAAACTTCCGGGTTGTAAAAGTTTCGTCGGTCACGTAAGATTTGATTTGGTCCCTGGCTTCCCGGTTGATTCACCTGTCCTCGTTTCTGAGAGTATGTGGGATTTAGGACCACTACGCATTGTGGGAATCTACGAAGTTAATGCGCACTCTCCAGAGTGCGCATGCGCCTGTTCAGCCTTGCGTCGATCTTTCCCCGAAATTACTTTCAGACAACCTCATCCTGAACATAGGTTGTCGAGAGCTATTAAAAATAAGTTCGGGGAAGAAAAAATCATTTTCATCCGAGGTGACGGACTAGTAAAACAGGCTTGGGGTCAATATTTCATAGATGATCTCATTGCCTGTGGACTTAATTTGGAAGTAACACGACCAGACGAATTTTTAACCCACCCAGACCTTAGCCCATCCTCCGTGATATGGAGATGGGGTGATGCCCGGCTTTTACCCGATAAAACCGGAGGGGATGAGTTTCCTCTTTGGTTTCAGAAATATCTTCTTGATTTTCCAGGCGCTGTTTTTAATACAATGCCCAGACCCAGCAATGGAGATCTTCAGGATATTTCTTATAAGGGGTATTTAAAGCCCAATCGAGAATATCCTGAAGATTGGAATCGTCTTGTTGGCGACAATCGGATACTTCGAAACGATGACGACCTCGAATGGGCAATTTCAAAACAACAAAACTTAATTGCAAAACCCCTACGAGGGTCGTCTGGCCGAGGCGTAATTTTGGGACGCAAGGTGACTCCTGAAGAATGGGAGCGCTTTCTTCTTTCAAGCTTGGTCCCTAATACCGAAATCGGGCTATTTGAAGCTCGATGGCTTCCTAGGATCAAGTTGAATGACCTCGAGATTACCTTCGATATAAACCCTGCTTTTTGGGCAGATGGTTCTTCTCTCACTTACCTTTATACAGTAATTCGTGTAGATATGTGGGAGAAGTATTGGGAACGAGGAGTAATCAATGTAACCCAAGGAGCAGGGTTTGCAGGATGTGCAATAGAAGAATAGCCGCTTCCCAATCGCCAGAGGTTTTTACCTCTGGCGTTTTAATTTTCAGTTTAGTATGAAATTTAATGATATAATAAAAATTAATTATGTTATCAATATTAAAAACTTTAATTTCTTTTAAAACTATTTCTCAAGATACTAAAGAAAATCAAAGAGCGGTTAATTGGATTAAAAAAGAGATCAAGAATCTCCAATTATTTATAAAAGAATTTAATTTTAATAAATTTCCATCTTTGTTTGTTACTACGCTAAATACAAAGAATCCAAAATTGTTATTGGCCGCCCATCTTGATGTTGTTCCGGCTTCTGAAGAGATGTTTGGTTTGAAAATTAAAGACAAAAAAATTTTCGGTCGTGGGGTATATGATATGAAATTTGCAATTGCTTGTTATCTTCAGCTTTTAAAAGATTTGAGACAAAATTTAAAAAAATATAATTTCGGCGTAATGATAACAACTGATGAAGAAATAGGTGGTTTTAATGGTACAAAAAAGATTTTAGAAAATGGTTATAGGGGAAGATTAATTTTTTTACCTGACGGCGGTGGTGATTGGAATTTTGAGGAAAAAGCAAAAGGATTTTTACATCTTTTAATAGAAGCAAAAGGAAAATCAATTCATGGTTCAAAACCTTGGGATGGTGAAAATGCCATCGAGACTATTTTTGAATTTTTAAAAGAAATCAAAGAAAAATTCCCAAAAGAGTATTGCAAAGACAATAATCATTGGCATGAAACAATTAATATTGGAAAAATTGAAGGAGGGAGAGCCACAAATCAAGTTCCAGATTTTGCTCGAGCTTGGGTTGACATACGTTTTCCTCCTGAAGTTAATATTAAAAAAATAAAATCAATATTAAGCTTGGCTAAAAATAAATTTAAAAATAAAATTAAGATTACTGAATTAGTTTTTGGAGCACCGCATATAGTTGATAAAAATAATAAAGCAATTAAAATTTTTTCTAAAATAGCCTTAGAGAAATTTAATATTAGAACAAACTTTGTGCTCTCTCACGGTAGCTCTGACGCCCGTTTCTTTGCTCAATATAAAATCCCAGTAATTTTAATTAAACCCAGGGGAGGTGCTCATCACTCAGAAAATGAATGGCTTGATAAAGAGGATTTATATAAATTTTATATAGTTTTAAAAGAATTTGTCCAGCAAGTAACTAAAACTTAGTTGATATCATCTCATAAATTTTTATAGTAAATTATAATAATAATCTAATATAATAATAAGTTTAAAAAGAGATTAGCAAAATATATACTATTTATTGATTTAGAATTCAAATCAAAATATTAATTAGCAATTTATTTTCTAACACCGAAACAAAAATCAAAAATTATTTTTAGTTTGAATTAGAAATTTAATTTTTTTATCTTTTTGTTATAATTATATTTTTGATATAAATTCTTAAAATTTTTGATATAAATTCTTAAATAACTAACTGATTTCAAGATAAACTACAGTATGAATTAATTAATAGACTTTTAACAATGAACCGTTATTTAAACCAGATATTTCAATTATATGCAAAAAATAAAAACAAGAATAAGAAAAATAATATTAATATTTGGAATTTTATAGCTGGAAATGATGCCTCTTTATTAGAATTTTTTGATATTTATGATAGTTTTAAAAAAAATAAATTTAAGGAAACTTCTAATTATGATTTGCTAACAAAAATAGGTAATTTAACTTGTAAAAAATGTGAGGGAAGGGGATTAGTTTTTGATAAATTTTTCCAAGATATTTTGATGAAATTTAAAAAAATAATAAAAAATCGACCCCCAGCCATTCCTCAATATGATCAAGCTTTTATTAAAGCAGAAGATGTAATTAGAAGGGTTGAGTTTATTTATGAACGGGGCGATCTTTTAAATTCCAAAATTTTGGTTATTGGTGATGATGATTTAATTAGCATTGCTTTAGGTTTAACTTATTTGCCTGAAATAATTTATGTTATTGAAATTGATCAACGCTTAATAGAATTTATTAAAGAAATTAGCCAAAAGTTTAATTTAAATATCAAAACATTTACTTACAATGTCTGCGACCCATTGCCTAAGAATTTAATAAATAAGTTTGATGTTTTTATTTCTGATCCAGTAGAGACTGAAAAAGGATTAAAAATTTTTCTTTTAAGAGGAATGTTGTCATTAAAAATCAATGGTAGTGGTTATTTTGGATTAACCACACTTGAATCTGGATTAAAAAAATGGTATAAGATAGAAAAATTTATTTTGGATAATGGTTTTGTAATTACCGATATCAAAAGAAATTTTAGTATTTATCCAATTGTTGATGAAAATACATCATGGGGAGCATTTGAGGAGAAATTACCAGCCTATAAAATTATTAAACAAAAAGCTACTGTTGATTGGTATACTTCTAACTTTATTAGGATTGAGAAAATTAAAAATATAAAAATTTCTAATCCAAAGATTATTTTTAGCAAAGATTTTTATACCGATAAAGAAGCTTTAGCTACTCCACAAATTTAAAACTTTTTAAGTATTTTTTTTACTTGCTTTATTTAACAATAACTTTTCCTGTTAATGATGGATTTAAATGATCATGGTATGACCATTCACCAACTTCATTAAAAGTAAAACTCCATTTTTCATTAGGCTCAATACCTCTACAAGCATCAAAAATATTTTTTTCTTCATCAGTACCGCATTTTTCAATACTAGAATTTGGATAAAGTTTATGGGTAGGATGAATATCAGAAGCTGGCCAAACTGGTTTTGAAGAAGAATTAATCCATTCTACTTCATCACCTTTTTTAATTTCTACTATATTTGGTTCAAAACCACCATCAATTACTTTTATTACTACCTTCGATTCTGTTGTGTTTTCTATAGAGGTGGTTGATGTAGATGTTGTTGATGTAGATGGAGTTGATGTTGGTGAGCCAATTTCACGTCGGCAGATTGATCTTATTTTTCTCACTTCTTCATTAAATTTTCTATTAATATCTCTTAATTGACTTAAATATTCTTTTCTTAAATTCTCCCTTTCTTCATCAGTTGTTACTGATTTTAATTTTTCTCTATAATTACTTGCTAACTCTCTTCTTTGTTTTTGAATATCTTTATTAAGGTTTCTTATATTTTGAGCAATACATAATCTTATTTTTGGAGAAATTGCAATTGCTTCTTTGATTTCTTTTATCTCTTCTTTGGATTCTTTTCTTAATTCTTTAATTTTATTTCTTAAAATTTTTCTTTTTTCTTTTATCTCTGTTTTTATATTTATATCAGGAGTGGGAGTAATTATTTCTTGAGCAAGAATATAAGTAGTGACAAAAAATAAGCTAAAGATTAAAATTATTAAATTTTTTTTCATTTTTCTAAATTATTTTTTATTAATTACGACCTATTTAAATTTTTACGACCATTTAATTATTTATTTAAAATTTTTATTTTCTAATTGAAGGTTGCGATAAAGTTCTTATAATTGTAATATAACATTATTTTTGCTTTTAGTATACATTAACAGCTCTCACATTCATAACAACAATTATAATACATTATTAGAAACCAATCAATTATTTAATGGTAAATTTCTTTTATATTAACGGGAAATTTGTTCCAGAAAAACGAGCAAAAATTTCAGTTTTTGATTTAGGTTTTTCGCGGGGTTATGCGGTCTTTGATTTTTTGAGAACTTATAATGGAAAACCATTTTATTTGAATGAACATTTAAAAAGACTTTTAAATTCAGCAAAATTAATTGGCTTAAAGCATAATTATAGTTTAAATTCATTAAGGAAAATTGTTTTAAAAACTTTGGAAAAAAATAAATTGAAAGAAGCCAATATAAGAATTTATCTAACTGGCGGAGAAGCTAAAGATTTTTTAACACCATCAAAACCAAATTTAATTGTTATTATTACACCGATTAAAAAACTTCCTGAATATCTTTACACCAAAGGTGGTAAATTAATTACTAAAATTTCCGAAAGAATTCTTCCTCAAGCAAAAACAATTGTTTACACCGAAGGCATAAAATTTTTACAAGAAGCAAAAAGAAAAGGCGCAATTGAAGTTCTATTAATCAGTAAAGACGGAAAAATTTTAGAATGTACAACTTCAAACTTTTTTGCGGTGATAAATAAAAAATTAATTACTCCACCAAAAGATAAAATTTTAGAAGGTATTACGAGAAAAGTTGTTTTTCAATTGGCTAAAAAACTAAAAATTTCTGTTTTAGAGCGAGATATTAATTTTGGAGAAATAAAAAAGTTTAAAGAAGCCTTTATAACTGCAACCAATAAAGAAATTCTCCCTATTGTAAAAATTGATAAAATAAAAATAGGTAACGGCAAAGTTGGCGAAATAACGAAAGTTTTAATGGCTGAATTTAAAAAATTAACCGGGAATTATTAAAGTTTATGAAAAATCAAAATTTTGTTCAAAGTTTGAAATGTGCTTTAGAAGGTTTAAAAGCAGAAAATTATGTTATAATTAACCTAATGACAACAATCAATATTCCTAAAAATTTATTAAAAGAAAAAGAATTTGTTGTTATTTCAAAAAAAAGAATATCAGAGATTGTTGAATATTTTTAAATTAATTGATAAAGATCAGTTTTGGTTTTGGACAAAAGAATGGCAGAAAAAAGAAAAACAGGCAGATAGAGATATAAAACAAAAAAAGTTATGGTCCTTTAAAGATTTGTATTTTAAGACGCATAGGCACTCATGATATTTTGAGAAAGAACTTGATTGAATTTAATAAATAATTTGAACTTGATAAAAACACATTTTTTAGAGTAAGAAAGATATGTTATAATTAATTCGGTCAAAATTAAAAAGTAAATGTAAAAATAAATGAGCACAAAAAGAATAGAGATTAATCCTAGAATTTTAATGGGCAAACCAGTAATTAAAGGAACTCGTATCTCTGTTTCTTTGATTTTAAATTTGTTATCCCAAGGTTACACCATTGAAAAAATAATTGAAGCCTACCCTAAACTTACTAAAAAAGATGTTATTTCGGCTATAAAATATGCTCAACAAAGGTTAAATCGTGAAATTGTTCGCCCCCTCCCAATTTCTAAATGAAATTTTTATTAAATGAAAATATTTCACCTAAAACAGCAAAATTTCTTCGTTTACAGGGGTTTAATGTTAAAAGTTTAATTGAAGAGAAGATAAGAAGATTAACAGATGAAGAGGTTGTGAAATTAGCAATTAAAGAAAAAAGAACCATAATAACATTTGATAAAGATTATAGCGAAACATATTATTTTTTATTCAATAAAAAAGTTTCGATAATAGTTTTAAATTTAGTTAACCAAACAGTTGAAAATGTAAATAGTATTTTAAAACTTTTTCTTGAGGCACATAAATTAACTCCAAAAAGTAAGAAATTTAAAAACAAACTAATAATCTTATCTGAGAAAGAGGAAATCATTGTTAAATAAAAAATTTAATAACGAACACAAAAAGTTTATGCTATAATTAAACATATAACTAAAATATTAAAAACAAAATTATGAGAAAAAAAGATAAATTTTTGCCAATAATAATAGAAAAAGGAAAAGATGGTTATTATGTTGCCGAATGTCCAATTCTTCCTGGTTGTTACACCCAAGGAAGAACTCTTGATGAAGTATTGAAAAATATTAGAGAAGTTATAAAGCTAATTTTAGAAGAAAAGAAAAATAAAAATTTGATTAAGAAATTGAACTTGGAAGAATTAACTATTACTACTATTAAAGTTTAATGACGAGATTGCCATTTCTTTCCGGAGTTGAAATTATAAAAATTTTAAGTAAGTTTGGTTATTCAAAAGTAAGGCAAAGTGGATATTTCATTCGAGGAATTTGTCAAAGCTTGGAAGAGGTGATTTTTTTAAGAAATTGAGAAAAGATGATCAAAATCATTGTTACAGGTGGCGCTGGGTTCATTGGCTCCCATTTAGTTGATAGATTAATTAACGAAGGTTATAAAGTTATTGTTATTGATAATCTTTCAACTGGTAAAAAAGAAAATTTAAACCCAAAAGCAAAATTTTATAAAATTGACATTCGCTCACCAAAAATTTTCGAAATTTTTAAAAAAGAAAAACCAGAAATTGTTTTTCATTTAGCAGCTCAAATTGATGTCCGTAAATCAGTTGAAGATCCATTCGAAAGTGCTAAAATCAACATTCTCGGCTCTTTAAATCTTATTGAAAATTTTGTCAAATTATATTTTGCTAAAAAGTCACATGGGTTCACGACTGACAAAAATGTTCGCATTAGTTCGCGAGAAGGTTCGCATGAGTTCGCGAAATTCATCTTCGCTTCTACAGGTGGTGCAATTTATGGTGACGCCAAAATTATTCCAACACCAGAAAATTATCCTGAATTTCCCGTCTCTCCTTATGGAATTGAAAAATTAATAGTTGAAAAATATCTAAATTATTACTATCAAGTTTATGGACTTTCTTATACTGCTTTAAGATTAGCTAATGTTTATGGGCCAAGACAGAATTCAAAAGGCGAAGCAGGAGTTGTGGCAATTTTTTGTGATAAAATATTAAGCGGCAAGCAACCAATAATCAATGGTGATGGTAAGCAAACTCGCGATTTTGTTTATGTTGAAGATGTTGTTGATGCTTTCATTTTAGCTATGCTTGCCTGTTCGGCAGACAGGAAGAAAGATAAAGTTGGTGTTTATAATATTGGCACTTGTAAAGAAACAAACATTAATACAATTTTTAGAAAATTGAAAAAATTAACTGGTTCAAGTTGCAAAGAAATTCATGGTTCAGCTAAACCAGGAGAACAGAGAAGAAGTTGCCTTGATTTTTCTAAAGCCAAAAAAGAACTCGGCTGGCAACCAAAAACATCTTTAGACGAAGGCCTCCTCAAAACAGTCGAATGGTTTACTCATCAAATTAAATCTTAAAATTCAAAAATTCAACAGATCAAAAAATCCATTTAACTTTTTTTATGTTAAAATTAATAAACAATGAAAACAAAAATCGGGGTTATTGGTTTAGGAATAGTTGGTGGAACTTTATTTGACTGGTTAAAAAAGAAGGGTTATCCTGTTTATGGTTATGACAAATTCAAAAATATTGGAAGTTTAGAAGAGGTTGACAAAGCCGATATTATTTTTTTTATGTTTACCAACTCCTTATAATTCTAAAACTGGCTACGACTTATCAGCTCTTGAAGAAAACATTAAATATTTTAGAAAGTCAAAGATTTTCGTCATTAAATCAACAGTTTTACCTGGAACAACCGAATATTTTCAGAAAAAATATAAAAAACATAAATTTTTTCATAATCCAGAATTTTTAAGAGAGAAATATCCCTATCAAGATTTTATCAATCCTTCACTTCAATTAGTTGGTTATGTTAATAAAAAAGACAAAAATTTAGCTAAGAAAATTTTACATTTACTTCCCCAAGCGCCTTACACCAAGGTTGTTGAAACAAAATCATCAGAATTAGCAAAAATGGCAATTAATGGCTTCTTAGCTCTAAAAGTGATTTTTGCTAATCAAATTTATGATTTAGCAGAAAAAATGAAAATTGATTATGAAGAAGTAAGAGAAATTTTAGAAAATGAACCGCGGCTGGGTAAAACTCATTTTAAAGTTTTTTACGAAGGCTTCCGGGGATTTGGCGGTAAATGCTTACCAAAAGAAGTGAATAGTTTAATTACCTTATTTAAAAAACTTAAACTCAAACCAGAACTTTTCGGTGCTATTGAAAAAATTAATCTTAAATTACTCAAAAAACAAGGACTAATTAAAAAACTAAGGCAAAATTGGCTAAACAATAGAAGCTAAATGAGGTTCAAAAAAATTTTAGTAACCGGTAGCAGTGGGACAATTGGGACGAGATTATGCCAAAGATTATTAGAAAATGGTTATGAATTTATAGGTGTTGATTGGAAGAAAAATAAATGGGATAAAGAAATAGAAAAAAGAACTATCCATTTAGATTTAAGAAACAAAAATTTAGTTTTTAAAAAATTACCAAAAAACATAGATTTAATTATTCATTTAGCTGCTAATGCCAGAGTTTATAATTTAGTTTTAGATCCTAATTTAGCTCTTGATAATATCATAACCACTTTCAATATTTTAGAATTTGCCAGATTGAATAAAATAAAAAATATAATTTTTGCTTCATCAAGAGAAATTTATGGTAATTCACCGAAAGTAGTTCATAAGGAAGAAAATATTAAGCTTGAATTTATTGAAAGCCCTTATTCTGCTTCTAAATTAAGTGGTGAAGTTTTGATAAGAGTTTACAAAAAATGTTACGAAATTGATTTTGTAATTATAAGATTTTCTAATGTCTATGGTATGTATGATAATAGTGACCGGGTTGTGCCTTTATTTATAAAATTAGCTAAACAAAATAAAAACTTAATTATTTATGGAAAGGAAAAGGTGTTAGATTTCACCTATATTGATGATGCTGTCAATGGCGTTTTACTTGTTATCAAAAAATTTTTAAAAGCTAAAAACAATGTTTTCAATATTGCTACGGGTAAAGGAATAAAAGTTTTAGATGTTGCTAAGTTAATTATTAAAAATTTAAATTCAAAATCAAAAATTATCTTAAAGAAAAATCGAACCGGTGAAGTTGTTAAATATATTGCCAATATAAATAAAGCAAAGAAAATTCTAGATTATCAGCCAACAATGGATATAAAAAATGGTATAATAAAGAGTATAAAGTGGTATAGTGATTTTATAAATAATATTTAATTTATTTTATGATTAGATTAATTAAAAAATCATTTTTTATTTTGAAAAATTACGGATTAAAAGTTTTTTTGATTAAAGCTATAAAGTGGCCATTTAATAAGATAAATTTTTTAAGACAAAAATTGGGAGAAAATAAAGCAAGAAAAAATCCTCAAAAAGTTATTCAAAAACTAAAAGAATTTAATTCCAATAACTCTGAAGAAATTCTCAATTTTTCTTGGAATTTTTATTCTGGTTTAGTTAAACCATGGCAAATCAAAGAAGAATTTTTAGAGCTTTTAAAACCTCTTACAAGAACTTAATCCTAAATATATCATGGAAATTGGAACAGCATACGGCGGGACTTTGTTTTGTTTTTGTAAATTAGCCAAAGGAGATGCAATAATAATCTCCATGGATTTACCAGAAGGTTCTTATGGCACAGGATATCCAGGCTATCCCGAATGGAAAGTCCCAATTTATCAAGCTTTTACTAAACAAAACCAAAAATTATTTCTTTTAAGAAAAGACTCACATCAACAAGAAAGCTTAGAAGAAGTGAAAAAACTTTTAAATGGCAATCAATTGGATTTTCTTTTTATCGACGGTGATCACAGTTATGAAGGAGTTAAAAAAGATTTTGAAATGTATAGTCCTTTAGTAAGGAGGGGAGGAGTGATTGCTTTTCATGATATAGTTCGTCATATAGATTACTTAGAAGTAGAAGTTTGGAGATTTTGGCAAGAAATAAAAGATAATTATCCTTATAAAGAATTTATTAAAAATAGAAAACAAGGTTGGGCAGGAATAGGAGTTTTATACAATTTGTAACAAAAATGAATACAAAAGTTTCAATAATAATCCCAACTTATAACAGAGCGAATTTATTAGCCAAGGCTATTAAAAGTGTTTTAAATCAAACTTATAAAGATCTTGAATTGATTATAGTAGATGATGGCTCAGAAGATAATACTAGAGAAGTGGTTAAACATTTTCAAGTAAATGATTTAAGGGTGCAATATATTTACCAAGAAAATCGAGGCTTATCTTCGGCTTTAAATAAAGGTTTATCAATAGCCAGCGGTGAATATATTGCTTTTTTAGAATCTGATGACGAATGGTTACCCAGAAAATTAGAAAAGCAACTTAAAGTATTTACAAAACATTTATCAGTAGGATTGGTTACTTGCTGGTCTTTTAGGATTTTTGAGAATGGCAATAAAAAGAAACTTTTTAAAACACATAAAGGAATAATAAAAAAAGAAAATTGGTGTAATTTTTTTAAAACTAAAGGAATAATAAGTCCTAATACTATTATTCTTAGAAGAGAAGTTTTTGACTCGGTAGGTAATTTTGACACAAAATTAAAAGCAGCAGTTGATTTGGATTTCTATATAAGATTGATTAAAAATTTTGACATCTATTTTCTGCCAATTCCATTGGTTAATTATTATGAATCCCAAGAGAGTTTAAGTAAAAAAATTTTTGGATAAAATGGATACCCGATCTTGAATATCTTTTTCAGAAACACCAAGATAGTGTTAGCAGGTGCATTCACTTAAAATTTTATTTTCTGAAAACACTCGGAACCTGTTATCTTTTAGATAGAGATTATAATAAAGCCAGAAAGTATTTTTTAGAAAGTATCAAAATAAAACCATTAAAACTCAGAACTTATTTACAATATCTTTTAACCTTTTTCCCTAAATTCTATAAAAGCCTTTTATTTTTAAAAAGAAAATTGTTTTAATAAAATGTTGTTTAATCTTTTATGGTTTTTTTAAAGTGGAAATATAATTTAAAGCGAAATTTTCCAAAGTAAAATTCTGTTGATAAAATTTTTTGTTTTCTTCCTTCATAATCTCTTTTAAGCCCTCAGGTATATTTTTTAAATATTCTATAGCTTTTATTAATTCTTCTTTGTTAGGATTTATAACCACCAACCCCCTTGATTTATCTTTAAAAAACTTGTGGCCACCGGTATAGGTAGTAATTATTGGCGTTCCAATGGATAAAGATTCTACTAAACCTATGTCAAAATAACTTTCTCTGTTTGGGATGCAATGAACATCCGCTGCGTTTATTAAATCACCAACATTTTCTACAAATCCTAAATATTTCCAAAATTCTTGATAATTAGCATGTTTTTCAGATAAAGGACCCTTACCGGCGCTTACAAGATATATATCTCTATATTTTTTTCTAAGTTCAATTACTGCTTCTAAAAGAATATCAAATCCCTTGTATTCATTATGTCTTCCTATAAATAAAATAACAAAGTCATCTTTTTTAAATCCCAACATACTTCTTATTTCTTCACGAGATTTTTCATTTTTTAATGGAGGACAACCAGTTATACAATAGAGAAATTTATTATGATTTTCTGAATATATTGTTTTAATAAGTGGTATTGTATTAAAATGTACATCTATGGCTTCTTTAGTCGGATAGATTAAATAATCAGCAAAAGCAATACCTTGATTACTTATTCTCTGTAAGACTTTGAATGGGTAGATATGATGTAAAAGTTTAGAAAATAGATTATCTTTTGAATAAAAATAGGATGCATTTTTTATTTCGACAACAGGATCATCTGGTGAATGAATGGTAAGATTCATTTTTATTTTTTTATTTTTAAGTTTCTTTTTCGTGAAATATAAAGAAAATGGGTCTTGAAAATTGATAACATCGCATATTTTAAGAAAAGATAAATTTTTATTCAATAATTTCCTTAACCTATAAAACAATAAAAAATTTACATAAATAATAGGATTTTGCGAAGCTAGGTTTTTTAAAAAAATATAAAGCTTCTGATATTTACTTAAGTAAGCAATATCTTTAGAAACCTCTTCTAAGCTTTCTTTTATGCCACAATGTATAAAATTAATTTCTAAATTTTCTATACGAAAAATATCCTCCGATATTTTATCAGCAATTTTTTCAATGCCTAATCTTAAATTATAAATATAAGTGGAAGATCCACCACCTCTTTTTCTTAAAATATCTGGCAAAAATAATGCTATTTTTTTAATCATATAGTTAACCATATAGTAATTTTAATTTAAATTTATTATAATATAAGAATTATAAATAATAAGATAAATATTTAATTATATAAAATTAAGGTAAAATATAATTAATGAAAATTGCTTTGGTTATTCCAACAATTAGAGAAAATAGTATAAAACGATTTTTGCAAGAGTGGGATGAAGAAATTAAAAAACACCGATTAACTTGTTTTATAGTTGAAGATAATCCAACCGTTACTTTTGATTTAGGCGAAAAAGATTTCAATCTTTTTCATTATAGCTGGGAAGATTTTAAAAAAGATTTAGGCAAAGATGAATGGATAATTCCACGACGAAATTCATCCATTAGATCTTTTGGGTTTTTAAAGGCTTATAAAATGGGTTTTGATATTATTGTTACTTTAGATGACGACTGCTACCCTATAAATAAATATTTATCTTTCTATGATTACGATTATTTCGATTTAATTATAAAAAGATTAAATTCTGTAACTCTGGAATTGGAAGAAGAAAAATGGGAACCGACTGTTTTGAAAATTAGATCAAGAGGATATCCTTACAAGAATGAAAGTATAAAAAACAAAAAAATTTTCAATGGATTAAATGTAATTTTAAATCATGGTTTATGGGCGAATATTCCTGATTTAGATTCTATTAACCAAATACTAAATTTCAATATGACTATTGAAGAATATTTTATTGATAAACTAATACCACAAGGAAAGTATTTCACAATGTGTGGTATGAATTTGGCTTTTAAGAAAGAGGCGGTTCCAGCTTTATATTTTCTTTTAATGGGAGAAGATGAAAGGGGTAATAAATACCCCTATGATCGATTTGATGATATTTGGGCGGGAATATTTTTTAAAAAGATTTGTGATCATTTGGGATATCATATTGTAAGCGGTCATCCTATTATTTGGCATGATAGAGCAAGTAATTATTTTAAGAATCTTCAAAAAGAAGCTACCGGTATAGAGATGAATGAGAAGTTATGGAAAATTGTTGATGAAATTAAGCTTACGAAAAATACTTTTAAAGAATGTTATAGAGAATTAGCAGAAAAACTACCTTTAAATGATGATTATTTTTCTAAATTAAAAAGAGCTATGATTATTTGGTCAGATTTGTTTTAGATTATGTTATGCAAGATTTGGTTTCAATTATTCTTTCAACTTACAATCGAGCGAATTTTTTAAAGCACCTTTCTATTCCTAGCGTTATTAATCAAACATATAAAAATTGGGAGTTGATAGTTGTGGATGATGGATCGAATGATGATACTAAGGAAGTAATAAATTTTTTTAAGAAAAAAATACCAAATTTAAAATATTTGAGATTTGAAAATAATAGAGGTTATGCAGCAACTATAAATGAAGGTTTTAAGTTAGCAGATGGACAATTTATTGCTTTGTTAGATGCTGACGATGGATGGTTTTCTAATAAATTAGAACGACAAGTTGATTTTATGAAAGAAAACAATTTATTAGCCTCTACCACTTATGTGGTGCAATATAATGTGGTTAAGAAAAAAATAGACGGTATTGTTGGAGTGGGTTTACCTGGTTTTATGGCCAAAAAAGAACTTTTTAATTATATTTTGCCGTTAGATGAAACTTTGAGAGGTATTGAAGATGGTGATTTTTTTTGCAAAATTGAGTTAGCAAAGATGAATAATAAAATAAAAGAAAACGAGATTCAAATTTTAAAAGAACCATTAGTATTTTATACACGACATTCAGGAGCTTTATCGTATTATGATATAAAAAAAAGTGAAATTATGATTGAGCGTTATAATAAGTTTTTGGATAAGTACAGATTTTTAATAGAAAATAAAGAAAGAATAACTCCAACTCTTTCTAAGTTATTTTTTCTTTCTTATGTTAGATTAGGAATACATCAAGGGATTTTGAGTGATAGACGGGGTGCTGTTCAAAGTTTTAAAAAAGCTCTTAAACTGAAAGCATCCGTTCTAGAGAAAATTTTTGTTTATTTTTTAAGGTTAATAGTAAGCTTTGCGCCTCCATCAATTTTTATTTGGACAAAGATTGTTCTAAGAGACATTTTGATTGAAAATTTTATTTATAAATTAAAATTTAAGCAATATAAAAAATTATTAAATTTTAATGAGGTCGATCGATTAATTTCCAATATCAAAAATGTCTAAAAAAATTTTAGTAACAGGTGGAAAGGGATTTTTGGGCAAAAGGCTGGTGCGTAATTTAATCAACAATAATTATTCTGTAGCTACTTTCGATTTGGCTGATGGTCAAGATATTACTAATTATGAGCAAGTAGCTAATGAAGTTAAAGAAAACGATATTGTTGTTCATTTAGCAGCGGTTGCTGATTTAAATTATGCGCGCGAGCATCCTAAAGAAACTATGGATGTTAATATTTTAGGAACAATTAATGTTTTAGAAGCATGTCGTGTCTATAACAAAAGTTTAATCTTTGCTTCAACATGTTGTGTTTATGGAAATCCTGACACTCATCCAGCTGATGAAAATACTTGTCCTAAACCAACGGAAATTTATGCTCATTCAAAATTAGCTGGTGAACATCTAATCTTGGGTTATGCAAAACATTTTGGTATGAAATATAACATCTTAAGATTAGCAACTTTTTATGGGCCAGAAATGAGGCCAGCTTTAGCACCTTATATTTTTTTGAAAAAAGCAATGAAAGGGGAAATAATAGAAATTCACGGTGATGGAAAGCAAACAAGGACTTTTACTTATGTTGATGATATTGTTGATGGCATTGTTGCTGTCTTAGAAAAAGATGTCTGGAACGAAATTATTAATATTACAACTGAAGAAGAAATATCTGTTTTAGATTTAGCAAGATTGTGTATGGAGATTACTGGCAACAATGTTGAGTTAAAATTTGTTGAGGATAGACCAGGGCAGATTTATAAAGAAGAAATTTTAGCTAGAAAAGCGGAAAGATTATTAGGTTGGAAAGCTAAAGTTTCTATGAAAGAAGGTTTAAAAAGAACCTATGAATGGATGAAAACCTTACCCAATCTTTAATTTTTCTATGTGCCGAATAACAGGTTTTTGGGATTTTAATTATAGAGGAGATTATGATTTGGATGATGTTTTGACTAAAATGAGGGATTCTTTAAAACATGGTGGTCCTGATGATGCTGGCAATTATATAGAAAAAGATAATGGTTTAGCTTTAGCCAATAGAAGATTATCAATTTTAGATTTGTCTCCTTTAGGACATCAACCTATGATTGATGATAAAAACGAAATTGTAGTTGTATTTAACGGTGAAATTTATAACTTTGAAGAAATTAAAAAAGAATTGATTAATTTAGGTTACAGATTTAAGTCAAACTCAGATACTGAAGTAATTATTTATGCTTATAAAGAGTGGGGTTTGAATTGTCTTCAAAAGTTTAGAGGTATGTTCGCTATTGCTATTTGGGACAAAAGAGAAAAGAAATTAATTTTAATTAGGGATAGGATGGGAGTAAAACCTCTTTATTATTATTTCAAAGATGGTCTTTTTATGTTTGCTTCGGAGACAAGGGCTTTTTTAAAACACCCGAAATTTAAAAAAGAAATAAGCAAAGATGGCTTGTTTTTATTCTTTAGATACGGATATATTTTTTATCCTTACTCAATATGGCAAAATGTTTGGAAATTAGAGCCGGGTGGTTATTTAATAATTGATAAAAATCAAAATATCCAGAAAAACAAATACTGGGATTTGGAGAAGATTTATGAAAAATATTTCGACAATGAAAAAAAGAAGTTTGATGAAAATGAATTAATAAACCAATTAGAAGATATTTTGGTTGAAGCTTTTAAATTAAGATTAGTTTCTGATGTTCCTGTTGGTATTTTTTTAAGTGGCGGGATTGACTCCTCAACTGTTACCACTATTTTACAAAAACACTCCTCACAACCCTTGAAAACTTTTACTATTGGTTTTTATGAAAAAGATTATGATGAAAGCCAATGGGCCAAAAAAATAGCTGAATATTTAGGTACTGATCATACTGAAATGTTTTGTTCTGTAAATGAAGCTTTGGAGATAATACCTCAATTGCCAGAAATTTATGACGAGCCCTTTGGCGATTCCTCAGCAATTCCTACACATTTAGTTTCAAGAATAGCTCGCACAAAAGTAAAAGTTATTCTAAGCGGGGATGGCGGCGATGAATTTTTTGGTGGCTATGATAAATATTGGGTTTATAAAATGTTTTTGAAATTCCCTTTTATTTTTAATAAAAATTTTTCTTGGTTATTTAAAATAATTTTAGAAATTAAACAAGAAGATCCGTATAGAATAGAAAAATTTATTAAACTACTTCATAAAAAAACAGCGATTGAGAAATTTTCTTATATTTCTAGTTGTTTTTTGGATGATTATTATGATTTAATCAAAGAAGATTTTCAAATAAAAGACGAAATAGATTTTCAAATTGAAAATAAAGAGTTATTAAATCTTCCACCTGTTGCCCAATGGATGCTGATTGATTCTAAATATTATTTAAGCGAGGATATTTTAACAAAAGTTGATCGAGCAAGTATGGCTGTTGCTTTAGAAACAAGAGAACCGCTGTTGGATCATAAAATTTTAGAATTCGTAGCTCCATTACCTTTAAAGTATAAATTTAGAAAAAATTCGGGAAAGAAAATTCTGAAAAAATTATTAGCGAGACATTTGCCGAGAGAATTATTTGAAAGACCAAAGCACGGGTTTGGTATACCTCAATTCGAGTGGCTAAAAAGAGATTTAAAAAATTTAGTTGAAGAGGTTTTTTCTGAAAAGGCCATAGAAAGAACAGGAATCTTAAATTGTGAATATGTAAAGAAAATTAAAAATCAATTTTATGAAAATAAATTAAAAAATCATTTTAAAATTTGGTATATTTTTATTTTTCAACTTTGGGCAGAAAGATGGCTAAGGTAGTTATTTTCCATACACCAGTAAGATTTGGTGGCGGAGAAAAGCAGTTAATTTTGATTAGTAAAGAATTTCTTAAAAACAATCTTGATTTTATGATAATTTGTTTAGCAAAATCAAACGAATTTGAAGAGGAATTAAGAAAAAACAATATTAACTTTATTACTATTTCTAATAAAGAACTTGGTGATTCACCTCGTAAAAAGGACTACTTGAAGCATCTATTTTTTTTGTTTTTTGAAATTTTTAATAAAAATTTAAGAAAAATCTACAGAGAAGCAAGAATAATTTGGGCGAGAGATTTCCCGGCAAATTTTTTTGTTTATTTGTTAGTAAAAATTTTAGGAAAAGGGAATAAAAAATTTATTTATTCTAGACACGCTTATAAAAATCCAGAAAAAGGTATTGTCAAAATTGTTTATGAAAAAGTTTTAAACAACTTTGATGTGATTTTGGGAATTTCTTCATTTGTTTCTGTTTCTTTAGGGGAAACTTTCCCTAAATTAAAAAATAAAATCATCACTATTCCCAATGGAATAGATAGCTCGCTTTTCGAGATTACAAAATCCAAAGAAGAACTAAGAAAAGAACTTGATCTTCCGATAAATGAAATATTAGCAATTTATGTTGCTCGCTTTACCCCCGATAAAAATCATTTATTTTTATTAGAAATTTTAGAAAATGTAGCTAATTTTAAAATCATTTTAATAGGTGATGGTGAAACAAGAGAAGAGTTTTTAAAAGAAGCAAGAAGAAGGAATTCTGAAGAAAGAGTTATTTATAAAGGCTATATGTCTCCTAATTTAGTTCCTTTTTATCTTAAAGCAGCGGATTTTTGTATATTCCCATCTAAGAAAGAGGGATTTAGTAACGCAATTTTAGAAGCAATGGCAGCAGGATTACCAGTTGTTATTTTTAAAGATATCTATAGTGAGGAATACGGAGAAAATATTCTAAGAGCTTTAACTAAAGAAAAGTTTATTGAATATACAAAAAATTTGTGCGAAAATGAAGAATTAAGAAAACAGCTAGGAGAGTTAAATAAAGAATTTGTAAAAAATAATTTAGATATAAGAATTGTGATTAAAAAATATTTAGAAATTTTTGAAAAATGAATAAAAGAGAAAAACTTTTAAACAAACTTCAAAAAATAGAGCCGAAAATGATTGAACATCTTGAAAATATTGAGAACAAATTTAAATTAGTGCTTTTAAGAAAAGAAAAAGGATTAATGAAAGCTTTCTCAATATTTTTGAAGAATTTTTTTAATATTGATTTAAAAATAACAACCAGAACATTTTTTAATAGGAAAATAAATATTTATTTGGCTGATCAACAAGCAAGTGGTTTATACTTTTTTGGTGCTTTATATGCAGAAGAACTAAAAATTACAAAATTTATTATTAAAAACTTAAAAGAAAATGATATTTTTTATGATATCGGGGCTTGTTATGGTTTTTTTACTCTTTTAGCTCAAGAATTAATTGATATAGAAAAAGGAGAAATTCATTCTTTTGAACCTTTGCCAAGAATTTTCAATTTACTTAAAAAGAACGCTCTTTTAGAAAGATTTAAAAATACATTCTTAAATAATCTTGCTTTATCAGATAGTTGTGGATTTGCGAATTTTATAAATAGAGAAAGATTTAGAGATTCTGGGGGTAGTTCTTTAATATTTCAAAATATTAAACCAGGAGAACAAATTATAAAAGTACCAACTATTACTTTAGAGGAATATACTAAAAATCATAAACCACCAACAATAATGAAAATTGATGTTGAAGGAGCTGAATATTTAGTTTTAAAAGGAGGAGAAAAATTGTTGAAAGAACATAAGCCAATTATTATAATGGAATTTGGATTAGATGATTTACATAAAAAAGCTGTTAATTTTTTAATAGAAAATGAATATAAAATGTATTCTTTGGATAATGAAGGAGATTTAAAGGTAATTCATGAAGAAGATATTAATAAAATTTTTGAAGGTCAATTAAAATATGATGCTAACTATGTTTTTATTGAATAATAAAAATATAGAACAAAAAAGACAGCAAATTTTAAATGCTATCGATAAAAAAATGAAAAGTATAAATATAAAACAGCATTTAAATTATGCGAAATATGCAGGACCAGGATGGCATAAGAAAATAAAAAGATTATTGTTTGCCCCCCAAATTGTGATTAAAAACAAATTAAACATTTTTTTAAAACGCAGAGATATTGATTTTGTAAACTTTAATAATAACCACGATCTATTGTTAAACTTTATTTACAATTTGAACTCTTTAATTGAATTAATAACCATGAGGTTTTTTGTAAAAACGGTTTCTTCGAACGATGTGTTTTATGATATTGGCGCAGAAAAATGTTTATATACTTCTTTAGGTATAGAGTTTTGCAAAGAAATTCATTCATTTGAGCCTCTGCCAGAGTTTTTTGATATTTTGGAAAAGAGATTTTCGAAATATCCTAATGTTTATCTAAATAATATTGCTTTAGCAGATAAAACTGGTACAAGAATGTTCTGTAAAGCACCAACTACTTTGATTGATGATGTGAAAAAGTTTTATAAAAAAGTTTCTGAAGAGATAGAAGTATTTACCACTACTTTAGATGAATATATTTCACATCATCAAAAACCCACTTTTATTAAAATGGATGTAGAAGGTGCAGAACATTTAATCTTAAAAGGTGGTGAAAAGTTTTTCAAAAATAACTCACCAATAATTGTGATGGAAATTTTGGGTGCTGAATTTTTATCGAATTCATTAAAAGCTTTAGATTTATTAAAAGAATATGGCTTTAAACCCTTCGAAATTTTATTAGATGGAGAGATAAAAGAAATTAAATATGAAGATTTTCTTTCAGCAATGGATATTTATAACTATGTTTTCTTGAAATGAAAATAAGAATTGATTCAATTGCAAAAAACAATTTTTATTTAGATAATTCTTTTTTTAATATACAAAGATTTTTATTTGAAAAATATAAAAATAGCAAAAATATCTTAAGCTCGCCTACTGCAACAAGCTCAGGGGGTATACTCGAGTATAAGATAATATTGAAAAATATAAAAAATGGACAGCTGAAAAAGCTCTGCAAAACAATAAACAATTTTATTACAATTGTTAGGTAAAAAATGATTATAAACAATCTTGTTGACAATAAACTTTTAATAATTTCTTTGCAAAAATTCGGTGGAGGAGCAATTGATACTTTGGGGTTATCGAATGGTTTATGTGCCAACAAATTTTTTCATTATTTAATTATTTCTCAAGATAACGAATTGGCAGATAGATTTACCGATAATGAATATCGCAAAGTTTTTAAAATTAAGACATTCAAATCATCTTTATTAGATTTTCTAGTGCAAACATTTATTTTTTTTAGATTTTCAAAATTGTTAAAAATTTTATATCAAATTAAGCCCAAAGTAGTGTTGACAACTCATTTTCACCCTTGGCTGATTTTTATCTTCTTTTCAAGATTTTTTTTAAAATATAAAATTTTTTACGCAGTTCACGATAACCCTTTTGATCCCAAAGAAGAAGGTCCACCATTTGCGACTTTTTTAGAGGGGATATTTGTTAAATATTCAGATATTGTTATTACCTATAGCAAGTTTATTAGAGAAGACATAAAAAAATATTTATCCAATAAAAAAATAGAAACTGTTTATTTAGGCAGTTATAAAGAATTATTTCCTGATTTCAGAAAGTCGCCTGAGATTAATAAAGAAAGTTTAACTATTTTATTTTTTGGACGAATATTACCTTACAAAGGGATCGATGTTCTTATTAAAGCATTAGAGATTTTACAAGAGAAAGGATTAAAAATTGAAACAATAATTGCTGGCCGAGGAGAATTAGACAAAGAGTCTCTTGAAAAAATTAAAAGACTGGGAATTGAATTTAAAAATGAATGGACCTCTAACGATGAACTCCTTTCTTTGTTAGAAAAGAGCGATGTTTTAATTTTACCTTATAAAAAAGGAACACAATCAGGAGTGATTAGCCTTGGTTTAGCTTATGGCATCCCTATAATTGCAACTAAAGTCGGTTCTTTTGGAGAATTTATAGAGGATGGATTTAATGGATTTTTAGTTAAACCTAATGACCCTAATGATTTAGCACAAAAATTAGAAAAAATTTATTTTGATAGAGAAATTTTATTGGAAATGAACGATAATGCACTTAAATTTGGGGAAAAATTTTCTTGGGCTAATACCACAAAGGAATTAATTAAATTATTAAATTAGGGCTTTATATAACTCAAGATAAGAATTAATAGTATTATCGATTTTAAAATTTTCTTTTATTTGGGGAGATTTCCTCTCAGAAAAAATTTCAAATAATTTATTCAAAAACTCAACTTTATTATCAAATTCATAGACAAAATCTTCGCCGATTATTTCTTTATTACCACCAACATTGCTGGCTAAAACAGGGATTTGGGCAAAAAGAGTTTCAATTAGAGTTATTGATAAACCTTCGTATCTTGAAGGTAAAACAAATAAATCAAAACCTTTTAGATATTTACTGGCATCATTAATTTCACCTAATAAAAATATTTTTTCTTTTAGATTTAAATTTTCAATTAGATTTTCCAAATTTTTTCTTTCAGGACCATCACCAATAATTAAACCAACAGCATTAGGAATAATCTTTAAAATCTCCGGAAATACTTTTATTAAAAATTCGTAGTTCTTTGCATAATCCAACCTGCCTATTGAACCGATAATAAATTTATTTTGTAAACTGATTTTTATTTTTGCTTCGAAAAATCTTTTCGCTTCTTCTTTAGAGAAAAATTTTGGTTCAGGAATGCCATTATAAACAACAACCCCTTTCTTAGTTAATTTTGTTTTTTTAGCCCATTCGAAATTATTTTGAGACACAAAAACTGGCATATCGATAAAATAAAGAAGAAATTTAAAAATTAGAAAATATAAAATTTTTAAAATCGAGTATTTTTGATAACCAGGATCTAAAATTGATAAGCCACGAAAAGTAAAGATTGTCTTTGGTTTTGATTTTGAGATTTTTGCGCCAATAGCACCAAACAAAGCATTAGTTGAATTAAAATGAACAATATCAAATTTTTCTTTGTCTAAAAATTTTTTAATTTCCCAAATAAAAAATAAATTAGCTAAAGGATTGTGGGTTCTTTTCAGCCACTTAAAATTTATGTAGGGGATATTTTCTTTTTCTAATTTCTCTTTTAAATATTCTCCTTCACCGAAACCAACTTTTACCTTAACACCTTTTTCTTTTAATCCTTTAGCCAGCCAAAAAACAGAATTTGTGGCACCGCCAATTTTACCGTGAGTAATAATAATTAGGACTCTCATTATTAATTTAAATTTTAACCGATCTTTTCTTAGGAAATTTTTAAAAAATAGAATTTTATTTTAAAATTTCTTTCTGATGATTAAAAAGGCGATAATTCCAGTGGCAGGATTGGGGACGAGATTTTTACCGGCAACTAAGGCTCAGCCGAAAGAAATGTTGCCGATTATTGATAAGCCAATTATTCAATATGTTGTTGAAGAAGTTGTTAATTCTGGCATCAAAGAAATTATTTTTGTTACCGGTCGAGGTAAGAGGGCCATTGAAGATCATTTTGATTATGCTCCAGAAATTGAGTCAAAACTAATTTCCAAAAATAATCATAACGATTTTCAAAAAATTAGAGCTATTTCCAATTTAGCTAATTTCACTTATGTCCGCCAAAAAGAACCTTTAGGCGATGGCCATGCTTTACTATGTGCTGCCCATTTAATTGACAACGAACCAGTAGCTGTTCTTTTTGGTGATGATATTATCGAAAGTCCAATACCTTGTCTAAAACAAATGATTGATGTTTTCAATAAATATGATGATACAGTCATTGCTTTAGAAGAAGTTCCTCGTCAAGAAGTTAAAAAATATGGAATTGTTGCAGGAGTTAAAATATCTGAAAATATTTTTGAGATTAGAGATATTGTTGAGAAACCAGAAATAAATAAAGCACCTTCAAATTTAGCGATTGTTGGTAGGTATATTCTTAAACCAGATGTTTTTCAAGAACTCGCTAAACTTAAACCAGCTAAAGATGGTGAAATCAGATTAGCTAATGCTCTTAAAAACTTATTAAAGACCAAACCGATTTATGGATATAAATTTAAGGGTCAGCGTTATGACTGTGGGAGTAAAATAGGTTACTTGAAGGCAACAGTTAGTTTTGCTTTAAAACACAATGAAATAAAAAAAGATTTTAGAAATTTTTTGAAAAAACTGAACTTATCAAAAGGTAAATTAAGATAGTAGATTAACTTAAGATGCGAATTATTAAGAAGATAAATTTTTTAATCTTTAACTAGTGGTTTATGCTTAGAGATTGTTTCTTTTAATTCTTCTAAAACTTCTTGAGCATTTTTTCTAACTTCTTCTTGATTATTAGGAATTTCAAAAATAAATTTTATATGTTTTTTATCACCATCTATTTGGACAGAAAAATAATTTCTTATATTTTCAGGAAGGTTGTTTTTGATTTCATTTGCTAAAGAATCAAGTGCTAATAATCTTATATTTTGAAGTTCAAAATCAATAGCAAAATATAGTTTAATAGAATCATCATTTTTTTCTTCGATGATTTTAGTAACAACAATTTTTCCTAAAAAATTAATAAATTGATAAATTTTCTTTTTCAGTGCTTCAGAAATATAATAAAATTGTTTTTTTAAATAATTTTTTGCTTTTTCCAATTCCATTGTATTTATTTTAATTTGTTTTGTTTAAATATTCTAATTATAAAGCCATTATTAGGATATTGTTTAATTTTATTTTTTATGTTAAAATTTTATTTAGAAAAGAAAAAAACCCATCGATGTGGGGCCGAGGGGGTGGAAGGTGCAAAACTTCCACCCCCTATTTATTTTTTTAAAAAATTACTATATATATTGCAATACTAATCAATTTTGAATTTGCTAAATATCAATCTTTTAAATTTTATAAACCTTAAAGTGATTTTAAAACTTTTTATAATAATAACTTTATTAAAATTAGAATTGAAAGTAGGATTAATAGATGAAAATTTTAAAATAAAATTATTCAAGTTAGGTGGTAATAAGATTAATTTTGTAAGAATGGAAATAGAAAAATTAGAAAAATTTTATAGTAAGTAAGCAAAATTTTACGATCTTACTAGAAATTTTTTCTTATTTAATCGCAAAGAAGCTATAGATTATTTAGATATTCAACCTAATGATGTAGTAGTTGATTTAGCTTGTGGAACAGGATTAAATATGCCCTTAATAATCAAAAAACAACCTAAAGAAATTATCGGTATTGATTATTCTCAATCAATGTTAGCAATAGCTCGACGAAAATATCCAATAGTTAAGTTCATCGAAGCAGATGTAGCTAATTATCAATTCGCGTCAAATTCAATTGACAAAATTATTTGTACTTATTCGATGTCTATGATTGAAGAATGGCAAAAAACCATTCAAAATGTAGCTAATTCATTAAAAAGAAATGGAATTTTTGTTATCTTAGATTTTCATCCTTGGCAAGGTTTTCTAAAGATTTTTTATCCAATTTTTAGATGGTGGTTAAAAAAACATGGGGTTTATGCAGAAAAAGATTTTGTTTCTTATTTAAAACTTTATTTTAAAGAGGTACGAAAAATTATTCTTAATTTTGGCTATAATCAAATTATTATAGCTAAATTTCCTAAATAAAGGTTTTAAATATTGATTTTCAAGAAAGATTGAAATTATTCTTTGTAGGTTTTAAAGAATAATTTAGATTCTTTTAATTTTAATTAATTTATAATTAAATTGGACCTCGCGATGGGTCCGTCGTCCTTTATGTGACCGGCGTTGGGCGAGCAGGGGGTTTTGTCCCTCCTTTACCTCTGTTCGCCCCTTTTTTTCATTAAATTTAGTAAAGATTTTTAAATAAACACTAAGGTATATATGCCAAAAGATTATAAAAGATTTTTATTATTGTTGGTTTATAATTAAACCAGTTCCCTGAGGTTCTTAGGCGGGGTTGGGGATTTGGTTTCGCTGGCCCTAACCTTGCCCTTTTTACATAACTAAGATTTTTATTATACATTGTGATAAAATTAATTCATTTCTTCTTGATAAAAAATTGTTCGGAATAAGTAATTGATGATTTGAAAAATAAAATTTGTTATAATTTAAATTAATTGGTAAAGCGGATAATCACCTCAAAATTTAATTTTGAGGAGGAAAGTCCGGACACCCATTATAAAGAGCTGTGAAAACAGCAGGGTAGTAATATCCTTAAGAAAGCCACAGAGACCATACTACCCTGTACCTTTTAATGGTATAGGGGAAAGGTGAAAAGTAAGAGGGTGTCAAATTAGTCTTAATTTGGCTACCTCTTTTCTTGTAGTAGTAATACTACAAGATGGCTTTCTTATCTTTGGGTGCAAGGCCGTGCCCTGGCATTTCAGGGAGTGCCGCTTGACTTCTGGAGCAATCCAGAAGCGAGATAAATGATTATCGCCCCTTTGGGGTACAGAATCCGGCTTATAGCTTTACCAATTACCAGTTTTTATTTTTAAATTAAAAATGTTAAAAAATAAATTGAATCAATTCAAAAAAGAAAGAACTTTAGTCTTAATCAAACCTGATGGCGTAGAAAGAAAGTTAATTGGAAAAATTATTGCCCGTTTTGAAAGATGTGGATTAAGAATTATTGGTTTAGGTTTAGTGAAGCCTAATAAAAATTTAATTGATAAACATTATCCAAAAGATAAAAATTGGATCGAAAATTTAGGCAGTAATTTTATTAGAAGCTGCGAAGAAAATAATTTGAAATTTGATCTTAAAAAAGATTTAGGAGTTAATGATGTTTATCAATTAGGTTTATTGGTAAGAAAATGGCTAATTGATTTTATGTCTTCGGGTCCAATTGTTAAGATTGCTTTAGAGGGTAATCATGCAGTTGAGGTAGTGAGAAAAATTGTCGGTCCAACATTGCCCTATAAAGCTCCACCAGGGACAATTAGGGGTGATTTTGCTATCGACTCACCAATTGTGGCTAATTTAGAAAAAAGAGCTTTAAAAAACTTAATTCACGCTTCGGGAAATCTTAAAGAAGCAGAATATGAATTAAAATTATGGTTTAAAAAAGAAGAACTTATTGATTAATTGAAATTTAGGAGTTATAATTTTTGAATAATTAATTTATGATATAATTTTATATAATTTTATAAATCAATGGTAGTTCCAGCAAAAAGATTATCTTATTCTCGCTCAAGAAAGAGAAGATTTCAGAAAGAAATTATTAAACCAGTAAAATTGGTGAAGTGTAAAAATTGCGGTGATTTAACATTACCTCATCGTGTTTGTGTTAATTGTGGATTTTATAAGGGTAGACAATACCTCCCCCCAAAAGAAAAAAAATCTAAAACAAAATCATAACTTAGATGGCAACCAGGCATCTGTCAAGAATTATTGTTATGCAATCTCTTTATGAGTGGGAATTTCATCATTATCCCAAAGATAAAGCTTTGGAAATATTTAATAGAAATTTAGAAGAATTTGGACAGGATATTGATGAACCAGACTTCGGACGAGAATTAATTAAGGGAGTTATGGATAATTTAGAAAAAATAGATAACATCTTGGAGCAGTCTATTAAATCATTACCTTACAATCAAGTACCATTATTAGAAAAAAATATTCTCCGTTTAGCAACTTATGAGTTTTTAAGAAATGATCCCTCTGTTCCTCATAAAGTAGTAATCAATGAAGCAGTTGAATTGGCAAAGAATTTTGGCACAAAAGCTACAGCTAAATTTATTAATGGAGTTTTAGCCACAGTTTACGAAAACATTTTAAGCAAGACTAAATAAATGGTGGATTTAGAAAAATTAGAAAAGAAAATTGGTTTAAAAATTAAAAATCCAGCTATTTTTTACGAATCATTAACGCATAAAAGCTATCTTTATCTTCACCCCAATCATCCCTATAAAGATAATGAAAGATTGGAATTTTTAGGTGATGCTATTATTGAATTTGTTATTTCTCATTATCTTTTTGTTAATTTTATTAACCTACCTGAGGGAGAAATGACTTTAATAAGAGCAAGCTCAGTAAATAGAGAACGATTATCAGAAGTAGCGCTTAATTTAGAATTAGATAAATTTATTTTTTATAATCATAAAATTAGTGAAAAAGGATTAAAGACTATTTTAAGTGATGGCTTTGAAGCTTTAGTAGCAGCAATTTTTTTGGATAATGATTTAAATACTGCTTATAATTTTGTAGTAAAATATCTTACAGAAAATTTAGAATTGATTGTTAAGAAAAAATTATATAAAGACCCTAAAAGTAAATTACAGGAATATTTTCAAGAAAAATATAAATCTTTACCTAAATATGATATAATAAGAACCGAAGGGCCAGAACATCAAAAAAAATTTGTTATTGGTCTTTATTTAGAAGAGAAATTAATTGCTGTTGGTGAGGGAAATAGTAAGCAAGAAGCAGAAATCAATGCAGCCAAACAAGCCCTAAAAAAATTTAAATTGATTTAATGCCTCGGTAGCTCAGGGGTTAGAGCGAGCGTCTCATAAGCGCTAGGTCGTGGGTTCGAATCCCACCCGAGGCAATTATTCAACAATCATTTTACCAAACATACCCCTCATTTTGTTGTCCGATAAGGTACAATAAAAATCATATTCTCCCTTTAGCGGTGCTTTAAATTCTAAAATTGCTTCTTCGCCCGGAGCAATCAATGATGTTTGAAAAATAATATTTTCTTTTTCTATTTTTAAATTATGAGGAATATTGCCAACATTTTTGATGATTAATTTTACTGGTTGATTTTCTTTTACTTTAAAAATATTAGGTTCAAAACTAAACTCTTTAGCGTTAATGGTAATTTCTATAGGTTCTAAATCTTCGGTTAGGGTAGCAGTAGATTCATTAATGTTTTCTAATAAAGATTGATTATTTGTTGATCTTTTTCTTTCATCAACCGGCGTTAATACTTTAACTTCATTTTGATTAAAAAGATTTTGAGTTGAAATTTCTGGTTGAGGAATTTGATTATTATTTATTTCTTCAGAGGTTGTTGAGTAAGTATTATTTAGAACTCTTGTTTCATTTAAATTATAGTTAGTATAATGTTTAAGATAATAACTAAAACCAAAAGTTAACACAGCTAAAATAAAAATTATTAGCGATAGTTTAAATAAAAATCCCATTTTATAAAAATTATATTAACTTAATCTAAAAATCTTATATTATATAAGATTATAAACAACTTTTAATTATTTCTAAAATTATGCCAAATAGCTAATAAAATAAAATCCGAGATTAAATGCGATCCTCCATAACTTAAAAAAGGCACTGCTAAACCAATAATAGGAAAAAAACCAAGATTAATGCTAGTAGTTAGCAAGAATTTAATACCAAAATGAATAGCTAAAAGATTAGAAAAAACCTGACCCAATGAATCTTTAATAAACTGACTTTCAAATAATATTGTTCTAATTATTAGAAAAATCAGGAAAGAATAAATTAAAAATCCTAAAAAGCCCCTTTCTTCTATTAAACTTGCTAAAATAAAATCAGTTTCTGCTGAGGGCAGAAAGCCTAATTTAGCTTGAGTACCCTTGCCAAAACCCTTACCCCAAAAACCAGCTGAACCAACAGTAATTTTTAATTGACGAATATTATAGCCAGCTTTTAATGGATCTCTATCAGGATTGATAAAAGTTAAAATTCTTTCTTTTTGATAATCTTTTAAAACATAATGCCAACTAAAGATACCTAAGAGTGAAAAAATTAAAATTAATAAAAATATCTGCCGCCAGTTTAAAAAAATAATAACGGAAAAGAACCAGGTAAGAAAAATTAATAAACCCATACCAAAGTCTGGTTGAAGAATGACTAAAGACCAAAAAGGAAAGATAACCAAAAAACTTAATAATAGAAATAAATTATTTTTAAGATAATTAAAATATTTGCTAAGAAAAATTGTTAAAGTAGTTAAAATAAGAATCCTTGAAAATTCTGATGGTTGAATAGCAAAGCCGCCAATAGAAAACCACATTCTTTCTTTAGAAGGTAAAACAAATAATAAAATAAGAAAAATAATAGTTAAAAAATAGAAAATTTGAAAATGAGGATAGCGGAAAATTGTGCTGTATTTAATATAAAGAGATGAAAAAAGAATCAGAAAAGCAATAGTCCAAATAATTATTGATTTTACAAAAGCATCTGTTTTACCAATAGAAAAAATAGTTGAGATAGAAAAAAACATCAAAACCAATAACGATAAAACGATAACCAAATTAATTTTCATTTTCTTCAAAGAAGTTATAGTAAGGAACAATAATTACTCGATTAACTTCGCTCCCAACGGGTGGAAGATTTAAAGTAATCATTCTTCTTTCTAATGGTTCAAGATAATCAACCTTAGTTTTAGCTGTAGCAATAATGTTTTCAAAAATGTCGAGAAGCAAGAAATTTATTTCTATATTTGAATATGGTAGGCTATCATTATTAATTATTTCTACTTGAAGTTTATTTTGATCAATTTGGTAATTCAGCATTTCAACCTTTGTTTCTTTTTTTTCAGTTTCTACCCAATCGTTTTTATTGAAATCAATATTTAAGTCAATAGATTTTATTTCAAAATTAGGAACTTTTTTATTGACCACTAATAAATATTTTGTTTCCAATGGGAAAATAAAACTTTCACCAGGAATTTCAGCAAAAACTCCATCTCCCCGAATAATAAATTTATAACTGAACTTTTTTAGACCATATTTTTCTGAAGGATTTTTTATTTTAGCAACTATATCTAAAGTATTGTCAGAATAAATTATTAACTTTGGTTTTTCGATAATTAAATTTAAATTTACTAATTCACATGGCAAACAAGGACCACCACAATCAATTCCTGTTTCACCTTGGTTTTGTTTATTATCAAAACAAGTTGGTTTTGGTTTAAAAATAAATATCAAACCGGTAATGAAAATTGCTAACAAGATCAAAAAGATAAAACCATAGATTAATTGTTTTTTTAATCGCCAACTCATTGTTGTATAATTAATTTTAAAATGAAAATCCATTTTATTGGAATTGGCGGTATAGGTATTAGCGCTTTAGCCAAATACTATCTTTATCGCGGAGAAGATATTTCTGGTAGTGATTTGGTTTATCCACGAGATGTTTTTTCTAAAGAAGAATTAGATAAAATAAAATTTTTTTTAGGGCATAGAAAAAACAATTTATCTAAAAAAACCGATCTGGTAATTTATTCTTTAGCTGTCAAAAATGACAATCCTGAATTAATCCAAGCTAAAAGACTCAAGATACCAACTTTAAGCTACCCCCAAGCTTTGGGAAGATTAACAAAAGAATATTTTACTATTGCTATTGCTGGTATGCATGGTAAAAGCACGACCACCGCTATGATCGCTCAAATTTTAATTGATGCGCGGTTAGATCCCACAGTAATTATTGGTTCAAAAGTAAAAAATTTTGGTCCTAATGGTGAAGCATCTAATTTCCGTTATGGTAAAAGTGAATATTTAATTATTGAAGCTGATGAATACAAAGCTGCTTTTTTAAACCATCATCCTAATGTTTTAGTCATTACTAATATTGAAGCTGAACATTTAGATTATTATCGAAATTTAGAAAATATTTTTAAAACTTTTTCTAAATTAATTTTAAATTTCAAAGGAGAGAAAAAATATCTTATTGTTAATAAAGACGATCGCGGAGTGAGAGAATTAATTAGGAGAATAAAAAGTATTATTAAAGAAAATAAAATTAATTTAATTTGGTATAACCTAACTTCAGAAGGAAGAAAAATTAAACTTAAGGTTCCTGGTCAACACAATTTAAGTAATGCACAGGCAGCGTTAAAAGTAGCTCAAGTTTTAAAAATTAATCAATCATTAGCTTTACTATCTTTAAAAAAATTTTCAGGAATTTGGCGAAGATTAGAATTTAAAGGAACCGTAAACGGAGCAAAAATTTTTGATGATTATGGGCATCATCCAACCGAAATTAAGGCTACTCTTCAAGCAGTGAAAGAAATATTGCCTAAGAGTAAAAGATTATTTATTGTTTTCCAACCTCATCAATATTATCGTACTTATTATCTTTTTCAAGATTTTATTCATAGTTTTGATTTAGCTGATTATGTTGTTCTTTTGGATATTTATACTGTTGCTGGACGAGAAAGTAAAACAATAATGTCTAAGGTTAATTCCGAAAAGTTAGCAAAAGAAATTCAAAAGCATAAATCTAATGTTTTCTATCTACCATCTTTTGATTCTGCTATTAATTTTTTAAAAGAAAATTTAAGACAGGGTGATTTTTGTTTGATAATGGGTGCTGGTGATATCTATCAACTTACTCAGAAATTAATTAAAGATAGGGTTTAAATTTATTTTTTGATTAATAAAATAATCATTCTCGATTATCATTTTATCTTTAATATTTCTAAAAATTTCAGGCATTAATGGTTGGTAGAGCTTTACAATTTCTATTAAATTAAGAATTAAAGTAGAAAGATTCCCCTCGCTTAAATTTTGCCAAATTTTTTCTCGATCAATAAATTGATTTAAAAATTTAACCAAATCAAAAAGTCTAAGATAAGCCAAATTTATTTCAAAGTTATTTATTGCTTGATGAAAATCATTTAAAATTTTTTGATTCTCTTCTGCTAATAAATTTTCCTTAAGCTTAATTTTTTCGTCCCCCTTTTTGATTAAACCAAATATTCTTAAAATTAGATTACCCAATTCTTTCTTTAATATTCCTTCTTGAAAATTAATTACATTTTGAAAATCGAAATTCCAATCATTAAAAATTGTTTGGTGAGCTAAGTAAGCACGAATAATTTCTGGTTGAAAATAATTTAACAATTCGTTAGGGCTGATAACATTACCAATTGTTTTCGACATTTTCTCCCCCTTAACATTAATAAAATAATGAACAACGATTTTATCGGGCAATTTAATTTTTGCTGAAAGAAGCATTGCTAACCAATAAATAGTATGAAACTTAATAATATCTTTACCAATAAAATGAATTACTTCCCCCTCTTGCCAAAATTTTTTAAAATTAGTTTCGTTTTGATTGCCAAAATTTAATCCTGAAAGATAGTTAACAAGAGCATCAAACCAAACATAAACTATCTGCGTTGGATCATTTAATACCGGAATTCCCCAACCATAACTTCTTTTAATATCACGAGAGATGCTTAAATCCTTAATTTTTCCCTCTTTTAAGATATTTAAAATTTCAAATTTTTTCTCTTCAGGATAAATTTTTACTTTATCGGTTTCAATTATTTCTTTTACTTGATCAAGATATTTGGTTAGTCTGAAAAAATAATTTTTTTCTTCAATTTTTTCTAATTTTTTTTTATGAAGAGGGCAAATTAAATTAGGTAAATCCTCTTCATCATAATAAGCTTCACAGCTATAACAATAATAACCAGAATAGTAGTCAAGATAAATATCCCCTTGACACAATTGCCAAAATTTATAAACAGCCTTTTTATGCTCCTCGCTACTGGTTCGAATAAAATTATCAAAACTTAAATTAAAGTCATTTTTTAATTGATAAAATAATTGAGAATTTTCATCAACAAAGTTTTTAATATCTTTCTTTTGATCAATAGCGGATTTAGCAATTTTAATGCCGTTTTCATCTGTTCCTGAAAGGAAGAAAACCTCATTATCGTTTCTGAAATAGCGAGCATAAATATCAGCTAAAATAAATTCATAAAGATGCCCAATATGTGGTTTATCATTTACATAAGGAATTGATGTAGTTATTAAGTATCTCATCTATAATATGCCGCCAACGGGAGTCGAACCCGTATTTCCGCCTTGAGAAAGCGGTGTCCTTGCCATTAGACGATGGCGGCAAAAACAAATTTTATATTTTTATATTTATTGTATAATTTTAATATAAATTCAAGAAATTATAAAAATTAAAATCTTTAATGAAAAAAGGTTTTACTTTGATAGAATTAATAACTATTTTAGCTTCTTTAGGTATTATTTCTAGCATTGTTATTAACATTATTAAGCCTTTAGATATTATTAAATGTTCTCGAGATACTCAAAGAATCAATGATCTTCAAGCAATCAGTTCAGCAATTGCTAATTATCTTTCAGAAATTAAATCACCCGATTTAGACGGTCCTTATTTTACTAATTCTGGTTTTGATGAAGCTACCCCAACTATTTTTTTAAGTATCCCCAAAGATAAACAATCAACATCATCTTCGCTTGTTTTTGAAGGCAAAACCTGGAGATTAATTCAAGCTTCTTCTACTAATTTAGTTCAAAGAATTAATGGTGAAGGTTGGCTCCCAATAGATTTTCTTTCCTTAACAAAAAAACCAATCAATATCTTACCACTCGATCCAGCTAATACTTTTAATAACAATTATTTTTATTCTTACGCCTTTAAAAAATCAGCTAAAAGTTATGAAATAAATACTAATTTTGAATGTCAAAAATTTAAAGAATTAGCTAAAAACGATGGCGGTGATAGCGAGCTATTTGAAGTTGGTAGTGATTTAAATATTATTCCACCATCATTATATGGATATACTAAAACCCAATTAGCTTATCCTTCAATAAAAGTTTCAGGACCAACTAATTTATCTTTAACTATTGGTCAAAGCTCTTCAACAAAAATTACTATTTCTAATACTAGCAGTTATGCTTATCTTCATATTTATCAGATTACCCAATCAAATCAAAATTCTTTTTTAAAAATTGATAAAAATAAATTCACCATAGCGCCAAACAACACAACTAACTTAACCCTAACTTGTGATGGGCGCAGTCTTAAATCTTCAACCACTACTAATACCACTATTTTTATTTGGCATAATGATCCCCAACAAGTTAATCCTTATACATTTAATTTTAGTTGTATCTTCAACCAATCACCTTTACTAAAAATTAATCCCAAAAGTGCTATTTTAGAGACAAAGACTAATGGTAGTGCCGTTACCCAAAAAATAGCTATTTCTAATGAGGGCGATGATAAAATAACTATAAATTTATACCAATTTTTGTATAAAGAAACCACCCAAAATTGTCCTAATTATGTTGAAGCAACAACCACTGATACAACAATTTCAGGCAATTCTTCAGTAGAATTAATTTTTACTCTCAGGCCCACTTCAACTAAACAAAATTTTTATTGCTATCAAATAATAACCACCGATAATTCTCAATATCCAACAATTACTATTCCTGTTTATGTCAAAATAACTTCTCCGCCTAAACCACCAATAATTAATCAAATAATTCCCGGAGATAGAAAAATTATTTTGTCTTGGATTAGACCAGACGATAATGGCGGAGAAGAGATAACAAATTATGAAATATACCGAGATAATACCTTAATTGCTTCTACTTCTTATAATGTTTTTGTTTATGAAGATACTAATGTTATTAATGGTCAAAAATATTGTTATAAAATAAAAGCTATTAACAAAGTTGGTAGTAGTGATTTTAGCCAATCAAGATGTTTAATTCCTGGCAAAGAACCATCTCCTCCTATTAATTTTTCAATTACTTCTAGTAATCGTTCCAATATTCTTTCCTGGCAACCACCAACAGATAATGGCGGTTCATTAATTGATAGTTATTTACTCTATTATCGTAAACAAGGAGAAACAAACTGGCGCTTTCTTTTTGATTTTTCTGCTTATCCAACCACAAGTTATAAATTTACCCATCAAGATTTAATTAACGGACAAACTTATGAATATACTATTCAAGCAAAAAATCAATTTGGTGTTTCTAATTATGCTACTACTGTTTCTGCGACTCCCCGAGGTTATCCTATACCACCCGGCAAACTTCAGACTTCAGCGTTAGCTAATGGTATTCGTCTTACTTGGGAACCACCTCTTTCTAATGAAGGTTCAGCTGTTAGTTATTACAATATTTATCGAGCAACTTCTTCTCAATATATTTTTATTGCTTCGACTACTGCTACTAGCTATAATGATTTATCCACTGCTTCTAAAACTACTTATTATTACTATATTACTGCTGTTAATTCAATTGGCGAAAGCAAAAGAAGTAATATTGAAAGTGGTTGTTATGGAAATTGTTCATCTCCTGGAACCCAATGTATATCTCCTAATAATTTAAGTCTCCAATCTTTAGTCAATAAAATTAGTCTTAGTTGGGAAGATGGTGATGCTAAAGATACTAAGCCCTCCTTTGCAATTTATGAGTCAACTGGCGATGAATATCAACTTATTGGAACAACTCCAGCAAATAGTTTTACTCGAACTGGTTTAATCAATGGAAAGAATTATTATTATTATGTTACTAAAATATCAGGCGATTTTTGTGATTTAGAATCTATTCCTTCAAATTATGTTATGGGTAGTCCGAATTCAACACCACTTTTTCCTTTATCTTTGGACTTTCGGGAAACCCAAGAAAGCTACACTCAACTTAACTGGCAACCACCGATATCTGATGAAGGAGCAGCCACCACTGAATATTATCTTTATAAAGCAACATCAACACCAACATCTACCTATCAATTACTTGCTACAACAACAGGACTAACCTACCTTGACCAAGATAATTCAGCTTCTACACCTATTTACTATTATGTTAAGGCTAAAAATGCAAATGGTTTTGGTTTTAAGAGTAATATAGTTGGTCGTTATAATTCGCAATGTTTTGCTAAAATCTATCTTCCTAATAATAAAAATAATAATTTCAATGATGTTGTTAAAAACAATAATCAATATTTAACTGTTGGTTGGGAATGGAATAATCAAAATTACAATGGTGTTTTGTATCAATTAGATTCTTTAGGCAATCCTCAAGCTATTAAAATTTCAAGTACAACCAATGAGAGTAGTTTTAATTTTATTCTTGCTTCATCCAGTTATTTCATCTTGGGAGGTCAAGTAAAATCTGGTAATAATTATGATGGTCTGTTGGTAAGAATATCTTCGACGACATTTGATACTGTTTGGTCAAAGAAAATTGGTGGTAAAAAAGATGAAAAAATATTTGCTGGAATTTTAGATGGCGATGAAATTATTCTTACTGGTTATTCTTCGAGTTTTGGTCAAGGTGATAACGATATTATTTTTTCGCTTTTTAATAATAATGGTGTAATAAAAGTTTTTAAAACATTTGGTGGTCTAAAGAATGATGTTGGTCAAGGATTAATTAAAGCTAATGATAATGGATATATTATTGTAGGTTATAGCAATTCTTTTCGAAAAGATTATGATGTGATTTTAATTAAAGTAGATAGAGAAGGAAAATTAATTTGGCAAAAAATTTATGATAGTGGTGGTAATGATTTTGGTATGGCAATCGCGACCTCCTCTTCTGGTTATTTAATTTTTGGCTATAGTCAATTTGATGCTAACCATTACGACCCTTTTGCTATTGCAATTGATAATCAAGGTCAAATTCTTTGGCAAAAAAGATATTCAGCTGGTGGTGATGACTATCTTTATAAGGTTAAAAAAGATTACGATGGTAATTATATTATTATCGGTAAATCAAATTCATATAATAATCTAAATTATGACGGTTTGGTAATGAAAATTAATTCGACAACAGGCGAGATAATTTTTGCTAAAAATATTGGTTGGTATAATAATGATAATTTTTATGGTTTAGAAATATCTTCTAATGATTATTATTTCATAGTTGGTAATTCTCATTATTTTACAACGGGTCCATCTTCTTATAGACAATTAGCACTAAATATTAGTTCAAGTAGTGATCCAGCCTTTAATATATTTAACAAAGGTAATATCCAACAAAAATTTTTAATTAATATTATCAGTCCATCAGCTTTATCATCTAATTTTTTCCATTATTCATCGAATTTAAAAATCAATTCACCCGATATTCAAGTTTTAAATTATAGTTTAAATTTCGTTTCCAAAATTTTACCTGATTATGAAAATTTAGCTAATGTTTGTAATGTGAATGATTTATTTAAAAAATCTGTTTTTACAGAATTTAATTTAATAGATAAAAGATATACTCTTTTTTCAAGATCGGGTGCTAATTATAACTATCTCTCTATTGATAATTTTTTGGATTATTTAAGAAGTCTTTCTAGTTTTCTTGTATATATTTACCGGGCTACTTCATCTGATAATTATAATTACATAACAAATATTTCTGGCAATTATGCAACTGATACTAGTCCTTTATCTGGTAAAAATTGTTATCGAAGTGGTTTGCGTTCATTTTTCTTTGTTAGTAATTTTTCCAATGAATTTTGTTCAGCAACAACATCTGATAAATTACGACCAACACCTCCTGTAAATTTAAGCATTTCGACTGGTTCATTATCTATTGTACTTAAATGGCAACTTCCTCAATATAATGGTGGTGAGAATATTCAGTATTATAAAATTTATAGATCAACCTCAACTAATGAGATAAATAATTTTATTCTTATTGCTGCAACAACAGCTACTTCTTATACTGATAATTCGGTAAGTGAAGGAATTAATTATTGTTATTATGTTACCGCACTTAATTCAATTGGCGAAAGTGATAAAAGCTTAGTTAAGTGTCAAGCATTGTTTTCGGGTGTATTGTCAACCATTTCTCCTAATCTTAGTTATACTTCCGATTCAGGAATTCAACTAATTTGGAATGGTGTAAGCGGTGTTAATTATTATGTTGTCTATCGGAATGGAATCAAAATTGTTACCACTACCGCTACTTCTTATATTGATTACAATTACGAAAGTAAAACTAATAATAACTATCTCATAGAAGCAATAAATAATCAAAGTACCTTAATAACTTCAGGTAATAACTCTATTGGTTTTTATTTTAAATTGCCGCCTCAAAATGTAAGGTATACTTTAGGGAATAATTCTATTACTCTTAATTGGGCTTCAGCTGGTGAAAGCGGATTGTTAAATTATTCAATTTATCGAAAAATTAAAGGAAGTAGTTATGGTAATTCACCATATGCAACAACAAATACATCTACTCTTTCTTTTACTGATAATAATCTTTTAGCTGGCGAAAGTTATTGTTATGTGGTTAAAGCTAATTATCCTAATGGAGAAAGTTTACCAAGTAATGAAATTTGTACAACTGCTCTGACACTACCCCAACCAAGTTTTTCAATTAGACAAACCGGAACTTTTGGTGCTTGGTTAGTAATTGATAAAATTGAAAATTATTCCTCCAAAGCTGGTTTTGGTAAAATAAAAGAATACCGAATTTATAGAGCAACTTCAAGTAATTATATTTTACTTGCTACCAATTCACCAGACAATTTAAATTATATTGATTTAATGAGTTTAGCAACCTCTGCAACTTATACAATTTCAGCAATTAATGAGATAGGTGAAGGAACATCAACGCCGATTGATGGTGTTGGTGATAAGTATAATAAACAAGCAAAATTTAAGTATTATAAAATTACTACTGATAATCAAATTTTTGAGATAGGAGAAACTTTTACTAGTACCCTCTTGGGTAGCAAAGAAACAGGTAAAAAAGCAAGAAATTATGCTATTTATATTGAAGTAATTGATCCTCCCAAGTTTATTAATGTTGTTGATATTAATGCTAGTACGAATAATAATCAAGATAAAATAAAAGAATATAAATTTATTTGCGATAATAGAAGTTATAATCTCCAAAAAGGAGTCAACAATAGACTATATAACTTAAATTTAATTTGCTCAAAAATGTTTATTATTCTTAAGTGGGATCCCAACTTAGCCGAAAACCAAATACCAATAATAACAATTAATAATATAACTATCAATCAATGAAACGAGGATTTACTATAATCGAAATCTTAGTTATTCTTGCGATTATTGCTCTTTTAGTGACTATAGTTTTAGTTTTTTTGAATCCAATTGAAATGTCTAAAAGAAATCGTGATTTACAACGAGTTAAAGATTTACAAGCGCTTTCTTTGGCAATTAATAATTATTTAACATCAGCTACTCAAATAGATTTAGATGGTCCATTTTATGATTTATCAGGTTGGGATGAAGAAAATCCCTCAATATATATTTCTTTGCCTAGCGAATTAAATTTTACTTTTTCGACAATTACTGATTATTATGGTAGAGAATGGAGAATTATCCAAAATTCACCATCAACTAACTTATATAACAATAATGGCGAAGGTTGGTTACCAATTAATTTTAGCGAAAATAACATTAGTCTACCAATGCTACCAGTCGATCCTCTAAATAATATTGATGTTAATAATTCTAATAAAAATTATTTTTATAGCTATGTTTTTCGAAGGGAAACGAATGAATTTGAACTAAATGCTAAGTTTGAATCTAAATCTTTTGCTAAACAAGCTGAAGATGATGGCGGAAGCGATAAAGAAATTTTTGAAATTGGTAATAATAAATGTTTAATTGCCTTTGGAAGTTCTTCAGCTTTATATGGAACAACAACCATTACTGAATGTTCTTCAGCCAAATTAGACACTGGTTTACTTGTAGGTAATATAACGGGAGGAGATATTTGTTGGAATAAATTATTTGATTATTATCCAACCAGAAATTATATTTATCGGAATAATATAGGCGACTATTTAGTCATTGGTAATAATTCTCTTTCTTCACCAACAACATCTATCTATCTTTCATTTTTTGATAAATTCGGCAATTTTAAATTTACTAAAGCAATCTATTTTAATACTGCAACCCCAATGAATTTTAATTATGTTCACCAAACAAAAAATGGTGATTATATATTAGCCTTAAGTCTCAATGGTTCGACTATTCAGGCATCTTTAGTTATGAAATTAAACAATAGTTTAACTCCCCAATGGATAAAATATTATTGTCATCTACCAAGTAATTGTACTGCAAAGGAAGAATCAATTTATGTTGTCGATGATATTAATGGTAATATTAATTTAGTTATAAATACAGGAAATTATGCTGGTTTTCAAATTATTAATGTTTCTAGCTCGAATGGTGATATTCTAGGAGGTGGTGATTATTATTATCAAATAACATTTGGTAGATTATATGCAGGCAATAGAACAAATGATAGTGGTTTTGTTTTATTAGGTACCGAAGGTGTAGCTACTTCTCCACCAGCTTTTTTAGCAAAACTTGATAGTCAAAATAATTTTGAGTGGATTAAAAAATATAACAGCTTAGGTATGAGTTCGCACTATCAAATTAATTCGCCACGGCAAATTTTTGTTTTCCAGACTAATGATGGCGGTTATTTGTTTAATGCAATGTATGATATTGATTTAAATGCAACAAGTTATATTTTTGCTAAAGTTGATTATCAAGGAAGATTAGAATGGATTAAAAAATATAATGGCGATTGGTCAAAAATCAATGTTCGAAAAATTTTTCAAGATAAGCAAGATAATTATTGGTTAGTTGTTAATAGTAGTAGTGAAAATTATTTAATTAAATTAGATAGTTCTTTTAATAAAATTAGTGAATACAAAATTACACCTTATGCATCTAATGATAACTTGATTTTTAATAATTTTTATCAATTATTTGACAATAGTTATCTTCTGGTTGGTAATTTTGTAGATTCATCAGATTTTTTGGTTTGGTTTTTTAAAGACAGTTGGGCAAAAGGAGGACAGCTTGAAGAAATATCTTTACCCAAGAGTAAATATTATTTTAACCCTATTAAATTTATTTCTGAAAAAAATTTATTTTATCTAAAAAACAACCTTTATAATATTACTTCAACAAATCTATTTTCTTTTAGTGATAGTTCTTCAACCGTAACTGATATTACGATTGGAACTTCGTCTTATACTATTAATAGTTATGCCTTATCATTTACGCAGAAGTTAATTCAACCCAAGGAGACAATTTTAGTTAATCAATGCGATAATTATTTCTCAAAAAGTGTTGTTAAAGGTAGAGTAATTGAAAAATTAATTAAAGCACAAAATAACTATTTGGCTGTTGGTCGCGATTTAACAACTAATGTTTCTTCTTTTTGGATAGCTAAATTTAGTACTTCAGGTGATATTGTTTCTTCTTCCACTATCAAAATTAGTGATGAAAATTCTCATCAATTCAATTCTGTTATTCAAGATGGAAATAATTTTGTTGCTGTGGGTAAATATTATCAAGAAGGTAATCCAGATTCAAGCTGGGGCTATATTGCTAAATTTAATAATTCACTTGTATTAATTAATTCATCTTCTTTAAGTTTTGGTTCAGAATTAAATGATGTTAATAATGATAATAGTTATTATATAGGAGTAGGAAGAGACCTTTCTTCTGAACCCAAAGCTTTATTAGTAAAATTCAATTCTTCATCTTTAGCAATAGTAGCCTCTTCAACTTATAGCGAAAAGAGTGAATTTAATACAATTCTCGTTGATAAAGATAAAAATTATCTTGTTGGTGGTCAAATCAATAACCAGGCTTATTTAGTGAAAATAAATAGCACAACCTTAGCAACTGAATGGCAAAAAAAATATTACTTAAAATTGGGTAATGAAAGGATAGTTAAAATAATTTTTGATCAAGATAATAATATTATTACCTTAAGTAATTTATTTGATTCTCAAGATAATAAATTTAAATTAGTTTTAAGAAAAATTAATCCAGCTGATGGTGAGGTGATTAAAGAAAAATTAATTAGTGATAATTATTTTTACGGTAGAGATATTATTTTAGACTATAATAATGATTTTCTAATCACTGGTTTTTTGCCATTAAAACAAGACGGCAATAATTTTTCTGATTGGAGTTTAGGTTTAGCAAAAATTACTCAAGATTTTAATTTAGTTTGGCAAAAATATTATGGTGGTCAGAGTAGAAAAGAATTAAGTTTTGGCGCTTCAATCGTTGAAGCTTTCGATGCTGGTTATTTAATTGGTGGCTATAACGGTGCTAATAATAATGTTTGGCTTTTAAAGGTTAGTTATTTAGGTGATTGTTTGGGTTGCTTAAAAATAGGATACTTTGATAATTTCTTTAAACTGATTAAAAAGAATATTGCTAATTTTTTAAATTTAATTCTTCGATAATATTATCTAAAATATGAGGATAGTTAATAGCTAATTCTGCTAAAATCTTTCTATCAAGATTAATATTATTTTCCTTTAATTGATGGATGAATTGGCTATATTTTAAATTACGATTTCTGAGAAAAGCATTTATTTGTACTTGCCATAAACGACGAAAATTTCTTTTCTTTTCTTTTCTGCCACGATAACTTTTAACGCCAGCATGTAAAATTGCTTCTTTAGCAAACTTCTTTTTACTTTTCCTTTGCCACTTATATCCTTTAGCTAATTTTAATAATTTCTTTCTTTTTTTAGTTTTAATTTTTCCTCTTTTTACCCTTACCATTGTTTTAAAATTATAAATGATTTTTTAATAATTGCCAAAAGTCAATAATAAATTTTTCATAATCTAGTTGGCCAAGAGCAATTTTATCTAAGCTTTCTTCCATCTTGGCAGTGAATTGTAAATCAATAATTTCAGGATAGCAATCGTTAAGAAAATCAATTACTTTTTTGCCAATTTCAGTTGGTTGTAAGTAATTTTTAATTTTCTTTATATAATTTCTTTTCAAAAGGATATTAATAATTGCAGCATAAGTTGATGGTCGACCAATGCCTAATTCTTTTAAAGTTTTGATTAATGAAGCTTCATTGTAGCGTGGAGGTGGTTGTGTTTCTTTTTTAAGTAAATTTATTTTTTTAGGAATAAATTTTTCTCCCTCTTTAAGATTTAATGATTTTTTCAAAGAGAAGGGCAGAGGATGGTATTTCAAAAAACCTGGTTTAACCAAATTTTCTCCCCTTGCTTCAAAAATAAGATTTTTATTTTTTTCAGGAACAAGATAATATTTCATTTCTTCTACAATTGCTGACTGACTAGAACTTGCTAAAGTATAATCAAAAATTAAATGATAAAGTTTTAGTTCTAATGGTGGTAATTTTATTTCTTTTCTTAAGTAAATTGGCCTAATTGCTTCATGAGCTTCCTGACTAAATTTTTTCTTAATCAAATAAGGAGATTGGTAATCATCTTTAAGATAATTTTTAACTTTTGATAAAAATTCTGAAGATAAGTTAAAACTATCTGTTCGATGATAGGTAATTATTCCTTTTTCATAAAGAGATTGAGCTAAAGACATCACCAAGGGTGCAGAAAAGCGATATTTTGAAAATCCTACTCTTTGTAAAAGAGCAGTATCTAATGGAGTTGGTTTTTTAATATTTTTGATATCTTTAATTACCTTATTAACAATAAATTCACTGCTTTTTAGCTCTGTCAATAACTTTTCTAAAAATTTTTTATCTTTTTCTTCAAATCGATAATTTTTGTTTTGATTAAGAAGATAAGCTGAAAAATTACCAAAATCAATTTCTAATTGATAATAAATTTCGGGTTTAAATTCAATAATCTCTTTCTCTCGATCAACGATTAATCTTAAGGCTGCTGATTGCACCCTACCCGCTGATTGACCAATTTTTTTCTTCCATAAAAGAGGAGAAAGACTATAGCCAACAATTCTATCTAAAAATCGTCTTCCCTGTTGGGCAGAAACTAAATTTTGGTTAATTTCATCTAATTGATTTAAGGCTTGATAAATGGCTTTCTTTGATATTTCATAAAATCTGATACGATAAAACTTTTTGTTTTTAAGATATTGGCTAATTGACCAAGCAATAAATTCACCTTCGCGATCAGGATCAGTAGCTAAATAAACCTCCTGACTTTTTCTTAGAATTGATTTTAAGCCTTTAATAAATCGCCAATTAATAACTTGGTATTGATATTTTAATTTTCCCTCCTTAAGATAAATGCCAAATTTTTTCTTAGGTAAATCTAAGATATGTCCATAAGAAGCTAAGACTATAAATCTTTTATTTAAAAATTTTTTAATTGTTTTTGCTTTTTTGGGTGATTCAACAATAATTAATTTCATTCTTTAATTTAAAGTCTAATTTAGACCTTCATTTAATTTTAAAATTGCCTTAAAATAATTTAAAATTAATAAAATTTAACTCAGTTTAAGAAAATGATTAAAAAAATAAGTAAAAAAGTAGCGGTATTAATGTCAGGAGGAGTTGATTCTTCGGTAGCTGCTCTTTTGCTCAAAAAATCAGGTTATGATTTGATTGGAATCCATTTGAAAATTTCCCGCTTTTGTAATCCTCAAGATGAATTAGATGCTAGATTAGTGGCTGAAAAGTTTAATTTTCCTATTTATACCTTGGATATTAGCGAAGATTATCAAAAAACAGTTGCCCTAGAAACCATTAAAGAATATGCTCGAGGATATACTCCTAATCCTGATGTTTTGTGTAATAGTCAAATAAAATTCGGTTTAGTTTTAGATTTGTTAAAAAATCTTAAGATTAAATACATTGCCACTGGTCATTATGCAAAAATTATTGATTTTAATGGTTGTAAGTTAATTGCTGTTTCTAAGGATACTAATAAAGATCAAACCTATTTTTTGTGGAAAATTAAAAGAAATTATTTGAAAAATATTATTTTTCCCTTAGGTGATTATTTAAAATCAGAAGTGCGACAAATTGCTAAAGAAAACCACTTATTAAATGCAGATAAAAAAGATAGTCAAGGAATATGTTTTTTGGGCAAAATTAAATTAACTGACTTTTTAAAAGAGTATTTGCCAATTAACAAAGGATTAATAATTAATAGTCGAGGAGAAATTTTAGGTTATCATTCAGGACATTATTTTTTTACCGAAGGACAAAGACATGGTTTAGATATTAAAACAAGTCCCGGTCCTTATTATATTGCTTTAAAGAACCCAAGAAAAAATATTTTAATTGTTGCAAAAGATGATGAAAAAATTTTATTTACTAAAAAAATCAGAATTAAAGATATGAATATTTTACTGCCAATGAAACAATTTAACTTTGATGATAAAAATTTAGAAATTTTAATAAGGTGTCGCTATCGCCAACCATTAACTAAAGCAGTATTAAATCTTAAATCGCGATTAATAGAATTCTCGCAACCACTGAAGAATATTGCATTAGGTCAAAGTGCTGTATTTTATCTTGAAGGAGAAAAAATAGATTTTAGATTAAAAGATGAAATAATTTTATTAGGTGGAGGAATAATTGCGAAAAAATACTTTTAGAAAAATAATTAGTAACAACAATGATAACTTCAGAGGAGGTAAGAAAATTATTTATTAATTTTTTTGAGCAAAGAAGACATAAGTGTATTCCTTCTTCATCTTTGATTCCCGAAAATGATCCCTCAGTTTTGTTGACTACCGCTGGAATGCAGCAATTTAAGAAATATTTTACCGGAGAAAAAGATGCCCTTAAAGATTTTGGTACTCAAAGGTTAATTTCAATTCAAAAATGTTTTCGAACAACTGATATTGATGAAATAGGCGATGAACGGCATCTAACCTTTTTTGAAATGTTGGGTAATTTTTCTTTCGGTCCTGTTGGTAGTGATAAACCTGACGATTATTCTTCTTCCGGCTATTTTAAGAATTCAGCTATTAATTGGGCATACGAATTTTTAGTTAAAGAACTTGGTTTAACTATTGATTATGTAAGTATTTTTAAAGGAGAACAATCGATTCCTTTTGATCAAGAAGCTAAAAATATTTGGAAAAGCATAGGTTTAGAGGAAAATAATATTAAAGCTTTTGGTAGAGAAGATAATTTTTGGGGTCCGACAGGTGATGAAGGTCCTTGTGGCCCAACTACTGAAATCTATATTGATAATTTAGAGGTTTGGAATTTAGTTTTTAATCAATATTATCAAGAGAAAAATGGAAAATTAAGAAAACTAACTAATCCCGGAGTTGATACAGGAATGGGGTTAGAAAGACTAATGAAAGTTGTCCAAAAGACAGAGACCATATTTGAAACCGATCTTTTTGAACCCCTGAGGACAATCATTTTAGATCTTAATCCATCTTTATCGGAAAGAGATTTAAGAATTATCCTTGATCATTTGAGAGGAGCTGTTTTTTTGATTGCTGATGGTGTTTATCCAAGCAATTTAGAGCGAGGTTATGTATTGAGAAGAATTTTAAGGAAATTAATGCTAAAATTGGTTAAAAATAATTTATCTAATTATTTAGAAAAATTGGTATTAGGAGTTAAAAGTAAATTTTCTGTATTTTATGAAAATTTAAATGATTATGATAAAATTATTAATATAATCTTATCAGAATTTAGTAGTTTTGAAAAAACTTTAAAGCGGGGGTTAAGCAAATTTGAAAAAATTATGCAATTCAGAGATAAAGAAGAGTTAGGAGAAAAATTATTTATAATGTACACTTCTTATGGTTTACCATTAGATATTTCTTTAGAAATATTAAAAGAACGAGGTATAAAAGTTGAAGAAAAAGAATTAAATATTTTTAATGAATTATTTAGAAAACATCAACAAGTTTCAAAAGGTTTAAATGAATGAAGAAAGAGATTATCTTTATTTAAAAGGAACAGAAGAATTAGGTGAAGTTATTGATGCTCTTCACGAAATTAAAGCCCGAGAAGTTATTGTGGTGATTCCCAGAAATACTAAATGTTTTTTGAATTCAACTAATTTATCTTTACTAAAACACGAAATTAATAAACTTAAGAAAAAAGTTTATTTTGATACAGACGATGAACATATTATTTCATTAGCCAAAGAGCATGGTTTTGATATTTTTTTGAGCGAATATGGAGTAAATGAAATAACGAAAATTGTTACTGATATTTTACCGCCCCAAAAGACTAAACCCAAAATTAAAAAAATAGTTAGTAGAGAAAGAAATACCGATTACGATTCTGATAGAGATAGACATAGAAAGAAAAAAAGCAAATTACCTATAACTACTTTAGTAATCATTGCCATAATTATCATTGGTGGAATTTATTTAATTTTTTCTAACTATTTAACTTCAGCCACTTTAGTAATAAAAATCAAATCAGAAAAAATTCCTATTGAAGAAAACTTAATTCTTTCTGCTAATGCTTCTGTTTCTGATCTAAATAAAGGTATATTGCCTGCAGAATATATTGAAATTACTAAAAATCATTCAATTCGTCAGAAAACCACAGGTTTAAAAAGTGGTCGAGGAAATCCTAGTGGCAAGGTTAAATTTATAAACACCGATAAAGAAAATTCTATTTCTATTATTCCAGGTACCAGAATTCAATCTCCTCAGGGTAATATTTATCGTACCGTTGAACGAGTTAATTTAGAACCTGGCGGAGAACAAGAAGTTAATGTTTTTGCAGATAAAAATGATGAAAAATATTATTTATCTGATTTAAATACTAAATTTACTATACCAGGATTAAAAGGTACTCAATGGGAAAACAAAATCGAAGTCATTCTGATTGAGCCAATAATAGCGAGCGATGAGACTAAAATAGTTTCTTTAGATGATATTAACCAGGGAAAATTGAATTTAGAAAAACAACTTCAAGAAATTGTTAAACAAGAATTAAAATTAAAATATAGTGATTATGTTTTTCCCGAAGAATTAGGAGTTTTTGATATTAAATTTTTAAATGTTTCTCATTCAGTTGGTCAGCAAACAGATGAAATAATTCTTACTGGTAGCGCATCGCTTAAAACAATTGGAGTTAAAGAAAGTGTGCTAAAAAACTTTTTAAAAGATGTTGTTTCTCAACAAAACTTAAAGAAAGATTTGAACTTTCAAATTATTAACTTAAAAATTAATTCCTTCCGTATGGCTAATTTTGATTTAAAAAATAATGAGCTATCTGTTATTTTTAGTGGTGAAGCAGAAATTAAGGGAGAAATTGATTCAAAGAAATTATTAGCAGAAATAGCTGGTAAAAGTGAGGATGAAGTTAAAGAAGTTATTGAAAAATATCCTCAAATAGAAAAAGCTGATCTTACTCTCTATCCTTATTGGTCAAAGAAAATGCCTGTTGATATTTCGAAGATTAATGTTAAAATTAAATAATATTTTATAGGTCGCTATTAATTAATTAGCAAAGAAAGAAAAAATGGAAAAGCCTGTTTATGTTCAAGTGTTAGAAACAATAATCAAATCTTTGGTTAATAATCCTGATGATGTTAAAATTACCAGAAATTTAGATGAGTTGGGGGTTTTATTAAAAGTAAAGATTAATCCTCAAGATATGGGTTTGGTAATAGGTCGAAGAGGAGAGATGATTAAAGCCATTAAAATAATAATGCGAGCAGTTGGTTTAAAAAACCATGCGAGATTAAATATTAAAATAGAAGAACCTGACCATCTTATGAAACTAAAAACTAAAAGTGACAAAATTATTGAAGACTTGAAAAATTAATCAATATGGTCAGATTTGATATTATTACTCTTTTTCCAGAAGCTTTTTCTTACCTTAATTCATCAATCTTAAAAAAGGCTCAAGAGAAAAGAATAGTAAAAATTAATCTTGTTAATTTGCGAGACTATGCTAAAGATAAATTTAGAACCACAGATGATTATCCCTATGGCGGTGGTCCTGGAATGGTTTTAAAAATTGAACCAATATACAGCGCTTTAGAAGATATCAAAAAAAAATCAAAACTTCAACCTAAAATTAGTATTCTTACTGACTTGAGGGGTAAAACTTTAAATCAATCACTCATTAAGAAATTAATTCATTATAAACAGTTTATTATTATTTGTGGTCATTACGAAGGTGTCGATGAGCGAGTCAAAAAAATTGTTGATCTATCAATTAGTATTGGTCCTTATGTTTTAACCGGCGGTGAATTACCAGCAATGGTAATAGTTGATGCAATTTTAAGATACTTACCTGGGGTATTAAAAAATCCACTGTCTTTAGAGGATAAAAGATTCGGTGAATTAATTAGTGTACCCGTTTATACTCGGCCAGCAATTTTTAAAACGAAAGACGGTAAAATATTAAAAGTACCTAAGGTTTTACTTTCTGGCAATCACCAAAAAATTTTAAATTGGAGATTAAAAAAAGGAAAAAAATTAATTTAGATTGATAATTAATGGTCCTTGCGAAGTGTCTTCTAAATAGATAAATTTATTTTTTAATCTTTCTCTTATTTTATCAGCTAATTTAAACTTTTTTTTAATTCTTAAAATTTCCCGCTTTTTAATAAGTATTAATATTTTTTTATCTAATTTTTGCCAAGGAAAAATAAAATTATAAAAACTATCTATTTGTTTTAGAAATAATAGTAATTCCTTTGTTGGTAGTTGGTTGATTTGATTTTGATAATTATTAATAAATTCAAAAAGGTAATTTAAAGCAAGATAAGTATTAAAATTGTCATTAAGTGCAGTTAGTAATTTCTTTGATAGAATTTTTACAGGTTTTGTATTTGAATTATGAGATTTATTTTTTTCTAATAAAGCAACAAATTCATTTAATTTAAAATATTTTTGCCAAGCTTCTGATAAATTTTTATTATTTAGATCAATTGTTGACTGCCAGTGGTGAGATAAAATAAAAAATCTAAAAAATCTTAAAGGATAATTTCTATTAAAATCATTAAGAGTAATAAAATTCTTTAAAGATTTTGACATTTTTTCGCCATTGACGAATAATAATCCAGTATGCATCCAAACTTTAACAAACGGTGACTTGCCTGACGCTGATTCTTGTTGAGCAATTTCACATTCGTGATGAGGAAAAATTAGATCAATTCCTCCACCGTGAATATCATACTGAACACCAAAATATTTTTCACTGATTGCTGTGTCTTCAATATGCCAACCAGGCCTACCATAACCCCAAGGAGAAAGCCATTTTGGTTCATATTTATCTGAATTTTGATTTCGTCCTTTCCAAAGAGCAAAATCTAATGGATCTTCTTTCAATTCATTCTTTTCGATATCTTTAAGCTTAGAAATATCTTGCCGAGAAAGCTTTCCGTAGTTTTTAAATTTTTTTGTTCTAAAATAAACGCTACCATCAATAGTTTGATAAGCATAACCTTTTTTTATTAAGATTTTAATTTGGTTAATAATTTGAGGAATATGCTCAGAAGCGCGAGCAAATTTATTAATAGAATTAATTTTTAATCTTTTTAATTCTTGAAAAAAAATCTTCTCAAATTTTTTAGCAATGACAAAAGGAGAAGTTTTAGCTTCCCTTGCTCGATTGATAATTTTATCATCGACATCAGTGATATTAACTAAATAATAGGGTTGATATTTCAGAAATTTTAAAAATTTAACCAAAGCATCAAAAGTTAAATAAGTTCTTAAATGACCTAAATGGGTATAATCATAAACAGTAGGACCACAAACAAAAATATTTATTTTTTTTGATTTTATTAATTTCTTTTTTCTACTTAAAGTATCATAAATTTTTATCATCGTTTTGAAAAAAACATAAATTAAATTATAATAAAATTATAATGGAGTTAAAGTCAATTCATAAAGGGGAAAAAGAATTTTTAGAACATTTTGAAAAACATCCTCATTTTGAAGAAATAAGAAAGGAAAAACCATTAAGTCAAGAACAAGCTAAACAAACTATTAAAGATTTTTTAAGTCAATTAAGCGAGGAAATAAAAAATCTTCCCGAGGTTAGAAAAGAAGCAGAAATTCATCATCAATCCTTAGAAAATATTTCTAATGTTTTAGCTCAAGCAATAAATATTGCCCTAACTCAAGGTATTATTGATGGTTTAAAATATATAGCTCAAACTAAAAATCCTTATCTTATTGATTCTTATCACGATTTATTAGCTGGACATTTTTTTAATACTTTGGTTAAGCATAATAAAATAAAGTTAATTACTTAAATAAATGAATTTTATAGAAAGAATTACTTTTGCTTTTCCTATACCTATTGTTTACCTAGCTGGTATTATTACTGGAATATTTGGTTTAATTATTATTTATTTTACTGTTTTATATTTAAAAAAGTATGCTGAAATAAAAAGAGTAAGGCTTTCATTAAATTATGCTTTAATATTAATTGAGCTTCCTAAATATCATTATTTACCAAAAACTGAGGGTCAAGGCCAAAGGGTAGTTGATGAAATTAATAATTTTGAAAATTTTCTTAATGCACTATCGAAGTTTAAGTATCCTATTATTTTTGAAATCGCCACACCTCATTATGGTGAAGAGATATTTTTTTATTTAGCTGTGCCAAGAAAATACTTAGATCCGATTCAACGAGCAATTAAAGCTTTTTTTGCTGGATCAGAAACAAAAATAGTTAATGAAGACTACAATATTTTTAATCCCGAAGGAATATCTTTAGGTTCTTATGTTCAATTAAAACATCATTACTTTAAACCAATTAAAACTTATCGCGAAATTGCTCAAGGAAATGTTGATCCCTTAGATAGTTTTTTGGCTTCTTTTAATAAATTGAAAAAAATTGGTGAAGGAATGGTTTATCAAGTAGTTATAAAACCATTAGGAACTAAATATTCAAAACAAATTGCTAAAGTTATTAAAAAATTAAAAGAGGGAAAAAATTTTGAGGAATCCAAAAATCCCTTTAGTTATTTAGTTGATATATTTTCTTCAAAAGAAGCTAAAGAAAAGCAAGAAATGGAGGAACGTAAAAAACCAATTGATGAATATTTGATTAAATACCTAGAAAGCAAGATGAATAAACCATTTTTTGAAGTTAATATTAGGTTATGTGTTTCTTCAGCCAGCAATTTTGATGCTGATGAAATTTTAACAGCTATTGAAGCTGCTTTTCATCAATATATGAATCCTCAAATCAATGAATTTGTTATTAATAGAGTTAAGGGTAGAAATTTATTAAGGTTTATTTACGAATTATCTTTTAGAATTTTTAATAAAAGACAAGCAACTATTCTTAATTCTGAAGAATTAACTTCCATTATTCATCTGCCTACTTCTTATACCAAATCACCATTAATTCATTGGTTGTTAGCAAGAAGTGCTCCACCACCACCTAATTTACCTCAAGAAGGTGTAATTTTGGGTGAAAGTTTTTATCAAAATATTAATGAATTAGTGAGGATAAAGAGAAATGATCGTCGTCGACATATTTATGTTATTGGACAAACTGGAACAGGTAAAACAACTCTATTAAAAAATATTGCTGAGCAAGATATGAAAAATGGCGATGGTATTTGTTTTATTGATCCTCATGGTGATGTTGCTCAAGAATTATTAGGTCTAGTGCCCAAAGAAAGAATTGACGATGTCATTTACTTTAATCCCGGAGATATTAGAAGACCTATTGGTTTAAATATTTTAGAATATGACATAGAATTTCCTGAACAAAAAACATTTATTATTAACTCCCTAATTGAAATTATCGATAAGTTATATAACCTTAAGTTAACTGGTGGTCCAATGTTTGAGCAATATTTAAGAAATGCACTATTATTAATTATGGATGATCCTTCCTGGGGATTTACTTTATTAGAGGTCTCCCGAGTATTTGTAGATGAAAAATTCCGTCGAGATCTTTTAGCAAAATGTAAAAATTATCCTGTGGTAGAATTTTGGACAAAACAAGCACCAGTTGTCGGTGGCGAGCTATCTTTAGAAAATATGATTACTTGGATAACTTCAAAATTAAATCCTTTTATTACTAATGACTTCGTTCGACCAATTGTTGCTCAATCAAAATCTGCTATTAATTTTAGATACATTATGGATAATAAAAAAATATTAATAGTTAATCTTTCTAAAGGAAAGTTGGGCGAAACCAGCGCTTATCTCTTGGGAATGATTTTAGTAGCAAAAATACTTTCTGCCGCTTTTTCTCGAGTTGATATTCCTGAAGAGCAAAGAAAAGATTTTTATTTGGTTCTTGATGAGTTTCAAAACTTCGCCTTTGGTGGTATAGCTTCAATTTTATCCGAAGCCCGAAAATACCGCCTGGCTATGGTTTTAGCCCACCAATATATTAAACAATTACCTGAAGAAATATCAGCAGCAGTTTTTGGTAATGTTGGAACAATTATGTGTTTTCGGGTAGGAAGTGAAGATGCTGAGTTTTTGGAGAAACAATTTTCCCCTATTTTTAGTAAAATTGATTTACTTAATATTCCTAACTACCATTTATATCTTAAATTATTAATTGATGGTTATGTTTCTGATCCTTTCTCTATTAGGACTATCAAACCTAATCAGCCTAATCTTGAATTAACTCAAAAAATTATAGAATTAAGTATGCTTAAGTATGGTAAACCAAGAGAAGAAATAGAAAGTGAAATTGAAGAAAGATTTCAATATACTAAATTAATTATTTAACCTTCACTCTTGCCATTTATAAAAATTTATTTTATAATTTAATTTTTGTAAATTAATTTTTTATTTAAAAAAATGCCTAAGCAGAAATTATTTTTAGGAAGAGCTTGGTATGCTATCCATACCGTAATTGGTTTTGAAGATATCGTCGCTGAATCAATTATGAAAAGAGCAGAGGCTTTTGATATGAAAGATAAAATTTTTAATGTTTTAGTACCTAAAGAAAAAGTTTGGGAAATTAAAGGTGGTAAGAGAGAGTTAGTAGAAAAGAAAATTTATCCTGGTTATGTTTTTATTGATATGATTGTTACTGATGATTCTTGGTATTTGGTAAGAAATACTCCTAAAGTTACTGGTTTTGTTGGTGCGGGAACAACTCCTTTACCAGTTAATCAAGAAGATATTGATGAACTACTTAAAAGAACAAAAAGCGAGGAATTAACTTTCGAAACTAATATCAATATTAATGATTTTGTTCAAATTACCCAAGGAGTATTTAAAGGTATGCAGGGAAGAGTAGTTGAGGTAGATAAAGAAAGGGGTAAATTAAAAATAATTATTTCTATATTTAATCGAGAAACACCGGTTGAGGTTGATCTTCTTCAAGTTAAGAAAATATCCTAAAACTTTAATTTAAAAAATGAGCAAAAAAAATATTAAATCAGAAGTCAAGTTAATTATTTCAGCTGGTGAAGCAACACCAGCACCACCTATTGGTCCATCTTTGGCTCCCCACGGAATTAATATTGGCGAATTTTGTTCAAGATTTAATGAATTAACAAAAGAATTTAAAGGAATGCAAATTCCGGTAATAATTACTGTTTATGATGATCGTACTTTCGATTTAACGCTTAAGAAACCACCAGTCAGTTCGTTGATAAAAAAATATCTAAAAATAGAGAAGGGTAGTAGTGAAGCAGGAAGAAAGTTTGTTGGAAAATTAACTAAAGATGATGTTAGAAAAATCGCCGAAGAAAAATTACCTGACTTAAATACTGATAATTTAGAACAGGCAATGAAAATTATTGAGGGTACAGCCAGAAGTATGGGAATTAAGGTTGAATGAATCTTAAAATAGAATTTTTTAATAAGTAATCTTTTTGATTCTGAAATAAATTTTGAATAATATTAAGATAGCTAATTTCTGATATTAATTTTGTGAACTATAATAACTTGAATTAAAATTTTTTACTTAATAAAAAAAATTTTTTAATATTTCAAAATACATTTGTAGGGTTAATTTTATGCCATTAATTAAACCATATTTTTTGATTTTATGAATATTCTTCACGCCATTCAATTTAACATATTTAGCTCTTAAATTAAATTTTTTAATAGCTTCATTAATAATTTCTTCTAAATTATAGCGTGAATTTTTAAGCTTATTTTTATCTAGTAAATCAAAAACCTCTCTTTTTAAGCATCTTAATCCTGAAAATCTTTTTAAAACAAAAGGAATATTAGAACCAATTGTTATATCTAATTCATTATTTCGAACTGGACTTATTAACTTTTCTAAATTTTCTTTATTTAAGCCCCTTAAATCAGCATCAATCAAAACTATAAGCTCTCCCTTAGAATATTTTAACCCCTTCAAAATGCTTTTGGTTTTCCCAAGATTATATTTATTTTTAATTAACTTAATATTTTTATTATCTTTAATAAAGTTTTTAATTAGGAGGTTTGTTTTATCTTTAGAATCATCGTCAATAACTATTATTTCATCAAAAATATTCGTGTTAATAATTGATTTAATAGTATTTTCAATATTTTTTTCTTCATTATAAGCAGGAATTAGACAAGTTATCATATTGTGATTTAAGAAAAATTTTTAAAATTTATAAATATTTTTTCAAAAATCAAGATCAATTAATTATCCACAATTGAAAAACTTGACAACGATTAATTATTAATCTATAAACTTTAAGTTCAATATAAAATTATAACTGAATTATAAACTTAGTCGATTTATTTAAATTAATTAAAATTAAATTTATTTTAAAGATGAAAAAAGCAAGGAACAATAAAAAAATAAAAACCCTTACTGGTTTAAAGGTTAATAGATTTTTTACTGATGGTGAGTCACATCCTTACGATAAGATTAATTGGATTTTAACCACAGCTGAAATTCCCAATTCCGATTTTAAATTAGAGAATGTTGAATTTCCTGATTTTTATAGTCAAAATGCAGTTAATATAATTGCTTCCAAATATTTCAAAGTTAATAAAGGCAAACAAGAAACTTCTTTAAAAGAATTAATTGACCGAGTTGTTAAAACTTTTAAAAAATGGGGCTTAGAACAAGGCTATTTTGATGAGGAAGGGGCAAAAATTTACGAAGATGAATTGACTTATATTATTTTACATCAATTAGCAACCTTTAATTCGCCAGTTTGGTTTAATGTTGGCGTTGAGGGAAGAAAACAACAAGCCTCGGCGTGCTTTATCTTAGATGTTGAGGATAATATGGAATCGATTTTAGATTGGATAAAAATTGAAGGAATGATTTTTAAAGGTGGTTCTGGTTCAGGAATTAATCTTTCAAAACTAAGAGCTAAAGGTGAACCACTTTCAACTGGTGGTGTTTCTTCAGGAGTTATTTCTTTTATGAAAGCAGCTGATGCTGTTGCGGGAAGTATAAAATCCGGAGGTACGACCCGTAGGGCAGCAAAGATGGTAGTCTTAAATGTTGATCATCCTGAAATTATGGATTTTATAAGAGTTAAAGCTGATGAGGAAAATAAAGTTAGAGCTTTAATGGAAGCAGGTTATGATATGACTGATTTGAATAATCCTTTGTGGCAAAATATTTTCTTTCAAAATGCTAATAATTCAGTTAGATTGACAGATAAATTTATGAAAGCAGTTGAAAAAGATGAAGAGTGGATTACATATAATAGAACAGATGGTAAGCCTAATAAAATTTATAAAGCAAGAGAAATTTTATACGAGATTGCTAAAGCAGCTTGGGAATGCGGCGATCCCGGTGTTCAATTTCACGATTTAACTAATAAATGGCATACTTGCAAAAATTCAGGAGAAATCGTAGCAAGTAATCCATGTAGTGAGTACTTATTCCTTAATTGGACCTCGTGTAATTTAGCTTCAATTAATTTGATGAAATTTTTAAAAGATGACGGAAGTTTTGACGTTGAAGCTTTTAAACATACAGTTAGAATAATTTTCCTTTCTCAAGATCTTTTAATTTCTAAAGCTGATTATCCTTATCCGAAGATTGCTGAAGAAACTAAAAAATATCGAACAATTGGTTTAGGTTATACAAACTTGGGAGCTTTAATTATGGCTTTAGGTCTTCCTTACGATTCTGATGAAGCACGAGCTTTGGCTGCAGCAATTACTTCTTTAATGACTGGTTATGCTTATGAAGTTTCAACTGAGATTGCTGAAATTTTAGAACCATTTCCTGAATATGAAAAAAACAGAGAGCCAATGCTTGAAGTAATGAAAATGCACCGCGATGAAAGTTATAAAGTTGAAGTTACTAAAGAAAATAAAAATATTATTGAAGAAGCAAATAAAGTTTGGGATGAAGTAGTTGAAAGGGGCGAAAAATATGGCTTTCGAAATGCTCAAGCAAGTGTTTTAGCTCCTACAGGAACAATTTCTTTTATGATGGATTGTGATACAACCGGAATTGAACCAGACTTTGCTTTAGTGAAAATGAAACAACTTGTTGGTGGTGGTTGGATGAAAATTGTAAACAACACCATTCCTCTTGCTTTAAGAAGATTGGGTTATAACGATAGACAAATTACCGATATTATGAAACACTTAGAAGAAACTCAAAATATTGAAACCGCACCTCATATTAAAGAAGAACACCTTCCAGTTTTTGATTGTGCTATTAAACCACCTAATGGTCAAAGATCTATTCATTGGCTTGGTCATGTTAAGATGGTAGCTGCAGTTCAACCATTTATTTCTGGTGGAATTTCTAAAACATTTAATATGCCCAACGAAACATCAATTGAAGAAATCTATAATGCTTATTTAACTGCTTGGAAATTAGGTATTAAAAATTTTGCTGTTTATCGAGATGGCTCTAAAGCAACTCAAGCATTATTTAGCGCTATTAAAGATAAAAAACAAAAACAAAAAATAGAAAGGAAAAAATTACCTACTGTTAGAAAATCAGAAACTCATAAATTCTCTATTGCTGGGCACGAAGGTTATCTTACTTATGGTATGTTTGACGATGGCAGTTTGGGTGAAATATTTATTAAAATGTCTAAACAGGGTAGTACTTTAGCAGGTTTATTAGATGCCTTAGCAATTACTGTTTCTATTGCTATTCAATACGGTGTTCCCTTGAAAGATTTAGCAAGTAAATTTATTCATATGCGATTTGAACCAATGGGGATAACTAATAATCCAGAAATTAAATTTGCCACCTCTATTGTTGATTACATTTTTAAATATCTTGCCTATAGATTTTTGTCGGCTGAGGATTTAAAAAAATTAGGCTTAAATAATAAGGAAGAAATTTATTTGAAAGACCACCCTCAATTATTTAAAAATGGTCAATTAGAGAAAAATGATTATAGTAAAGATTTAACAGGACCACCTTGCAAATATTGCGGTGGAATGACAACCAGAACCGGAAGTTGCTATACCTGCTTAGAATGCGGTGAATCATCGGGTGGCTGTGGTTAAAATATGCTTAAAAATTTATAATGTATTTATATAGCAAAAAAGGAGATAGTGGAAGAAGCATAATTGGGAAGAAAAAAATTTCTAAAGATAATAAGGTTTTAGATTTATTAGGCGAATTAGACGAATTAAATAGTTTAATTGGAGTTGTTAAAAACTATTTAAAGAAATATAGAAAACAATTACATCAAGTTCAAGAAGATTTATTTATTATTCAAGCTAATATTTCTTTTTTACTTTATCCAAAATTTAATTTACCTAAATTTAATCAAGATAAAGTTTTAAGGTTAGAGAGTGAAATTAATAAAATAGAAAAAACAATAAAATTACCTAACAGATTTGTCATTCCCGGTAAAGAAATTAATTCCGCTTGGTTGCATTATTTACGAGCTGTTGTCAGAAGGATTGAAAGAAAAATTATTGTTATTAAAAAAAATCATAAAATATCCCCTGTTATTATAAGCTACCTAAATAGGTTATCTAGCTATTTTTACGCTTTAGCTTTAAATGAAGTTTATCGGAAAAAGCTTAAAGAAGATTATCCTAATTATAAGTAGTATTATTCTTCGTAGAGTTCCTTTCTTAATTCTTCTAATAAATCTTTAGCTTTTTTAGAAATTTTTTTAATTGGTTTTAATTTAATTTTCAAAATTAGACTACCTCTATTAATTCCCTTATTGGGGATTTTAATTGTTTGTTCGTTAAAGCCCGGTGGAATGCGAATCTCAATTTTTTCTCCTAAAAAATCAATAACTAATGTTTTACCTAAAATTAAATCAATAGGCGTTAATTCTATTTCTGAGATCAGATCATTACCTTTAATAGTAAACTTGGGATGAGGTTTAATTATGATTCTTAAAAGTAAATCACCGCTTTTTTTTGAATAAGGATCTTGATCGCCAAAATTAGAAATTCTAATAATTTCTCTTGGATCAGTATTAGCGGGTAAATTAATTGTAATCATCTCGTTTTTAGTAATATATCCACGCCCCTGACAATCTTGGCAGATTTTTTCAGGAATTTTTCCTCGTCCATTACAATTTTTACAAACCTTACTTGTTTCAAAAATAAAGCCTGTAAAAAAACTACTTTTTGACCTTACTCTTCCTAAACCATTACACACATTACATTTAAGAAAAGTTTTTGTTTGACTACCTGTTCCTTCACATTGTCGGCAAATAACCTTTCTTTTATAGGAAATATTTTTAGTTGTTCCGCGAATTAATTCTTCTAAATCAATTTCTAAATCTAAAATAATATCTTTAGCTTCAACATAATGACGGTTGTCAACGCTGAAAAAGTCTTCAAAAAGATCCGCTAATAAATCATTAATATCAGTAGTTCTGAAAAAGTCATCAAAATTAAAGCCAAAACTTGTTCCAAATCCAAAATCTTTCATTTTCCTTCTTTGATCATATTCCTGTCTTAATTTTTTATCAGATAAAACTCGATAAGCTTCTAAAATTTTTTTAAATTTTTCAGCATCACCACCAAAATCCGGGTGATATTTTTTTGCTAATTCTCTGAATTTTTTCTTAATCTCTTCTTCTGATGCGTTTTCTGGTACTCCTAAAATTTGATAATAATCCTCCATTTTTTAAATATCAATAATTTCCTTTGTAATTTGACTGTAAGTTAATTTAAAGATTTTTAAATGAATTAATATTTTGATTAGTAAAAACGAAATAAAAGCAATAATAAATCCTAATAAATAAAAAATCGGTTGAATTAAAATGAAAATCATAAACAAAATCGATGCCTTAAGAAAATAAGTTTTATTTCCATTTTTTTTGATTATATCTATTTGTTTAACTAAATATTGAGCAACTGCCTCCCGAATCGTAGATTCAGCACTAATATTAATATTAAACTTATTATTAAGATCTTTAATACTTTTCATAATAACTTCATTTTTTAATTTCAAGGGTAAATTACTTTCTATATTTTGATTTAAAATATCGCCAATTTTAGTGTCTAAAGAAATTTGATTATTCCATTTAATATTGCTAAATTTATTCAAGCTATTATAAATATCTTGAAAACTTAATTTTTCTAATGAAGGCAAAAAAGTTAAAAAAGAAAAAAGAAAAATTAAATAAAAGAAGGTAACTATATTCCAGGGAATTCTAAAAATTGATAACCAGTCAATATTAATGCTATTTTTGTAAATCTTATTTATTGAGTGATAGAGATTAAATTGGAAGAGGATGAATAAACCCAAAAGGAAAAACATCAAAAAATAATTGTCAAGAATTAAATTATTTAAACTGAAATAAATTATTAACATCATTAAAATATTTAACAAGATAAACCTATCTAAATCATAAACTATAGACAAAATTGTTAGGGTAAAGTTAAATAAAAACAATAGTAATAAAAATAAAAGATAGTAAGGTAATTCTAAAGATAATAGGTGATTTAAATTAATTTTAATAAAAAAATATAAAGCAGCTAAATTGATAAGGGATAAAAATATAAACAAAAACAAACTTTTTCTACTTGTTTCTACTTTTTCTAATCGTTGGTAAATATTTGTCATTAAATATTTAATTAAATTATAAACTAAAATCCATTCAAAGCTCAAAACTCAGATTAGGAAGTTTGTGGGTTATTATAAAACTGTTGACCAATTTGACTAATAAATTGAGTTAACTCCTTAATTTTGTTTTCTATTAAGTCAACATTATCAGAATTTTTTGCTTCCTCTAATTCTTTAATTTTACTTTCAATTGAAGTAACTAACTCGGGTGAGATTTTATCTTTATAATCTGTTAAAAGTTTTCTTGCTTGATAAATTAAATTTTCAGCTTGGTTTTTTGTTTCAGCTAATCTTTTTTTTCTTAAATCCTCTTCAGCGTATAATTCCGCCTCCCTTTTTAATCTTTCAATTTCTTCTTTAGAAAGATTGGTTGATGATTCTATTTTAACCGATTGAGTTTTGCCCGTTGCTTTATCTTTAGCAGTAACAGTTAAAATTCCATTAACATCGATATCAAAAACTACTTCAATTTGAGGGATACCTCTTGGTGCTGGAGGAATACCATCCAAAATGAATCTAGCTAAAGTTTTGTTGTCTCGAGCAATTGGTCGTTCTCCTTGAACAACATGAATTTCAACTGCGGTTTGATTATCTTCAGCAGTAGTGAAAATTTCTGTTTTTGAATAAGGAATAGGAGTGTTTTTAGGAATCATTGGATGAGCAATACCACCTAAGGTTTCAATAGCTAATGTTAGGGGAGTAACATCTAAAAGTAAAATTTCTCTGACATCACCCTGCAAGATACCTGCTTGGATTGCTGCGCCAATAGCAACAACTTCATCAGGATTAATATCTTTTCTTGGTTCTTTACCAAAATATTCTTTAATTTTTTGTTGAATTAAAGGCATTCTTGTTTGGCCTCCAACTAAAACAATTTCATCAATGTCGGTTGGGCTGAGATTAATTGATTTTAGTGTTTTATCAACAATTTCTATTGATTTTTCAACTAAATCACGAGTTAAATTTTCTAATTGGCTTCTGGTTAATTTCAAATAAAGATGTTTAGGATTACCACCTTCGGCAGAAATAAATGGTAAATTAATTTCTGTTTCCAAAAGAGTAGAAAGTTCTTGTTTTGCTTTTTCAGCAGCCTCTTTTAGTCTTTGAAGAGCCAAGGGATCTTTTGATAAATCAATACCTTCTTGTTTTTTATATTCTTCTATAATAAATTCAATAATTCTTTGGTCAAAATCATCTCCACCCAAAAAAGTATCTCCGCCAATTCCTTTTGTCTCAATGACATTATCACCAATTTCTAAAACAGAGACATCGAAAGTACCACCACCGAAATCATAAACCAAAATTTTTTGATTAACATTTTTATCTAAACCATAAGCTAAAGCTGCTGCTGTTGGTTCGGGTAAAATTCTTTTAACATTTAATCCAGCAATCTCTCCAGCAGCTTTTGTGGCTGATCTTTGGGAATCATCAAAGTAAGCTGGAACGGTTATGACTGCATCAGTAATTTTTTCTCCCAACTTATCTTCAACATCCATTTTGATTTTTTGAAGAATCATCGCTGAGATTTCTTCTGGTCGATACCACCTTTCTCCCATTTTAACTTCCACTCCACCATTTTGTGATTCACGAATTTCATAAGGTAGAATTCTTTTAGCTTTCTCAACTTCAGGGTCAGTGTACCTTCGGCCAATTAATCTTTTAATAGAAAAAATTGTATTATGTGGATTAGTAATTGCCTGTCTTTTAGCTAAAATTCCTACCAATCTTTCGCCTGATTTTGAAATAGCAACAATTGAAGGCGTTATTCTTGCCCCCTCTTTGTTTTCAATTACTCGAGGAACACCTGCTTCAACAATAGCTGCTACAGAATTAGTTGTACCCAAATCAATACCTAATATTTTAGCCATTTTTGTTAAAAAAGTATTAATGATTGATGACCTTGACGCGGGCTGGTCTTAATAATTTGCCGTTTAACAAATAGCCCTTAGAATAAACCTCAATAATCAAATTATCATCACTACCATCACAATTTTCCTTTTCACATTTTTTAGTTGTTAAAGCTTCATGAAAAACAGGATTAAATTTTTCATTTTGTGGATCAATAATTTCCAGATTATATTTTCTAAGAATTTCTAAAATTTGAGTTTGGATTAAAAAATAACCCTTACCGATGTTTTTTTCTTTATCTTCCTCAGTTAAAGAATTAATAGCTAAGTCTAAGCTGTCTAAAACAGTTGTTAAATCTAAAATTAAATTAGCATTAGCAAAATTAACTATATTTTTGATTTTTTCTTCCATTTCTTTCTGGTAGTTTAAAAAATCAGCCTTAGCTCTTTTCCAGCCAGCCAAATATTCTTCTTTCTCTTTTTCTAATTTAGAAATAATTTCTTGAAGTTCTTTAATTGTTTCTGGTTCAGAAGGTAATTTTTCTTCTTCGTTCATTTTTAAATAAAATTATTAATTATCGAATAATAAATAAGTGGATAATCCACCCGTTTAATTGAAATTAAAAAGTATTTATTTTTTTTCTTCTGCCAATAAAAAACAGAAAAATTATCTATATTAGCAATATTAATTTCTCGACCAATAAAAATCTTAACATTATTAGATTGAAAATCAAATTTGGTAATTTTATTTTTTATTGTTTTAATCAAATAAGCTAATTGTAAGATATTCTCCTTATTATTAAATTCAATATTCTGAATAATATAATCTAAACCATTCTCATAATAATAGTTGTTGTTATGGAAAATTATACCATAGAGATAAAATTTTTTTAATAAATAATCAATTTTTTCCTCTTCGTTTTTAATTCTTTCTAACAAATAATCTTTCTTTTTATAATCATTAAAATTTATATTTTTTTCCAAATAAAATCGCCAACCCTTATCTGTCGGAATTCTACCTAAAAATTTTTCTGCATTGACAAGCAAATTATTGCCTGTTAATTTTCTTAAATACCATCTAATAGTAGAACTAGCTAAATTCTTAAAATATCTTTTTTTTAAATATTTTGAACCAACAGGTTTCCCTCTCTCAAGATAATCTTTAATTAAAACATTAAATATACTTTCTTCTATTTTCATTAGCTTTTAGGAATTTATAATTATTGAAATCCCTCCAACTTTAAGAAAATTATATTTTCTAAATCTAAATAACAAGTCCTTGCTATTAGTCAATTTTAATTTCAGTTTCTTCTTTAATATTTTCTTGAGGAAAAGAAATTCTTAAAATACCATTGTTAAATTCAGCCTTAGCCTCTTTTTCATTTACTTTATAAGGTAAAGCGATAACTCTTTCTACACCAGTTTTAATTTCTTTTCGATAATAATAATTCTTTTTCTTTTCTTCTTCTTTTTCTTCCTTACCAGCTTTAACTATTAAATAATTATCTTTAATTTTTATTTTAATATCTTCTTTTGATAAACCGGGAAGAGCAATATCGACAAATAATTTATTGTCTTTTTCATAAATATCAACAGGATTAGAAGATATTTTAACGGTTGGTAAAAGAGCTGGGAAAAAGTTTTCATAAATATCCGCAAAAAATCTGTCTAAATCTTTGAACGGATCCCATCTAATTAAGCTGTTCATTGTTGTTTAAATTGAAATTAATTATCGACGGATAAAATAGTTTATTTAGTTTCTATAAAATATATTATATATAATTATCACCGTTAAGTCAAGGGTGATAAATTTTTCCTTTCGATATCTAAACCTATATTTTTTAAACGGTCAACAATTCTTTCATAGCCACGATCAATAATTTGAGGATCATAAATTATACTTTCCCCTTTAGCAATTGCTGCGCCAATAATAAGAGCTGCGCCACTTCTAATATCTAAAGCTTTAATTTCTTTTCCTATTAACGGTGTTGGTCCAATAACAATTGCTCGATGTGGGTCTAAAATTTCAATATTTGCTCCCATCTGTTCCAATTCTCTTAAATAACCAAATCGATTTTCATAAAGCCATTCATGAATAAGCGTTACTCCTTCAGCTTGAGTAGCTAAAACTCCCAATGGCGGATGTAAATCACTTAATAGTTTAGGATAAAGACCAGTTTGAATTTTCACTCCTTTTAATTTCGATTCCTTGGTAATAAAAGTTGAATTTTTAATTTCAATATTTGCCCCCATATCTTTTAAAATAACAAAAAGAGAATCTAAATTATTCGGATTATTATTAGTTATTATTAACCTACTTTTAGTAGCTAAAGCTAAAGAAAGAAAGGTAGCCGATTCGATTTCATCTGGTGGTATTTTAAATCTTAATTCTTTTTTAATTCTTTCTCCACGACCCACTGTTAAAAAATGGCTTCCTATTCCCGATATTTTAAAACCAGCCTTTTTTAAAAATAAACATAATGTTTGAATATGTGGTTCAATAGCTACTAATCTTAATCTAATTGGTTTTTTTGAAAAACAGCTGAACATTATTAAATTTTCAGAAGCAGTAACACTTATCTCTCTTAAAATTGTTTGATAATTAGTTAACTTATCAAAATAAGCTTCAATTGTTTGATTATATTGTTTAAATTTAACTCCTAAATCTTCTAAAGCTTTGAGATGAGCATCAATTGATCGCGATCCAATAACATCACCTCCAGGAGTAAATAACTTAAGTTTTTTATATTTTGCTAAGACAGGTCCCAAAAATAAGATTGACCCCCTTAATTGTTTAATCTCGGGCAATAAAAGATCTCTGTGGTTTATATTTTTAGTATTGATAATTAATTCCTTTTCTCCTTGAATGATTTCCGCACCCAGATGATTAAGAATCTTTAACATTATTTCAACATCTTTAATTTGAGGCACATTTTCAAAAATTACTCGCCCCTCAATTAAAATACTTGCCGCTAAGAGAGGTAAAGCAGCATTTTTCGACCCAGCTACTCGTATTTCGCCTTCTAATTTTTTTCCACCTCTGATGATTAAATACTCCATTTTTAAACTAATTTGTCTAAAATAAAAATAATGAAAGCTATTACTGTTCCGATTAAATTAATTAACCAAAACTTAAAAACTATATTAGGTTCTGGCAAACCAATCGCTTCAAAGTGATGATGAATAGGTGTTGAAAGAAATATTTTTCTTTTGAATACTTTTTTTGAAAATAATTGAATAATAACTGAACCTGATTCAATTATAAATATTGGTGCAAATAATGGTAGAAGAAAATATACACCTTCTAAGAAAGAAACAATAGCAATATAACTGCCAAGAGCCATTGAGCCGGTATCTCCCATAAAAATTTTAGCTGGATAAATATTAAACCAAAGAAAAGATAATAAACTGGCAATGATAATTACCGAAAGCGTAGCTAAATTATAATTGCCATTTACAAAAGAAACAATTGCTAGAAAACCAATAATAATTACCGCAACACCTCCTAAAAGGCCATCTAAGCCATCTGTTTCATTAGCCGAGAAACTAACTGCGATAACATAAAAAATTAAAAAGAGAGAAAAAAGAAAAATATTTAAATAAATTCTTCCCAAGAAAGGAAAATAAATATATCTAATTCCTAATTTGGTGATAACCCACCAAGTAATAATAAGAGAAAAACCAAAATAAATAATTAGTTTCTCTTTAATAGCTAACCCCCGCCTATTATTAATATAAAAAATTCCTAATAAATCATCAACAAAACCAATCAATCCTCCCAAAACCAAAAAACCTAAAGGTAAGTAAGTTTCTCTTCGTGATAGGAAATTAAACCAGGAAGAAAAATCTTGGGCAACATAATTAAAGAAAAATATTGTCAGTAAAGAGAAAACAGGTACTAACCAAAAAATAATCCCGCCCATAGTAGGAATACCACTTTTTTTACTATGAAGCGATTGAAATATCGGAGCGTTTTCTTTTAAGACATTTTTTCTTGCTTTGATCAATTCAATAAATTTTACTAATAATGGAAAAATTAAAATTGATAAAAGAAAACTGATAATACTCCAAAATAAAATTTTTAAAATGATTAAAAAGTTTTCCATCATTAATCATAAAATTCTTTTAATTTTTGTAAAAGATATTCAGCATCACTAACGCGGTCTTTGGAATTTAATAAGCCAATAAATATTAATGGTGATTGAGGATATTTAACTAAAAGAAGTAAACATTGTCCAGCTTCGGAAGTAAAACCAGTTTTAGAACCAATAATATAATCTTGATATTTAGAAATTAAATAGTTAGTGTTATAAAGGTAACGGCGATTTTGGTTTTTGTCGTCTTTTAAGTAAAAAGTTGATTTTCGAGAAATTTCAAAAATTTCCGGATAATTTTTGAAAATATTTTTTACTAAAAGATATAAATCATTTAAATTGGAAATATTTTTTTCAGAAACTCCAGCTGGATCAATCAAAAAAGTGTTATTTAGTCCCCATTCTTTGGCTAAGTCATTTATTTTTTTAACAAACTTATCTTGACCTATTTTTTCAGCCAAAGTCCAAGCAGCTACATTTGAAGAAGAAATAATCATAGCGTTAATTAATTTATCTCGGCTATAAATTTCTTTTGATTTAAATTTTGAATTTTTTTCAGCATCATGATTAATAACAATATTTCCATTAATTAAAAAAAATTCATTTTGGTTATAAGTTTGAAGAGCAACTACCGCTGTTAATAATTTGGTTAAAGAAGCTATTGGTTTTTGTTCTAATGAATTTCTTTCAAATAAAACTTTTCCATCTATTTCTTTAATTAATACATTTTGAGCTGAAATTTTCGTTTCATCAATTTTAAATTTTTTCTCTTCTTTTTGAATAATAAAATCTTCATAAGCTAAAGCCTGACTTTTTTGAGTTAAATCTATATTAAAGTTAAAATTATAATTAAGATTCAAAATACTTTTTAAAAATTCTAAAAACAAAACTATTTCAAGCATTAAAAATATTTTACACCCTAAAAGAAAAATTTCAATTTATTAAAATCAAAATAAGACTAAATTTAAACTTAGTTTTGTTTGCAACATTATAAAATATATTGTGGATATCTTAAACTTAAATTAAAAAATTTTATTTTTTTAATGTATTTTTAATTTTATTTAAACCACTAACAACATTTTGATGTTAATGATAATGGAGTTAAAATTTTAACAGAAAGTAAACTTTCTTAGCTCACCTCCCTCCGTCCCGCGCGCCATTTGCCACTCCTGGCGCGCGGGAAAAAACGAGGGTAACGGTCTCTGTTTTCCTCTCACCGTTACCCTCGTTTCATCTTTAAAGATGTATTTTTAAAGATAGTCCTTTTTAAGTAAAAACTCAAATAAATATAGGTTAAAAAAATAAATTTTAACTGCTTATATTGACAAGAAAAATTTTTTTATTTATAATTATAATAATTAGGTGAAACTAAAATAATATTTAGATTTAACTATCTGCTAAAAATTTTTTTATAAGATTAGAAATTTTAATTCAATCAAGGTCGGAATTAATATTTTCAAATCAAAAATGGCCAGAGAAGAAATTTTATTTTTTGATGGCGAAGAAAATGATGAAAATAAGGAAGAATCTACAGGAAATGCAGAAAATGATGAAGATTCGCCGGATAGTTTAAGCTTAAATTAACAATAGCCCAAGCATAATTATTATAATGATGTCTTACCTTGCTTGGGCTATTGTTTTTTTAAAAAAATATTTTAAAATTTAAGTCTTGATATTAAAGATTTTGAAGCTTTAGTCGAAAATTAATTTGCAATCCAAAATGAGCGGAAAAATTGAAGAAATAAGAGAAAGACTAAAGAAACTTTTTTCTCTTTGGGTCGATGAAAATAAAATTAATCAATTAGAAATTGATGCAAAATTAGATGAAAGGGGTGTATTGGTTGAAGTTAATGGTCCTCAGGAAGTACTTTCACTTATTATTGGCAAGAAAGGACAAACTGTTAATGCTGTAAGACAGATTCTAAAAAGTATTGGTGGTGCATTAGGAGCATCTATTTCTCTTAAAGTTCAAACTAAAAATAGAAAATAAATCTTAAGCCACATAACTAAAAATTAAATTATTTTTTTTAATTCCCTAAGAGAGTTAAAATAACTTTCTGGTTTATTATTGGAAAAAATTTTCAAATTGCCATTATAGTTTTCAATTAATAAAACTTTAATTAATTGATTTTCAAAAATCTTTGCTTGTTTCCAAAAACTATTAAATTCTGATTTAGATATTTTTTTGCTTTTTATCTGCCAAAAAATATATTTTCTTTTTGATTTAATAAAAGTTAATCCATCAAAAACACCCCAAAAATCTTTTTTCAAATTTATTATTCGTGGTTTTAATTCAGTCTCTGCTGAAGGAAAGATGGTTTTTATTTTTAAAGCAAACTCCTTCTCAATTTTTTTACCCTTCTTTGTTTTATCTTTTAATTTTCTCATTAATAATAATTTTACATTATTTATTTTTTTGTTATTTAAATTTCGAAAATTTTATTTTTTAATATAAATTAAAATGGACGCAGAGGGTTTTGCTCCTCTTTTGACCCTCTGCGTCCGTGAATTTGATGGGGTGCGTGCGGGAAGTTGTCAAAAACCCGACACGCCCCCTTTAGGGGAATCCCTGTGGACGCCTGCCAATTTATTTATAAATCATTCTTTCTATTTTGTCAATATTTATAAAAATATATAAAAATCTAAAATAAACTTAGCTTAATAATTTGAATTAAATAAAAAATGGAGGTGAAAATAAAAATATTTTCACCTCCGAAAACAGAGGGAGGTTCGGGTTCTGATCTGATTATATCTTAATTTAAATTTATTTTCAATTATATTATTCAAATTATAAATTCTAAAAATATACAAAAATAAAAAAAGGCGGAGAGGAAGACTCCGGCACAAACTCCTCTCCGCCAAGTTGGGGGGTAGGCAGGGGTGGGGAGTGCAAGTAGAGGATGGAGACTCAGTGGAGTACCCCGCCCCCTGCCTGGAGATAGAGGGGCGTTTTATATTATAAAAAACTTTATTAAATTTGTCAATTATTAACAATTGTTAAAATTAAAAATTTACTTTAGCGAAAGTTAAAAATAGTAAAAATTTTATATCAGCTTATAATTTTTAAATAATGAAAGTTTATTCAATAGGGACAGCTACTTTAGATATTTTTTTTATTGTTGATAATTTTAATTTTCTTAAAAAACTTAAAGAGAAAAACGATATCGAAGGTTATTTTATTGATATTGGAGGTGGTGGTCTAAATTTTGCTTATAATTTTCAAAAATTAGGTTTAGATTCAATTGCAGTAATAAAATTAGGTAATGATTTTTTAGGTCGAGTAATAAGGAAAAGAATAGAAGAAAAGAATATAAAGGCTCATATTATTACAACTAAAGGTAATTCAACTCTTTCTTTTATTCTTCTTAATAAAACTAATGGGAAAAAATATATTTTTACTCATCGTGGTGATGAAATATTCAAAGTAAAAGATATTCCAATTACTCATAACAATGCTTACTATATAGCAACAGGTAGAACCAATATTAATGTTTGGAAAAAAATAACCGCAAATTTAAAGGAAAATAATAATTTTGTAGGCGTTAATCCATCAAGATATTTTTTAAAAAATATTAATAATCTTAGCTATTTTCAAAATATAGATTTTTTAAATATCAATTTCGATGAAGCTTCTATTATTTTGGGTAATAACAACCAAATGACAAAAATTGATTTTTTAAGGAAGCTAAAAAAACATTTAGATTTTATAAAATATATTTTAGTTACTGATGGAAATAGGGGAGCATGGTTTTTAACAAAAGATAAAATATTTCACTCATCTATTTATAAAAAATTAAAAGTTGTTGATACTACTGGTGCAGGTGATTCTTTTGGAAGTACTGTTTTTGCTTATTTGGTGAAAAATAAATTTAAAGAAGATGAAAATTTATTTAAATTAGCGCTAAAAAGTGCCACTTTTACTACTGCTTATAATTTAACCAAAATAGGCGCGCAGACAGGAATTTTATCAATTAACGAATTAAAAAAAATGGAAAATAAAAAATTGAAGATTCATATTTATCGTTTATAATTATTATTTAAATATCTTAAATTAATTAATTAAGATTAAGCTAAAAATGATTCAACTTCAAGAAAGAGACATTAAAAAATCAGCTAAAAAATACAGAAAAGAAGGATTAATACCAGGAATAGTTTATGGACCAGACATTCAACCAACGCCAGTAGTAATTGATGAGAAAAAATTTATTCAAAATTTTAAATTTATTCACCAAAGATTTGAAGTTTCTCTTAAGGGTAGTAAATATACCGGAATTTTACAAGAAATTCAGAAAGATCCCATTACATTAAAACCTATTCATTTTGATATTTATATACCAAGTTTAGTAGAAACTATTACCACTACTGTTCCTATTGTTTTTATTGGAGAAGAAGAAATTTTAAGAAAGGGTTGGTTTTTGAATAAATCTTTAGATGAATTAGAAATTGAGGGTTTACTAAAATATTTACCAGATAAAGTAGAAGTTGATGTTAGTCAATTAAACCTTAATGAATCGATTTATGTAAAAGATTTAAAAATACCGAATATTAAAATTTTGTTAGATCCAGAGACTCCTGTTGCTTCAGTAATTGAATCTATAAGTGAAATAGAAGAAGAAATTAAACCAGAAGGAGAACAGGCAGCAGGAGAAACTACTAATGCCTAAAATTATTAAAGATATTAAAAAATTTGAATATCATCAACCTAAAACAAAAGGAAATTTAATTTATCAGAAAAATTATTTTTTAAACGCTTTCTTTTTAATTATTATTGCTTTTAGTTTATATTTTTCTCAATCAATGGTAGCTGCACCTGGCGAAAAATCGCCTGTTGTTTATATTAATAAAAATTTATTAGCTCAAAATAATAATCAAGATCTATTAGAAAGAAAAAAACAATTAGAACAAGAACTTCAATTTGTTTTAGAGAAAATTAAAGAATACAATCAAGAAATCAATAGACTGTCTAAAGAAAGAAGAACTTTACAGGATGAAATAAAATATTTAGATGCTCAGATTAGAAAAACCGAATTAGAAATTCAATATATCAAAGCTCAAATTAATAATCTTAACAAAAGAATAAACGATACAAAAAAAGCTATCACTCTTACTCAAGAAAAAATAAATTCTTCTAAAGATAATTTTAAGAGAATGGTAAGAATGTATTATCAGGCATCAAAGAAATCAGTAGTTGAGGTAGTTTTAGCTGAAGCTAATCTTTCTGATTATTTTAGCAATATTGTTTTTCTTAATAAACTTCAAGAATCTATCAATAATCAATTAGAAGAGTTAAACGATCTTAATCGAAAATTAAATTATCAAAAGAATAAATTAGAGGAAAACTTAGACGAGCAACAAAATTTGCTCCAAATTTCTAATCTTAAGAAAGAAGAATTAAGCGATCTTCAAGAAGAAAAAAATCAACTTTTAAATATTACTCAAGGCGAAGAACGAAAATATCGTAAGCATGTTAGTGATTTACAAAAAAGAGCAGCTCAAATAAGGCAGGAGCTATTTAGATTAGCTGGTGGTGCTGGGCCAATTACTTTTGAAAAAGCTTTAGAATATGCAGAATTAGCTCATCAATTAACCGGGATAAGACCAGCTTTTCTCTTAGCTATATTGAAACAAGAAAGTGATTTAGGAAGAAATGTAGGTCAATGTTATTTAACTAATACAGAAACTGGCGATGGTGTGGATACTTCAGGAAAATTTAGAGATCGAGTAATGCATCCAACCAGAGATGTTCCTGTTTTCTTAGAAATTACTAAAGAATTGGGCTTAGATTATACGAAAACTCCAGTTTCATGTCCATTAAGTTTTGGTTGGGGTGGAGCAATGGGTCCAGCCCAATTTATTCCTTCAACCTGGAAGGGATATAAAGATAGGGTGTCTAAAATTGTTGGTGAGCCAGCTAATCCATGGAATATTTATCATGCTTTTATCGCTGCTGCTGTTAAATTAACAGATGCAGGAGCTGGATCTAAAACTTATCAATCAGAATGGAAAGCAGCAATGATTTATTTTGCCGGTAGTAATTGGAATAATCCATCATATAGGTTTTATGGTGATTCCGTGATGAGATTAGCTGATAAATTTGAAGAAGATATTAATATCATTAAACAAGCACAAAAAGAAAATGAGTAATACAAATTACCAACTATTTGTTTTTAAAAATTAATTTATAATTAATATTTAAAATGAACGGAAATAAAAAAATTTTATTAGTCGATGATACCCCAGAGTTTTTAGAAATTTTTAAATTTAAATTAAATCAACTTGGCTTTATTATTGATACAGCAAATAACGGTAAAGAAGCTTTAGAAAAAATTAATCAAAACGATTATGATTTAATTATTTTAGATGTAATGATGCCAGAAATGGATGGTGTTGAAACAGCTTTAGAAATTATGAAAATAAAAGATAGTAAGGATATTAAATTTGTTTTTTTAACTAATTATGGTGAAGATAATCCTTTAGTAGGTAAAGAGGTTGATGAATATTACGCAAAACAATTAGGAGCTTCAGCTTTTTTTAGAAAAACCGAAGATTTAGATGAAATTGCCCAGGGAATAGTTAAACTTTTAACTTAAATATTGCTTTGGAATTCTAAATAAGTCTGATAAGGTTGGTTAGTAGAATAAATAGCACTTGCCATAACAATAAAATCAGGATGGTAACTTAAAATTTTTTTAAAATTTTCTTTATTAATTCCTCCATCAATCATTAATTTTTGATTTTTTTTTAGTTTAGTTTTAATAAATTCAATTCTTTGATAAGTTTCTTCTAAAAATTTTTGTCCAGCTTTTCCAGGATTAACTCCCAAAATTAAAACACCTTGAACAAAATTTAAATATTTTTCAATAAAATCAAATTCAACATTCGGTGACCAAGCGATAAAAATTTCCTTTTTAGTTTTTTTAGTCATTTTTAAAAGACCATCCGGATTAGTACTAGCTTCTAAATGTAAAATCAATCTTTTTACATTTTCCTTAGCCCATTTTAGAATTTCTTGCGGTTTTAGAGAAATCATTAAATGAAGATCAAATAGTAATTGTTTTTCTAATCTATCTAAATCATTATAATTTTGCCAAGTTTCATAGCCAGTAAAACTTTTTTCAGCAACATCTAAATGAAAATTTTGAACCAAATCTTTTAAAATATCAATTTTCTCTTTAATCTCTTCAAAACTTTGAGCATTAATTGCCGGAATAATTTTTGTTTTCATAATCACTAACTTTTTTAATTCTTCTTAAATACTTTTCTTCATTTTTAAATTTTGTTTCCAAAAAAACTTTTGTAATTTCCCAAGCTTTATTTTTATCTATAAAATCACTCGCTAAACATAATACATTTAAATCATCATCAGCTTTTGCCATTTGAGCTTGTTTTTCGTTGTAAATAAGACTTGCCCTTATCCCTTTGATTTTATTTACAGCAAAACAAACACCAGCACCTGACCCACAAATTAAAATTCCCAAACTTTCAAGTTCTTGACTAACCCTTTCTCCAACGCTAAAAGCAAAATCAGAATAATCGTCGTGAGGATCATAAACAAGATTACCGCAATCTTCAACTTCAAAATTATTTTCTTTTAACTTTTCTTTTAAAAATTCTTTTAATTCGAATCCACGATGATCAGCACCAATAAAAATTTTCATTATTAAAATTATAAACCACAAATTATTAATTTAGCTTACTTGTTTTTATGATTGTTGATCTATATACTAATCAACTTTATTCCTTTTTATTAATAATAATTTTCTAATTAATCTTTGAATTATAATAATAATCATAAGAAAAATAGTTAATCCAAATATTTCATCAAAACTAAATAAATTTTGTGGTGCTAAATATTCTATTCTTTCATTACCAAATTTATCAACAGCCTTAACAAAAATATAACTTCTTAGAGTTTGATCTTTTAAAACATAAGGAGATTCAGCTTTTTCAAATTTCAAATCTTTATCAGACGCGAACTTATGCGAACTCTTACGCGAACTTATGCGAACTTCATTATCAGATGCGAACTCCCGCAAACTTTTACTAATATTAATTTTTGGCTTTGTAAATTCTTGTTTTTCAGCAACTTCATAATAGGCTATTCCTGATTGTTTATCTGTTGTTTGAAAAACTATAAAATACTTTCCGTCAAAAATTTCTCTGTTTTTATAAATATAAATTTTAAAAGGCTCAGGAGGATAATTATCTATAAAAGTTTCAGTAGTTTTTAGTTCACTTATTTTTAAAGCCTTACTTTCTCCAGCTAATTTTGCTTCTGTTCCTAAGCCATCATTTAAAAGTACTTTTGAATAAGGTAAAATTTCTAAAATTATTTTTTCTGCGGCTGTTTGCGTCTTGTCTGCGGTTGTCTGCGTTTTTTCAAAAATTAAATTTACCAAGGGTCCTTTTCTTCCGATATAACCACCAATACTAACACCTGAAAATTGAAGAATACTATAATCCGCGTTAGTCCGCGTATAATCCGCGGTTGTCTGCGTTTTTGGTTTTTCAATCCAAAAATTTATTACTGAATTAGCATCATTCCAATCACGAAAAATTAAATTATCAGAAAACTTTATTTTAATATCAAAAGCATTAACATTCTCTTCTTCAGTATTAACATACACAGGAACAACAACTTTTTTATTTATAATATTTGCTTCGCCGAAATAAATTCTTGCCATTTTAACTAGTTCATATTAAGTTCGTGAACTGTTTGCAATAATCCTTATCTTATTCTCATTTGTTCGTGTGAAAGTTTGCATAAGTTTGCGACTAATAATGAAATAAAATAAATTTTATCCAGTATAATAATAAGCCATAATTGAAAAATCAATTAAATTAACTTTAGCATCACCATTTAATTTTTCCTTTTCGATTTTAACAAACTGTGGACTTAATTTTTTCTTATACCAATAAGCAGCAATAGAAAAATCAATTAAATTAACTCGGCAATCATTATTTAAATCTCCTTTTTGGGGGCATTTTGTCGATTCTTTGGGGATACTTTTTTCTCCAACATTAAAACTTAAAGTTCTCGAATAAGGGCTAATCATCTGATTTTGATAAACTTGTTTCGATTTTGTATAATGATCTCCTATTTCTAAAATTCCAGTATCTAAAGCATATAAATAAGAGCCATCTTTTTCTGTAGTAATTCTAAAAAATTTTTCCTCTTCTGATGAAACATTAATAATAACATCAGCATCCGGACTTGCCTGACCAAAAATTTGCAGAACATCTCCTTTTCTAACTGCAGTTTTATCGATATCAATTGTTGGCGAAAGAAAAATTCCTGAACTTCTAACTGTTGAACCAGCAGATACAAAAACTTGAAAAGTTAGCAAACTTGACCTTCGCCCTTTAAAATCTTCACTATATAAAGTAAATAAATATAATCCAGGCGAAACATTATTCAAGGTAATTTCAAAATCTCCTTTTGAACCAGCCCTTGTGGTTTCTCTTATTTGACCATCAGAAAGAAGAGTTACTTCTGAATTTGGATAAGCCTTACCAGAAATAATTATTGTTCCATATTGAGAAGGTGGAGGTGTACTTCCTCCTCCACCTCCGCCTCCACCCCCTCCACTAGGAGGTTGAGTTGTACATTGCGAAGTATTTAAAGTACAATTAGAATTACAAGTTAAAGTTCCTCCACTATAACCTAAAGAAACACAAGATTGTCCTCCTAAATCAGGACCATCACATTCTTCATTGATTTCTTTGATATTATTCCCACAAACTCCGGGAACAATTGCTGTTACATTAACTGAGGCAGATTTTGTTTTATAAATAAAAAAAAGAAAGACGATACAGAGAATAATTAAAATTAATAAATAATTTTTCAAATTCATTCATTCTTTTGAGAATATTTTCTAATTATATAAGCATTATATTTTCTAATTAAAATTGGTAAGATAAAAACAAAAAAGATTATGAGAGCTAAAAGCAATATTAAATACCCTACATTTAAGAAAATAAACCAATAATTAAAATTCAAGCTATTATTTTCTCCGTAATTCATATTAAAAACAGCTTTATAAATTCCAAAAGCAAATTTTCCATCCCATTCGGTTTCTAAAGTTTTTTCAGTATTAGGTAAAATTTGCAATCCTCTTGGATTAATCGGCAGACTTGCTACATCTTTGCCGAAAATATTTTTTATATCTATAAACCCTCTAGGAGTTATATAAGTATTACCCTTATTTTTAATTAAATAAGAAAATTTTACAGGAAAATTCCAAACAATTCTTTTAGCATCAAATTTTGAAATAGTTGCTTTATAAATAGCATTCCCTCTAATATTGATAAAAACTAAAGAACCTACTCGGGCAGCAATTCCAACTTGTCCAGCTTCTTTTTTAGGAGCGCCAGTACCAGCCCAAATTGCTAAAAAATGACCTCCTGGCGGGGCAGATTCAGGAATATTTATCTTGACTGGTATTTGGATATCGTCTTTTGATTTTAAGAAAATTTCTTTTTCTTGAATAACAACCCAATCTTTTTCTGGAGGATTTTCAAAAAATTTTCTTTCACCCTGAACATCAGTAAATCCTTCAACAACAATATTATATCTTTCATCCCAATCGCTATCATTTCTAATAAACAAATTAAAAGTTAATGTTTCTCCTGGATTAGCAGTAAATTCTATTTTTGCCGGACCAACAGTTAAAGCATTAGCAAAGTTTACAATAATAATTGAAAGAAAAATTAAAGCAAATAATTTTTTCATTATTAAATCTTAATGCTCTTTGCTAATAATAATTTCTTGTTTGTATAAGTTTGCGTGATATCATTACCTGGTGACGGCAGGGTTGACATTGGTTTGCGACATAATTAGTTAGCTGAACAGTTATAAGTAATTGTATCAGCATAAGAACCCGATGGAGCTAAGCCGGAAACTGCTGCTTTATGAGTGACAACAATTTCTCTGTTAGCCGTTGGTGAAGATGATGAAGCTAATGTTTGCGTGGTTGTTGTTAATTTACCAACAGTATTTCCTGTTTGATTATAAATTGAATTTAAAGATAAGGTGGATCCAGAACCAGCTGATGTTGTTGCTGCTTGAATTCCATAACCGTCGGTTCCTGCAGATAAACTTGCTGTATTAGGAAAACCAGCAGCTGGAGAAGGAATTAAATAAGATGCAGATGAATTCCATAAACCACCATTTGTTCCATTACCTTGATCTTTAATTGTTACTGTACAACCACCGCTTGGGTTACAAGAAACAGTTGTTGTGACATTTGGAGAAGAAGTAAAAACAGCAGAAGTATCGATATTACCAAAAGCAGTTGTCGTTGTTGCCGGAGTACAACTTACAGTTTGAACAACTGTTGCTGAAACCGAAACATTTGTTTGAGCCGAAATATATTTAGTAGGATATGATTCTATTATGGGAGGAAAAATTAAAGCTATAAGCAAAATAAAAATTAATAACTTAGATTTTTGCATATTATTTTGAATTTTAATTTCGACCAATGCATATTTTTATTTATATAATTTTATCATATAAATTATAAAATTTTGTCAATAATGTGAATAAACTATTTAAATAAAATAATTAGGTTGATTACATAATTGCAGACGATCGTCCGTAATCGTGCAGTTAGGGGTTTAATATACTATCTTGTAGCTTCGTAAATTGCTTTAATTTCGTCTTCTGAAAGAGTTCGGTTGTAGATGCGGATTTTGTCGATGAAAAAATTAAATTTTTCTTTTAAATAGTTTATAAACCTCGTCTCTTCTGCCTATAAAGGCAATTTTAAGAGTATTTTTATAAACATCAAAAGTATAAATAATTCTATATTTACCTGTTCTTAATTTAAAAAAATTTTGAATTCAGATGATAAAGGCAAATGAGGAACTTTATCAAAATTTTCTCTTAGAAATTCTATTTTAGCCTAGAGCTTTTTTATTAAATTTTTATCTGCTTTTTCTAAGAAATTTAGAGCATATTCAGAAAATTCAAGGTTGCTTTTAGCCATCTATAATCCTAATCTTTTTCTAACTTCATCATCAGAGTAAAATTTAACTTTGCCTTTTAATATCTTTTTCAATTTATTTTTAAAACTTCCTTTTAATTCTAAGCCTAAATCAGGATCTTTAAGAGTTTCAGCAATTACTTGGGAAATGTAAATCTTTAACTCTTTCATTAATTTATTTTTTGCTTTAGTGGTGACCATTGTTTAATAATTATAACACAAAATTATTAACTAGGGGCTAACGGTTGGGGGTTGTATAATGTTCGCATTAGTTCGCGAGAAGCCTGCCTATTCGGCAAACAGGGTTCGTATCAGTTTGCGTCTATAAAAATATCTGAGGTAGTCTGCGTTATTTACTTCGTGACTTCGCACAAAGCTTTAATTTCATCTTCTAATAAGGCTCGATTATAGATGCGAACCTTAAATTTTAACTTTTATAAACATCACCACGAAAATCCATTCTTTCAATATAAAATTCATCTTCATCAATATTAGGGAAAACGATAATTCTTATTTTGCCAATTTTTATTCTATAAGCTCCTTTCCATTTTTCTTTCATTTTTTAACATCTAAATTGATTATTTGTCCTTTTAAAAATTGTAAAAATTTTTCTAATAGAGAAATAAGCTCTTTATCACTAATTTTATGCTTTTTCAGAAATTTATCAGCTGAGTTGCTTAATTTTATTTTCATAAATCAACCTCAATAGTTCTTTTTACTTTTTTAGAAGGTTTTTTATATAATTTCTCTATTTATTTTTGTTCTTCGTCAGAAATTTCAGGTAAAGATAAAAGCCTCAATTTCATAAAAAATTTCTCCAAAGAAGAAGCAATTTCCTCTCTTATAATCTTTCTAATTTTTTCTTCCTCTAAAACTCGTGCCATGATTTAATTATAACACACTTAATAAAGATTAAAAAAAAGATTAAAAAATTATTAATTAGTGGCAAGCGGCTAACGACTAGGGGCTATATAAAAATGTCCGCAGCAGTCCGCGTATAGTCTGCGATAGTTTGCATTCTGTCTGCGGTAGTCTGCGCTTCACAGAGCACTACAGGAATAAGTAATAGTATCTGAATAACTACCAACAGGAGCTAGATAAGAAGCTGAAGCTTTGTGTTTGATGTTTATTTGAGCACTGGAAACTGAAACTGTAGAACTTGCTAAAACAATATCAGTTAAACTTAATCCACCGACATCATTGCCAGATTTATTATATTTTGGGTTAATTGTGATATTAGAATTTGTAGTTGTTGCCTGAATTCCATAACCATCTGTTCCTGCAGTTAAAGTTGCATCAGTAGATTGAATTAAATAATTTGTTGAACTTGAATAAAGACCCGGACCAGTACTAGTACCAGTATCTCTAACAGTTATTTGAAAAGCACCAGAAGAAGTTGCAGTAATAGTTATATCAGGTGAAGAAGTTGAAACAGCATTTGGTGTTAAGTTTGAAAAACTTGTTAAAGTTGCTGAAAGGGTGCAGGTTAATGATGGAGCTGGGATATCGGACTCTAACCACTCAACATCAAACCTAAATCTAATATTAGTATCACCAGCTGCTTGTTCTTGATATAAAGCAATTCCTTCACCAGGCTTTAAAATTAATTCATCGCCAAAAACAATTTCAATTTCATAATCTCCATAAGATTGGTTGACAGCGCCAGGAGCAGTAACACCTAAAAACCTCGAATCAGTAATTCCAGCAAAAGTAACAGTAACATTAGTATGCCTTATTTCTGATGTTGAAGCTCCTGTTCCTGTATGTTTTTCAGGAATATCAGTATTTGAAATTTGAGTTCCTCCTGAAGCAGAAGTTATTTTTCTTAAAGTTATTGGAATATAACCTGGAGCGGTTAAAGTTCCAGATCTATCTGCTCTAATTCCAATTCTTTTAACAACATAATTTTTATTTGAATTCGAAGGATTAAATATTGTTGCATAAACATAATTGGCATTTAATGAACCAGCAACTGGTCCAATGGTCATTAAGTATTCTCCTTGCGAAGTTGGAGTATTAGCTTGATCAACTTCTTGCCACTCAATTAGAATTTTTACCCTTAGATCAGCATCGCCAGCAGACGTATCATGATGTAAAACAATTCCTTCTCCAGGTTGTAAAATTAACTTTTCATCATTAATGAAAACCAACTCACGATAACCAGTTAGAGAAGGCGCAGCAGCAGCCCCAACAGCACTAGGAGTTTCAACACCAATTAATTGAGCATCAGCTCCTTGAGCGAAAGTAACAGTAACTCCCGCTTTTCTAATATCCATTGCTGAATTAGCTGTTCCTGAATGTTTTTTAGGAATATTGGCAGAGGTAATTTGTGTTCCTCCTGAAGCAGAAGTTATTCTTCTTACTCTCATTGGAATATAAACTGCAGCAGCTACCGTATCGATTCTAACACTTATTCTTTTTATTATTGCTGTTTTTCCAGAAGCAGATGGATTAAAAAAAGAAATATAATTATAACTTGTAGCCGTACTACCACCTACTGGACCTGGATCAATGATATATTCTCCTTGTGAAGATGGAGTGGTAGTTGTTTCTTGCCATTCAATTAAAATTTTTACGTAATGATCAAGATCTGCATTAGTAACATCAATATAAAATCCAATACCCTCTCCTGGTTGTAAAACCAATTTTTCATTATCTCCAAAAACAATTTCTCGATGACCAATAACTTGGCCTATATTTCCTGGACCATTAACTTGAAGCAGAGTAGAATCAGTTGTTCCTGAATAAGTTGCTGTAATTGCTGTCCCGCAAGTAGTTCCGCAATATCTTGCTTCTATAATTGAATTAGGACTTCCAGTATGTTTTTTGGGTATATCAGCTGCTGAAATCAAAACACCACCCGAAGCGGCTGTTAATCTCCTAAATTTAAAAGCAGAATAAGTAGCAGCACCATCAGCATCATTTCTAATCACCAATCTTTTTATTACAACTGTTTTTCCAGAACCAGAAGGATTAAAAAAAGTATTGAGTGTTGTACCTGTTGATGTAGCAGCAAGATCAGAAATTCTTGGAAAAGCTAAAATATATTCTCCTTGTGAAGATGGTGTTTCAGAAACTGGCACCTCCTTCCATTCAATAATCATTCTTACTAATTGGTCAAGATCCCCAGCAGCTTCAGAAATTAAAGCTATTCCTTCGCCAGGCTGTAAAATTAATTTTTCATCATTTTGATGAAAATTAATTTGCATCCATCCATGAGGTTGACCAGCAGCTCCACAAGGAGTAATCATTCCTAATCTAGCATCAGTTCCACCAACTAAAGTTACTGTTGGACCACCATAGCGAACATCCATTACACTGTTTGCACTTCCAGTATGTTTTTTAGGAATATCAGCCTGAGGAATTTGAGTTCCACCAGAAGCTGAAGAGATTCTTCTTATTGAAATATTATTAGTATAAACTGCGGTAGTATCACAAGTTTCAGCTCCAAACCAAATTCTTTTAACAATAGCCGTTTTCCCAGAACTAGCTGGATTAAAAAAAGAATTATAAACATAGTTTACGCCAGCTGCATTTTCTACTCTTTGAATTGCTAATAAATACTCGTTTTGGGGTTGAGGAGTAGTTGTTACTTCTTCCCATTCAACATACATTCTAATTATTTGAGCAGTTGTTCCTCCTGCTTCTTGATATAAAGCAATTCCCTCTCCAGGTTGTAAAACTATTTTTTCATCATTAGGACCAAAAGAAATATAGCGAACACTATAAAAATAGCCAGCAGCACCAGGCATCGGTTGCCCCATTAACCTTGATTGAACAGCTCCAACAAAAGTTACAGTAGGTCCAGTATGTCTAACTTCTAAAACTGGATTTGATGAAGAGGCATTTTTTTTAGGAATATCAGAAGCAGCGATTAATGTTCCTCCAGATGCTGCCGAAATTCTTCTTAAACTTAAATTAACATAGTTTCCTGTTCCATTGGCATCAGCCCTAATAGCAATTCTTTTTATTAAGGATGTTCTACCAGAACCCGAAGGATTAAATAAAGCAACATAAACATAGTTGGCAGTACCCGTTCCGGCAATTGGACCAACATCAATCATATATTCAAGTTCATTAGGGTCTAAAGCAGCTTGAGTTAAATTAACATTCAAAAAAAGATCAAAATTTGTAGAAATTAAAGAAAAAATTAGAACTAATATAAGAAGTTTTTTGCCAATAAAATTCAGGATTAATTTTTTAAAGATTAGAATTTTATTCATTCTCTTCAACCGGCAAACCTAATTCAGATAATTTTTCTTTTGTTAAAACATTGTCTAATTTAAAATTTTTTCTAAACTTTTCTAAAGCCAAACTATTTTCATCAGAAAAAATTTCTCCAAATTGATTATTTCTAAAATAAAAATTTGTTCCATCAAAAATAATTTCAAAATCTAAATTATTTATTTTCATAACAGCTCTTTCTCCTCGAGAAGGATCAAAATTTTTTAGATTCCCTATAAATAATTTCAATGTATTATAATCAAAAGCGAAAATTTTGTTGTCCTCCCCTAACCAGAAAATAAAATTATTTTTTGCTCCTAAGGGTGAATTTGAAAGATAATCTGATGGCTTTAATTCTAATCTTAAAATTTTATTTTTGTCTAATTCAATAAGAAAAAGGTAATTTTTATCTTCTTTGACGGCCATAAAACTTACTAGATCATCATTTATTCCATGTATTTTTAAAATATCAAATTCTGAAAGCTTAAGATTGTTTATTTCTTCTAATTTTGGTGTTATTTCTTCAAAATCGTCGTTTTCTTGTTTTTCAATAAAATCAACTTCTAAACTCATACTTTCTAAATATAAATAAGGAATATTATCTAAACTTGGATTTGATTGAATTTTGATTTGAATTTTGGAAATTGTCAGCCAATCATTTACAGGTATAGAAAAAGTTATATTTTGCCAATTGTGATTAGTTATTGAACCTAAATACTGCCAAGTTTCACCATCAAGAGTATAAAAAATATCAAAGTAATTAAAGATTTGGGGCGCTGAAGTTGTTAAAGTTTCTGGATTTGAAGTTGTTGTTTCTGTAGAAGTGGTTGATGACATTGTTGATGGCTGAATTTCATCTGAAGTAGCTGTTGGTGAATTGGACGCGAACTCATACGAACCCTCTTGCGAACTTGTGCGAACTTCATTTCCATCTGTTCGCATTAGTTCGCTATTATTATCGTTCACATTTGTTCGTGTTTCGTCTGCGGCTGTCTGCGTACTGTTCGCGGCATTCTGCGTCTCATTCGCGGTAGGTTGCGTTTCTTGAGCAAAAACTAATTTATAGAAGAATGATTGTGGAGTTTCTGTTGTTGGAGAATTTTCAGGAGTAGTTGTAGTTTCTTTATTGGTTTCTGTTTTGTCTGTATTTATTTCTTCTGTAGCTTTTTGTATTTCATTTGTATCAGTTTGTGTGTTATCTGTTGATGTATTTATAATTTCAATTGTTCTTGAAGGGATAATTTTCTCTATTAATGATTTTGGTGAGGTTGTTTCAATAATTGGCGCTTCTTTTCTTTCATCAGTTAAGACCATATTAAATTTAAGGGTTATATTTTGAATTTCACCTTCGTTGACTGGCCCTTGGAAATTGCCACAATAAATTTCCTTAAATCCTCCTAAATAAACAGCTGAGTTTGATTCATTAATTAAATCAGGGTTATTAACTTCTGGTTCTCCTTGAGCTTTTTCAGGGTTAATAAAACTTCCTAAACAATTTTTGGGATAGAAAAAAATAACTTCGGTTTTTGCTTCCTTTTTGTAAAAATATAATAATAATATCAATAAAGTTAAAAAAATAAGAGTATATGAAATTTTTTTGAGATTTAAATTGGTCATTTTAATATCTTAATAATATTTTAATTTAAAAATTTTAAATTTGTTTTTAAAATTTAATTATGTTGATAAAAAATTATAAAAAATTAGCTAAAAGCCAAGAAAGAAGAATATGTTTATTAATAATTAATTTTATTTTAAAACTATTACAACCTGAAGAAATAGTTAATAAACATCTTCAATTAGTCAAGGGTGACAGGCTTCTTATTAAAAATAAAAAATATTTATTAGATAATTTTGAAAATATTTATTTGATTGGAATAGGAAAAGGAAGCTTTCGACTTTCTTTTGGGGTTATCCATCGATTAAAGAAAATTAAAGAAGCTTATGTTATAGATTTAAAAAGAGATTTAGAAAGAAATAAAGATGTCGATCTATTAAAAAAAATAAATTTTACTAAAGGCAATCACCCCTTGCCCTCAAAAAATAATTTTAATTTTAGTAAAAGAATTATTAAAAGATTTTATCAAAAAGTTAGCAAAAAAGATTTAATTTTTGTTGTTATTTGTGGTGGCGGTTCCGCAATGTTGGTTTATCCAGCTAAAATTTCTTTAGATAAATATATTAATATTAATAATCAACTTTTGAAATCAGGAGCTAATATTTATGAAATGAATACTGTAAGAAAACATTTAGATTATGTTAAAGGGGGAGGTTTAGCAAAATTACTCTATCCAGCAAAAATTATTAGTTTAATTTTTTCTGATGTTCCTGAAGATGATTTAAGCTTTATTGCTTCCGGGCCAACAGTGAAAGATAAGACAACTATTAATGATGCTTTAAGAATAATTAGAAAATATAATATTAAAGGAATTAAAAAGGATGATTTGATTGAGACAACTAAAGAAAATAAATATTTTGGCAATGTTGATAATTTATTGATATTAAATAATTCATTAATATTAAAAGAAGTAAAAAAATTTATTGAACAAAAATTTCAATTAAAAGTAAAAATTTTAACTGATAAACTTAAGGGAGAAGTGAGTCAAATTGCCAATTATCTTTTGGGAGAAATTAAAAAGGCGAATGAGGATATTTTGCTTTTAGGTGGTGAAACTACTGTTAAAGTAAGAGGAAAGGGAAGGGGTGGAAGAAATCAAGAATTAGTAATGCATTTTTTGAAGAGAATTCAAAATTCTAATATTAAAAATAAAGTTTTAATTATCTCAATAAATTCAGATGGTTGGGACAATACACCGTTTGCCGGAGCGATTGGTGATTATTTGACATTAGAAAAAGCAAAAAAAATGAATTTAGATCTCGATAAATTTTTAGCTGATAATAATAGTTTTAATTTTTTTAAAAAAGTTGGCGACGGAATTATTACTGGTAGGTTGCCAATAAATATTGCCGATCTAATTTTAGTTTTTAAAAATAAATGAGGTACTTAGGTCTATTTTTATTTTTAGTTTTTCCTTATTTTGTTTTAGCTGGTAGTATTTATATTGTACCTAATTCAGGTGAATTTGAAATTAATAAAAATTTTAGATTAATTGTTTACATTGATAGCGATCAAGAAATAAATGCTGTTGGTGGAAAAATTATTTTTGATAAAAATTATTTAAGAGTAATTAGTATTTCGGATAAGGATTCAATTATAAGTCTTTGGGCGGTTAAACCAACCTTTAATAATCAAACGGGCGAAATAATTTTTGAAGGAGTAAGACTAAATAAACCATTTAAGGGAAAAAAGGGGAAAATAATTGAGATTAATTTTCGTGGTTTGGAAGCAGTTGATCAAACTAAAATCCAATTTAATAATGTTCAAATATTAGCTGCTGACGGTCAAGGAATTAATGTTTTTGAAAAATCATTGGGCGGAAATTATAAGATTTACAAAAAAGCAATTGAGTATTCCCAACCAGAAGAATTAGAACTGCCAGAAATAAGTAAAAGCACATTACCTCGACCGATTATTTTTTCTCCATCTCACCCTATTCAGGAAAAATGGTATAGGAATAATAATGTTAGATTAGAATGGCGATTACCAGATAATGTAGAAAAAATTAAATTAGTTTTGTCTTTTAATGCTGAAGCTATTCCTAATATTATTTATGAGCCGCCAATTAATTACAAAACAATAGATAAACTAGAAGATGGTATTCATTATTTCAAATTACAATTTGTTAATAAGCAGACTGTTAGTGAAATTGCAACCTATAAGATAATGATTGATACAACTCCTCCCCAATTAGAAATTAAAGAATTGCCACGAAAATTCATTTATGAAGCTCCAAAATTTCAAGTAATAGCTGATGACAACCTGAGTGGAATTAATTATTTTCAAATATATTTAAATAATAAATTAGTTACTAGCACTCAAGATAAAATATTAGATTTAGAAAATTATAATCTAAAACCAGGAAAATATCTTTTGGGTATTAAAGCTTTTGATTTAGCTGGTAATTTTGATTATCGAACAATTAATTTTGAAATAGAAGAAAGAGAAGTTCTTACTGAAGCAAAAATAACAGCTACAAAAAAAGACATTATCGAGATTAATAAAAATATTTTAATCCTTACTTCGATTTTAATTATTTTAGCTCTAATTTTAATTTGGTTTTATGAAAAAAACAGGCTATTAAGAAATGAGATAGATGAAAAAATTCATAAAATTGAGGAATTTGCTCATAAATCATTAATTGCTTTAAAAAAAGATTTAGAAAAACAATTAGATATTTTAGAGAAAAGAAAGGGAAAAGAAGAATTAATTGAGGAAGAGAAAAAATTAATTGAGCATCTAAAACATCATATTAAATATATTGATTCGGTATTAGAAAAGAATATTAAAGATATTGAAGATTTATTGAAATGATTTTAGTTTAAGGTTTTATCTTTTATAAGTTAATTTTTTTTATTGCTTTAAATTTATAATTTTTAAAACCATCCCTTATTTATTATTAAGAAGAATTTTATAATATCTTAAAAATGAAGGAAAAGAAAAAAATCAATATAAAAGAATTATTAGCAGAAATTAAAAGGCTTAACTTTTTGGCTTATTATGATGAATTAACTAAAGTATATAATCGACGAGGTTTTTTAGAAAATGCTAATAAAATTTTTCGGGCTGTTGTTTATCGTAAAAAAGAGTTGGAGAGAAGAATTGGCTATCGGATACCGCTTTCAATTATTTTTCTTGATATTGATAATTTTAAAAAAATTAATGATACTTACGGTCATAAGATTGGCGACAAGGTTTTAGAGAAAGTTGCTAAGGCAATTAAAGAGAGATTAAGAGAATCTGATGTTATTGGTCGGTTAGGTGGGGAAGAATTTGTTATTGCTTTAATTGGTTGTGATTTAAACTCAGCTCAAAAAATTGCTGAAGACTTAAGATTAAGAATTGAGAAAATAAAGATTAAAACACATAAGGGGATTTTAAGTATTACTGCTAGTTTAGGTGTTACAAGTTATCAGGACGAAAAGAATCTTCAAGAATTGATTGATAAAGCTGATAAAGCGATGTATCAAGCAAAAAAGAGTGGTAAAAACCGTGTTGTTGTTTTATAATATTTTTCTTTAAATTTTTAAATAATTATTTTATTGAATGAAAAAATTTTTAATTGTTTTTATTTCATTCTACTTTTTATTTTTATTATCAATAGATTTAAGTTATGCAATTTACTTTGATTTTCCTTTATTTCAAGATGAACAATTGATTACCGTTTATAAATTTGAGGATTTGATATATGTTTTGAGTCAAAAAAATAACTATTTAATTTTAAGAACCTTTAATAACGATGATCTTATTAATCTTAGTACTAATTATTTTGATGGTCAAATTTTAAAGGTTAAATTTATAGAAAAATACGATGCATTTTATATAGCAGTTGTGACTAAGAATGATCAGGAAACAAAACTTAAAATTCTTAATACTAATTTTGAAATAATTAGGGAGATGTTGGTTAGTAATCAAAATTTAGACTTAATCAGTTTTGATTATTTACAAAATCAAGATAAGTTTATCTTTATTTTTAAAGGTAGTGATGATTTCAAAATAGTTTTTATCAATCCTGATAATTCTCTTCAAGAAATTTTTATTAGCTCTTCGCCTAAAGAAAAATTTCAAAAAAAAATTTTCAATAATTTTTATACTCTTTTAACTTTTTATAACGAAGCCGAAAATCGTTATCGATCTTTTGTTTATAATCGAAGAAATAATTTGATATACACAAGCAACTTGCCAGTTAATTTTAAATTATTTGATTTAGCCGAAATAGGTAATAATTTTTATTTTTGTGGTAGGGATGAAAATAATAAATTTTCTTTAATTAAATTGAACATTAATAATTTTCACTCAGATTATTTTAATTATGATAATATAAAAATCAGTAATCAACTTTATTGTCGATATTTAGAGGGGGATCTAAACGATTTATTAATTTTATTTGATGATCAAAATTTTGAGATTAAATTAATTAATTCTAATATTGCTTTAGAATTACCACTAAGCTATTTTTATCAAATTAAGAATGTTTATTTAGCCGAACCGGAAGTTTTTGGAGGAAGAATTAGAATGATTTATGAAAATCCTTATCGAACAATTTTCTCATCTATTAATATTTTTGATAACCAGGATTATTTTATTAATAACTTTAGTGACTTTAAATATATTGATAGTTTTTATAATAATTTAGAAGATAAAATTTTGATGATTTTACAAAAAGATCGTCGAGGTAAAATTTATTCAGATTTTAGTTGGCAATAAAAATGATTAACTTAAAACCCGATGTAATTTTTAGTTTAAATAACTTTAATGTTACCAATACAGTAATCTCCTCTTTATTCGTTGTTTTAGTTTTGATTGTATTTTTTATTAGCCTGCGATACTCACTCCGACCAGGGAAAATCCAATTAGTTTTAGAGATTTTTTATGAAAACATCTTTCGATTTTGGCATGAAATTACTGGTTTAAGAAATTTATATATTTTTACCTTTTGTTTAACTTTTTTAATATATATTGGCTTTTCTAATATTATCATTCTTATACCACCTTTTGATGCTTTTTATGTTGAAAGTCATGAAAAACATATTCATTTATTTAGATCAACTTTCTCTGATTTGAATATGACTTTAGCTTTAGCAATTATTTCTGTGGTGGTGACTAATTTACTGGGGATTGTTCAGTTTGGTATTAAGTTCTTTAAAAGATTCTTATCTCCCATTGGTTTACTTGAGTTGATTTCAGAATTTGTTAAAATTATTTCTTTCAGCTTTAGGTTGTTTGGTAATATTTTTGCTGGAAAAGTTTTATTGGTGGTTATCAGTTCATTGGTGGTTTTAGTGATCCCCTCATTTTTTATAGGTTTAGAAATATTTGTAGGGATTATCCAAGCTTTCATTTTTTTTGTTTTAACGAGTATTTTTATTAAGGTCGCTGTTCATCATTAAAATTTTTTCATTAAAATAATATTAAAAATTAAGATGGATATTGAAACTTTTCGTATAATCGTTTCAGGAATTGCTATTGCTATCGGTGTTTTAGGACCAGCTTTGGCAATTGGTAAAATAGGCAGTGAAGCAGTTAAGGCAATTGGAAGAAATCCAGAAGCTGCTCCTAAAATTCAAACCTCAATGATTTTATCCGTTGCTTTTGTTGAGGCATTAGCGATTTATGTTTTAGCAGTTGTTTTGATTATCAGATTTTTAAAATAGTAGTTTTTATCTAATGGCTGAACTTTTTTCTTCATTGGGGATTGATTACCGAACATTAATTTTCCAAAGTATTAATTTTTTTTTAATTTTTTTTATTATCTATAAATTTTTTGCCCAACCGCTTGATAAACTTATTCAGGAGAGAAGAAAAAAAATTGAGGAAGGTTTAAGAATGAGAGAAGAAGCAGAAAAATTGATGAAAGAAGTTAGAGAATTAAGAAATAAAATTCTTCAAGAAGCAGAAAATCAAAGATTAGAAATTCTAAAAAGAACCGAAGAAGAAAAATTACAATTATTAGATAATATTAAAGAAGAAATTAATAACAAAAAAACTGAAATGCTTAAAAGATTATTTGAGGAAGAAATGCTGTTAAGAGAAAAACTAACTGCTGAGTTAGCTCAAGAGGGTAAAGTTATTTTATTAGAATTAGCTAAAAAGATTTTTCATCGAGCAGATTTAGATAAAGATTTCTTGGAAAGATTATTAAAATAAAGATGGATAAAGAAGATAGAGTAATTATAAAAATAATTGGTGATTATCTATTGGCGGGTGAATTAGATAAGTTAGAAAAAATTTTGAGAAAAATAAAATTAGAAGGTAAGTTTAAAAAAGTTAAAAAAAATATTCAATTTATTCTTGATTATTTATACCAAAAGAAAAATATTCAAATTGGTGATTTAGAAATAGCTATTTCAGATCATAATAATTTAATTAAAGAAAAGATTGAACAACGAGGTTTTTTGATTAAAAAAGTTAAAACAAATCCAGATTTAATCTTAGGAGGAGTGTTTCGGACAAAAACTATGGAATTTAATTTTAGTTTAATTAATATCTTAAAAAAATTATTTTAATTGAATGGATGATTTAAATTTTTTGATTGAAAAATTTAAGAAAACAATTGAAAAAATTGATATTGAAATTGAAACAAAAGAAATTGGGCGAGTCATTATGGTTAATGATGGTGTTGTTTGGTTGGAAGGATTAGATAATTGTCAGATGATGGAAATTCTTAAGATTGAAAAAGAAAATAAAGAAATTTTATTATTGGCTCTTAATTTAGAAGAAGGAATTACCGGCGCTGTTGCTTTAAATGATTTCGACTTAATAAATTCAAATGATATTGTTTACCGAACAAAGCAAGTATTAAGTATTCCAGTTAGTGACAATCTTTTGGGAAGGGTAATTAATCCTTTAGTTCAGCCCTTAGATGATTTACCGCCGATTGATTCTGAAGTTTTTTATCCTGTAGAAAAAAAAGCGCCTAATGTTATTGAGCGACAACCAGTTTCAACTCCTTTGCATACCGGCATTAAAATTATTGATGCTTTAATACCTATTGGTCGAGGTCAAAGAGAATTAATTTTAGGAGATCGTCAAACAGGGAAAACATCAATTGCTCTGGATATTATCTTAAATCAAAAGCAAGATATTTATGATACTCCAATTTGTATTTATGTAGCTGTTGGTCAAAAAATGGTCAAAATTAGAAGAATTTATGAAATTTTAAAAAATGAAGGTGCTTTAGATTATACTATTATTGTAGCAACAACACCTAAAGACTATCCTATTTTACTTTATTTAGCTCCTTATGTAGGTTGCGCGATTGGGGAATATTTTATGGATAAAGGTAAAGATGTTGTTGTGATTTATGATGATTTAACAAAACATGCTTGGGCGTGGCGAGAAATTTCTCTTCTTTTAAAACGACCCGCAGGAAGAGAAGCTTATCCTGGTGATATTTTTTATGCTCACTCACGATTATTAGAGCGGGCAGCTAACTTAAAAAATGGCGGAAGTTTAACTGCATTACCTATTTGCGAAACACAATTAGGTGATATTTCTGCTTATATTCCAACTAATTTAATTTCAATTACTGATGGTCAAATTTATTTAGAGACTGAACTTTTTAAGGCTAATTTTAAACCAGCGATTAATATTGGCTTATCTGTTTCTCGAGTAGGATCGAAAGCTCAAACAAAAATAATTAAAAAAATTGCTGGTAAATTAAAATTAGATTTAGCTCAATACCGAGAATTAGAAGAGTTTGCTCAAATTACTACCGATCTTCCTAGTGAATTAAAACAAAGATTAATGCGAGGTAGAATTTTGATGGAAATATTAAAGCAAGAAAATCTTTCGCCGCTGTCTTTTGAAAAAATTGCTATTTTGATTTATGCGGTTAATAATGGTTTTTTTGATAATCTTGAATTCAAAAAAATAAAAACAACCGAAAAAGAACTTATTGATTATTTCAATATTAATTGCAAAGAACTTTTAGATGAAATTAGAGAGAAAAAAGAATTAACCGAAGATTTAGAGGGGAAATTAAAAGATTGCTTAATTAAATTTTTTGAGTATCAATGAAGATTTCAGCAAGAAAAATAAAACAAAGGATAAAGTTTTTAAATAATTTTCAAAAAATTACCAAATCGGTTAGCTTAATTTCAGCAATTAGATTTCGGAAAAGTTTTTTAACTATTAAAAGAATTATCTTAAATGTTTTTTATTTAATGGATGTTTTTTATCAATTAGCAAATCGATATCCACAAATAATTAATTATTTAACTTTAGAGAGAATAAAAATAAAAACAAAGGAAAAGAACTTGCTTATTATTGTTGTTAATTCTGATCGAGGATTAGCAGGTGCTTTCGATCAATTAATATTTAAAAAGACCGAAGAATTAATCCAAAAATTAGAATCTCAAAATATTCTCATAGGTGTATTGGGGAGAAAAGGGGTTAATTATTTTAGCAAAAAATTTAATTTGCTTTTTTCTTATAAAAATTTTGAAAATTTTTTACCAGAAAATTTAGCCCGCGAATTATTTAATTATTTAAATCAGTTAATTAAGCAAGGGAGAATTAATGAAATATACTTTATTAGATCAAATCTGACACCGGTTGGATTTTTGGTAGAAGAATTAAAAATTTTCCCTTATGATGTTGAGACAATCAAAAATTTGATTGATAAAATTAAACCAAGAATGAAAGAATGGGAATCTTTAGTTCATCAAGATATTCTCAAAATTTCTGAAGATTATATTTTTGAGCCTAACATCAAAACAGTTTTGCTGACTATTTTAGCTAATGTTTTTTATTTGATTTTATATACTTTGATTTTAGAATCACAAGCAAGTTTAGAACTAACCAGAACAATTACGATGAAAAAAGCGAGTAATAATGCTCAAGAAATAAAAAATAAGACTATTTTAGAATATAATAAAATAAGGCAACAAAAAATTACCGAAGAATTAATTGATCTTTTAAGAACTTAAAAATGGTAGGTAGGATTATTCAAATTATTGGAACAGTAGTTGATGTCGAATTTGATCCAGAAGAAACCCCCTTCATTTATGAAGCTTTATTAATTGAAGAGAATAATTTGTTGTTGGAAGTTCAATCTATCTTATCGGCTGGACGAGTAAGATGTATTGCTTTCGAATCAACTGATGGTTTAAGGCGAGGATTAACCGTGAAACGAACTTATAAAAAAATTACTGTACCTGTAGGAAGAAATGTTTTAGGTAGAGTGTTAAATGTTTATGGTCAACCAATAGATAATAAAGGTGAAATAGAAGGTGAAAGGTGGGAAATAATTAGACAAGCGCCCGAATTCAAAAAACAAAAACCTGAAATTGAAATTTTAGAAACGGGAATTAAAGTAATTGATTTATTAATGCCAGTTATTAAAGGTGGTAAAGTAGGTTTATTTGGTGGAGCAGGAGTAGGTAAAACAGTTTTATTAATGGAACTTATTCATAATATAGCTTATAAATATCAAGGTTATTCTGTTTTTGCTGGCGTAGGAGAAAGAACAAGAGAAGGGAATGAATTAATTTTAGAAATGGAGGAAAGTGGTGTAATGAATAATGTCGCTATGGTTTTTGGACAAATGAATGAAGTTTCAGCAGCTCGATTTAGAACTGCTTTTACTGGTGTAACTTTGGCAGAATATTTTCGCGATGTTGAAAAAAGAGATGTTTTATTATTTATTGATAATATTTTTAGGTTTGTACAAGCCGGATCAGAAGTTTCAGCTTTATTAGGAAGATTACCTTCGGCTGTTGGTTATCAGCCAACATTAGCAACAGAAATGGGTATGCTTCAAGAAAGAATTAATTCTACTGAAAATGGTTCAATTACTTCTTTTCAGGCAATTTATGTTCCAGCAGATGATATTACCGATCCAGCTCCAGCAACAACTTTTGCTCATCTTGATTCTACTATTGTGCTTTCTCGAGAAATTGCCGAAATGGGAATTTATCCAGCAGTAGATCCACTACAATCAAATTCAATTGCTTTAGATCCGAAGATTGTTGGTGACGAACATTATCAGGTAGCAATAGAAGTGCAAAGAATTCTCCAACGCTATCAAGAATTAAAAGATATTATCGCTATTTTAGGTATCGATGAATTATCCGAAGATGATAAATTGATTGTTTATCGAGCAAGAAAAATTCAAAAATATCTTTCTCAACCATTTTTTGTTGCTGAAAGTTATACTGGTAGGGAAGGGAAATATGTTGAATTGAAGCAAACAATCCAAGAATTCAAAAAATTAATTCAAGGAGATTACGACGATATTTCTGAAGATGAATTTTATTTAAGAGGTACTATTAATGAATAGATTTAAATTAAAAATAGTACTTTTGGACGGACAAGAGATCGAAAAAGAAGTTAGTTCTTTAACTTGCAAAACAGAATTAGGAGAATTAACTTTACTAGCTAACCATCAACCGATAATTGTGATTATTGAACCTGGTGAAATTATCTTGGATTCAAAAGAAAAAATATTTGTTAATCAAAAAACTATTTTAGAATTTAGGAATAATCAAGCCAAATTATTGTCTTTGTTTTAAAAATTTTTTGATATTTTCTTGATGCTGTTTAAATGTTTCAGAAAAAATAGTTTTACCATCATCAGTCGTTAGATAATATAAATAATTAGTTTTAATAGCTTCCAACGAAGCTCTAATGGCTTTTAATCCCGGATTAGAGATTGGTGTTGGTGGATAGCCTTGATTTAAATAAGTGTTATAAGGAGATTTATTGGTTTTAATTTCTTTTGGGGTCACTTGCCAGCTGCAGGGATATTTTTTACAATTAGGATAAGCAACAGTTGCATCAACTTCTAATTTTTTCTTTATTTTTAATCTGTTTTCTAAAATACCAGAAATAATTTGCATATCTTCATAAGATTTAGCTTCTTTTTCTAAAATTGAAGCTAAGATCAACTTTTCATAAAAATTTTGTTCTGGATATTTTAGAAATTCGGGCAAAGCTTTTTTAATAAAGTTTTTTAAAAATTTTTCAATAATTTCTTTTTCACTTTCTTCATAAAAAAATTCGTAAGTATCAGGCATTAGAAATCCTTCTAAATTACTTTCTTCTGGAAAATATTTAACTAATTCTAAATTATTGAAGTCTTTTAATTTGTATTTATTCAAATCAACATTAAGATTATTTTTGTTAAGTAAATAATTAATTTCTACTAAAGTTAATCCTTCGGGAATGGTAATAATAATTCCTTTACCACCCTTAATTAAAATTTCTGAAGCATCAATAAGATTCAAATTACCCTTAAATGTGTAAAAACCAGCTTTTATTTTATGAGCCTCTCCTCGTAAATAAAGATAAGTTCTTAACAAAAAAGATGATTTAACAATACCTTCTTTTTCTAATTGGTCGCCTATTTTTTTAATACTTATACCGGGCGCAAAATAAACAGTTTTTCCTGGTTCTGGAATGTAAATCGGAGATAAAAGTTGAAAAATTGAATTAGCAATAATGAAAACTAAACCCAAGCATAAAATTAACCATGGATAAATTTTAATTATTTTTTTTAGTTTCAATTCCTCGATCATTTTTATTTTCTTTTTATTTCTATTAACATTTTTTTTATTAACGACCAATTACTAGCTTCGATGAAAATTCGATAGATATTATTTTCAGTTTTTGATTGACGAAGATTAAAAGCTAAGTAATTATTTTGATTGATTGTTTTAGAAAAATATAAATCATCAAATTTCTTCATTTGGAATTTATTTATTTTAGCATAATCTAATATTTTTTTGACAAAATTTTTATTAGAAGTGTCTAAGCGATAAGAAGGAAAAGACAAATTTAAAATATTTTCCATTTCATTTCTTTCTTCAGATAAGAAAAATTTTAAGAGAGCTAAAATTGGTGCTTCAGTTTTTGTTTCTTTAAAAAAATAAAAATGATAAGATGGTTCAAGGGCAAAATCTAAATTATATTTTTTATACGCTTTTTTGAAATTTAAATGTCCAGTTTTAATTAAATAAAAATCTATTTTGGGAAAAAATTCTTTTACTCTTTTATGAATAGTAATAGGTAAACCTACTTTTTTGTAATTGCCTGTTTTAAGGATAATCATTAAAAATTGTTCTGGTGAGATAATTTTATTTTTATATTTAATAAATATTCGATCGCCATCATAATCAGATGAAACGAAAATATTGCTATTTTTTATAATTTTAATTTTAGGAAAAATTTTGGGTAAAAGGTTAAATAGAAAATTATTAGCACTATTGTTTCGTGATGGATAATAAAAATAATGGTGATGTTTTATTTGAACGATATTTTTTATTTGGTTAAGATAATGAAGATAGGTTTCTTCTTTTACTTGAGGAGAAAAAATTTTTTGAACTTCAATTTTAGCTTTTATCTTTTTTATTTTTTTATAAATCCAAACATCATTACTTGGAAGGAAAAATTTAAAACCATTATAATTTGTAGGTAAATGAGAAGCAGTAATCATCACTCCAGGTTTTTTATTCTTTAAACAATAATAATAATAAATCGGAGTAGGGATGATACCTAAATAATTTATTTTGAACCCCGCTTGTAAAAATACTGTAGCACAGGAATTTAATAAGGAATTTGAAGAATATCTAAAATCTTGAGCTAAAAATACTTCTTTAAATTTTTTCTTTTTTAAATAAATAACATACTTTTTTGATAAAAATTGAGCAGTAGCTTCGTTGATTTCGGTTGGATATTTTCCTCGAATATCATACTTAATAAACATTTTTTAGATTATAATTTTAATTTCAGGAAGATATGTAAATGGGAAGAACAAAAAAATTTATAGGGTTATTAATAATATTATCAATTTTAGCATTTTTTTTAATTTTTTATAACCTCTTGTTTAGAGAGAAATCAATCTTCGAAGAAATTAAATTACCTACACCTCTTTATAAACCTCAATGAAAGAACAAAAAAATCTACCCGATAAGGAGACCCCCTATAAAGAATTCTTGGGAAGGGAATTAAATTTTTTTGATGAAAATAATGAAATAAAAAAATTTAAAATTCGAAAAATAGTTAATAATTGTTTTATTTTAAGAAAAGAAGATGAAGAAAGAATGATTGATATTGAAGTTCCTATTATAGAAGTTTTGACTCTTAATTTCCCCGATTCAGAAGATTATGTTTTCCCTAAGGAAGAATGGAAAAATTTTTGGTTAAAATATGGAGGTTATTTACCACCCCAAGTAAAAATAGACAAAGACCAGTTATCAATTAAAGAAGCAAGAGAAATATTTAGTAAACTTCCTTCAGAATTTGAGAAAAATTTGCTTTATTTTTTAATGCCTAATGAAACTATATATTCTTTTTTCATAGAAATTGAAAATAAAATAATAACATTAGATGAAATCAGTTATTATTTAAACCAATTTGCTGCCTTAAGCACAATGAAGAACTTGACATATTTATTTGATTATTATTTATCTACTAAAAATAAAAATTTAGCATCTTATGAACAATCCTTTGAGTTAGAAAGACAAAATAGTATTAAAAGGTATCAATTTTTTGGTAAACCAAGAGAATTGGAGCTTTATAACCAAAGAGAAAGAGATAATTTTTTAGTTTTACCAATTGATAAATTAAGAGGAAAATTATATAGAATATTTAAGCCCCGTCAATATATAATTCTTGTTGATGAAGAAAAATATAAAGAAATCGAATCATTTAAAGAAATATTAAATAAACAAGAAATTTTAAAAAGTCGTTCTTCCTTAGCTTTTTTAGGTGTTATATTAAATTTCAATACATTTCCTTTAGATGTTTTTTATCAATACTCCCAAGTAGAAATAGAAAAATTTTTAAAAATATTATTTATTAAATATTTTTTAATTGAAAACTACAACTTAACTGAACTGCCAACATCAATAGAAAATTATGTTTTAAAAGAATTATTAGTTAAACATGGTTTAAGTAAGATTATTGAATTAAATCCAAAATTTTTGATTTTACCTCCAACAAATGCGATTCCTTTAGCTTATATCTATCGTAAATTATTAAAATATACTAGGAAAATTCTATTAAAAGAAAATCCTGAATTAGCCGAAAAATTAACTTCTCCTAAATTTATTTTAGCCGATTTTGTTAATCAATTAGACTGGTATAATTTGGAAAATTTTAGAATTAATAATCAAAGAAGAGCTATTTATTTTTTTTATTTATTTAAAAAATATAGTGTAAACGAATTAAAAAAAAGTTTAAAAAACATTATAACTACGGAGAGATTAGAATTATCTGAAGAAGATTTAAAAATTTTGATTACTATTATCAAATATGTTGGAAGAATGAAATCTAAAATAAAAAAATTTTTCCCAAAAATTAAAAAAATTAAAAATATAGAAGATTTTAAAAATTTGATTAAAGATATATTTTTTTTAGACGATTCTTTAGTTAATTGTGATTCTTATTTTATGACTTTTTATATATTTTATTATTTTATATTGCTTTAATAGATTTATTAAGAAAAAAATTAAATATTAATGAGTTATATGAATGCCTAAAAGAAAAATTTTTGTTTGATGTCGAAAACTTAGATGAATCTTATAAAAAAGTAAAAACTGACGAAAACATAATTTTAGTTTCAACGGATGTATTTAAAGAACTAATACCATTTTTAAAATTAACAATACCCTCAAAGAAATATAATTACACAATGACTTATTATCCTGTTTTTAAATATAAAAAATTATTTAAATTATTTAGTCATCAAATGATACAAGATTTATTCGATTTTTCAAAATTTAAAATTTATCTTTTAGAAAAGATAGCTGAACTTGTAGCTCCATATTTACATCAATATTTAATAGAAATAATTATTAATAAGAAATAACCCTAAATTAATTTTCTTATCGCATTTAACCATTTTTTATAAACTAAATTAAATTTTTTATTTAGTCTTATGATTTCTTTTTTAATTTTTTCTGGTTTTTCTTTTTTAATTAAGATTCTTTCAAAAAATTCTGCAATTAAAATCATTTCTTTTTCCTTCATTCCTCTTGAGGTCACAGCTGGAGTGCCAAGACGAATTCCAGTTGGATTGAATGGCGAAGTATCTCCGGGCAAAGAATTTCTATTAGCAATAATATTTGCTTTCTCAAGTAAACTTTCAGCTGTTTTACCTTCAAGATTCAAAGGTTTTAAATCAATTAACATCAAATGATTATCAGTACCACCAGTAAAAAGTTTAAAGCCTCTTTTTTGAAGTTCTCGACTTAATTTTTGCGAATTTCTGATTATTTGTTTTTGATAATTGTAAAAATCTTTTTTTAAAGCTTGGCTGAAAGCATAAGCAATACCCGCAATAGTGTGCATATGTGGTCCACCTTGAAGACCTGGAAAAACTGATTTATTTATTTTCTCTTCTAATTCTTTTCTCATAAAAATAACCGCTCCTCTTGGCCCTCTTAAAGTTTTATGAGTTGTCATTGTTACGACATCAGCATAAGGAAAGGGTGAGGGGTGAAGACCAGCAATAATCAAGCCAGCAATATGAGCAATGTCAGCAATATGATAAGCACCAATTTTTTTAGCAATTTCCTTAAACTTTCCAAAATCAAGCTTTCTCGGATAAGCAGTTGTTCCCGAAATAATAATTTTTGGTTTATGCTCCAAAGCTAATTTTTCTAATTTATTAAAATCAATCTCTTCAGTTTGCAGATCAACTTCATATTGAACCGAGTTAAAAATTTTTCCTGTATAACTTACTTTATGGCCATGCGTTAAATGACCACCGTGCGATAAAACAAGTCCCATAATTGTTTCTCCTGGATTTATTAAACCTAAATAAACTGCCAAATTTGCTGGTGAACCAGAATAAGATTGAACATTAACTGACCATTCATTAGGATTTAGTTTAAAAGCTTTTAGAGCCCTTTCTTTAGCTAAATTTTCAATTTGATCAATATAAAAATTCCCAGGATAGTATCTTTTCTCCGGATAACCTTCAGCGTATTTATTCATCAGTGGTGAGCCAACAACAAACAAAGTTTCTAAATCAACAAAATTTTCTGAAGGGATAAGTTCTAAAGTTTCTTCTTGCCTCTGAATCTCTTTTTCAATAATTCGCCAAAGTTTTTTATCCATTCTTTAAAAATTTAAATATTGTAAGTCAATTTCTGTTTTCTAAAATAATAATTATTCAAAAAATTTTCTGCCTCAATTAAAATTTTTTTGTTAAAGGTAATTAATTTTAGAGCATTTTTATAGGATAACCAAGCATAACCTTTGTGCTCTTCTGACAAAATAACTTTTTGTGATTTACTTCTAGCTAAGAAAAAAATAACTTCTTTAATAACAACTTCACCTCGATCTCTAAAATTATATATTATTGATTTTGTAAAACCCTTAATTATTTTAATTTCTAAATTAGTTTCTTCTTTTACTTCTCTTATAACAGTTTCAATAGGTTTTTCTCCTAATTCAATATGTCCTTTAGGAAAATCCCAATGTCCTCCCAAATAATAAAGAAGTAAATATTCTCTTACTTTTTTGTTTTGAAAAAAGACTATAGCTCCTGCTGAAGTTTCTTTTCGCATTATGAAATTATTCAAATAATTTGTTAATATTTATGTTTTAAATTAACAATCAAATTCTAGAACAAGATATATTATAATTAAAATTGTAAACTAAATTTAAATTAAAAATTTTAGTTAAATATAATCAAAATGAAAATACCTCAAAAAAAAGATTTAATAAAAATCTCAGACCTGCCTGTTCGGCAGACAGGCTATATCTGGGAAATTCCAAAAAGTTTTCGCGAAGATATGCGAGTCCCCGCTCGTATTTTTGCTTCTGAAGAAATGATAAACGAATTGCTTGCTGAAGAAAGTACAAGTATTTGGCAGCTTATTAATTTAGCAACTCTACCAGGGGTATATAAATATTCTTTAGCAATGCCAGATATTCACTCTGGGTACGGTTCGCCCGTTGGAGGCGTTGTTGCTTTTTTAAAAGAAGAAGGAATTATTTCACCTGGAATTTGTGGTTATGATATCAACTGCCTTCATCCTGAAAGTAAAATTTTAACAGAATTAGGATATTATTTGCCTATCAAAAAAATTAAAAAAATAGCCGTACCTTTGATTAACAAAAATAAAAAGGAACTTAAAAAGGGAGAAATTTCTCTTGTTTTAAGAAGGAAAGAAAATAATTTTCTTTATTCAATAAAAACAAAACTTGGTTATGAAATTAAAGTTACCAGCGACCACCCAATTTATACTTCAGAAGGTATGGTCGAAGCGAAAAAGTTAAAAGAAGGGGATAAGGTTATTATTTATCCATTTAAAGGTATTAGATATCAAAAACCAAAACATACTTTGTTGATTGACGAGAAAGATATTAACAAAGCATTTAGTAAACTGGATTTAAATGATGGTGGCAATGCTCATAAACAAATAACGAAATGGTTGAAAGAAAGAAAACTTATTCCTCTTTACCTAGATGATCAAAAAATTCCGTATCTTATAAAAATTTTAGGTTATGTTATTGGTGATGGTTCTATAATTTATTTAAAAAAATCAAAAAAACTCTATACTGTTTTTTATGGCAGGAAAGAAGATATTTTAGAAATTCAAAAAGATCTTAAAAGATTAAATGTAAATTCAAAAATTTATGCAAGAAGAAGAATACATAAACTAACAAATGTCTATGGGGAAAATTATGAATTTGAATATCAAGAATTTTCTCTTAAAGTAAGCTCGACAGCTTTTTCTCTTTTACTTCATCTTTTAGGTGCTCCAATTGGTAAAAAAATCGAAAAAGAATTTAATATTCCTAAATGGCTTAAAAAATCTTCACTTTGGTGTAAAAGACTATTTTTGACCTCATTTTTCGGTGCTGAACTTTCAACTCCTAAAACAATAAGTGGTTTGAGATTTAATTTTTACGCACCAACTTTAAATATTAATAAAAGCATTAAACTTCAGAAAAATGGTATTAAATTTATGAAAGAAATTAAAAATCTTCTTAAAGAATTTGGGGTTGAGACTTCAGACATTAAAGTTGTTAAAAAATTAGGAATTGAAAACAAAACAATTGGTATAAGGTTTCAGGTTAAATCAGAATTAAATAATTTACTTAAGTTTTTTGAAACTATCGGTTTTGAATACAATAAAGAAAAACAAAAACTAGCTTGCTTAGGTGCAGCTTACTTAAGATATAAAAAGAAAATAATTGAAGAAAGAAAATCTGTTAGAGAAAAAGTTAGAGCGCTTTTTAAACAAGGAGTGCCAGTAAGAGAATTGGTGGCAACTTATTCTAGTTCTTATATTAATAGATACTTTATTGAACATTCGGTTTGGTCAAATAGAGGTTTTCCAAGAATTGCTTTTAGTTCTTTAAGTTTTAAAGATTTTGTTAAAGAATATTCTTTTGGTAAAGATGGTTTTATTGTTGATGAAATTGCCGAAATAAAAAAAGAAAATTATCAAGGTTATGTTTATGATTTAACTATTAATGATGAAAATCATAATTTTATTGCTAATAGTTTTATAGTTTCTAACTGCGGCGTTCGTCTTTTAGTTTCTCCTTTTTATTATGAAGAAATCAAAGAGAAAATTCCTAAATTGACTGAACAGATTTTTAAAGAGGTACCTTCAGGAGTCGGTCAGGGTGGATTTTGGAGATTAAATAATGATGAAATGAATAAAGTTTTGTCCGAAGGATCAAAATGGCTTTATGAAATTGGTTATGCTCAAAAAGAAGATTTAGAAGCAACTGAAAGTTATGGCAAATTAGAAGGCGCTGATCCTGACAAAGTTTCCAAAACTGCTAAAGATCGTGGTCGCGATCAGTTGGGAACAATTGGTGCCGGTAATCACTTTGTTGAAATTCAAAGGGTGGCTGAAGTTTTTGATGAAGAGATTGCTAAAAAATTGGGATTAGAGAAAAATAAAGTTTGCGTTCTTATCCATTGTGGAAGCCGTGGTTTAGGTCATCAAGTTGCTACTGATTATATAAAAGAAGCCTTAAGATATTTAGATAGAAAAAATATTGAGCTTGTTGATCGGGAGCTCGCTTATTTTCCTTATGAGAGCGAGGAAGGCAAAAATTATCTTTCAGCAATGAAAGCAGCGGCTAATTTTGCTTTTGCTAATCGTCAGCTTATTGCCCATGAAGTTCGTAAAGCATTTAAAAAAGTTTTTGGTAAAGATATTGAATTAAAACAAGTTTACGATGTTGCTCATAATATTGTTAAAGAAGAAACTTATGATGGTAAAAAACTTTTAGTTCATCGTAAAGGTGCTACAAGATCATTTCCTGCTGGTAATCCCGAGCTTCCTCAAAAATATCAAGAAATTGGTCAGCCAACTTTAATTCCAGGATCAATGGGAACATCAAGTTATGTTTTAATTGGTCTTCCTTCAGCTATGGAAATTTCTTTTGGTTCTTCACCTCATGGAGCAGGTAGAATGATGTCAAGAACAGAAGCTAAGAAGAAAATCAAAGGTTCAGAGCTTAAAAAAGAATTAGAGAGTCGAGGAATTTCGGTTGCTGCTGGAAGTATGTCAGGTTTAGCCGAGGAAGCGCCAACAGCTTATAAAGATGTTTCCCAAGTAGTTGATGTTGTTCACAATATCGGAATTGCTAAAAAAATTGTAAAATTAGTTCCTATTGGAGTTATTAAAGGTTAAATTACTTCTGGGAATTTTTTATAAAATATTTTTTTTGTTAATTCAATGCTAATTATAGAAGCAATTAGTAGGATTAATATTGAAATTATTTTATTGAAATCTAAATATTGAAATTCAAAAATCTTGGCAAAGAATGGTAAGTAAACAAACAACAAAGATGTTAAGAATCCTAAAATTAAACAAATAATTAACATCTTTGAAGGTTTAGAAAAGATAAACAAATCTTTACTTCTAATTGAAAGAGCAGTAAATAAACCAGTCATTGTTGTTAGAAAGAAAATATAAGTTCTAATCATTGAAATAGATTGATTTTTAATTATTAAATAGCCAATAATATTAATGACAGCTTGAATTAAGCCAAATATCAACAAAAGTAAAATTAAATAGAAACCAGACAATTTAATAGGCTTTTTGATTTCTTTAATTCTCACATTATCATTAGCAAAAGCTATTAGTGGTATATCGGTTATTAAATTAGTTAATAAAACTTGAATAGGAGTAAGCGGTATAAAAGATAAGAATAATGTTAAGATAACTATTGAAATAAAATTACTAAAATTATCACTCATAGTATGTTTAATATATTTGCCGATATTTTCTAAAGCCTTTCTACCTTCGTATATTCCATTTACAATAGTATTCAAATCTTTTTCTTTTAAGATAATATCCGCTTCTTGTTTCACTACATCTGTAGCATTATCAACAGCAATAGCTAAATTAGCAATCTTGAGAGCGGGAGCATCGTTTATTCCTTCTCCTAAGAAAACAACAAATTTTTCTTTTTGTAAAACATCAATAATCTTTAATTTATCTTCAGGTAATACTCGGGCAAAAACTTTAGTCTCTTTAACTACTTTCTCAAACTCATCATTATTTAAATTTCTAATTTCCTCTCCTAAAACAACCTTTTCATTTTCAGTAATTAATCCAAGTTTTAAAGCAACTGAACGAGCAACATTTAATGAATCACCAGTTAAAATCTTAACTTCAATATTTAGTTTTTTTGTTAATTCAATAGCTGAAATTGCTTTATTTTTTAAAGGATCAACAAAACTAATAATACCTAAAATTTTCTTATTAATTGATAACGCTAAAGTGCGTAATCCTTTTTCATCTTCTTTTTTAAATTCTTCTAACCAATTAAAATCATTACAAATTTTACTTACTTCTTCAACTGCTCCTTTGATAATTTCTATAATTTTTCCATTTTGTCTAACAATAACTTTTTTAATTCTTTTTACTGGATCAAAGCTTATATCTTCAACAAGCTACAACTTTTCATTTTGATATAAATTTCGAAGATTTATTTTATTTTCATTAATAACAGTCATTTCGTAAGGTGATAGTTCTTTAGTTAAATAGTAATCAATTAAAAAATACTTAATAAATTCATTTCTATCATTGGTAATTATTTCTTTTAATACTAACTGATTGGTAGTAATAGTACCAGTTTTATCAGTACAGAGAATTTCAATTGCTCCCAGGTCTTCAATTGAAGATAGTCTTTTAATCACTAAACCATTTTTCGCTAACTTAAAAGCAGTTAAAGTTAAACTTAAAACTGTCATTGCTGGCAAAAATTCAGGAACAGTGGCAACCGCAACCACAATAGCGAAAATGATTAATTCTTGAAGATTTGAATAATTAGCTTTAAATAAATTAATTAACACCACCATTAACATAACCAAGATAACAATTAAACTAATATTTCTAGTGAAATTAGCAATAATTTTTTGATAAGCACTTTCTTTTTCTATTTTTAATGTTTTATAAGCCAATGAACCAAAATAACTTTTTTTACCGGTAGCAAAAACTATACCTTCAATCTCCCCCTTAATTAAGGTTGTTCCCATAAAAGCTATATTAGAAAAAGTATTTTCAATAAATTTTTCTGATTTAAAAACAGGTTCACTTTCGCCTGTCAATATTGATTCATCTACTAATGCATTTTCTGTTTTTATAATTCTAATATCAGCCGGAATTAAATAACCAGCAGTTATTTTTACATAATCACCAGGAACGAGATATTCAGCATTAATTCTTTGCCATTGATTATCTCTTTTTACTAATGTATAGTTCTTAAAATAAGATAAAAGCTTTTCGCTTAATTTATTTGTTCGATAATCTTGAAAAACAGAAATAGCAATAGAAAATATTAAAGCTAACAAAATTAAAATACTTTCAATCTCTGGCCCTTTGATGATTAAAGAAAGTAAACCTGCAACAAATATGAAGATATTAAAAAAACTTAAGATATTTCTTTTAAGAATTTCTAATAAATCTATCTTAAAAGAAATAATTTTATTGAGACTATAAATTTTTAATCTTTCTTCAAATTCTTCTTTACTTAATCCATTAAAAGTCGTTCTGAATTCTTTTAAAATTTCATTCTCATCTTTTTTAGCTATTTCAAGAATTTTTTCCATCAATTTTAAATTATAAATAATATTGTAAATATTTTTAATTAATTTAAATTTAAAATGTTCTTCCTGTTAGACACATAATAAAATCTATTAAAATATAAAAATCTATTAGTTATTAATTAACAAAATATATAATTAATCTTATTTATATAGCCA
>FMSI01031571.1_pt1 | contig 119143 bp, 98 predicted proteins | sample 1504471 | NCBI WGS metagenome assembly FMSI01 (sample SAMEA4475357, study PRJEB15587) | soil metagenome | biome: Soil; feature: Field | place: India | collected 2015-03-11 | depth 0 m
GAATTTACACAAAAATCTTGACACTACCAAAAATATCTTAGATTGAGAAAATAATAATTTTTTGTATAATTAAATCTGAGTAAATTAATGAGGAGGTAAAAAATGCCTAAGAAATGCGGAGAAAAAAAGACCTTTTTAACAGCAGCCAAGATTGCAGAGCTTCTTGGAATTTCCAAGACAGAGGTTCAGAAGACAATTAAGGAGGCAAACATCAAGCCCGATGAGGTAAAATGCGGTTGCTCCTATTTTTCCGAGGAGAGCGTTGAAAAGATAAAAAAACTCCTGAAAAAATAAGTTATCAACATTTCGTTTGTTCACATATTTATTATTAGCTAGACTTTTAAAAGATGTAAGTATAGAAATTGGAAGGAAGGGATGTAAAGATTTTAAAGAAGGGTTTTATGTTTATGCGGGGAGTGGAAGAAGATATGGATTCCAAAGGATAATAAGACATTTAAAAAAATCTAAAAAACTTAAATGGCACATCGATTATCTATTGGAGAAAGGAAGAATTGAAGGGATATGGATAATACTTGGGGAAGGAACAAATGAATGCCAGTTAAGCACTCTTCTGCAGAAACAAGGAATTGTATTAATGAAAAAATTTGGCTCCTCTGATTGTAAATGTCCATCCCATCTTTTTTATTTCAAAAACAACCCTTATAGAACAATTGAAAATATAACAATCTAATCAATTTCAAAAATTGATTGCATGTGACTTTAGTCATGTTTGAGTTGACAAATATATTTAAATGAATTTATATTTTATTAGAGAGGTGAAACATGAGAAGAGCAAGGGAAAGAATACGAGTCGATAAAGAAGAGATAATTTTTAGTGCAGCCCTTAAAGTTTTTTGCTCGGAAGGGATTGATGGTGCTACAATGCAGGAAATTGCAAGGGAGGCAGGTCTTGGAAGAGCTACAGTATACTATCATTTTCCTTCCAAAAAAGTGATTCTCAGAGAAATTCTTATCACCACTCTCGATATGTTCTTCAAAGATTTTCTACAGAATGCAAAAGATGTAAAATCAGAAAGTGCTCTTTACGAGAAGATTGTTGAGTATTTTGTCAAATTCTTTAATAAGAATCCCCTCTTCACACAACTATACTTTATGGTCTACTCCTACTCGAGGACTACATGGATGAAGGAAATGCTCAAAGAGTTCAACGAAAGACACATTAAGTGGTTGCAAGATATTGAAGAAATGTTTAGAGGAAGGTTTAAAGTGAATCCTATATATCTTGCGCTTCCAATGACTTTTGGCCACGGACTCGGACTCCTCTTCCTTTCTTCAAAAGACAAGGAGAGGCTCGACAAGCTTACAAGGGCATTTGTGACATTAATGAAAAAAGCACTCAAAGAGGAGCAAGGCCAGGAAGGAAAATAAGAATTAAGAGCTAAAGTTTTTACAGTCCAGGTCTGAGCTTTAAGATTTAGTCATAACCTTTTTGTTTTTGTCCGTCTTATTTGAACTTATTTGAATAATTTTGTCTTTTTTCGTTTCATCCTTCATTTTAGATTTTTAAAAAACATTTAAAGTTTTATTGGTGCAACGACATATAGATAGTTTAATTCCACATCCTCGGGTTTTATAAGGACGGGCTTTTCAAAATCCATCATTTCGAATCTTATTTTCTCGCATTGTAATGAATTTAGAAAATCAAGAATGTAAGATGAGTTGAAAATAATTTCTATTGGCTTCCCTTTGTAATCAATTTCTATTTGATCAAAAGCTTCACCTATCTCAGGATTGAAAGCTCTCATTTGAAGTAGTCCATCTTTAAAAATAAATTTTATGGCTCTCCCTTTTTCACTTGCAAGAATAGAAACCCTCTTTATTGAATCCCTCAACCCCTCCCGGTTTAGAACTGCTATATTTTTATTTTCCAATGGAATAGCTCCTTTCCACGGAGGAAATCTTATATCCAATTTCCTCGAAATCAAAAGTATCTCACCACATTCAAAATATAAATTATTAACATCGTGAGTGAATTTAAGGAACTCACCTTCTATTTTACTTAGTTCACTTAAAAGTTTCTTGGGAAGAATAACTTCAAACTCTTCTTTAATGTCAATATTTTTAACCTCCTTCGAATAGGACAGTCTATTACCATCTGTCGCTACCATCTCTACAAGAGAAGGTGTTATTCTAAAAAGAGCTCCTCCGAAGCTAAATCGGGTCTCCTGAGCTAAAATATAATCAACTTTTTCTATTAAAACATTCAATAAGTTTTGAGGTATTTCAAAAAATTCTTCTATGGCTGGAATTGGTATCTCTGGAAAATCCTCTGGAGGTGAACCAAATAAGATGAATTGAGTGGAATCACCTTTCAATAAAGTTTTTCCCTCATCCTCCTTGGAAATTTCTATATCTATACCCTCTCTAAATGACTTTATTATATCAAATATCTTCTTACCTGGAAGGGCAATTTTTCCACCTGAAATAACATTTACAGGTAGACTTACTCTTATACTTACTTCAAGATCAGTAGCGTACATATTTAATTGCTGGCCCTCACATTCAAAAAGAATTGACGAGAGTATTGGCATTGTATTTCTCTTTTCCACAATACCTTGAAGTAAAGAAAGTTCTTTAACTATCAAATCTTTCTTGACTGTAAATTTCATTTTTCACCTCTTACTTTGTTATTTTAAATTATATATTAATTTAAATAAAAATAATTTGACTAATCTAATTCTGTTGAAAAACTCATTACAACCAATGACATCAAGCCTCATTAAATTTAAAAAATAGAGAAATTTTCTGTGGAAAATTTTAACCATACCTAAAAAAGTTTATATAACTTGACATTAATTTGTCAAATTCTCCATCTTTTTTCCTCAACTCTCCAATTTTTTGAATAGAATAAAGAACTGTTGTATGATGTTTATTACCAAATTCTTTTCCAATTTCAGGCAATGATAAATTTGTAAGCTCTTTTAATAAATACATTGCAACCTGTCTCGGGAAAGCAATTTTTGGGGAGTTGTTTTTTGATCTTAAATCAACTATTTTAACATTAAATTTCTCTACAACAAATTTCATTATCATATCTGGAGAGACTTCCTTATCAACAAAGTCGAGTATATCCCTTAAAGCTTCCTTTGTTAAGGCAAGATCAATACTTGTATTTTTCAGGGATGCATAAGCTTTTAATCTTGTCAGTGCCCCCTCAAGCTGTCTGATGTCAGATTTTACCTTTGAAGCAATAAATAAAGCTATGTTATGGGGTATAACGATATTATTCTCCTCACATTTCTTGTTAAGAATTGCAAGTTTTGTTTCAAGGTCAGGAGGTTTTAAATCAGCTATAAGCCCCCACTCAAACCTTGAATGGAGTCTTTCTTCAAGATTGGGAATATACTTAGGGTGGCAATCAGATGTAATAACAATCTGTTTTTGAGCTTCATAGAGATAATTGAAGGTGTGGAAAAATTCCTCTTTTGTTCTCTCTTTCCCTGTTAAAAACTGAATATCGTCAATTAGAAGCACATCTACTTCACGATACTTCTTTCTAAACTCTATTATTTTTCCATATCTAAGATGGTGAATAAAATCGTTCATAAAGTTTTCAGTGGTAACATATAAAACATTGGCATTTGAGGATTTTGAATATATGTAATTTCCTATGGCATTCATAAGATGGGTCTTTCCGAGACCACTTCCCCCATAAATGAAGAGGGGGTTGTAAGCTTTTCCTGGAGAATTTGCAACAGCTATGGATGCTGCATGAGCAAATTGATTGCAGGATCCAACGACAAAGGAGTTAAATGTATATCTTGAGTTAAGGTTCGTTTTTTGGTAACTATCCGGAGATATTGTGGGAGTTTCTGAAAACTCCTCCTCCTGATAAATATATTTGACTTTTAAATATTCGCCAGTAACTGTTTTTATAGCAAACCTTAGCCCTTCTCCCAATTTATTTTCGAGGGCTTCTTTAAAAAATCTATTGGGAACTTTAAGATAAATGGCGTCCTCATCCTTTCCAATGAACTTGATTGGTGAAATCCATGTGTCATATGAATCATCTTCAATCTCATTTTTTAACAAGTCAAGAACCTTTTCCCAAAAACCCATTGAGCCCCTCGAGATTTCCACAAAAAATTTCACACCTGTGGAAATCTTCTAATATTTCTTCTTTGGAAAAAAGATATGCTAAACCCAAAATTTTTAAATTTCAAGTCCTCAAAAATCAAATCCAATCCATATTCTTGTTTGGGTAGTTCCAGTGTATTTAAAATCAGTTGGTTTTACAAAATCAATGTGAACCGGGTAGCCGAAAAGAAATATCTGAAGCCCCCATCCATAACTGGCTATACCATCAATTAGCTGGATTCCGTCCTCTGTGGAAATAAATTTATAAGGATATCCTTTTACCTTCCAGCTTGCAATGTCAAAGAAAAAGGTTCCCCTTAGAGGGCCGAGATTTATAAAGGAAGGAAGATTCTTGAAAATTGGAAATCTGAACTCAGCATTGAAAAAGAACCCCTGATGCGCTATAAGGGATCCATAGTAAACGGAACGAACCTGATTGTCTCCTCCAAAATAAAATAGAAATGGGTCCTTCCCTGTGCTGGAGAAAGCATTAAGTCTAAAGGCAAAAAGGGTTTCAGCACCAACTTTTAGGTATTTTCTTAAATCCGCCTCTAAGGTTGTGGATGTTAGGAAATTGGAACCAAGGGGGAGTGCCTGGGAAACCGTGAATTTAAATGTTGAGCCTGAAATTGGTCCAAAATACTTAAATCTTGTGGTCTCTCCCACAATTGAGGCAGAAATATTGACAAGATTTCCGTTCCAGGCGTAAGTGAAATAGTCTTCAAAATAGGGGTCAAGGTATCTGAACTTATCTCGGTAATAATAGTATCCAAGACCTGCCTCAATGCGATAGAATCTGTTTATGGGATAAATTCCCAAAGCATCAATTCCAAGGATTTCCCTCACCCTTATTGCATCCTGCCAAGTAGCATAGGAGTAAAGTTCAGGATAAAAATAGTAATAATCAGGATAGTAAAATAATGCAAAGTCAAATCCTTTTACCATAAACTGAAGTCTGTTTTTCTGGTTAATATATCCGAGGAATATTGACCTTAAGTCACTTATTGAAATAGCATCGAGATAAAATATGTGGTCTTCAAAAATATCTGTTAAAGCAATAGATGTTCCTCCATAAATTGTTCCGTCAGTGTAAACGCCCGCACTAATCGGGGGTCTTGCCATTAGGAAAAGCTTTCCAATCCCTTTGTGTTGCTTTATTTTCTTATCATCAACAGCTAAACGCCACTTTGGAGAAACAACCCCTTCTGTTTTGACTTTCTCTCCCTTCTTTTCTTCCACTCCTTCTGGTGGTATGTTATCCCTTATCTCAAGGGGTTCTTTAAACTCTTTTCTGTAAAGATTGAAGTATCCTTTGTGGAATGAGGCAAAGAAAACTGTTTCACTGGAATCTAACAATGAATTCGGGAAGAAATTCCCCGTTCTTACATCTGTATATCTTATTAACTTGTTTTTCTTTAAATCAATCGCATAAATATTGAAAGCTCCCCTTGCATCGGAGCAGAAGTAGAGGGTATTTCCATCCTTTGTGAAGAAAGGTGTTATATCGTTTCCTTCTGTGAATGTAATCTGTTTTCTTGACGAAAGGTCTTTGCTGTCGGCAATAAAAATTTTATCCTTTCCATTTATAACCACAGAAAAAGCAAGCCATTTTCCATCGGGAGAGAAGGAAAGGGTTTTCTCCCTAAGGTTATCATTGGTAATGCGTTTAAATGTTTTGCTTCCAATTTCTACAGAGAATATATCCCATTTCCCATCGTGGTAAGCAGTGAATAGAATCTCTTTTCCATCGGGGGAAAAAACAGGGGAGGATGGTTGAATGTATGGTATTTCAACTCTGAAGGTTTCTCTGCCATCTATTGCGTCAATGGTGAAAAGATAGGTTTTGTGTCCCTTATTGGCAAAAAATGCAAGATTCTCTCCTTTGGAGTCCCATGAAATGTCTTTTCCGTAGGATGGGTCAAAGTTGGCTGAAATATATTCGTAACGAGAAGAGTAACCCTTAGTAAGATTTTTTATCACAGTTCCGTCCTTTACCGAGAGCAAAAGAATGTCTATGTCCTCATCCTTCATGTTTGCTGTTAGTATTGCCACAATCTCTCCTGAAGGAGAAATTTCATGGGAAATATCATAGGCAAAGGGTAGCTCAGGGCCAATTTTTACAGAGTAATCCTCAGGGTTCTCCTTTGTAATATAATCCTTAAACCTTTCCCTTGTGAACTTCTTGAACTCATAGTTGAATTCCTTTGAGCTCATTTTAAATGTTTGTTTAAAGGGAATGTTCTTAGCAAAGATGGATGCCTTTTTCGCTTCCCATAGAATCTGCCTTATTCCGGTCTTTCCATATTTTGCGTCTACAAAATCAAAAATTGCATGACCAAAATCATAGGGAGCCCTTGAATAGGATGAGCGAAAATCACCACTCTCATCAAGTTCGGGCATAATGTCGTTTAAAGTTGCATCCCTTACGATCATCAGGCTAATAGGAGACCAATATCCTGTAGCGTATTCTGCGAGTCCTTCCATTATCCAGAGCGGAGGCTCCTTTATATTGTAAGTTCCTCCTTTAATATCTCCATATAAAATTGAGTACTCAAAAATATGGGTGAGCTCATGGGTGATTAGATAATATAGTTCCTCATCAGGGATATTGGTTGGAAGAACTATCCTGTGGAGGATTGGTTCAGCAAAAGCAAGGATACCCTCGGGCATAATTCCAGGAAAAAGGTTTGTCTGCTGAAAATCCCTCTGGTTATCGTAAACAACGATGGGAGTCTTTTCCTTTATATCGTGGAGTAATAAAGCCTGGAGTTTTTTGTATGCATCCTCTGCAATTCCTGCTACAAGCTCAAGTCTTTCCCTTTCAGCGCCGTAAAAGTATATCTCAAAATGTTCTGTTTGGTAAGATTTCCAGTCAAATTTTCTTGTTATTATTTTGTTCTTTCCGTGATAGGGGAACTGGGAAAGGATGAAATTTGTGGTTATTAAAATCAAAAAAATTGTAAAAATTAATTTTTTCATTTCTCCCCCTTCAGTAAATTATATATCTGTCTTCTTCAATTTTTTTCTGGAATAAATCTTTTAGGTACTTATTTGAAATTCTTTGCATTATATCCATAAAGCCTCTCTCAATAGTCGCATCCTGGTCTTCGTAACCCTTTTCCTCTTTGAAAGTCTTTGATGATATTATAGATCCTGTTGGGGAATCTATGAGAAAAATTTTTATAGTGAAAATGAAGAATTTCATTGGAACTATTCTTCTTCCGGGATATGCCACATAAGGAGAGCTTTCCTGCACTACATTCCTTTTCTCCTCCTTTATGTTTGCAGTGCCAGTTATAATTAGATTTTTTCCTTCTTCAACTACATTCTTCCAGAAATTGGAATCACCAAATATTTTTTCCCCATTTTCAAATTTTATTTCTTTAAAGTAAGAGGTCACGGAAAGAGAAGCCCTGAACTCATTTACAATAAAATTTGCGATCTCTTTTCCGATGGGGAAATCTTCTGGAGCGTCTGACATTAAGAAGTTTGTTACAAAAATCTCTTTATAATCAGAGAGCTTAACGGCAGATTCAACAGGAATTTCTATTTTTACCTTGACAGGCTCTGAGCATGAGATAAGGGAAAGAACAATAAATATTAAACTCCACAAAAGAATAGCATTAGTTTTTCCAGACGTTTTTTCTTTTTGAATTTCCTTTAATTTCTTTCTCACTTTTTTTCCTTTGTCCTTTCTAATATAGCAAGACAAGCCTTGTAGTTCTTTTTTACATGAAGATTACCATTGGAATATTGAAGAGCAATCTGGTATAAATTGATGGCTTCATTGAACATTCCCTCTCTTTCATAGGCAACAGCAAGGTTGTTATAAGCTTTCCAGTTTGTTGGGTCAAGTTCAATAGCCCTTTTCCATCTGTAAATCGCCTCTTTCCAGAGACCTTTCTGAGAAGCAAAAACGCCAAATTTTAGATTTTTTTCTGCATCTATTTTTTTATCCGATGTAATTAGAATTTGAGAGGCAAAAAAGAAAACCAATAAAGGGAAGACTAACTTCTTCACAAAGTAATTTTTGCAAAAGAACATTTTAAAGTCAAGTATCATCTTTGACCTCATATTTTGTATTGGCAAAAAACATGCCAAAATTTGAAGGCTTCAGAAAAGGAAGCGGGAAATTATGTGTGTCCTCTAAAGTAAACAGATGTCCTTAAGAACTTTTTTATCGAATCCAGCCCGGAAGAGCTCCTTCTTTCCTTGCCCTCTCCCTGAATTCCTCAAGCTCTTTCTTTGACCTTTCCAATTCTTCTTGAGCCTCCTCCAGCATTCTTGTGGATTCAACAATTTTGACCTGAATCTGTTCTCTTCTTGCTGGATCATCTATGGAATAGAAATTCCTGTAAAAAGTGTTGATTTCTTCTTTCAGATTTTCCATCTTTTTGGCAGCCTGTGCTACTTTTGTCTCGATCTCCATTTTTAAATTTCTCCAGTAATTTTCATCTTTTCCACCGGCTTTTGGAGATTCCCCTGTTAATTCAACCTTCTCTTCCTCTTTTTTTTCAGATTCACTTCCCATTATTGATATATTACCCTTCAACTCTTTCAGAGTCTGGTTTGTTATAATCTTTTCTTTCTTTATCTTCTCTTTTTCATCCTGTGTCTGGGAGAGTACAATCTCAAATGAAAGAAGAATAATCACTGTCAACAAGCTAAATTGCCTCATCAATTTAAATTTAAATTACAAAATCAGAAAAGTCAACAGGTTGAAGCTAATTTAAAAATTGTTTCTTTAGCTTGACTTACATTTTATACCGTGATATAAATTTCAAGTGAAAATAAAAAAGATTTTTGCGGAAGGAAGAGGTGTTTAATTTTAAAAAATTTTTAATTTTAATTTTTATTTCTTTTTTTTTATGTCCAATTATATTTTCCCAGGAGCTTGAAATAACTGTTATCCCGAAAGGCGTTATTGAAAAGATAGACATTGTAAGCGAGATATCCATATCCTTCAACAAGCCTATGATTCCAATTGGTGAGATAAGAAAGGAATTTGTCTCTGATTTTGTTACAATTACTCCGTCTTTAAAAGGAAAATTCTACTGGGCTGGGGACAGGATTCTGATTTTTCATACTGAACAAAAATTACCTTACTCAACATTGTTTGAAATTAGAATAAAAAAAGGAACTAAAAGTTTGACAGGCGAGGTTTTGAAAAAAGATTTTGTCTCAACTTTTGAGACTCCAACACCAGTTGTTATTCAAACAAATCCATATCATGGTTCTACAATAGGAAGAAAGGGCGAGATTTTTCTTACTTTTAATCAGCCTGTTTCCCTTGAAGAGGTGGAAGCAAAAATTAAATATAATATACATCCCTCTCTTTACACTATTCCAGAAGGCTTCAGAACTTTTTCCAATGAAGCTCAAGAAAAGATAAAGAGAACCAATGAGGTTTTGTCCACAAAGAAACCTTTCTCCCTTGATGTTAAAGCGCAATATGACCCTGGCTCAACTCAGAAAGTTCATATAACCCCAGTTTCTCCTCTTCCATTGAATTCTCTCGTAAAGGTTTTCATACCAAAAGGTTTCAGGGGCAGGGAGGGGAATTTAGGCTCAAAAAAGGATTTTGAATTTAGTTTCAAGACACCAGAGACTCTCCTTTACGGAGGGATTTCTTGTACGGAGTGCAACCCCTATTCTACTGTTACTATTATTTTCTCAAATCCAGTACTTCCAAAGGAGGCAAGAAAGGGAATCAAAGTTATTGACATAACAGATGGTAAGGAGAGCTCTGTAGAAGAAAGAGAGCCTGAATACTGGGAGGGATACAGTAGTAGCAACTATGTTTATTTGTCCGATTTATTCAATTTTAAGGCGGGGCACTCTTACAGATTAGAAATTCAGAGAACTTTAAAGGATAGCTATGGACTGACCTTGAATTATTCAGTTGTGGAGAATTTTTCCCTTAAAAGCTATCCTTATTCGATAGATCTGATAAACAGATGGGGAGTGGTTGAAGCTAAAGGCCCCAAATATCTTTCCTTAAGGGTAGTAAATGTGGATTCTGTGAGAAGGGAGATAAAAGAGATCGAAGATAAAGAGATAGGAAGCTTTATCAAAAACCTTGATAAAGAAAAGCTTTCCCTTTTGAAACTCTCTTCCCCTGAAGTTAAGTTCAAGACGGAAAGGGATAAATTCACAATAATTAACATGGATCTGGGCAAAATATTGGGAAAGGAATACGGGATTATCTATACGGAAATGGAGGTTAAAGATTTTAAGTCAGGCACTGATTATGAGGAAGGTTTTACTTTCGTTAATGGAATTCTTCAGATAACAGACATTGGAATCTCTCTTAAATACTCTCCCCACAACATCCTCCTTTACACAACATCCCTTTCAAAGGGTGAGCCAATTCCAAAATGTGAAATAAAAATTATTAACATGCTCGGAGAGACTCTCTGGAAGGGAGAAACAGATGAAAATGGAATTTGTCTTGCCCCGGGGACAGAGAACCTTGGAATAAAGGATGACTGGGAGACTGATTTCATTGTTATTGCAAGAAAAAGTGAGGACAGGGCATTTGTTACAGAAGAATGGGATGAGGGAATTGAAGGATGGCAGTTCAATGTAAGTACTGACTGGGAACCGAGCAAGAGGAGGGTTATGGGGTATATTTTCACTGACAGGGGAGCTTACAGACCAGGGGAGGAAGTTTATGTTAAAGGAATATTTCGTGTTGATGAGTTAAAGAATTTGACCATTCCAAAAGGGAAAGAGATAGAATTAAAGATTTATGATTCAAGGAACAAAGAGGTTCTGAAAAAAGAAATCTCCCTGAATGCCTACGGATCAACATCATTTTCCTTTAAGATATCTGAAGATTCTCCAACAGGATATTATAGAATCGAGGCTAAAGTTCCTAAAGAATTGAAAATAGAAGATAGAGATAGACTATTTTCCCATTCATTCCTTGTTTCTGAATTCAGGAAACCCGATTTCAGAGTTGATGTATCTGTCAAGAAAAAGGATTATCTTCCTGATGAGAAAATTGAGGGTTTGATAAAAGGAACATACCTTTACGGTGCTCCAATGAAGGATTGCAAAGTGAAATGGACTTTAAGAAAATCTCCCAGGTCATTTTCACCTCCTCTCAAGGGAGAGCTATCCTCAAAATATTATGTTTTTGAGGATTGGACTGCACTAGAACAGGAGTATTATGGAAGTGAAGTTGTAGCGAGTGGAGAAGGAGTCTTGTCAAAAGACGGGGAATATTTTGTAGCGGAAAAACTTTCTTATAGTAAGAGCCCAATGAGTTATCTTTTTGAGGGAGAGGTAGTGGATGTAACAGAACAGGCAATTTCCAACAGAACATCCTTCATCCTCCATCCTTCAGATTATTATGTGGGTGTTGAGTATACATCATATTTTGTTGAGAAAGGAAAAACCTTCAAGACAGATGTTGTGGCCCTTGATAAGGATGGGAATTTTGTGAAAGGAAGATTGATTAAATTAGAACTTATAAAAAGAGAGTGGCACTCGGTTCAGGAGAAAGAGGAGGGAGCATATTACAGATACAGGAGTGAGCCTGTTGATACACCTTTGAAAACCTTTGAGTTAAAAAGTTCCGACAGACCATCGGAAGTAGAATTTCCCCTTGAATCCGCAGGGTATTATCTTCTAAGGGCATCTTCAAAGGACGATAGAGGTCATACTTTAATTTCAGGATTTGGCTTTTACTGCATAGGAGAAGGATTTACTGCATGGGAAAGATATGACCACAATAGAATTGATATTGTCCCTGAGAAAAAGGAAATAAAACTGGGAGAGGTCGCAAGGATTCTTGTTAAATCTCCATGGGAGGAGGCAAAGGGAATTCTAACCATAGAAAGAAGTGGAATAATTGAGCATTTCCCTATTCATCTTAAGGGCTCCAATCAGGTCATAGAAATTCCCATTAAAAAAGATTACATACCCACAATTTATGTCTCTGTATTGCTTATTAAAGGAAGGACATCTGAGAAATTGGAGGAAGGTGTTGATGTTGGAAAACCAACATTCAGGCTTGGATATACAAAGATTAATGTCCTGCCTGATGAGGTTTATTTAAAATTGGAAATTGGAACAGAAAATGAAGAGTTCAGACCAAGGGAAAGAGTAAAAGTTAATGTTCTTGTTAAGGATTTTGAAGGGAAAGGAAAGAAAGCAGAGGTCACTCTCTATGCGGTTGATTACGGAGTTCTATCTCTCACTGGCTACAAACTTCCAGACCCCATCTCCTATTTTTACAAAGATAGATTGTTAGGTGTTAGAAATTCCGAGATAAGAAATGTTCTAATAAGCAGAGAATATCTGAAGGGAAAACTTGCTGAGGAAGCAGGAGGTGGAGGACTTGAAGAATCCCTATTCCAGATACGAACAGATTTCAGAATCACTCCCTTCTGGAAAGGAGAGGTAATAACTGATGAGAATGGAGTTGCCTCTGAATCGTTTGAACTTCCTGATTCCCTCACAACTTTTGTAATAATGGCTGTTGCCCAGAGCCTCGACTCTCAATTCGGTTCATCGAAAAAAGAGATAAGGGTTTCAAAGCCATTGATGCTTTTCCCTTATCTTCCAAGATTTCTGATTTTGGGTGATAAATTCGAAGGAGGAATAAGGGTTCAGAACAATACAAAGGAAAAAGGAGAGCTTTCTATAAAAGTCAAATCCCTTACTCCCAACCTGAGAATCTTAAAGGATGAGGGAAGGATTAATTTGCCTCCAGAAGGCTCATCCCTTTTAAGATTCCCGATGGAAGCTTTATCCCATGGGGTTGCAAGGCTTCAGTTTTTTGCAACATTCAAGAGTGGTTCAAAGGAAGAGAGAGATGCTGTTGAAGTGAAAATTCCTGTGAAAATTCCAAAAATCAGAATTGATTCAGTAACCTATGGAAGCACAGATAAGAAGGAGACTCTGAAAATATCAGTTCCTGAAAATGTTTACAAAGATGCAGGAGGATTAAGAATTTCCCTGTCTTCATCAGCTCTTTCACAGCTTGAAAAAGGTGCTGAATTCCTTCTTGAATACCCTTACAGATGCACAGAACAACTTACTTCAATGTTAGCCCCCTTCATTGCCCTCTATAATTTAAGCGGAGCTTTTAAATTTAAAAACATTGATAAAAAAGAGTTAGAAAAAATTGTTAATCAGACCCTTTTGAAGATTTACAAGAATCAGAAGGATGATGGAGGATTTGGTTTCTGGAGCAATTCCTCAGAATCATTTCCATACCTGTCCTCGTATGTTCTATTCGTTTTCAAGATGGCTGAGGAGAGAGGATTCAAAATTGACAAAGATGTTAAAAATAAATTGATCAACTATATGAAGAATGTTCTAAAAGGGAAGGTAAAAAGTTACTATGGCTCTGACCTCATAACAAGAGCTTTCGCCCTCTATTCTATCACCCTTTATGGGAGTCACGACGAAAGTTATCAAACCATACTCTACGAGAGGAGAGAATCCCTTCCTCTGTTCGCAAGAGCTTTTCTTCTTTCCTCAATAGCAAGGACAAAGAAGAGCTCTCCAATGAAGGAAACTCTTTTGAAGGAGATTATGAACAGAGCAAAACTTACTGCATCAATGGCTCATTTTGAAGAAGGAAGGTTCAATGGAGAAGCAATCTACATGCACTCTGACCTGAGGACAAATGCAATAATTCTTTTGTCTCTCCTTGATTCAGACCCTGATTCATCAATAATAGAAAAGCTTGTTGAATACATTCTTGAGAAAAGAAGGGATGGAGTATGGAGAAACACTCAGGAAAACTCCTATGCCCTTCTCTCCCTCAGCGAATATTTCTTTAAGAAAGAAGGGAAAGAGATTGATTTTGTCTTTAACGGGAAGCTGGACGGGAAAAAACTCCAGACATTAAAATTTTCTGAGATTAAAAAGGAAGTTATAAATATTGCCATGGAAGAGCTTTCTTCTATGGCAAAGGAGTTAACTCTTTCCCTTGAAAAGTCAGGAAGGGGAAGACTTTACTGGAATGCAAATCTCTCTTATTTCCCCAAGGGAATTGATTTCCCTGAATTAAATCAGGGCTTCTCAATTGAGAGAATTTACGAAGATTTAAACACTGGTGAAAGGAAGGCAAATTTCAAAATGGGAGATTTAATAAAAGTAAGAATAAAAGTAAATTTATCTGCTGAGAGGAATTATGTAGCAATTGTAGACCCAATACCTGCTGGAACTGAGATAGAGGATTCCTATCTTAAAACGACAAGCATTGAGAATCAGAGAAAACTTGGAAAAATCTCATGGCACTTCAACCATTTGGAAAGTTATGATGACAGGATGCAAATTTTTGCAGACATACTTCCTCAGGGAGAGCACGAATTTGTTTATATTGTGAGAGCAACTACAAAAGGAACATTCTCAGTTGCATCAACAAAAGTTGAAGAGATGTACAATCCCGAAGTATTCGGAACAACAAAAGGAGAGATTGTCAGGATTGATTAGGAAATCAAGGATTTTTGGTTTTTCAAAATTGAGAGGAAAGCCCTATCCCTCCAAAGAATGGTCTTTCCATTATACCCACCCACATCTGTTTGAGAACCTACTCCGAAGCGGAAATATGGTTCAAACCATCCTGGCCAAAATTCTATTTTTTCTCCTGACCCCAACATTAAAATCGAAGCCACTCCTATTTCAAAGTTTTCCTGCTGATATATTTCAAAAAAATTTCTCATTTTCTGTCTCCTATTATTTTGTTATTTTTTGACTGCTTAGCCGAGTTTCTTACCAGGAGAGTGACCAAAATCATAGAAAGAAGGGATAAAGGAAGGCAAAGGTTTAACATGTGGATTCCAGAAACCCTTTCGAGTCCCGAGAACCTCCAGAAAAGCCCTGTAATGAAACTTCCCATCATAGCAGTTATTGCGCCTGATTCCCTCGGCTTTTTCCAGTAAATTCCTAAAATTATTGGGACGAAAAGAGAAACACAGTAAATTCCAGCAACAATTTCAAGAAGTTGTATTAATTTTAAGAACAGGATACCACCCATCAATCCTAAAACTCCTATCATAATTGTTGAAATTTTTGAAAGTCTTATTAACTCATTCTCTTGAGCATTGGGTTTTAAAAATCTATGAAAAATATCTTTTACTATGAGGGTGCTGGCACCTAAAAGAATACTGTCACAGGTGGACATTATTACAGCCACAAGGGCAGAAATCATTAGCCCGGAGAGCAAGGGAGGTAGCATTCCTTTTACAAGAGCTGGTAGTGCATCCGTCTGGGATATATCTCCTGTTGGACTAAGATCTGGAAGTAAGAATCTTGCACCCATTCCGATCAGCCCAATTCCAAAGGCAATGGGAAGAAGGAGGAGGGAGGAAAGGATACATGATATTTTTGCAGTTTTTGGGTCTCTTGATGAAAGGATTCTCTGGGCAGTGCTCTGCATTGCAAAATGCCAGCTTGTGGACATAATAATCCATGCAAAAATTGTATTTCCAAGAGCAAAAATGTCCCATCCTTTTACTATTTTTCTGTTCATTGGAGTGAACCAGTTATTCCCCAAATCCTCAAACCCTTTGACAAAAGGAGGAGATTGAAAGTCAGAGATTGATATTGAATGAAGAATAAAGAGAGTTAGAAACATAATTCCAGCAAGGATTAAGATGTATTGAAAGCTATCTGTTAGCTGGACTCCCCAGTTACCGCCTCTCCAGGTATAAATAGTTACTGCAAGACCGAAAATAATTATTGAAGTTTTCAAAGGTAAATTTAAAAGTACTGAAATGGTCATTCCAAGGGTATAAAACTGAGCGGAAAGGAAAAGAGTTAAGCCTAAAAGTCCCAACAAAGCGGAGATTGTTCTTGAATTTTTCCCATATCTTTTCTCCATAAACTCAGGAACTGTATAAAGGGAAAGGGATTTAAGAGAAGGAGCAAAGGTAAAAGCAAGAAGGATAAGGGCAATGGATGCTGAAAGAATATACCATATTGAAGAAATACCAGTGTAATAGGCAACTCCAGCAGCGCCGATAGTTGACCCTGCTCCAAGGACAGTAGCAGACATAGAGCCCGATGTGATTAAAATACCCTGTTTTCCACCTGCGATAAGGAAATCATTCAGGCTTTTAATCTTAAAATGAGCACATATTTCTCCAACTAAAATCATTGAAAACATGTATATTCCAAAGATTAAAATTGTTATTGCCTGCCCTTCCATTCTTTTTAAATTATATTTAAAAAATGAGAATTATTTAAGGGGTTAGATTCATTTTTTGCTATTATTACTCTCATCTAAGGAAAATAACTGACTTGCTGATGGGTTCTGGAAATGGTTCGTAAACATAGAAATAGAAATTGTCATTTTCATCAACATGAAGAAACAATTCTTCTACTCTTAAAGATCCGAGAAATTGACCCTCCTTTGAGAAAAAGTCAAGAAAATTTTTGCTCTTTCTTCGTAAATTCTTAGGAAATTTACCATCATTCCATTTTTGAGAATGAAAGAAGGTCCAGAAGTATCATAAACTCTTATGGAGACACCCCCTTCTGATATTTTTTTCTTCATCTGGGAAGAATTTTTATGAAAAAATCTTTCGTAAGGGATGCCTGTAAGGAATGGATTCCCAATCTATATTGACCGGGAGGGATTGCGCTGGTATTAAGAATATAAATTTCATTGAGAATTTTTGTTTCCCTGTAAAAGTATGATTCCGTCTTTTCATAGGGTAAATGCAAGATTAATTCTTCGTCTTTGTAAAGGGAAAACTGTAATGAGAAGTCCTTGACTCCTTCAGGATTGTAAATCTGCAAAAAGAGAGCAACTTTTGAGTCTCCTGATATTTCATTTTCAATTATCGGATAAAATTTGTATCTGGAAAGATTTAAGGCACCATCTTTTTTGGATATTGAGAATTGAGCATCATCACTCTTTCTATCACTGCGCATATTCCCAAGAACTGAATTGATAATTAGAGGCTCCTTCTTCATTTCAGGAATTTTTAAGCTTTTCTCCCATCCACCTATTTTCTCTCCTCCCCTTCTAAGAATTACAAGAGCCTGATACTCCTTTGGCTTAAGCTTAAGGGGTGATGTTCCAAAGGAAAAATAAATAAAAGGAGCTTTTCTCTGAAGAGCTTCCTTCAATCTGAGATTAGTCTCGCCCATATGAAATTTTTCTTCTTCCTTTAAACCAAAAGTAAGAATAAGTTCATCAGGAGGAGCCTCAACTTTTTCAAACTGGCTCAGAGGAACTTTCATCCTTGTCCAGATTTGGTAATTTCCGTCCGTTGTGGAAAATGCATCCATATTGCATGAGAAGTCTATGTCTTTGAAGAATGAAGGAGAGAGAAATGCTGAGGTAAGATTCCTTTTCTCAAGCTCCTTTTCATTGAAATCCATGTATCCTTTTTTGTATCTTACAACAACATCGGGTCTTTTGACCCTTATTTCTATCTTATGATATTTACCATCGTTGAGCTCCCTTGGAGGTTTATAGGCTATCTCGTAGAATTGGGTTAAGTCTCGCTCAAAGTGCCTGGCAAAGTTCTCAAATTTTCCTGCTTCTCTCAGATAAACTCCTCCCGTTTCTTCGGCAATTTTTTCAATGGTGAAAAGCTCTGTCATCCATCGTTCTAACTCATCAGGCCATACCATTTCAGGCCAAACCTTTCCAAACTCAGTTGGAAGGAGTGGTTCACCCATCAACTGTGGAAGACTTAATCTAATCCCTTTTGGAGAAAGGGTATACAAAGTTATTCCCTCTTCATTAATAAGTTTTATGAACTCCTCCATGAACCCGTAAGAATCTTTAATTTTCTTTTTCCCGAAAAGGTCGAAGGGTCAGGAGGTTTAAATGGATCTCCTCTTTTTACAGGGAATCCATCACTTATCAAACGAACTATTGTTAATCCATCAAATTTTCTTAAATAATTTATAGCCTCTAAGAAAGCACCCATAGAATATTCAAGCCTTCTGCCTTTTTCTTGCCTTTTTTCCACTTCAATCGCATCCATAAGAAGTGCCGGGTTAGCAATGAATCTATCAGCAGAACTTAAGGTTGATTCTTTTTCTAAATCCTTCCAGATATCACTCTTAAGTCCTCTAATTACAGCTGAAATTGACGATTTCACCGATGAGAAAGATTGAATTACTCTCATTCCATATTTTTGATTCAATTCAATTATCGCAATCTCCTTTTGCTCTCTCCGAAAGAGATTTTAGCATTTCTTCTGTCTCTGGCATCGCCCTGAAAAGAAATATGGGATTTGTGTTTATACTATCAAATATTACAGCAAGTCTCCTTTCCCTTAAAGGAGGTCTTGAAACATCTCTTGTCTCTTCTTTCTTTTCGTTCTCTTGCTGAAGCCCGTATAGAATGGAAATTCCGAAAATTAGAAAACATAGTAATTTTTTCATTTTTTCTTTTAATCATTTTCTAAATCTTTTTAGTTCTTTAAGGTTTTGAAGTTTTGAGTCGGGAGATAATTTCCTCTACAGCCTTTTTTCCTATCTCCTTCATGTTAATTGTCCTCGCTTTACCTTGTTTCCGATTCTCTCCTATGAGAACAGTTTTCCCTGAAAGGTCGTGGTATAAATTTAGTGTAAAATAAAGAGTATAGGAATACTCTGCATAGGGAATTGTTGCACCTGGCATTGGTTGAGCTGTAGATTCATGCAGAAGTCCTTCCGCATAGCCCGATGATGTAAACTCCATGACTTTTCCAGAAACAATCGTATCTACTGTAAGCTCTGCAATGAGTTTCTTTAGCTCTGCCTCGCTATAGTCGGCAGACCTTTTCAAACCAAGTTTTGAAAGAGCCTCCTTTACCCTTTCCTTTTCCACAACATTGAAACCTTGTTTTTTAAAAGCCTCTATTGTTGATTCCTGTAAAATTGCTCCTGAAATTGGCTCCCCTGGTGATGGTTCGAACTCCAATACAGCAATATTCTTTACCAATTTTGAATCAAATGATGGATCCATTTTCACATTGACTGAAGGAGATGAACATTGAAACAAAAATAGAGGGATTAAGAGAATTGCTACCTTTATCTCTTTTCCCATTCACACCTCCTCTTAAATTAAGAATTTAATTTCTATCTTCTCTTCAAGAAATTTCTTCCTGTGAAGTGGATTACACCTAAAAACTCCAACTTTTTCACCTCCACTCCTATTTTATCAAATTTCATGCCAGATGAAAAAACGCTCCAAAGGAGATTTTTTAAAAAAATTGTGTCATCCAAAAAGGTCAAATGTCATTAAATTTCAATTTTGATACTTAAAATAGGAAGATTTTTATGATAAAATTTTATTTAAAGTTATAAATCATAATCGCTTTTTAGGGATGAAAACTGAGTATTTCACAAAGGAAAATATTGAAGAAAAATCTTTAAAAATGCTTAAGAAAATAGAGAGTCTTATCCCTGTTCGTAATATCTCTTTTATTCCTGAAATATCAGCTCTTGTTGTCATAGATATGCAGAAGTATTTTCTTGATAAGAAATCCCATGCTTTTATGCCCTCTGCAATTTCTATAATCCCCCACATTAAAGAGATGTTGGAAGAGTTCTATCGGAGGGGTCTTCCGGTCATTTTTACCCAACATACAAACACCTCAGAGAATGCAGGCAGTATGGAAATCTGGTGGAGGAGCTTGATAATGGAAGGAGACCCCATGGGTGAAATTATCAATGAATTCGATATATCGAAGGGTATTGTAATAAAAAAGACCCAGTATGATGCATTTTATAATACATCCCTTGAGGATTTGCTAAAAAATATGAATGTCAAACAACTGGTAATTTCGGGTGTTATGACAAATCTTTGTTGTGAAACCACTGCCCGTTCTGCATTTATCAGGAGGTTCGATGTTTTTTTTCCTGTGGATGGAACCGCCACATACAATGAAAATTTTCACTTTTCATCTCTTTTAAATCTCTCCTTTGGTTTCTCAGTTCCTGTTCTGGTTAAAGATATTCTGGAGAAATTGAAAAAACAGTGAAGATTGAGGATGTTGTAATTATTGGCGGAGGTCCCGCAGGGATTGCAACAGCTCTGCAACTTGCTCGTTACAGGATAAATCCATTGTTAATAGAAAAAAGAAAAATAGGAGGGCTTCTTCACAATGCATCTTCAGTGGAAAACTTTTTGGGTTTTCCTGGTGGAATTAAAGGTGAAAAATTGGTAAGACTTTTTGAAAGACAGTTGAGAGAGGCCGGGATAAGGATTTTGTTTGAAGAGGTAAGCATACTTGACTTTGAAAATGAAATCTTCAAGATTAGATCAGGAGATTTAGCCATAAAAGCTAAAATTGTAGTTATTGCCTCGGGAACCAAGCCAAAAATATTCACAGAAATTGAGATTCCTGAAGATGTTGGCAAAAGAGTGTTTTATGAAATCGCTGAAGTCAAGAGAGTAAAAAGCAAAGATATAATCGTGGTTGGCGCAGGAGATGCGGGGCTTGATTATAGCCTCAATCTTGCAAGAAAAAACCGTGTGATTTTAATAAGTAAAGGCGACAAAATTAAAGGTCTTCCTGTGCTTCAGGATAGGTTGAAGAATTTTCCTCAGATTAAAATTTGCAACAGGACATCCATTAAAGAAATTTATTATGATAGAGAATATCGAAAAATATTGATTAAATGCTCAAGAGAAACAGAGGAGCTTAGGTTATATGGAGATTATATAATTTTTGCTATTGGAAGAGAACCCAATATGGATTTTATAAGTGCCTCAATGATAAAGGAAGTTCAAAATCTTGAGAGAATTGGTAAGTTATATTTTGTAGGCGATGTTAAGAATGGAATATTCAGACAGACCGCTATTGCTGTGGGAGATGGAATAATGACAGCAATGAAAATTGCATTGAAAATAAAGGAGTGAAGATATGCAAATTTTATGTTTTTCAGGTAGAGAGGATATTGCGGTTGTTTACATTGGAAAATTTAAAGAAGAAAGGCTTGTTGAGTTTGCAGAATCCCTTGAGCCTCCTTATCCCATAGAAAAGAAATGGGTCCTTACAATATCTACCATGTTTGGCTGTGTGATAAAATGTCTCATGTGTGATGCAGGAAGTTTTTACAGAGGCAAACTTTCAAAGGGTGAAATTCTTTCTCAGATTGATTTTCTTGTGAATAAAAGATTTCGAGGGGAAAAGATCCCGGTTGAAAAGTTCAAAATTCAGTTTTCCCGATTGGGAGAGCCATCATTAAATTCCGCTGTTCTTGATGTTCTCGCCGAACTTCCTTATCTCTATAAAGCTAATGGTCTTATCCCATCCATATCTACAATTGCACCCTATGGAACGAATAGATTCTTTGATACCCTTTTTGAAATAAAGGAATCGTTTTTTAAAGGTGGAAAGTTCCAACTTCAATTTTCCATTCACACAACAGACGAGAAACTAAGAAACCTTTTAGTTCCTGTCAAAAAATGGAGCTTTGAAGAGATTGCAAATTATGGAGAAAAATTCTACAAGAAAGGTGATAGAAAGATAACACTGAATTTTGCCATGGCAAAAGGAATGCCTGTTGAAAGTGATGTTCTTTTGAAATTCTTTGACCCCAAAAAATTTCTGATTAAGATTACTCCTCTTAACCCAACATATAAATCCTTAGAAAATGGTCTCATCTCTTATATTGACCCTTATAAAAAGGATAAATATGAAGTAATTGACACTCTTCGCTCGTCGGGATACGAGGTTATTGTTAGCATTGGTGAGCCCGAAGAAAACATGATTGGAAGCAACTGCGGACAGAATCTGATAAAGCATTTGAGAGAAAAAAAAGAAATTCCTGATGGATATAAGTATGAAGTTATTTTAGTTGATTGATTCGGGACTCTATTTTTGTTGTCTACTTTACTGCAGAAAATATTGCATCATGAACCCTAGGTCTTACTTCCCTTATCTTTTGGTTTTCCCTTGTTGGATGAACTCTGTTGTTGAGAAAGACAACAAAAATATCCTTTTCAGGGTCTATCCATATTGATGTCCCAGTAAATCCGGTGTGTCCGAAGGCTTTTGAGGAAACGAATCTTCCCGCACTACTTCCTTCTTTTGATGGGGTATCCCATCCAATCGCTCTCGTGCTTTCAGGGATATCTACCTTTTTAGTGAAATATTCTATGGTGCCTCTCTTCAGAATCCTTTTCCCATCAAATACTCCTCCATTCAGGAGGAGCTGACAAAATTTTGCAAGGTCTTGAACAGTGCTGAAGAGTCCTGCATGACCTGAAACTCCTCCCATTGCATAAGCATTCTCATCATGAACTTCTCCATGGACAATTCTTTTTCTCCACGGGTCATTCTCTGTTGGAGCAATCCTTTGAATTAGATTTTTTGGAGGATTGAACATAGTGTCTTTCATTCCGAGGGGCTGGAAAAGGATTCTATTTATGTAATTTTCAAGGCTTTCTCCCGTCAATTTTTCAATTATCACTCCAAGAAGGATGAAACCAAGGTCGGAATAAACAGATTTTGTTCCAGGTTCATATTCGAGGTCTTCCTCGCAAATTTTCTTTATTATATTCTCTTTCCCTTTGGTCTCAAGGAAATATCTCTTGTAAGCAGGGAGACCTGAGGAATGGGTGAGAAGATGCCAGATTGTAATTTTGTCTTTCCCCTTTACTCCAAATTCAGGGATAAAAGAAGGAACTTTAAAATCAAGTTTTAATTTTCCTTCTTCCCATAGTTTCATGCAGGCGGTTGTTGCGACTATTACCTTTGTAAGGGATGCAAGGTCGTAAATTGTATCAATTTTTACTGGGCTTGAATTTTCCTCATAACTTAATTTTCCTAATCCCTTTATAAGGAATAAACCGCCTTTTCTTCCAACTGCAATAGTTGCTCCAGGGAGTGCTTTGTCTTTTATTGATTCTTCAATTATTTTGTTAACATTTTCAATCATATCTCCAGATACTCCCGCATCATCTGGACTTACAATTTTCAAAGAGGTGTTCACTTTCGGAGAAAAGATTCCATCTCCGATTTTAAAGAGACCAGGAACAGAGACCGGGGATTTCCCTTTTATATCAGTTAAACCAAATATTGCTCTTGCGCCAGCCCTTTGAAGTATCTCAGAATAACCGTAGGCACAGAGATAGTTTCTTATTTCAGGGAATTGTCTTACTATGTAAGGATTAGAAAACGCAATTGCTGTAAAAGGTTTCTTCTGAATTGAAAGCAATTTTATAAAATCTGAAAGTTCCTGAGGAAGGGCAATTGTATCTTTCAATGCAGTAGTTCTAACAAAAATTCCTGCAACAGTTGCATCATACTCATTTAATTTTTCAAGAATAGAGAGCAATTTTCCCTTGTCTGTTTCAGTATGGATAATCTTTGTCTCACACTTATCATAAATCTTTTTGCATTCGTTCAGGAATGGCGAAGGAAGGGAAGGATTATCTTCATCGATTATTGCGAGGGCTAAGATTTTCCCTTGTCCTCTCGGATCAATCGGAACCGCATTGTCATAATTTCTAAGAAGGGTTATGGAATCACTGGCAATCTTTTCTGCCTTTTCAATATTGGATGGGTCTGCAAGGATTTTATTCAAGCTTTCAATATTTGAAAACCTTTTTTTGTGAATTCCAAGCCATGCTTTTGCAGAAAGAATCCTTCTGACAGACTCGTCAATCCTCTTTTCCGTTAAAATACCTTTTTTCAGGGCATCCTTTATTGCTTCTATGGCTGAAAGAGGTGCTGGAGGAATTAAGACCATGTCAACACCCGCCACAATTGCCTTTATAGCTGCATCTCCTATCCAGTAATTTTTTGTGATTCCACCCATATCCATGGCATCAGTAACCACAACACCTTTGAAACCGATTTCCTTTCTCAGAATTTCATTTATAATTTTTTCTGAAAGAGTTGATGGTATGTTATCGTCGATCCCAGGAAGAGCTATGTGGGCTGTCATTATTGCTTTCACACCTGTTTTTATTGCTGATTTAAAAGGATAAAGTTCAACTTTTTCGAGTCTTTCTCTGTTGGCGGGAATGAATGCGAGGGTTGTGTGGGAGTCAAGGGATGTGTCACCATGACCTGGAAAGTGCTTTGCTGTTGCAATGAGTTTATCGTCCTGACAACCTTTTATAAATGCAACTCCTAACTTTGCCACAAGCTCAGGGTCCTCACCAAAAGCTCTTATGTTTATTATTGGATTGTCGGGATTTGAGTTTACATCCACAACAGGGGCAAATGTCCAGTTGATTCCAACAGCTCTTGCCTCAAGAGCAGTTATTTTCCCCTGGAAGTATGCATATTCCTCTGAACCCGTTGCTCCTATTGCCATTAGAAACGGAAAAGAGACCGCACTTGTGAGCTGATTTCCTGTTCCCCTTTCAAGGTCAGATGCAATGAAAAGAGGGAATTTAGCAATTCTTTGAAGCTCATTTATCAAAACGCTCGCTTCAAAAATCTCTCCACCAAACATTATTAAACCGCCAACATTGCGATACTTTACCAAGTTAGAGAGCTCTTTGAAATATTCGCTTTTCAGATTTACAAATCTTCCTGAAAATGGAATCATTATGAGCTGTCCAATCTTTTCATCCAGAGTCATTCCTTTCAAAGTTTTCTCTACCCACTCTCTATCACTCTCTGAGAGTTGAAAGTATTTTTCCTGCGATGTAAGAAAGGAATTGAAAATTAAAAATACTGAAAGGATGATGAGGGACGGAATAAAAGATTTTTTCATTTTATACCTCCAGGAATTTTAAATAATTTTCCGTTGATTTTAATCCATGCCCTGTTAAAGGAATAACGACAATCTCACTATTTTTCATTTTATATTTTTTAAAACCTGCAATTGCAGTTGCAGAGGTTGGCTCAATATAAATCCCTTTTCTTGAAAGCTCAAAGGCGGACTCTAAAATTTCTTCCTCCTTTACAACAATGACATCGCCATCTGTTTCTTTTATTATCCTGAAAATATTCTGCCATCTTGCTGGTTTTGCAACTGCAATCCCCTCTGCAATTGTTTTTTTCGTTTCTATTTCTGGTATCTCTTTAAGATTTTCTTTAAAAATTCTATATATGGGAGAGCAATTTTCAGCCTGTATAGCGACAAAACGAGGTATTCTTCTAATAAGTCCTGAATCCAAAAGCTCTTTGAAGCCGATGTAAGCACCTATTAACAATGTTCCATTTCCAACGGGTAAAATAATTGTATCAGGTTCTTTTAAGCCCAATTGTTCCCATATTTCGTAGGAGAAAGTTTTTGTTCCCTGAAAAAAGAAGGGATTCCAGACATGGCTTGCATAGTAAGAATTATCAGCTGATCGAAGTGCTGATTCTCTTACATCATCTCTTGTTCCTGGAACTATATTAATTTTTGCTCCGTAAGCTCTGATTTGAGATATTTTAGATGGAGATGCATTTTCTGGAACAAATATCTCGCATTCAATTCCTGCTCTTGCACAGTACGCGGATATCGCACAACCTGCATTCCCAGACGAGTCTTCAACAATCTTTTTTATCCCCAGTTCTTTCAATTTGCTTACAAGAACAGTTGCTCCTCTATCTTTGAAAGAACCTGTAGGAAAAAGAAAATCAAGTTTTGCAAAGAATTCTTTCCGAGATATTTCAAATTTTATCAATGGGGTAAAATCCTCTTCAAAGGATACAATATTTTCATCTTTTTCAATGGGTATAAAATCTCTGTATCTCCAGAGGGATCTTTTCTCTTTTATTTTTGCAGGTTCAATCTTTCCTTTAAACTCTATATCAAGAAAAGACCCGCACTCACATTTCCAGATGGGTTGAGATAGGGGATATTCTGCATTACAACTTTTACAAAAGAATCTGAAAAAGAATTCATTTTTCATGGGGTATAACTGCTATTGCCTCTATTTCAATCTGAAAGCCATGATGAAGTTCCTTTGCAGAGACAACAGAACGGGCTGGCTTGTGTGCCCCAAAAAACTCTGAATAAACTTTGTTAGCTCTATCCCAGAGCCCAATATCTGAGATATAAACAGTTGTTTTTAAAACATATTTTAAGTCTGAGCCAGCGGAAATCAATATCTCTTTTACATTTTTCAATACCTGAAGGGTTTGCTCTTCTATGGAGCCTATTTTCTTTTCTCCTGTTAAAGGGTCTATGGGCAACTGGCCGGAAATAAAAATTAAATTACCGTAAATTATCCCCTGGGAATAATGCCCTGCTGGCTTCGGAGCTTTCTCACTAAAAACTTTCTTAATTTTCATAGCAATATTTTACTTTAAAAAATCATGAATTTCTATTTAAAGACTAATATTTAGGCTTTCAATTTTTTGCAAGATTATCAACTAACTTTAATTTTTGGCTTTCTTCCTTTAAAATTTAATCTGATGGGGTACAAGAGGGTGGCTATAATAGGTCTTCCAAATGTTGGGAAGTCCACACTTTTTAATAGGATTATAAAAAAAAGAAAGGCTCTTATTCACTCCCTTGAAGGGATGACCAGGGACTCCATAAGGGAGATCGCAAGCTGGAAGGGTGTGGAATTCGAGCTTATTGATACAGGAGGGCTCTGGGACTCTAATGATGTAATTCTAAATAAGGTCAAGAAAAAAGCAATGGAGGAAGCCCTTAACTCAGACCTTTCCCTTTTCCTTCTTGACGTAAGAAGACCAATAACTCCGTATGAGGAAGGATTATTCAGAGAGATAAAAAGGAAGAATAAGGATGTTTTAGTTGTTCTTAATAAAGTGGATTCGCCTCATCAAGATATCTCGGTTTCTGAATATTGTAGATTGGGAGTTGATAAAGTCTTTCCTGTATCAGCTGAGCATGGTTTGAAGATAAGTGAGCTCCTTGATGAAATTATTAAAAGAATTGGAAAGAGTAGCCAGCCTAAGATGGGGAAAGTAGAATTAAAGCTTGCAATTGTTGGAAAGGCAAATGTTGGAAAGTCGTCTATAATAAATAAGATTCTCGGTTATGATAGATTGATTGTTTCAGAAATACCAGGAACAACAAGGGATACTGTTGACACTCTTGTCATAAGAAATAAAATCCCCATTCTTCTTCTTGACACTGCTGGTATTAGAAAACTCGGTAAAATAAAGGATGGAAGAGAAGCTGCATCTGTTATAAGGTCAGCGAAAGTTATTGAAAATGCTGATGTGGTCTGCCTTGTGATTGATGGAACTGAGGGGCTCCGGAAAAATGATATTTTTATAGCAAGATTGATAAATAAAGCTTACAAACCAATGCTGATAGCTATAAATAAATGGGACCTCATAAAGTCCAAGGATATTTATCCCACTCAGTTCGGCAATGTAATAAAATCCCGTTATCCTTTTCTTGATTCTGTTCCGAAAATATATGTGTCTGCAGTAACAGGAAAGAATATTTTGAGAATTTTAGATGAGGCAATTGAATTGAAGAACAAAGCGATGAAAGAGATTCCAGCCAGCGAACTTGAAAATTTTAGAAAAGAGATAGAAGAAAGCCCTATAACCACTGATGATGGAAAAATTGTTGATATAAGGAAGATTTTTCATGTCCCGGGAATACCACCCAAATTTTTGCTTCTAACCTTTTCAGGCAAAAGATTGAACAAGTCTTGGGAATCATGGCTGAGAAAAAAGATTACTGAAAAATTTGAATTGAGGGGGATTTTATTTAAGATGGTTTTGAGGAAAAGGATAAAAAGAGGAAATAAAAATAAACTCGAAACTTTTAAATTTTCCTGAAGGTATTAATTATTAAGTAAATATATAAGTAAATATAGAGGAGGTCGCCATGAAAAGAAATTTTTTAATTATTTTCGGGATTTTACTGATAATTCCAATTCTTTTAAATGCTCAACCCCAGAGACCTGAAAGATTTTACAATCCCGAGACTGTTGTCACGGTTTCAGGAGAAATTCAGAATGTTGAAACAAGAACATTTGGTCCATCAGGATTTGGCTTATTAGTTCTTTACCTTAAAACTGATAAAGAAACTATTACAGTGAATGTTGGTCCTGAAGAATATGTTTCTTCTCAAAATTTTAAGTTTGAAAAGGGCGATAAAATAGTAGTTAAAGGTTCAAAAGCTGAGATAAGGGGCGAGAATGTTATTCTTGCAGCAGAGATTCGAAAGGGTGATAAAGTTCTGAAGCTCAGGGATGAGAACGGGATGCCTCTGTGGCGTAGTCCAAGGAGGTGATTCAGAGGGTTTAACTGATTTTTAAAAAAATTTTGAAAATTTGTTTTTAAAAAATAAAATGGGTTCTTTTTTACAGTTTTATAATCATTTCTATGAACTTTGAAAGGTTAAAAAGAAATTGAAGGAGGGAAAATGTCTTTTAAAGATCGACAAAAAACTGGCTTTATCTTTCTTCTGGTTTCTTCTCTTGTAATCTTTCTTCTTTTTTCAGGTTTTGAGATCAAAACAGAGGGATTGAAAATTCGCCCAGTAAGAGATGATGTCGGTTTTTGTTGGAATTACGAGACCATGAAAAAGCTTGTCGATTATTTAGAGTCTCACGAAAATGGGAATTTTCAAAGAGAAGGTCTTGTAGCAGGGATATCTCCTCACGACGACTATCTCTATGCAGGAAGAATTTATTATCCTCTTTATAAAATTCTTAGAACAAAAGAGGTGGTTATTTTTGGAGTCACCCATGGAATTGTTAGAAACGAAATAAAAGGTCTTGACTCAATTCTTATTCTTGATGAGTTTGATCTCTGGAAGGGGGGTATTAAAACCGATTGAAATTTCTATGCTAAGGGAATACCTGAAAAACAATTTGAAAAAGGAGTATTTCATTGTAAATAATCGAGCCCATGAGCTTGAACATTCCATAGAAGCCCTTATCCCATTTTTACAATATTTAAATCCTGATGTGAGAATAACTCCCATAATGATTTCTCCAATGCCCTTTGAAAAAATGCAGGAGCTCACCTCTCATTTGTCTTCTGTTATCTCCGAGTACATTGTTAAAAATAAAATTAAACTTGGCGAAGACATCTTTTTCCTTATCTCTGCAGATGCGAATCATTACGGAAAGGATTTTGGAAACCTTGCCTTTGGTGAAGGAGCGTCTGCATGGGAAAAAGCCCTATCCTTTGACAGGATGCTTATCGATGGTTATCTCACTGGTTTAATTGATGTAAAGAAAATTTCTGGTTTAACAGGAAAACTCTGGGGAAAAACTTATCTTGATTATAAAAATTCATACTGGTGTGGTAAATATTCTATCCCTTTCGGGCTTTTAACTGTGAAGAAGATCATTGGACAACTTTTGAACAAAAAAATCCGCGGACAGCTCTTTCGGTTCTCTGATACATACAGTGAAGGAGTGATGCCTCTTAAAAAGACCGGTCTTGGTATTACAGCACCATTCTCTCTAAGCCACTGGGTAAGTTTCTTTTCAGCAGGTTATTATATAGAATACTGCAATTTCCTTGCTTATTATTTTCTTAGATTTTCATATTTTGTAGACAGAATGGAATAGTTAATTTAAAATAAAATCTGATTTAATTTTTAGGAGGAATTATAATGAAAATATCTGAGAGAGGGAGAAATATTCAGGCTTCTCCAATTAGAAGGCTTGTCCCCCTTGCAGATCAGGCTAAAAAGAAAGGGATTAAAGTCTATCACTTAAATATAGGACAACCTGATATTCCGACTCCAGGGCCAGTGTTTGAGGCAATAAAGAATTTCAACGAAAAGGTTCTGAGTTATGGTCCATCCCAGGGACTTCCTGAACTGAGAGAGGAAATTGCAAAATACTTCAGGGAATACGGAATTGATTTAACTATGGAAAATGTTCTAATAACGCTTGGAGGAAGCGAGGCAATTCACTTTGCTTTCTCCGTTATAGCAGACCCGGGAGATGAAATTATAATTCCAGAGCCTTATTATACAAACTACAACGGATACGCTTCCTTTGCTGGAATTAGGATTGTTCCTGTAACATCTAAAGCTGAAGGTGGTTATAGGCTTCCTTCTGTTGAGGAAATAGAAAATAAAATAACCTCAAAAACAAAAGGGATTCTTATTTGCTCTCCCAACAATCCCACTGGAACAGTCTACAGTGATGAAGAGCTCGGTAGAATTGTCTATCTCGCTAAAAAGCATGACCTATTCATTATTGGAGATGAGGTATATAAAGAATTTATATATGATGGCTTAAAGCACAGGAGTATTCTTGAGTTGAAAGGTGTTGAAGAGAGGACAATTGTAGTTGATTCTATCTCCAAGAGATTCAGTAGTTGTGGAGCAAGAATTGGAGCAATAATAACAAGAAACAAGGAAATTATGGATTCCCTCGTCCGATTTGCGCAGGCAAGACTCTGTCCTCCCACAATTGAGCAGATAGGAGCAATTGCAGCTTATAGAATGGGTATGTCCTATTTTAAGCCTATAAATGAAGAATACCAGATGAGAAGGGACGCCATGTTCTCGGCCCTTGAAAAAATGGAAGGAGTTATAATTAAGAAGCCCCAGGGTGCTTTCTATATATTTACAAAATTACCTGTTAAGGATGCAGATGAGTTTGCCCAATGGCTTTTGAAGGATTTTTCCGTGGATGGAGAGACTATAATGGTTGCTCCTGGAAATGGATTTTATGGAACAGAGGGGCTTGGAACGAATGAAATCCGTCTCGCTTATGTTCTGAATGTTGAAAGTATAAACAGGGCAATGTCAATTTTTGAAAAAGGACTTAAAGAGTTCAGGGTAAATGCTTCCAACATTTGAATGGAGAGGAGACCATCTTCTCCTTCTCGACCAGAGATTACTTCCTGAAAAAGAAGAATATATAGAATTTAGGGATTATAGGGAAGTTGCGGAAGCAATTAAAAACATGGCCGTGAGGGGGGCTCCAGCCATAGGTCTTGTTGCAGGTTATGGAGTTGTTCTTGGAGTTAACTCTATAAAGAGAAAGAAAGGGATAGAAGAAGAGTTTAAAAATATTTGTGAAAATCTTGAAAGGACAAGACCTACAGCAAGAAATTTGTTTTTTGCCATTGAAAGGATGAAAAAGGTCTTTGAAAGGGTAAAGGATAAGGAGCTTGATGAGATTAAACAGGAAATGGAGAGGACAGCAATTGAAATGGAGAAGGAAGATTATGATGCCAATTTAAAACTCTCAAATTTCGGAGCTCAACTTATGCCAGAAAACTCATGTGTGCTAACCCATTGCAATGCGGGTGGTCTTGCAACATCTGGATGGGGGACCGCTCTTGGAGTGATAAAAATGGCTCATAAAATGGGGAAGAGAATCCATGTTTATGTAGATGAGACAAGACCACTTCTCCAGGGAGCTCGTCTCACAACATATGAGCTTTCAAGGGAAGGTATCCCATTTACTTTGATAACTGATAATATGGCAGGATTGATGATGAAAAAAGGAAAGGTTTCTGCAGTTATAGTTGGTGCGGATAGAATAACTCTGAACGGTGATACTGCAAATAAAATTGGAACATACACTTTATCAGTCCTTGCAAAAGAAAACTCTATCCCCTTTTATGTTGCAGCTCCTGTTTCAACAATAGATTTTGATCTGAAGAGTGGAGATGAGATACCAATAGAGGAGAGGAAGGAGGAAGAGGTTAAAGCTATTATTAAAGGTATTGATAATTTTGGCAATGTAAAGGTTGAAAATCCTGCCTTTGATGTCACTCCTAACAGACTGATTACAGCAATTATTACGGAATTTGGCGTATTGGAAGCTCCTTTTGAAGAGCAATTGTCAGAAATAAAGAAACTCCTTAGTAAATAATGATAGTCTTAGGAATTGAGACTTCCTGTGATGAAACCTCAGTGGCAATCTTAAAGGATGGGAAAGAGATTCTTTCTGAGATAATTTACTCCCAGGATAAAATTCATGAACCATGGGGAGGAGTTGTTCCTGAGATAGCATCCCGTCAGCATATAAAAATAATTGACAGGGTTCTAAAAGAAGCTCTAATTGAAGCTAATTTAGATCTAAATGCTATCGACCTTTTCTCTTGCACAAGAGGTCCAGGATTAATAGGCTCTCTTCTTGTTGGACTTACCTTTACAAAATCCCTTGCCCACGCTCTTTCAAAGCCATTTATAGGGATTGACCATCTCCATGCCCACATTGAGGCAGCCTTTCTTGAAAATGATGAAATAGAATTTCCGGCTCTTGCCCTTGTTGTTTCAGGAGGACATACAAGTATGTTTTATCTGGAAAAGCCCCTTGATTTTAAACTCCTGGGTAAGACAAGAGATGACGCAGCGGGAGAGATTCTTGATAAAATCGCAAAATTCCTTGGAGTCGGTTATCCCGGAGGACCTGCTATTGAGAAACTTTCAAAAAATGGAGATCCAGAAAAATTCAAATTTTCAATCCCAGTGATTAAAGGTGAAGGGCTTGATTTCAGTTTTTCGGGAACGAAGACCGCTGCTTATCTTTACATTAAAAAGGGTGTTGTGAGCAAAGAAAGTTCTGAACTTCCAGATTTCCTTGCAAGCTTCCAGAAAAGTATAATTGACCATATTATATCCAATATTGAGAAAGCTCTCGAGGAGTATCCCGCCAAATCTTTAATAGTGAGTGGTGGAGTTGCAAGAAATTCAGAGTTGAGAAGAAAGGTTTCTAAAGAGATGGTAGAAAAGGGGATTAAGGTTTATATTCCTTCTCCAAGACATTGCACGGATAATGGTTCAATGATAGCATCCCTTGCTTATAAACTGTTTATAAATGGAAAAAGGGATGGCTGGGATTCTGACGCTTATGCCCGCTTTGTGGAAGGAGCAAAAATTATTTCCATTCCCCCCTCTGAAAAAATCCGCAAAAGATATAAGTAGCGACCTTTTAATTTAATGAATGGCGGATTCTTAATTTTATAATTTTTTTGTAGCAAATGATCTCCAATTAAAATTTTCCCATTCCCTCTATAATCAACAAATATTTCATCAATTCTCTTAAAAGATGTGAAGGGAATTATGAATCTACCCTTTTCTCTAATAACCATTTTCTCCCTTTCCACTTCAAAACTTTCAGGTAACGAGTGAAAGAAAATTTTTGTCTTAAGTGTGTACAAAACTTTTTTGCTCCCCGCGAGATAACCTCTGGGGAAAATGACAAAATAGATAGAGAAGATAAGGAAAATGGCTATCAATCCAACTATTTCGAAATCCATTTTTAAATTGATTTTTTCTCTGATCAAATATCCGAGAACAAAAAATAATGTTATTGCTAACCAGATATAGTTGGGTAGATAATAGGATATGTCTGCCTTTATGAAGGATGGAAGAAGAGAGGGAAGGGGGAGCCAGAAATTACTGAGATATGTAAAGAGAGCTCCGTTTCTCTCCTTGACATCATGAGTTGTTGGCTGATAGAGAAAGAGTGGATTTTTGATTAAAATCAATGAAAAAATTATTGAAATAACAATAGCAAAAAAGAAAAGGAATCGAAATAATCTTCCTTTACCGAATTCTAAAAAATAAGAAAGAAAAACAGGAAATATAAAGAAAACAGGAAGAATGGGCCTTGCCGGAGGGCTTGCGCCTCCTCTGTGGGTGAGGAAGGAATAATTTAATAAAAATGGAATTGAGATTAAAAGGAGGGATAATGCCTCTCTTTTCTTCCTCCTGAGCATTTCAAAGGAACCAACTACAGAAAAGAAATACAATGGGGAGTAGAAGAGGAGTCCGTCCCTCTGATCGTAAAAATAACCCAAAAGAGTCTCTATCCTCATTGTTAATGGAATCCTGTAAATTATTAAATCTTTAATGTAGAGAATACTTTCCTTTGTAAGGACGCCATGATAGAGGGAAAGGGTTGAGAAATTTCCGAACCACTTATATAAGAAGAAAAGGAATATTAGATAAGAGGTTGCTAAGGAGGCACAAGAGAGAATAATAATTTTAAGAGGATATTTTTTCTTTAAAGAGAAGTATAAACCCAGAATAATTATTGGAACTGCAACTATAATATATTTAGCCCCAAGCCATGGCATTAGAAAAAGGAGGAAGGGGATAAAAAACCAGTCTAATTTTCCAAAATTTAAAAATATAAATTTTCTTATCCAATAGAAAGACATGGCTATAAAAAGGGGCTCAGGGTAAATGTGATAGGAGAAAAAGAGGATGGGGGATGTAAAGGAATAAAGGAACCAGACCAAAAACGAATTAAATTTTGATATGCCTAATTGATAAAGAAGGAGAAAAAGCTGAAGCCCGCTGAAAGAGATTGCGATTGTAATAAATGCCCGTGGTAGATAATTAATTAGGAATGGAAATTTAAAAGAGAGCCAGTAAAACGGGATTAAAAAGAATGGAAGTCCTGGGAGATGAAAGGAATACCAGTAATCCTCTCCTTTTTTGCCATAATGGGCATGGAAACCGAGATCTCCAGGATAAAATTTTTTATAATCACAATTTAGATAATTATTCCTGAGATTTACATCTTTGTCGAAGATCAGCGAGTGGGAAATTAAGAGATAGTGGGGCTCATCTCCAAGGTAAACAAGACCATTTTTTAAGGAGATAATGAGGGAAAGATTGAAAAATAAAATAGATACCAAAAAAAGGAAAAAAAGAATTTTTTTAACACTCAATTTTTCAAAACTTTCAATTATTTTTCCGATCTTTTCCAGATATCCATAACTGAAGGTAAACAAATAAATGTAAAGAATAAGAATCAGAAGAGAAAGGAGGGAAATCCTTATTAAAAATTCTTCTTTATATAAGTAAAATATTCGTGCAAAGGGAATAAAAAAAAGAAGTAAAAAGGGGAAATATTTCTTGAAAATATTTTAAACTCCTTTAGCTATTTGCTTTAAAGCTTCACAAAATTTATCTAACTCTGAAAATGTATTGAAAATATGAGTTGATGCTCTCACAAGATTATGGGAATACTCGTGGACAAATCTTACCTCAATCTTCCATTTCTCCCTTAAGATCTTGTAGATATTTTCTGATTCAATCCCTTTAATTTTGAAAGCTACCATACCACAATACATTCTTGGATCTGAAGGAGATTTTATTTCCAAATTGGGAACTTCCCTCAGCTTCCCTCTCAAATAAGTATTGAGTTCTCTTATCCTGAGCTCAATCTTTTCCCTTCCTATATTGTTTTGAAATTCAAAGGCTCTCTTAAGTCCTACAAGCAAGGAATCGTTAATAGTTCCAAGATTAAATCTGTCAGAGAATTTTGAAAGTTCATTCCATCCTTCGCTTGCAATAATTGGATAGAGGAGATGATTTTTATCTTTTTTTACATAAAGAAAACCTGTCCCCTTTGGAGCAAGAAGCCATTTGTGAAAGGAACCTGCATAGAAGTCGCACCCAGTTTCTTTTATATTTAGTTTTATCATTCCAGGAGCATGAGCTCCATCGATAAGAGTTAAAATACCTTTTGAAGAAGCCAACTCACAAATTCTCTTTACAGGAAGTATTGCACCATTTGTGCAAAGAATGTGGCTTATACTTATAATTTTTGTCTTTTTTGTAATAGCTTTTGAAATCTCCTTAACTATTTCTTCATCGGAAGAAGGGGTTAAGGGGAGATTCACCCTCTTGATTTTTACTTTTTCTCTTTTCTCTTTAACTTCCCAGCATGCTGTTCCTCCGACATGCTCATGATTTGTTAGAAGAACCTCATCCCCGCTTTTAAGGTCAAGTCCCTGTGCCACCATACTCATTGCTTCTGTTGTATTGCGGGTAAAAACTATTTCCTCAGGTTCTGCACCGAGGAATTCTCCTGCCGATTTTTTCAACCCATCCAGAGATTCTTTCTCTTCAGTAAAAAATACTTCCTGAGCAACCATATCTCTTATTGTTCCCTCAAGGACATACCTTGGAGATACTCCAAGAGTTCCTGAGTTAAGATAAATTCCTTTCTTTGACAAGACAAATTCAGAACGAACAACATTCCAGAATACCTCTTCGTCAACAACAGAACTTTCTTTGATCTCGCCACTGGCTCTCCGGCTCAAAGTCATAATAAATGGAATAATTTTCAGGAAAGCCCTTCTTCCCATTTTCATCATCTCATCCAATAAAATTTGAGGGGAGGGTCTCCCTCCCCTCTTTTTTAAATCTTTTTGTCTCTTCCTTAGACTCCCTTTTCTGCTGACTCCTTTATCATTGGTAGTGTAAGGGATTTCGGTCTTTCAATCGGGAAGTAAACACCCCTTGCCCATACAGCCTGGGCAGTGATTCCCATTGTTCGGGAAACACCAAAGAGAACAGTGTAAAAATCAAATTCTTTTACTCCATAGTGATACTGTAAGCATCCAGAGTGGGCGTCAACATTTGGCCACGGATTTTTAGCTTTCCCATGTTTTTTGAGAACATCAGGAACAACCTCAAAAACATTGGAAACGGTCTTGAAGACAGGATCATCAGGACAATACTTCAATGCAAACTCTCTCTGGGCAGTATATCTTGGGTCTACATTTCTTAGAACAGCATGTCCATAGCCAGGAACAACCTGTCCTGCATTGAGGGTCTTCCATGTGTATTCCTCAACTTGTTCCTTTGTTGGAACACCTTTATATTCGTCCATCAAATCAAGAATCCACTTCAGGCACTCCTGATTAGCAAGACCGTGGAGGGGTCCAGCAAGACCGTTGAGGGCTGCTGATATTGAATAATAGACATCTGACCACGCAGAATTGACAAGAAATCCTGTGTGGGCTGAAACATTTCCACTCTCATGGTCTGAATGGAGAATTAAATAGAGCCTCATAAGATTGTAGTAATCAGGATTGTCAATTCCCATCATGTGGGCAAAATTTGCTCCCCAGTCAAGTTTTGGATCTGGTTTAATAAATTTTCCATCCTTGTAGCTTCTTTTGTAAATATAACCTGCAACAACTGGCATTCTTGCAAGAAGGGTTAAGGAATCCTCGAAGGTTGCATCCCAGTGCTCCTCTCTTTTCATCCCTTCATTATACCGTTTCACAAATAAGGATTCTTTCTGCATCGCCAGTACTCCCATGGAGATCTGGGTCATGGGGTGGGTGTCTTTTGGTAGAGCATTAATTACATCAAAAACATATTTTGGAACTTCCTGCCTCTTCTTTACCTCCTCTTCCAGCTCAAGAACATCATCTTTTGTTGGAATCTCGCCAGTTAGGAGCAAATACCATAGACCTATTGGATAGGGCTCATCTCCAGGGGTTGGTCTTGGAAGTTTTTCCCTTACTTCAGGAATGGTCATTCCTCTGAAACGAATACCTTCAATGGGATCAAGATAAGAGGTTTCACATGGAAGTATCTTTACATCCCTCATTCCTCCAAGAGCCTGTTCAACAGTTACCTTGTCAATGGGTTTGTCTCCAAGTTCTTTGACAAGTTTTGTCCTTTCCTCCCTCCACTTGGGAACAAGTTCTGCCAACCTTACCTTTACTTTTAAAGTTTTTTGTGTAGACATTTATAATACCTCCTTAGTTTTTTCCATCTTTTTGCAAACCAATCTTATTTCTTTCTCTTCCACCATTTTCCATCTTAATTTTATAAGTTAAAAATCTAAATTTCAAGTCCTTTTACGAGAAAGGCTGGAGTTTCATAATTCAAGTCTAAAAGCCATTTTGTCCCTATCTTTAGTTCCAGTGCTTGGAGAAATATTTTTACTTGACAGACTTTTTACCAGTGAATATTATTTTTATATGAAGAAAATTGTTATTTTTGGTATTTTATTTATCTTTCCTCTTTTGAGTATTTCATGCTCTAAAAAAGATAATTCATATCTTAAACTTTCTGGAATTATTGAAGGTAAAGAAATTGAAATTTCATCGAAAATTGCTGGAAGGATAAAGGAAATTTATGTTAATGAAGGAGACAGGGTTAGAGAAAATACTCTCATAGCTGTTATCGACTGTTCAGATTACGAGATACAGAAAAAACAAATTGAGGCTATCGTAGAATCTGCTTCAGCAAATCTGAGGCTTCTCGAGAAAGGTGCAAGGAACGAAGATATTAGAATGGCAGAAGAGGCATTTAAACAAGCAGAGGCAAATTTGAGAAGTGCGGAGAGGGATTGGATTAGAGCTAAAAGACTTATTGAAGAGAAGAGTATAACTGAAAAGCAATGGGAGGATGCAAGAACTAAATATGAATTTGCATTAGCCTATTTCAAACAGAGCGAAGAGAATCTTAAAAAAATAAAAAAAGGTGCGAGAGATGAGGAGATAGAACTTGCAAGGGCGAAGCTAAAAGAGGCAATGGCGGGTCTTGAAGCGGTCGAAAAGAGAATTAAGGATTGTGAGATTTTTTCTCTTTCTGACGGAATTGTATCACTAAAATTGAGGGAAAGGGGAGAAATCGTTAATATTGGAACTCCAATTTTAAAAATAATTGATACTGAAAAAGCCTATCTTTATGTTTACATACCCGAAAAGGAAATAGGATTGGTCAAGATTGGAGAGCTGGCAGAAGTAAGAATAGATTCATTTCCTGAAAGAAAATTTATTGGAAAAATTGTCTATATTTCTCCGGAAGCTGAATTTACTCCGAAGCAGATTCAAACTGAGGATGAAAGGACAAAGCTTGTATTCAAGATGAAAATAGAATTGGAAAATAAAGAGAGTATTTTCAAGGTGGGAATGCCAGCAGATGCTTTCATAAAAATAAAATAAAATCTCAATGGAATTTGCAATTGAGATAAAAAATTTAGAGAAGAGATTTGGAAAGTTAGTAGCTTTAAAAAATTTAAATCTTCAAGTAGAAAAGGGAATTATTTTTGGTATTGTTGGTCCTGATGGAGCAGGGAAGTCTACATTATTGAAACTGATCTGTGGTTTACTACAGCAAGAGGAAGGAGGGATAAAAGTATTGGGGAAGAACATAAGAGAAGAATTTGATTTTATTAGAAAGAAGATAGGTTATCTTTCTCAGGAATTTAATCTTTATGAAGACCTTACAGTTGATGAAAATATTGAATTTTTTGGAGAAATTTATAGAGTGAAGAATTGGAGGGAAAGAAGGGAGGAGATTCTTAAATTTACAAATTTAATACCATTCAGGAAGAGACTTGCAGAGAAATTATCGGGAGGGATGAAGAAAAAACTTGCCCTTGCTTGCACTTTAATCCATGAGCCAGAAATATTTATTCTTGATGAGCCCACTCTCGGAGTTGATCCAGTCTCAAGGATGGAATTGTGGAAAATTATATTTCAGCTTTCAAAAAGAGGTTTAACGGTAATTTTAAGCACTTCTTATATAGATGAGGCAGAAAGATGTAACAAAATAGCTGTTATGTATAATGGATGGATTCTTTATTCTGGGGAGCCTGAAAAATTCAAGAGAAAAATGGGAAGGATGATTCTTGAGATAACTGTTTCAGAGCCAATTAGAGCCTTTGAGATATTGAAAGCAAGCAATTTATCTGGAGATTTTAATATTTCAGGGGACAGAATAAGAATAATCTCAATTAATTTAGAAGATATAGAAAAAGAGATTTATAAAATCTTAGAACCCAATGGTATAAAAATTTTTGGGACTCGAGTTAAATTCCCTTCCCTTGAAGATTCATTTGTTTCAATTTTAAAGGAGAGTAAAGTTGGAGAATTCTAATATAATTGAATGTTTTGAACTTACAAAAAAATTTGGGGATTTCACTGCGGTTGACAGGGTCAGTTTCAGCATTTTAAAGGGGGAAGTTTTTGGATTTTTAGGTCCTAATGGAGCGGGAAAGTCAACTACAATAAGAATGATATGTGGTATACTTAAGCCAACTTCAGGAAAGGTTTATGTGGATGGAGATAATGTCTGGGAAAATCCTGAAAAAATAAGAAAAAAAATTGGATACATGTCCCAGAAATTCTCCCTTTACAACGATCTTACTGTTGAAGAGAACATAAATTTTTACAGTGGTATATATGGAATTTCAAAGGAAAAGCTCAAGGAAAGAAAAAATTGGATTATTGAAATGGCTGGGCTTCAAGGGATGGAAAAGTTAAAAACATCAGAGCTTTCGGGACCTTTTAAACAGAGACTAGCCTTTGGATGTGCATTAATTCATGAGCCAGAAATTGTTTTCCTCGATGAACCTACAAGTGGTGTGGACCCTATTTCAAGAAGGAAATTCTGGGAGAAAATATATTCCCTTGCTAAATCTGGTCTCACATTTTTTGTGACAACCCATTTTATTGATGAGGCTGAAAATTGCCAGAATGTGGCTTTTATAAATAATGGAAGAATAACAGAAATTGGCTCTCCCCAGAGTTTAAAAGAAATTCTCAAGAAAAGGGAAGTTTATGAAATTGAATGCTCCCAATTGTTTAAAGCTTTTGCTCTGCTTGAGAAAAAAGGATGGGAGAATATATCGATTTTTGGCAAGAAACTGAGGGTTGTGAGTAATGATTACGGCGAACTGGATAAAATTAACAATTTATTAACGAATGAGGGGATTGATATTCTTTCATCCGAAAAGGTTCTTCCTTCCCTTGAGGAAGTTTTTATTCATACTGTGAAAAAAGAAGACCATGTTTAGATCGATAATTGAGGTTTCAAAAAAAGAGTTTATCCATCTCAAAAGAGACTGGAGATTTATGTTTGCGTTACTATTCATTCCTGCAATTTTATTAATTCTTTACGGATATGCTCTAAACTTTGATATTAAAAATGTTCCCTTTTCTGTGATTGATTTTGATAGGAGTAAGCTAAGCAGGGATTTTGTAAACTCCCTTAAAATTTCAGAGTATTTTAAACTGAAAAATTATTTGAATGATTATCAAGAGGGGTTTTCCCTCCTTCAGAATGGAAAGATAGGCTTGTTGCTTGTCATTCCCATTAATTTCGAGAAATCCCTTGAAAGGGGGGAGAATGTTTATATCCAGAGTTTTATTGACGGTTCCAACTCTAATAAAGGGTCTATAGTTCTCGGATATCTTAATGCTTTTACAAATTACTTCAATCAAAAATCCCTCTTGAAAAGGTGGGGAATGTTAACAGGAAAAGAATTATCTCCCATTTCTTTGAGGGTTTATTATAATCAAGAATTGAAGACAACAAATTTTCTGATTCCCGGATTGATGGGTTTTATATTGATGATTACAACTGTTTTATCTACATCTCTATCCTTTGTCAGAGAAAAAGAAAGAAGAACCCTTGAGCAACTTTATGTTACACCTTTGAACTCCCTTGAGTTTGCCATTGGTAAAATAACCCCCTACATTATTATTTCCCTTTTAGCTACTTCCATAATTGTTTTTTTTGCGAGATTCCTTTTTCAAATACAGATTAGAGGAAACAATTTTTTCCTCTTTGTTGCTACATGCATTTACATTTCCTGCACACTCCTGATGGGTTTTTTAATTTCAACTATTGCCGAGACCCAGAGAACAGCTTTTCTCTTTGCAGTTTTGACTTCCCTTCTCCCCTCTGTTCTTCTTTCAGGCTTTATTTTTCCTGTTGAAAATATGCCAAAGATAATTCAATTTTTTACATATTTTGTTCCAGCAAGATACTATATAAAATCAATCAGATACATAATTTTGAAAGGCGCTTCCTTCAGCTCTTTCTCAAGTCAGATTTTCTCTCTTCTAATCTTTTCTCTTTTTCTTTTGTTGATTATTCTCAAAAGAATGAAAATGGTGAAAGTAAAATGAAAAAGATTCTTTTTATAGTAGTGAAGGAATTTATCCAGCTCAGAAGAGATAGAATGATGTTTCCTCTTTTATTTATTGCCCCAATTTTACAACTGATAATTCTTGGATATGTTGCAAACGTCGATGTTAAAAACATAAAGATGGGAATTATAGATATGGATAATTCCCTTTTGAGTAGAGAGTTGATAGAAAGCTTCCCTTCCTCAGGATATTTCATTAAAAGGGTTTCCTTTATTGATGTGAAAAGGATAGATAAATTGATTGAAAGGGGAGATGTATCCCTTGTATTATTTATACCCAAAGGATTAGAAAAAAATATTTCAAAGCTCGATCATGCGAGGGTTCAGCTCATTATTGATGGAACAGACGCAACAGTAGCAACAATTGCGATGAATTATTCCTCCCAGATAATAAGTAAATTTTACATGAAAAGCTCTGAAAAAATCCTGCCTTCCGATTTTGGTTGGATAGAGCTTCAAAGTAGGGTTCTTTACAATCCTGAGTTGAGGGGCTCGAATTTTATGGTTCCTGCAATTATAACCTTGCTTATTACTCTAATAATCGGTGTTCTCTCATCAATGGCAATTGTAAGGGAAAGGGAAGGAGGAACCCTTGAACAGCTAATTGTAACACCAATAAAACCATATCAGTTTATAATAGGGAAAGTAGCTCCATTTGTTCTGATTGCCTATCTGGACATTTCAATCATTACACTTGTTGCAATTTATTGGTTTGAAATTCCTGTTAAAGGAAGTATACCTCTTCTCTATTTATTTTCAGGTTTCTACATTCTTTATACAGTTGGTATTGGCGTATTTCTTTCAACAATTTCAAAGACTCAGCAGCAAGCAATGATTACTGCAATGTTCTTTATTTTCTTGCCTTCCATTTTACTTTCTGGATTTATTTTCCCGGTAGAAAATATGCCAAAGATAATCCAATTTTTTACTAATTTTGTTCCATTAAAGTTTTTCCTTGAGATTGTTAGAGGAATCTTTTTGAAAGGGAATGGTTTCAAAGAACTTTATGATGAAGCATCCTTCATATTTCTCTGGGGTTTAGCGGTTCTTTTATTCAGCTTTCTGCGATTCCGAAAAAAACTGTAGAGCCTAATAAAATATCCAAAAATCTCGTATAATAATTCTGGAGGAAAAAATGTGGAAAAGGATAATTTTATCAATTGTTAGTGTTTTTTTATTGTTTACTATTTCATCGGCATTTACCATTGAAGGTATTATGAAAGCTCCTTTTCCATCAGGACTTGTCTCATTCAAAAGCAGGGATAGAGTTGCATGGGTTTTCAATATTGAAGGGAGAAGAAATATATGGGTTGCAGATGGACCGGAATGGACACCAAGAAAAATTACTAATTACGACCAAGACAACGGCATTGAAATTTCCCATCTTTCATTTTCACCAGATGGCTCAATAATTGTTTTTGTCCTTGGTGGTTCCCCCAACAGGCAGGGAGAGTTTCCAAATCCTACTTCAGATCCAAGAGGAGCAAAACAGGAGATATGGGCTGTAAATGTTGAGGATGGAAAGACATGGAATCTTGGTGAAGGTTCAAATCCAGAGATATCTCCTCTTGGTGATATTGTTGCATTTTTGAGGCAGGGAAGAATTTATTACTCAAGCATTGATGGCTCAAAAAAATCCCTGTTGATGTTTTTTGCAAGAGGTAGAATTTCCAATTTTTCATGGTCTCCTGATGGTAGTAAGATTGCCTTTGATAGCGTGAGGGAAGATCATAGTTTCATTGGGATATTTGATTTAAAGGAAAATTCTATAAAATGGCTTTCTCCATCAATTGAGTTTGATTCAAACCCTGTTTGGTCTTCCGACGGTAGATACATTGCCTTTTTCCGATTCCCGGGAGGAGAAAGAAGGTCTTATATGACTGGAGGTTCTTCATTCTCTGTTACGGTTTGTGATGTTCAAGCAGAAAAATGCTTGGAAGCCTGGAGATGTCCAGATTCTTCTGGAGGCTTTGCCCAGAATTATCCAGCCAGTCCTATTTTATGGGCAGGAGACAGGATTATTTTCTATTCCGAACATGATGGATGGCTGCATTTATATTCTCTTTCACCAAAGGGTGGAGATGCTATTTGCCTAACACCTGGAGAGTTCGAAGTTGAAAATGTAGCGGTTTCCCCCGATGGAAAAACCATATACTTTAATGCTAATAAGAATGATATTGATAGAAGACATATTTGGGCAGTATCTCCTTCAGGTGGGGTTCTTCAGCAGATTACCTCAGGAAAAGGGATTGAGTGGAGCCCTGTTGTTTCCTCCTCGGGAAAATTTCTTATATATTTTTGTTCAACCGCTTATCAGCCCGCTTCTCCTGCGGTCTTAGAAATTTCCTCTAAGAAGCAAAAACTTATTTCCAGCCATTTAATTCCAAAGGAATTTCCTATCAATGAACTTGTTGAGCCTCAGCAGGTTATTTTTAAATCTCCTGATGGACTCAATATTCATGGGCAACTTTTTCTTCCAAAGAACATTAAAAAAGAGGAGAAACTACCTGCGGTAATTTATCTCCATGGAGGTCCTATAAGGCAGATGCTCCTTGGATGGCATTATAGCTCTTATTATCACAATGCTTACGCTTTCAACCAATTTTTAGCATCAAAAGGTTACATCGTTCTCTCGGTTAACTTCAGAAGCGGAATTGGTTATGGAAGAGCATTCAGGACTGCTCCAAATCAGGGTCCAAGGGGCGCTTCAGAATATCAGGATGTTGTTGCGGGAGCAAAGTATCTTCAGGCAAGAAATGATGTTGACCCCCAAAGAATTGGTTTATGGGGTGGCTCTTACGGAGGATATTTGACAGCGTTAGGGCTTGCAAGGGATTCCGAAATTTTTTCTGCGGGAGTTGATCTCCATGGAGTGCACGACTGGTCATTGAGGGCAAGGAGAAGGGATGGAGGAGGTTGGGACATAAAAGAGGAGGAGTATAAAATTGCCTATGACTCTTCTCCAATTGCAGATGTCTATTTCTGGAAATCTCCTGTTCTTTTTGTTCACGGTGATGATGATAGAAATGTTGATTTTATTCAGACGACTATTCTTGCCCAGAAACTAAGGGAATTGAACAAAGCCCATTTTGAAATTCTTGTTATTCCTGATGAAGTCCACAGTTTTTTGATACATAAGAGCTGGATTGAAGTTTTCAAAAAATCCTTTGATTTCTTTGAGAGATTTTTAAAAGGAACTGCAAAAGAGACTAAATAAATAATGCGATTAGGAAGAAAGATTGAGAGGATATTCTTAGCAGGTCTCTTTGCAACACTTCCCTTAATAATTACTTTTGTTCTTCTAAAAATACTTTTTGAGGCGGTTGATGGTCTTCTCTCTCCAGTTTTTCGAATAATTTTTAAAAGGAATATCCCCGGTCTGGGTCTTCTTTCAACTGTTCTTTTAATTTTCCTTGTGGGCTTCATGGTTAGAAACCTAATGGGAAGATGGCTTATTGGAAGAATTGAGGAGTTTATTTCAAAGATTCCTTTTATTAAAACCATTTATACATCAGCAAAACAGCTTATATTTTCATTCTCTCCTGAAAATAAAAAGGGCTTGAAAAGAGTGGTAGCAGTAAAGTTTTTCGGTGATAATTACTCCATTGGATTCGTTACTAATGAGACAGTTATGATTATTGGTGGGGAGGAAAAGAAGGCATACTCAATCTTTCTTCCCACAACCCCATCTCCTGTGACTGGATTTTATCTATTAATACCAATGGAAAGTGTAATTCATCTTGATCTTACTGTTGAAGATGCTATAAAAATACTTATATCCGGAGGAGCTGTCCTTCCCCAAAATTTTATTGAAGAGAAGATGGATTTAATTGAAAGGTAAGCTTAATTAAAATATAATTCTTTTTTGAAAGGAATTGGATATGAAAAAAATAATTTTAATTTTGATTTTTTTCTTTTTAATTTCAAACCTTTTTTGTGCAATTCCAGTTTTTCCTTTAAAAGACATGAAGCCGGGACTAACAGGAAAAGGGAAAACAGTTTTTCAGGGGAGAAAGATTGAAGAGTTTGATGTAGAAATTCTTGGAATTCTGAAAAATCCAATACCCGGGAAGAATCTTATAATTGCAAGATTGAAAGGAGATATTATCCAGAAGACAAATGTTATTCAAGGGATGAGCGGAAGTCCTGTTTATATTGATGGAAAATTTCTTGGGACCATCTCCTATGCATTCCCATGGTCAACAGAGCCAATAGCAGGAATTACTCCTGCGGAAGATATATTCTCTATACCAAAGACTCAACCCCCTCCATCACCTTCTCGGAGTTTCATTCCTTTTAAAAAATCCTTAAGTCTTGAAGAGATTGAGAAAATTGCTTCTTCATTAAATGTATCTTCCTCTCTAAAAGGGATTTTCCATGAGACTCCAGTTCTGACCAATTTTTTAAGCTCCTCTTCCTTAATAAAATCTCTTTTCTCATGGATGGGCCTTTCATCCTTTTCATTTCTTCCTGTAGATCAGGGAGAGAAGCTTAAAGGAAGATTTTTTGATGGCGATCCCATTGCAGTTCAGTTGATCAGAGGTGATTGGGATCTTTCAGCTGTTGGGACTGTATCATATGTGGATGGAGACTCCTTTTATGCATTCGGGCACCCTCTCTTTAACCTTGGACCTGTTGATTTCCCTGTTGCAAAAGCTGAGATAATAACAGTTGTTCCCAATCAGGAAGCATCTTTTAAACTTGCAACCATTGGCGATAGCGTTGGAAGATTAGTTCAGGATAGATACAGTGGCATCTTTGGAAAAATTGGTGAATCCCCCAATTTAATCCCATTAAAAATTGAGATAGATAAAGGGAAATCAGGGAAAAAGGAACTAAAATTTGAAATTGTTAATCAGAGATTCTTATCCCCACTACTTGTTTTAATCTCTATTTACAATTCCCTTCTCAGTGAGTTTCTCGGCAATGAGTTGGAAGAAACAAATTTCCATGGAGATGTAACCATATCCCTTGATGGTGAAGTTGTTATTTCAGAAGGTAGGAATGTGAAGATTGAAGATTTTTTCTCAGGAGAGTCAGCGTTGTTTGATACTTCTGTGCTTCCAGCATCAGTCGTTTATTATCTTTTAAATAATGAATTTGAAATTGTAAAGGTTCAGGATATAAAACTGAAGATTTCACTCTTTGAAAATTTTGATAGTGTGAGTATTGATAGAGTATGGGTTGAGGGGAATGAGGTTGAATCTAATAAAAATGTCAATTTAAAGGTTTTCTTGAAGACATGGAGAGGGAAGGAAAGAGTTGAGGAAGTTAGCCTTCCGGTTCCCAAGTTGAGGCCAGGAGAAGAGCTCGAGGTTATAATTGCTGATGCAGAATCCATGTATTACTTCGAGATAAAAACTTACAAGGGAGGGGTGATGCCAGGTAGTACGGATCAACTTATCAGGGCTTTGAATAATTTGAGGAAAAATAACAGAATTTATTTCAAATTAAGGATACCTTCTGAAGCATCATTTTTAAAAGGAGAAGAGATCTCATCAGTTCCTCTATTTTTTAAGTCAGTTATAGGCTCTTCAAGGGTTTCATCATCTCCAGTTCCTGTTTCAAGCTCAACATTAAAGGAATATCAGTATCCTCTTGATAAATTTGTTAAGGGATTTAAAGTGATAAACTTAAAAATAAAGGAGTGAGATAATGAAAAGAATGATTATTTTTCTTTTGATTTTTCCAATTTTACAAATTTATTCATCTCTTCCTAACAAGTTCAGCAAAGAAGGAGAAGAATTTTTAAAGGGTAAATTTACAGGGACTGCTTTATTCGAAGAAGGGATAATCCTTTCCTTCAAAGACAAAAAGATTGATTCCCCTTCCGAGGAATTTTATTTCTCTACAATATCTGACTCCAAGGGAAATTTGTATCTGGGAACAGGCCATGACGGAAAGTTATGGCTGATTGATTCAAAAGGGAAAGCCTCTCTTTTTTTTGATGCACCTGAAATGGATATTCTTGCTCTTGCCTTCGATTCTTCAGGAAATATATATTGTGCAACATCTCCCAACGGAAAGGTATATAAAATATCTTCTGATGGTAAATCGAATGTATTTTTTGATCCGGAGGAAAAATTTATCTGGGATATAGTTCTTGATGAAAAAGGAAATCTATATGTTGCTTGCGGCGAGAAGGCTATTATTTATAGAGTCTCTCCTGATGGCTCAGCAAAGGATATTTTCACTTCCTCTGAAAATCATATTTTTAAAATTCTTCTCACAAAAGAGGGAATACTGGCAGGAACAGGAGGGGAAGGACTCCTGATAAAGGTTTCAGACAATAAATTTTCTGTTGTTTATGACCCTCCCTATAAAGAAGTGAAGGAAGTAATTCTTGATCCCCAGAATAATATCTGGATAGGTTGTAATGCAAAAACCTCAGAACAAAAAATGGCTCCTCCAAAAGAAACGCCTATAAGTGTTATGCCATCAGTCTCGGTTGAGGTAGTAGCATTTGCCATTCCCGCTGAGACCAAAGAAGTTAAGATTCCTGAGGAAGAAAAGGGGGGTGGAATTTTTAAAATAACTCCTTCAGGACTTGCAAAGGAGGTGTGGTCTTCCTCTGATGAGGTTGTTTATTCTTTAAGTTATTCAAGAAAAGAGGAGAAAATTTACTTTGGAACAGGGCCAAAAGGGAGAATTTATGCTATAGATAGTAATGAGAAAAAATATCTCGTTCTTCAGAAAGATTCTGAAAGTATATATAGGATAACTGACAATTATTTTATAACCAATAACCCTGCCAAATTGTTCAGCATTGAACCATCCCAAACCCTTGAAGGTGAATATATTTCTGAGATAATTGATGCGGGGATGATTTCCAACTGGGGAAGAATAAACTGGGTTGCAGATATTCCTGAAGGAACATCTGTTCAGCTCATGACAAGAAGTGGGAACAAAAAGGTTGTTGATGAAAGCTGGAGCGGATGGTCTCCTCCATACAAAAATATTCTGGGTGAAAATGTCCTTAGTCCCAGGGGAAGATTCATTCAGTTCAGAGCTCTTCTAAAATCCTCTCTCTCCCTGAAAACTCCTGTTATAAGAAGGGTTGAGATATTTTACCTTCAGGTAAATGTACCTCCTCTTATAAAGAGCATAAAAGTTCATCCTCCCCATGAAACATTTCAGAAGCCTTTGAGCCTTGAAGAGGAAATCATGGGTTATGAGAAGGATAAGGGTTTGCCAGAAAAGGAAAGAACCGATGAGGTATTGACTTTAATGGCTAAAACTACTGGAAAGAAGATCTATAAAAAAGGGTTCAGGACGATTTCATGGGAGGCTGAAGATCCTAACAAGGACAAACTTTCCTATTCTGTACTTATTAAGGAGGAAGGGGATAAAGATTGGAGGGTAATTAAAAGTGATTATACTGAAACTATAATTTCCCTCGACACATTTATCTTTGAAGATGGAATATATAGAGTAAAAATCGTTGCTTCGGATGTTCTTTCCAATCCTTTAGATTTAGCCCTTCAAAGTGGAAAAGTTTCTCTCCCATTTTATATTGACAATACTCCTCCTACTGTTGAAGGAATATCCTTTCAAGAAATTGCTGGTAAAAGGCAGCTTCTTTTCACCGCAAAGGACAATATTACTCCCATAAAAGAAGTCTATTATTCATACGAATTAGGGAAATGGCTTGTGGCTTTCCCGAAGGATGGAATTTGTGACAGTCCAGTTGAGGATTTTGTTCTTGAAATTCCGAGAGATAAAAAGGATATTGTTATAAAAGTTGTGGATACTCTTGACAATGTAGCGGTTGTAAAAAAGAGCTTTTAGTTTTTAATGATTTTTTCAAAGGCGTCAATTGTTGATATCATTGTTATAAATAATCATTCAGTTCCCTTTAATTTTTTTTTCTTTTCCAATATAATAATAAAGATATGAATGAGAAAATAATGTTTCACGTGAAACATGAGGCATAAAATATTATCTATAGCCAATCAGAAAGGTGGTGTTGGTAAAACAACCACCGCAATAAATCTCTCTGCCTGTCTCTCAGCAGCAGAAAAGAGAGTCCTTCTAATAGATATGGACCCCCAGGGGAATGCCACCAGTGGATTGGGTTTGAAAAGGGAGGATGAAGGGGGTTCCCTTTACGATGTCTTAATGAATGGAAATCCCATGGAGAAAATAATAACTTCTACTGAGGTTCCTTTCCTTTTCCTATGTCCTTCTTCCCGTTCCCTCTTTGAGGCAGAGATTTCTCTTCATGGAAAGGAAGGAAGGGAAAAAAAATTGCTTTCAGCTCTTAACCCAGTTGCAAATCAATATGATTACATTTTAATTGATTGTCCTCCATCTCTTGGTTATTTAACCCTGAATGCTCTTGTGGCTTGTGATTCGGTCATCATTCCTTTACAATGTGAATATTATGCAATGGAAGGGCTTTCAGACCTTCTTAACACTCTTGAAGAGGTGAAAAAATACCTGAATTCCCATCTGGAAATTGAGGGAATATTACTAACCATGTTCGATGAAAGGACAAATCTTTCCCATGAGGTTGAAAAGGAAATAAGGGAAGTTTTCGGACAAAAGGTTTTTAAAACCGTTGTTCCTAGAAGTGTGAAGCTTAGTGAAGCACCAAGCTTTGGAAAGCCCATAATTCTTTACGATATTAAATCTAAGGGGGCGATTGCATATTTAAATCTTGCAAAGGAGATATTGGGAAGATGACAAGAAAAGTTCTTGGTAGAGGAATTAAGGCATTATTATCCGATGAAGTTACCCTCCTCAAAGATGAGAAATTTGTTGAGATTGATATTGACCTCATTCATCCGAACCCATATCAGCCAAGAAAAAATTTCTCTGAAGAAAGCATGAAGGAGCTTGTGGAGTCAATAAAGGAGGCGGGCATAATTCAGCCTGTTCTTGTTACTCCTGATGAAAGTGGTTATACCCTTGTAGTGGGAGAAAGGAGATGGAGGGCAGCCCAGATATTAGGACTGACAAAAATTCCAGCTGTTGTTAAAAATATAGAGCCTTCCCAGCAACTGGAACTTGCTCTCATTGAAAATCTTCAGAGGGAGGATCTTAATCCCATAGAAGTTGCAACAGCTTATCAGAAATTGATTGAAATTTCAAATCTTACCCATGAGGATCTTGCAAAGAAAGTTGGAAAGGATCGTAGTTCAGTAACAAATTATCTTAGACTTTTGAAATTACCCGATGAGATAAAAGAGATGATTTCTGAAGGTAAAATTGATATGGGACATGCAAGGACGCTTCTTGCCGTTGATGATCCAGAGATACAGAGAAAAATGGCAAGAATAGTTTATGAAAAAGGGCTCTCTGTGAGAGAGCTTGAAAGAATTTTAAAGAGAGGCTCTTATAAGAAAAAAAGAGAGGGGTTTGTTTCAATGCCAATTCTTGAAGAGGAGCTCAGGAAAATATTTTCAACAAAGGTCAAAGTTATGAAAAGAGGCAAGGGAGGCTATCTTTTAATAAGATTTTATTCTGATGAAGAGCTTGAAAGGATTTGCAATATAATTAAAGGAGGAAATTGAAATGAAGTTTAAGAAAGAAGGAGAAGCAGGAGATTTTACTGGTTTTATTGATGAAGGAGCGGAGATAAATGGAGAGCTAAGATTTAAAAGTATATTTAGAGTTGATGGACAGATAAAGGGAAAGGTTTTTTCTGATTCTGAACTTCACATTGGGGAGAAGGGAGTTGTTGAAGCTGAAATTGAAATTGGGAGTGTTTTTATCAATGGGATATTCAGGGGAAAAATTCTTGCAAAAAACATAGTCCATATTCATGCCAGTGGAAAGGTTTTTGGGGAGATAGAAACTCCGGTTCTGGTAATTGAAGAGGGTGCAATTTTCCAGGGTAATTGCAAAATGCAAGACAAAACAGTATGAAAAGGGGTGTAGCAATAATTCCAGCCCGTTATCATTCAACAAGATTTCCTGGGAAACCTCTTGTTCTGCTTAAAGGGAAGCCACTCATTCAGCATGTCTGGGAAAGAGCATCAAAGGCAAAGAATATCGAGAAGGTTTTAGTAGCAACAGATAATGAAAAGATTGGAAGGATTGTGAAGGAATTTGGTGGAGAATGTATAATGACATCTCAAGAGCATAAAAGTGGAACTGATAGAGTTGCGGAGGTCATAGAAAAAATGGATTTCGGGATAATAGTAAATGTCCAGGGAGATGAACCCATGATTGAACCCATGCTGGTTGATAGAATTGTTGAGGTTCTTAATGATGAAAGAGTTCCCATGGCATCGATTTATGAGATTTGGGATGATAGGGAATTATTTTTTAATCCCAATATTGTGAAAGTAGTTGTGGACAAAGATGGATTTGCAATTTATTTTTCAAGAAGCCCGATCCCATATTCAAAAGATAATTCCAAATTTTTTCGCCATGTCGGTATTTATGGATATAAAAAAGATGTTCTCCTTAATCTTGTAAGGCTTCCCAGATCATCCCTTGAAATTAAAGAGAATCTTGAACAGCTAAGAGCTATTGAAAATGGAATAAAAATAAAAATGATAGAGTCAAAGAAGAAAACAAAGGGGGTCGACACCCCCGAGGATTTAATGGAAGTGGAGAGGTTATTGGATGAGTAAATTTATTTTTGTTACTGGTGGAGTTCTTTCTTCCCTTGGAAAGGGGATTGCATCTGCTTCTATAGGAACCCTTCTCGAGAGCATGGGATTTAAAATAAGTTTCCTCAAATTTGACCCATATTTAAATGTTGATCCAGGGACACTCAGCCCCTATCAGCATGGAGAGGTTTATGTTACTGAGGATGGAGCAGAAACAGATCTTGACCTTGGACATTACGAGAGATTTACAAGTATTACAACCTCTCAGGCTAACAACTGGACAGCGGGAAGGATATATGCATCAATAATCGAGAAAGAGAGAAGGGGAGATTATCTTGGAAAGACTGTTCAGGTGATACCCAATGTAACAGATGAAATAAAAAATGCTATTTTTGCAGTTGCAAAGGATGTTGATATAGTGATAGTGGAGGTGGGAGGAACTGTGGGAGATATAGAGAGCCTTCCCTTCCTTGAGTCAATAAGGCAGATGAGACTTGAGCGGGGTTCAAAGAACACATTGTTTATCCATCTAACTCTTATCCCATACATACCTACAGCAGGAGAAATAAAGACAAAACCTACTCAGCACAGTGTGAAGGAGCTAAGGGAAATAGGAATTCAACCCGACATCCTTCTTTGCAGAACCGATAGATTTCTTTCAAAGGAGATAAAATCAAAAATAGCTCTCTTTACAAATGTGGCGGTGGAATCAGTAATCACAGCCAAGGATGTTGAATCTGTTTATGAAGTCCCTCTTGTTTTTCATCAGGAAGGGCTTGACAGCATAATTATTAAGTATCTTGATCTTCCTGGAAGGAATGCTAATCTTGAAAACTGGCTTGAAATGGTAGATAGAATAAAAAATCCCCTCGACGAAGTGGATATATATGTTGTGGGCAAATATACAATTTTGGCTGATTCCTATAAAAGTCTTGTAGAAGCTCTAAGACACGGAGGAATGGATCACAGGTTAAAAGTGAACATAAAATGGGTGAAAGCAGAGGAAATTGAGGAAGGAAATGAGGCCTTGTTAAAGGAGGCTCATGGAATTTTAATACCAGGAGGATTTGATACAAGGGGTATAGAGGGAATGATAAAAACTGTCACCTATGCAAGGGAGAAAGGGATCCCCTTCTTTGGAATATGTTTAGGAATGCAATGTGCAGTAATTGAATATGTGAGAAATGTTTGTAAAATAAAGGACGCCCATAGCGAAGAGTTCGCCCCTTCAACAAAAGATAAAGTCTTTATGAAATTGACTGAACTAAGGGGAATTGATCTTATGGGTGGAACAATGAGACTCGGTGGGTACAGATGCATTCTTGATGAGAAATCCCTCGCCCACAAAATTTATGGAAAAAAGGATATTGTTGAAAGACACAGGCATAGATATGAGTTCAATCCAGCATTTCAGGATCTGATAATTAGTAATGGTATGATGGTGAGCGGAATAAATCCAGAAAGGAATCTTGTTGAGATTGTGGAATTGAAGGAGCATCCATGGTTTCTCGGATGCCAGTTCCACCCTGAGTTTAAGTCAAAACCTTTCAGCCCCCATCCTCTATTTGCGAGTTTTATAAAGGCTGCTTACAAATACAAGAAAAAGAAATGAAGAGGGTAAAGATAAAAGAAAACTTTATAATCCCTGAATGCGGGCTCTTTTTAATTGCAGGCCCCTGCGTTATTGAAAGTGAAGAGCATACAATTTTCATCGCAGAGGAGTTGAAGAAAATATCAATAACATTTTCCATTCCGCTAATTTTTAAAGCATCCTTTGACAAAGCCAATAGATTATCAATTAAGTCATTCAGAGGACCAGGTCTTGAGGAGGGGCTCAGAATTCTAAAAAGAGTAAAGGATGAGTTCGGACTACCTGTTCTTTCCGATGTCCATGAAGTATATCAGGTGGAAAAGGCTCAAGAGACCCTTGATGTGATCCAGATACCAGCTTTTCTTTGCCGGCAGACAGATCTTGTTCTTGAGGTTGCGAAAACAGGGAAACCAATTAACCTAAAAAAAGGGCAATTCATGGCGCCGTGGAACATGCTTTCCATTGTAGAGAAGGCTCTTTCAAAGGATAATGAAAAGATATTTATAACTGAAAGGGGAACAACTTTTGGATACAACAATCTTATTGTTGACATGAGATCAATTCCAATAATGAGAGATTTTGGATTTCCCGTTGTCATTGACGCCACCCACAGTGTTCAGACTCCAGGTGCCGGTGGAGAGAAGTCGGGAGGAGATTCAAGGTTTGCTCCCTGCATAGCAAAGGCAGGTGTTGCTGTTGGTGCAGATGGTGTTTTCCTTGAGGTTCATGATGCTCCCGAAAAAGCCCTTTCCGATGGTCCCAACTCCCTGCTCCTTTCGAAACTCCCTTCTCTCATAAAAGATCTCCTTTCTATTTATACTATTGTTCAAGGAGGAAAGGAGTGAAGGAAATAGGTAAAAGGGTTTTAGCGGTTGAAGCCAATGCAATTAAGAAGATCAGTGAAAGGCTTGATAGAAACTTTGACCAGGCTGTTGAGCTTTTATATAACACAGGGGGAAGGATAATTGTCACAGGAATAGGAAAATCTGGTCTTATAGGAAGGAAAATTGCTGCTACATTCACTTCAACGGGAACTCCCTCTGTTTTCATCCACTCTACAGATGCAGTTCATGGAGACCTTGGAGCCTTTCAGAAGGAAGATGTTGTCATTGTAATTTCTTACAGCGGAGAGACGGAGGAGGTGATCTCTTTATTGCATTACATTAAAAGGATAGGTTCCAAACTAATAGGAATTACTGGAAATCCAAATTCCAAACTGGCAAAGCACAGTGATGTTGTTCTTGATGTGAGTGTTGAAAGGGAGGCCTGTCCCATAGGGCTTGTTCCCACAACCTCCACTACTGCAACCCTTGCCCTTGGTGATGCCCTTGCAGTAGCTTTAATGGAGAGGAGAGGGTTTACTGAAGAAGATTTTCTCTTTTACCATCCCGGAGGTCAAATTGGCAAGAAACTCTTAAAAGTTAAGCATTTGATGCATGTTAAAGATGAAATACCGATTGTAAATGTAAACACTAAAATGAAAGACGCTATAAAGGAGATGACTGCAAAAAAACTCGGTGTAACATCGGTTGTGGACATGAATGGAAAGCTTGTTGGAATTATTACAGATGGAGATCTGAGGAGACTCCTTATTAAATATGGGGATATTTTAGAGAAAGCTGCTTGTGAATGCATGCATCCTGATCCAATAACAATCGACAAAGAAGAAGTTGCAACAAAAGCTCTGCAGATAATGGAAGAGAAGAAAATAACATCCCTACTCATAAAAGATAAAAATGGAAGAGTTGAGGGAATAATCCATCTCCATGATCTGTGGAGAACAGAACTCTTCTGAGGTAAAAAATGAAAAATCTGGAAAGAATTAAATTATTAGCCATTGATGTTGATGGAACAATGACAGATGGGACAATCTATCTCCTTGGAAATGGAGAAGAGATAAAGGGGTTCAATGTTAAGGATGGAACAGGGATAGTTCTTGCAAAGCTTGCGGGAATTATTCCAGTGATAATAAGTGGTAAAAAATCAAAAGCTGTTAATAAAAGAGTAAAAACATTGGGGATAGAGGATTATTATGAAGGAGTGAATGACAAGAGAGGAGTTATGGAAGATATATTGAAAAAATATAAACTTCAATGGGAAAATTGTTGTTTTATAGGGGATGATATAGTAGATATGGAAGTTATAAAGCTGGCAGGATTCTCAGCTTCTCCAAAGGATGCCCATCCTTCAGTAAAAAGTATTGTTGATTTTATAAGTAATTATGAAGGGGGGAAAGGAGCTGTAAGGGAAATAATAGATTTTATACTAAAAAATCAGAATAAGCTTGAAGAATCAATAAAAAAGTTCAATCGGGTCTTTTAGTTTTTCAATGTTATTGAAGAAATTTGATAAATACATAATTTCTGAAATAATTCCACCTTTTTTCCTTGGTTTACTTCTTTATACCTTTGTCCTTCTAATGAACAACATTCTCCAACTGGCTGAGCTTTTTATTACTAAAGGAGTTCATATAAAAACAGTTCTTAAAATTCTGGTTCTTATTTTGCCATCCATACTTGCCTTTACTCTTCCCATGGCAGTTTTAATGGGAATACTCGCAGGTTTGAGCAGGCTATCATCGGATTGGGAAGTCATGGCACTAAAGTCCCTTGGAGTTTCAAGTATTAGATTTTTAAGACCCCTTCTAACTTTTTCAATAATAATATTTTTAATTTCCCTTTACATATCAACATCTCTTGCTCCCAATTCCAATTTTGAACTCTTAAAAACCCTTTTTACTTCAGTGGCCACAAAAACTCCTGCAGAAATTAAACCGAGACAATTCAATGAGAAAATTCCCCATCTTGTTATTTATGTAAACGATATAAAAGGCGGACTATGGGAAAATATTTTTGTTCAGGACAGTTCCAACCCTGAAGAGTCAAAGATAATTGTTGCAAAAAAGGGAAGGTTTTTGTCGGATCAGGAAAAGAGAGAGGCTTACATAGATTTTATAGATGGAACAATCCATGTTTTCCCAGCCAGAAATCCGAAAGAAACAAGGATTGGTTTCTTCTCCCGATCAACAGAAAAGATTGATCCAGAAGCTATTTTCCCCACATTTAAATTTGAAAAAAGGATAAGAGAGAGAAACATTGTTGAGCTCTGGAAAAGTCTGAAGGAAGAAGACCCTCAGAAGAGAATTTTTGTAAAAAATGAGTTTCACAAAAGGCTTGCTTTTCCTTTTGCCTCTGTAATATTTGCAATTCTTGGCTTGCCATTGGGAACGACCACAAAGAAAGGGGGAAAGGTCTCAGGATTCTCATTAAGCCTTCTATTTATCCTGATTTACTACACAATAGCAACTTTTGGAGAAAATCTCTCATTAAAAGGGACTATTTCGCCTTTTTTAGGATTATGGAGTGCAAATATTATACTTTTTATATTCAGTGCAGGCTTAATTTATTTCCATCATAAAGAGAAAAGCTTAAAATTGGGTGTTAAATTGAAAAAAAAGGGGGGGGTCGAAGAACCCAAAAGCACAAAAAAAATAAGAAGTAAAAGATGGTCTCTCAAATTTCATTTTAAATTTCTAAGTATTCTTGACAGATATATTTTAAAAAAATCACTCTTAATTTTTCTCATTGCAATTCTAAGTATTTACATAATTTCCATGATAATCACTTTCTTTGAACTCCTTGATAATGCCAATGAGAATAAAAGACCAATTTCATCCATCCTGAGATATTTGTGGTTTTACACTCCCCAAGTTTTATACTGGGCATTGCCCATCTCTTCCTTCACAGCAATAGTAATATCCCTTGGAATTATGACAAAATTCAACGAAGTAAATGCAATGAAAGCTTGCGGAATTAGTGTCTACAGGATTGCTTTGCCATTGATACTATTCGGACTTTCAGTTAGTGCATTAAGCTTTTATATCCAGGAGAGAATTCTTCCTTCATATAACAGAAACGCTGAAGAAGCAAAGGCATATATAAAGGGAGCGCCTTCTCCAAGAACATATATGAGAGTTGATAGGAGATGGGTTATGGGTAAAGTGAACAGGATTTTCAACTATAGATATTTTGATGTAGAAAAAAAGATCTTTGATTACATCTCAATATATGAGCTCTCGCGAAATTTTGCCCTTGAGAAAAGATACTTTGGGGAGAAGGGTTATCTTGAAAATGGTTTTCTTAAAATTGATAACGGATGGGTTGTTGATTCCGAAGGATTAACAAAAAATTTAAGAGATTTCAAAATCCAGATTGAAGAGGATCCTTCTTACTTTGTAAAGGAGTGGAAAGAACCTGAGGAAATGAACATTGGAGAGCTGAAGGAGTACATTAAAGGATTAAAAGAAAGGGGTTTTGACACAGTGAAATTTGAAGTTGAATATCATTCAAAGTTTTCGTTTCCCTTTATCTCTTTGATAATGTCACTGATTGCGATCCCCTTTTCTTTTTCAGTAGGAAAGAGAGGAGCATTATATGGTGTAGGATTCAGTCTATTAGTTGCAATTATCTACTGGGTTATTTTCAGTATCTTCAAAAGTCTCGGAAATGTCCAAGTTCTTTCTTCCTTTTTATCTGCCTGGATAGCTAATTTCATTTTTGGTTTGATTGGTGCCTATTTCCTTTTCTCTGTGAGAACCTAAATTACATCTTGTATTTTCCAAAGTCTTCTGGTTTTAGTTTTTCAAGCCATTTTTGAAGTTTTTCCTTGTCATCAAGCAAATCCATCTCTGCAGTGTGAGCTCTTGTCAGAACTGACTCTTCAACATAAATGGGGGAATCAACTCTTAGGGCAAGAGCTATGGCATCCGAAGGTCTTGAATCTATCATTATAATTTTTCCTTCCTTTTCGAGATAAATTAGAGCATAGAATGTGTTATCTTTAATGTCACAAACAACCACTTTGTTAACTTTTACACCAAGGGAATTCAGGAGATTCCTTAGAAGATCATGGGTCATGGGTCTTGGCGTCTCTATCCTTTCAAGTCTCAAGGAGATGGCATTTGCCTCGAAAACTCCTATCCAGATGGGAAGAATCTTAGTCCCCTCTAAATTTGAAAGAATCACAACAGGCATATTATTCACTGGGTCAACGATCAAACCTTTTACTACCATTTCTATTTCCATTTCAACCTCCTAGCTAAGTTAAATATAGAAAGTTTAGAGAGTTTTGTCAATAGCATTATTGTAGCATTCATCCTGCATCTATAAAGGTGCTAAAAATTTCAAAAAACTTAACAAATTTAAATTTATCCTGTAAAATTTAAGTTTGAATAATTGAGAGGAGGAGGAAATGAGAAAAATAAAGGGATTTTTAATCTTAGCAATTTTCTTTGTAGCATTCATCTATGCAGATGAGTGCACAACTGCAGTTATAAGTGGTACTGCAACAAAGGATAGGGCTCCAATCCTATGGAAAAACAGGGATACAGATGTTCTATCTAATAAAGTTGTCTTTGTAAGGGAATCTCCTTACAGCTATCTTGCCCTTGTGAATGCCAATGAGACATCGGGAAGGATAGTATGGGCTGGATTAAATTCAGAAGGTTTCGCAATAATGAACTCAGTAGCCTATAACCTTCCCCAGAAAAGTGGAGAAAAGGAAGATCTTGAAGGGATGGTAATGGCAGATGCTCTGAGGAAATGCGTAACTGTTGATGATTTTGAAAAATATCTAAAGGAGAATCTTGGAGAAAGTCTTGGTTGCAGGGCAAATTTTGGAGTGATAGATTCTCATGGAGGAGCTTCCCTTTTTGAGGTTCATAATCATGGTTATAAAAGGATTGATGCAAAGGATTTCCAGGAAGGATATATTATAAATACTAATTTTTCAAGGAGTGGTGAAGAGAATAAAGGTAGAGGTTATGTTCGATTTGAAAGAGCATCTTTACTTTTTAGAGAAAATTATCCTATAACCCATGAATTCATAATTCAGAAAGTAGCAAGGGATTTTGAAAATCCTTTTCTAAAATATTTCCCGGAAAATAAGATGAGGGTAATTCCAGAAAAATCTTTCTGGATCTATGCAGACCACACAATAAACAGATACATTACCGCAAGCTGTGTTGTTATTCATGGAGTGAAAAAAGGTGAAAAGGGGAGAGCTACCATGTGGGTTATCTTGGGCGAACCAGTGTGCTCTATTACGGTTCCCCTTTGGGTTGAGGCAGGGGAAACACCTTCTCCATTGAGGGAAGGAGATACTGCTCCCATATGTGTAGAAGCATTTAGATTGAAGAATATTGTCAGACCATTTAAAGATGTTGAAAGAAAACAGTATATTGATTTGCCAAAACTTTTGGGAATGCTTCCCATAATACTTGGGAAGGAAAAAGAGATACTTGAAAAAACAAGAGAATTTCTGGAGAAGAATCCATCTTCTTCTGAACTATCAAATTTTGAAAGCACTATTGCTGAGATGGTTCTTGAAACATTGAAAGATATAAAGTAATTCAGAAAAAAACAAAGTTGAAAATGAAATTTTTATTAAATAAACTTAAACCTAAGGAGGAATTATGGGCAAGAATATTGTTGAAAAAATTTTAGAGGAACATCTTGTGGAAGGAAATCTAAAAGAGGGAGAAGAAATTTATATTTTCATTGACCAGGTTCTCACTCAGGATGCTACAGGAACAATGGCTTATCTGCAGTTTGAAGCGATGGGGCTGGACAGAATTCAGGTTCCCATTGCGGTCTCTTATGTTGATCACAATACCCTCCAGATTGACAACAAAAATCCTGATGACCACATTTATTTACAGACAGTTGCTAGAAGATATGGAGCATACTTTTCAAGACCTGGAAACGGAATATGCCATCAGGTCCATCTTGAAAGATTTGCAAGACCGGGTGCCACCCTTCTTGGTTCTGATAGCCACACACCAACAGCTGGAGGGATTGGTTCTCTTGCAATAGGTGTTGGAGGGCTTGAAATTGCGTCAGCAATGGGAGGAGAGCCTTTTGCTCTAAAAGTTCCAAAGATAGTGAGAGTTTGGCTCGAAGACGAACTTAATCGCCCCTATGTTATGGCAATGGATATAATCCTTGAGCTCCTTAGAAGATTGACTGTAAAAGGTGGTGTAGGAAAGATTTTCGAATACGATGGACCTGGTGTTAAAAATCTTACAGTAACTGAAAGAGCTACCATAACTAATATGGGAGCTGAACTTGGAGCAACAACTTCAATATTTCCATCAGATGAGATAACAAGGAAATATTTGAAAGCTCAGAAAAGGGAAAATCATTGGAGAGAGCTAAAAGCTGATTCTGATGCAAATTATGCTGAAGAGATCCGGATAAATCTTTCTGAGCTTGAACCACTCATTGCAAGACCCCATCAACCTGACAATGTTGTCAAAATTAGAGAAATTACAGGAATAAAGGTAAATCAGGTCAATGTTGGCTCATGCACGAATTCTTCTTATCAGGCTCTCAAGTCTGTTACTGCATTTTTGAGAGGAAGAACAGTTCATCCTTCAGTTTCAATGACTGTCAGCCCTGGCTCAAAACAGGTCTATGAAATGATGGCAAAGGAGGGAGACCTTGCAGAACTTATTGCATCTGGAGTAAGAGTCTTAGAATCCGCTTGTGGTCCATGTATTGGAATGGGACAGGCTCCTCCATCCAAGGGAGTATCTGTAAGGTCATTTAATAGAAATTTTAAAGGTAGGTCTGGAACTATCGATGCTGAAATTTATCTTGCCTCTCCAGTCTCCTGCGCAGCAATTGCTCTAAAAGGAGAAATTGTTGACCCGAGGGATGTTAGTGTTGAAATCCCAGTTTTTGAAGAGCCTGAATTCTTTATTACAAACGATAACATGATAATTCCACCCCTTCCTCCAGAAGAGGCGAAAAAAGTTCAGGTCATCAAGGGTCCTAATATTAAAGATGTTCCTGTAAAAGGCGCTCTCGAGGATAAAATTCAAATAACAGCTCTTTTAAGGGTTGGCGACAATATAACTACAGATGATATTATGCCTGCCGGAGCAGAAATTCTCCCCCTTCGTTCAAATATACCTGAGATATCCAAATATGTATTCTGGCGAATTGACAAAGAATTTTACAAAAAAGCTCAGGAAGTCGGGACATCAATTGTTATTGGCGGAGAAAATTACGGTCAGGGCTCATCCCGAGAGCATGCTGCCCTTGCCCCCATGTATCTCGGATTGAGGGCGATTCTTGCCAAGTCCTTTGCAAGAATTCACAGGTCAAATCTAATAAATTTCGGAATTCTTCCTCTTACATTTTCCAATCCATCAGATTACGATAAGATTGAACAGGGGGATATACTTGAGATTGTAAATATTTATGATTCTTTGGAAAATGATAAACCCTTCAAGGTCATAAACAAATCCCAAAATTACACCTTTGAAACAGTTGCTAAATTTACAAAGAAGGAAAAGGAAGTTCTGAAAGCAGGCGGATTACTTCCTTATATTAAGAAGAAGAGAGGAAGTTAAAAATAGCGAGAACGGAAATTATAGCTTGGAGTTGACAGCTATTTTAGTCTTAAGTTTGTATGACCTTTACCTTCATCCCTCAGCCTCTGCTTCCGAGCTTCCGTTCCTTCTCACTTTTCTATTTTCTTCAATCTCTCAATTGTTTCATGAACTTCTTTCTCTTTTTCTATTCCATATTCAAGATATTTTTGAAGAAATTTAATTGCATTAGACTTATCCCCTGTCTTTATATAGAGCATCCCTAGCTCATAGTAACATTCTCCATCTGTTGGGAATAATTTTATTGCGGAAAGGAAGCTTTCTATCCCTTTTTTAATTTCTTCTTTCTCTTTGTAGAGAAATCCAAGGGATTTGCAAGAATGAAAGGAGACAGTTCTCTTTAAAGCAGTTACAGAAACCCTTCTCGTATCTCCAAAAACCATCTCTTCAGGCTCTTCACCTGTCTCCGTTCCTCTACTGTCATATTTAATCGCATTTTTCCAGGAAACTTCAGCTTTATCATATTCTTTACGAGCAAAATATGCACATCCTAAATTGTAATAGCCAAGAGCATCCCTTCCATCTATTTTAACAACCTTTTCAAATGCCTTTATTGCTTTTTCAAAATCAAAAATTCTGAAATATATATTTCCTAATAGGTCGTAGGCTTGGAGGAAATTGTTCCCTATCTCCAGTGCCAGCTCAAAAGTCCATTTTTCAATGGGAAGTCCTTTTTCATAAACTTCCCTTGCTGATCTTAAACCTGTTCCAGATGTTTTCTTTCAAAGTTTCTATACCTTTTTCTAGGTCTCCATTTCTTATCTGTTTAAGAGCCTCTTTATAAATATTTTGCAATTTAATTGAATCTACATCCTAGCAATAAGTGAACGCTGTAAAAAAGAATAATGAAAACATGAAGAAATAAAATCTTCTTTGGATTTTAATTTTAATTCTCAAACCCTTAATTTTATTATTTATAATTAATTATCTTTTCTTTCAACTGCCCTTCTCGCCTTTCTCGTCCTTATGTCATCCAGTTTGAAATGGCGAAAATTGCTGAGATTTTCTCGTTGGCTTCCCTCAATTTTTTGGAAAGTTCATTTACGAATGATTTTAAAATTTTTAGAGCCAGTGCAGGATTCTTCTCCATCAGTTTTCTGAAGTCGTTAAGAGGAATCTCGAGAAGTGAAACATCTGAGTGGGCAATTGCCCAGGCAGACCTGAAAGAATCTTCAACAAGGGACATTTCTCCAAAATAGTTCCCTTCCTCGAGAATTGCAAGGGCTTCCTCACCTATTTTTGGAATCATCTTAGAAATTCTCACTTTTCCTTCATAAATTACATATAAAGAATCAGACTTATCACCCTCTTTAAATATAACAGTATCTTTTTTAAGCTCCTTTACCCTTCCAATATGCAATATTTCTGTGATCTCTTCTTTGTTCAATTCCTTAAACAGGCAGATGCTCTGAAGAAAATCTTCCTTCATTGTTCTTTTTTAAAAAAGATTGTTGATATAAAGGTTCTTTTTAAGCCAGCAAGTGCTTTCTCAGCAGATTTTCTCACCCATGAATGGGAGTCCTTTGTAAGATCTACAAGATGTTGAATTACTTCCTCGCCACCTATTTTGGAGAAGAATTCTATAAGTTTCAATTTGACTTCTATATTTGAATCCTTTTTTAGATCAATAACCTCCTGACTTATTACTGCGAGTCTTTTATTGCCCATAAGCTCAAGGACACAACTTTTTACATGCCATTGAGGTTTTTTAAGGAAAGAAAGGAGTGCATGAATGTCAATATCCTCCCTTGGTGTAAGAGCTTTTAGAGCATAAGTTCTGACCTCCCAGCTTGGATCTTCAAGGAAATTTAAAAGTGTATCAGTAACCCATTTCTCGTTTTTCTCCTTTATTCTTTCAATTAAATTTATTTTTTCTGCCTTTTCTCCGCTAAGAAGAACTTTTTCGACTTCTTCCTTGAAAATTCCCTCCTCGGAGATTTCTTTTTTTATTGATTTGATGACTTTATCCACCGAATCTCTTACAACAGGGTTCGGATCAGAGAGAAACTGAGTGAAAAACTCTTCATCTTTTAATCCGATTTCTCCTGCTAATTTTATCGCATGGGCTTTTAAAGGTGGGAAAGATTCTTTTAATGATGCAAGGATAAATTTTTCTTTCTCTTCGAGATTGTGGAATTCTTCACTCTTTAAAAATTCAAGTTTCTTTTTCGGTGGAAGAGATTCAAAATCTTCAATCAAAAATCCCATCATACTAAATCCAGAATATGACCCATTTTTTCTTTTTTTGTTTTAAGATAAAACTTGTTTTCAGGGAGAGGTGGAATCTCAATGGGGACCCTCTCAACAATTGTAAGTCCATATCCTTCAAGAGCATAGAATTTTCTTGGGTTATTTGTGAGCAGTCTCATTTTTCTAATCCCAAGGGTGAATAGAATCTGGGCGCCAATACCATATTCCCTCTGATCGGGTTTGAAACCAAGCTTTTTATTCGCCTCCACTGTGTCAAGACCCCTTTCCTGAAGACAATATGCTCTAATTTTATTTGTGAGTCCAATCCCTCTGCCTTCCTGATTCAACATATAAAGTATAACACCTTTTCCCTCCTTTTCAATCATCTCCATCGCTTTATGAAGCTGAGGACCACAATCACACCTCAGAGAGCCAAAAGCATCTCCTGTAAGACACTGGGAATGGGCTCTAACAAGGATAGGCTCATCGGGATTAATCTCCCCTTTTACAATAGCAAGATGGGTTTCGTGATGGATTATATCTTCAAAAACCATTATTTTAAAATCTCCGTAAGCAGTGGGAAGATCCGCCTCAGCAATTTTTTTGACAAGGATCTCGCTCTTCAGTCTGTATTTTATCAGGTCAGCAATAGCAAGAATTTTTATACCGATTTTTTTTGAAAGCTCCTCAAGTTGGGGCATTCTCGCCATTGTTCCATCTTCATTCATTATCTCACATATAACCCCAGCCGGGTAAAGACCAGCTATTCTCGCTATGTCAACAGAGGCTTCTGTCTGACCCGCCCTCTCAAGAACACCACCTTTTCTTGCCCTCAAAGGGAAAATATGCCCCGGTCTTGCAAGGTTCTCAGGCTTGGTTTTAGGGTCAATAGCAGTGAGAATTGTTTTCGCTCTGTCAAATGCGGAAATTCCAGTGGTCACACCTTCCTTTGCATCAATGGAGACTGTGAAAGCGGTTCCGTATGGAGCAGTGTTACTCTCATCGTTTACCATTAAAGGGAGGTCCAGTTCCTTTATCCTTTCCTCACTCAAGGAAAGGCAAATAAGACCTCTCCCGTATTTGGTCATAAAATTTATAGCTTCAGGAGTGATCTTTTCCGCTGCAACCATAAGGTCCCCTTCATTTTCTCTATCCTCATCATCAACTATTATAATCATCTTTCCATTTCTAACATCTTCAATGACTTCTTCAACTTTTGCTAAAAGCATTTTTCAACCTCCTTAAATAAAATTTTACCATTTTAAAAATATTAATGGAAGGATTTGGAAAAAAATCAAGCTTTACCTTTTTTAAACCTCTTTATCAGTTTTTCCAGTTCAACAGCAAAGAAAAGGAGGGATGAGAAGAGAAGCATTGCTATAAATTCAGGAATTGAAAGGGGGGTTGTTTTTAGAATTTTATTGAATAGTGGGATGTAGATTGTTCCAATCTGAAGAAGAAATGTTCCTACAATTGTCCAGAAAAGGAAGGGATTTGAGGTGAAACCAATTTTGAATGTTGAATGGATGAAGGATTTGCAGGCAAAGGCATGCCATAGCTGGCTTAAACAGAGAATATTGAAAGTAATTGTCTGCCAGTGAAGATTAAATTTTATAGCTAATCCCTGCGCTAAAAGAGTTATGGCGCCAATGAATATACCTGACCAGAGGATGCTTAACCCAAGCCCTCCTGAAAAAATGTTCTCTTTAGGATTTCTCGGAGGTCTTTCCATAATCCCTTTCTCCTCTTTTTCAGATGAGAAGGCAATTCCTGGAAGTCCATCTGTTACAAGGTTTATCCAGAGGATCTGTATTGGTTGAAGAGGGAGGGGGAGTCCGAAGAAAGGAGCAAGAAAAATTGCGGTTATCTCTCCAACATTACTGGCAAGAATGAATCTTATAAATTTAAGGATATTGTCGTAAATTTTTCTCCCTTCCTTTATTGCCTTTACAATTGTGGCAAAGTTATCATCAAGAAGAATCATGTCTGATGCTTCTTTTGCAACATCAGTTCCAGTTATTCCCATCGCAACTCCAATATCTGCCTTCTTCAGGGAAGGAGCATCGTTTACACCATCACCTGTCATTGCCACATATTCTCCCTTATCCTGGAGAGCTTTTACAATCTTCAATTTCTGTTCCGGCGCAACCCTTGCATAAACTTCAATTTTATTTACTCTCTCTTCAAGCTCCGATAGAGTGATAGCATCAAGTTTTACTCCTGTAATTATTGAATAATCATCCTCTAAAATCATGAGTTTCTTTGCGATAACCTTTGCTGTTAAAGGATGGTCACCAGTAATCATCACTGGTTTGATGCCGGCTGATTTACAAAGTCTGACTGCCTCAAACGCCTCTTCCCTTGGAGGATCTATCATCCCTATAAATCCGATAAAGGTAAGATCATCTTCAACATTTTCAGGCTCAAAATTTTCTGGAAGAGAATTCCACTCTCTTATTGCGAAGCCGAGAACCCTCAACCCATCCCCAGCCATTTTCTCATTAGTGATTGTTAATATATTCCTATCAATCTCCCTAACTTTTCCATCCATCACAAACTTTGAAGACTTTGCAACAATAACCTCTGGAGCTCCCTTTGTAATTGATAAAATTTTCCCATCCTTCCATTCGTGAAAGGTTGTCATACATTTCCTCTCTGAATCGAAGGGAATTTCAGCAATTCTTTTCATATCCTTTTCAATTTCTTCCTTTCCCATTCCAGAGTCCATCCCTAATTGGAGAAGGGCTATCTCAGTGGGGTCACCGATGAATTTATCTCCCTGGAAGGATGCATCATTGGATAATGTAGCGATCTTTAAAAGGAAAGAAATTGAATTCAAATTGTTTCCATTTTCTAAAGCTTTCATATTCTCTTTTTTGTAAATTTTCCCATTCCAGAAAATCTCCTCCACTTTCATTCTGTTAACCGTTAGAGTTCCTGTCTTGTCTGTGCATATGTAAGTTATAGAGCCAAGGGTTTCAACTGCTGGAAGCCTTCTTATTAAAGCATTCTCCTCAACCATCCTTTTTGCACCAAAAGAAAGGGATATAGTTATAACTGCAGGCAGAGCTTCTGGTATTGCAGCAACTGCAAGGCTAACGGCAGTTATAAAAAGGAGTATAGGTTCTCCTCCTCTCAGTAATCCAATCAAAAATACCATCGTACATATGAAGAGAAATGCTATTGAAAGTTTTTTTCCAAGATCTGTAAGCCTTCTCTGAAGAGGGGTTTTCTCCTCCTTTGCCTCCTGAAGCATGTTTGCAATTCTGCCAAGCTCCGTTCTCATTCCTGTTTCAACAACAATCCCATTCCCTCTACCCATCGTGACAGCGGTTCCTTTAAACAGCATATTTTTCCTGTCTCCAAGGGGAAGATGCTTTTCCTTCAGAGTTTTTGTTATTTTTTCAACAGGAACAGACTCCCCTGTTAATGATGCCTCATTTACTTTTAACTGATATGCCTCTATCAATCTAATATCTGCAGGAACAACATTTCCTGCTTCGATCAGAACAACATCACCTGGAACAATCTCTTCAACAGGAATCTTTTTTATCTCTGAATCCCTTAAAACCATTCCTTCCGGTTCTGCCATTTCCCTCAGTTTTTCCATTGCTCTTTCCGCTTTGTATTCCTGAACAAAACCAATAACTGCATTGAGGAAAACTATGAGAAGGATTGCAATGGAATCCATCCCCTCTCCAAGGAATGCAGATATTATTGCAGCGATGATAAGAATTATTATCATAAAATCTGAGAACTGGCTCAGAAAAAGGAAAAAGGGGCTCTTTTTCTTTTTCTCCTCAATCCTGTTCAAACCATATATGGCTATTCTCTTTCTTGCCTCATCAGAAAAAATCCCCGATGGCGATGAATCAAGGATTTCAAAAATTTCCTCTATTTCTTTTCTATACCAGTCGGTTCTAACCTCTTCCATATAAAACCTCAAACAGAAATTTTATAATATTTTCTTAAAATTTGGAATGCCAAAGTATTCTAAATTTTGAAAAATTCAATAAGATTCAATGAATTACCTTGACATTATAGTAAAAATCCAGATAAAATAAAAAAGGAATGGAGATTACAAAGAAAGAACAAAAACCTAAGCTTCTTGGAGAGAGGCTTCTTGAGCTGGGGCTCCTTACACCCCAGCAACTGGAGATAGCCCTGAAGGAACAGAAAAGAACAGGAGAGTTGTTAGGTGAAATCCTTGTAAATTTAGGATTTATATCCCAGGATGTCCTTTCCTCAACTCTTGCCTCACAATCAGGCGTTGAGTATCTTGATTTGAAAAGAACAATTGTTGAAACCGATGCTCTTGAGCTTGTTTCAGAATCCTTTGCAAGGGAGAGAAAGGTAATGCCGATTTCCCTTCAGAACAATGTTCTAACAGTGGCAATGGCAAATGTTTTTGATGTTGAAATAATTACAGAACTGGAGAGAATGACGAAAAAACTTATAAAGGTTGTATCTGCTCCAGAAACTGAAATTTTAAGTGCCATTGATTCCAATTACATTGGAGGAGCTTCCATTGATGAGTTGATAGAGGATAGTGTAAGACTTGCAACAAGATTTGGAGGGGCGGAGGTTGCAATTGCTGAGGAAGCTCCAATTGTAAAACTTGTAGACCAGTTGATTTTTAAAGGAGTAAAGGAGGGTGCAACTGACTTACACATTGAACCTGAAGAAAAAATTGTAAGAACAAGATACAGAATAGATGGGATCCTTTACAGTGGTCCAACTTTTCCCAAGAGTCTTCAACCATCAATTACAGCGAGGTTGAAAATTCTTGGTGGAGCAAATATTGCGGAGACAAGACTCCCGCAGGATGGGAGAATGAAATTACAGCTTGGAAGAAAAGTTCTGGATATAAGAGCCTCCTTCTTTCCAACGATCTATGGCGAAAATGTTGCTTTAAGAATTCTTGACAAAACCCGATTAATCCTCGGCCTTGACCAGCTTGGATTTAATGCTGAAAATCTTGCAATTTTTAAAAGATTGATAGAAAAACCATATGGAATAATTCTTGTTACAGGTCCTACAGGTTCAGGAAAGACAACAACTCTTTACGCGGCTCTTTCCTATCTAAATTCTCTTGAAAAAAACATAATGACTGTTGAAGACCCAGTGGAGTATGAGTTTCCAATAATAAGACAATCTCAGGTAAACCCAAGGGCGGGTTATAATTTTGCTGAATCAATGAGGGCAATTCTGAGACAGGATCCCGATATAATATTTGTTGGTGAGATGAGGGATAGGGAAACTGTTGACATGGCTATTAGAGCAGCTCTGACCGGTCATCTTGTCCTCTCCACCCTTCATACTAATGACTCAATAAGTGCAATCCCTCGATTGATGGATATGGGAGCAGAGCCTTTTTTAATCGCATCAACAGTTATAGGAGTTGTAGCCCAGAGATTGGTCCGTTTGATATGTGAGGACTGTAAAGTTCCCTATCAACCATCAGAGGATATTTTAAAAAGGATAGGCTGGCAGAAAGGTATTCCAACTTTATACAAGGGAGAAGGTTGTCCAAAGTGCGGGAAGAGAGGTTATCGAGGGAGGATGGGACTTTTTGAGGTTTTTACAGTAACGGACAGGATAAGAAAACTTATAAATGAAAAAGCTGATTTTGTTAAATTAAGGGAGACAGCTCTTGAAGAGGGGCTCGTAACTCTTTTTGAGGATGGGATTGAGAAAGCAAAGAATGGTCTTACAACGATAGATGAGGTTGTAAGGGTGGCTTTCGGAGAATTCTAATGCCATATTATCTCTATAAAGCAAGGGATGGGAGAGGGAAGGAAGTTAAAGGTGTTGTTATAGCTGAAAACGAAAGTGCTCTTTCCCTGACCCTTGAAAGGATGAATCTTTACCTGGTTAGCGCAAAGGAGGTGAAAAAAGAGAGGGAGAGTTTAAGACCTGTCGGCGTCAAAAGAAGAGATTTAATTACTTTTACAATCCATCTATCAACTTCCATTGAGGCTGGAATTGCAATAATAACAGCAATAAGGGATTTTGCAGAGAGCACTGAAAACCAGAAGTTTAAAGAGGTTCTTAATGACATTGTAAAACAGCTGGAAGCAGGAGCTTTTCTATCCGATGCCATGAGCAAGTATCCAAGGGTTTTCTCTGAATTATATGTTAATATTTTAAGAGCAGGTGAGGCAACAGGTAATGTTGATATGGTTTTAAAAGACCTTGTGAGATTTCTTGAATGGCAGGAAGAGCTTTCTGCTCAGGTTAAACAAGCTTCCATATATCCAACATTTGTCATTTCTCTGATAATTGGAGTGATTACAATAATGATGACATTCACCCTCCCAAAATTCTTCCCTATTTTAAAAAGTTTCAATGTTGAACTTCCTCTTCCTACAAAAATTCTTATGACGGTTTCATCATTTTTTGCAAGATTCTGGTGGGCATTTTTGGGAGTAATTATTGGCTTTGTAATAATTTATATGATAACTAATAGAACTCCTGAAGGGAAAAGGTTCTGGGATAAAATAGAACTCGGGCTTCCGATATTTGGAAGTCTAAACAGAAAAGTTGCCCTTTCAAGATTCTCCCATTATTTGAGCATTCTCTACAAAGCTGGAATCGGGATTGTCCAGGCTCTATACATAGTTGAGAAAATAGTTGGGAATTCAATTATCGCGGGTGAAATTAAAAGAGTAAGGGAAGGAATTGTGAGAGGTGAGAGTCTATCTGAAGGCTTGAAAAAATCAAAATATTTCCCTCCCCTTGTAAATAGAATGATTGAGGTAGGTGAGGACACAGGAAAGCTTGACGAAAGTCTTAACAAAGTTTCTGAATATTATGATAGAGAAGTTCCCGCTGCAATAAGGAGATTTTTCGCAATCCTAGAACCAACCATGATAGTTCTTTTGGGAGGGATGGTTCTATTTATGGCTCTTTCAATATTCTTGCCCATGTATAGACTAACATCCACTATAGGAGCTGTTGCCAGATGACAAGGGTTGTTATGAAGAAAGATTTCATGGCAATAGGAATTGAGGAGAATGAAGTAAAATTAATGGAGATTGAATTTAAGGGAAAACTTTTGAATGTAAAGAGAGCGCTGATATTCAATATAACAAATATTGAAGAGCTTTCCTCATCCCTGATGGAAAAAATCAAGAAAGATGGCTATACAAAGAAAACTGCTATAGTCCTCCTTCCATTTTCAAAGGTGTCAAATTTTACATTGACATTACCGCCAATGCCAAAGTCAGAAATAAAAAGTGTGGTGGAAAGGGAGCTGAGGAAAAATTATCAGTTTCTTGAAGACATCTGTTACGAATTTTTTGTTGCAGGGACCAAATTCGAAGCGGAAGAAAAGAAGAAAGAGATTGTTGTAACGCATGTAGCAAGGGATTATATTAATTGGATCATCGACGCTTTAAATAAATGCGGATTGATACCAGTTATAATAACATCTCCCTTTCAGGCTTATCATAATCTCCTTACTTTCTCAAAATTCTATAAGCCCGGGAAATCAATAGCATTTCTTGATGTCTCAGAGTCAAAGGCTTCAATTGCTCTTTTCAGGGAGAGTACATGGTTTTTATCCCGAGATTTCGCTCTTGGAAGTTTCGAAGGTGGTAGCGGTCTTGACAAATTATTCATTGAGGTCAACAGAGCTTTTCATTATTTTAAGCAGAGAAACAGAGGTTATGAAATTAATCAACTAATAGTTGGAGGGAGTAATCCAGCTTTAAAGGAAATAAAAGATTATCTTTTGAAAACTCTTAGAATTCCTGTCCACATTGTGGACTGGGAGTTGCTAAAAGATTTTATGCTTTCCCGTTCTTTCCCTCCCGAGGAGCTTGATTATTTTGCCAACTCCTTTTTTCTTTTAGTAGGAGCCTCCCTCAACTATTTTGTAAAGGATGCCATTAATTTCATCCCTCCAGAAATATACGAAAAGAGAATGTTAAAATACAGGCTTAGAGGTCTTGGTATAGCTGCTCTGGCTCTCCTTTCACTTGTTGTTTTTGCGAATAAATATCTTGGTTCCATCCAATGGAGTTATAACCAGTCTCTCCTTGTCCAGAAAAACTATATAGAAAAGCAAACATCTCAGATAAAAGATATTGAATCGTCAAAAAAGGAGAGACGACTTGCCCATAAAAGATTCTCTACTCTTCGTTCTCCTTATAAATATTCCAGTAATTTTTCTGAGTTTTTAAGAGAGCTTTCTCTGATTGTGCGTGAAGAGATAAAAATAGATTTTCTTGAATCCCAAAAAATAGAAAATGGATGGAGATTTTCCTTTGATGGTAATGTTGTTGCTAATGATCCTCTACAAGCTCAGGAAATCTTTTCCAATTTCTCTGAGAGAATTAAAAAGATTCAATTTATAAAAAATCTTAATATCTCATCTCTCCAGATGAAAAGTAATCCAATGGAAAGTAATAAAGTAACAATGATATTTAAAGTCCAGGGGGAAATTGAATTATAATGGAAAAAAAGAAAGTTGTTTTTTATTTAGCTAAAATTGGTGGGATTACGCTAATCATACTTGTCTCAATTTCTTTTCTTCTTTTTTCCCTCCGTCCAAAATTAGCATATTTCAAAAAAGCCAAAGAAGAGATGAAAAAGAATCAGGCAGTTATAGAGAGGTTTGACAGGGATAAAGCTATCTTCCAGAAAGAGAGTGAGGATGAAGTAAAATTGTGGCAGGAAGTCAAAGAGGAGCTGGACTCTAAAATTAAAAGGCTTGGTTCAGATGAAGAGATATTTTCCTATTTTTCAAGCCTTTTGAGGGAGCTTAAGGATAAAGCCTCCTCTTCAGGTATCAGGCAGGTGATGCTTCAGTCCCAGAGCAAGAGTTTTACAATTAATGTAAACCCTGACCCTTCATTTCCCTCGTTCATAAAGGGTATCAGGGAAACAGGAATTGAAAATGTGGAAGGGGAGGAAGATTTTGGTGAGCCAATCGGGAAGCTCAATTTTATTGGCTTTAAGATTTTATACACTTCAGACATAAGAACATCTTCACTCTTCATAAGGTCTCTTCCATCTCTTTCCAGTTTGTTATCAATAGAGAAGATAGAAGTTTATGCACAAGAATCTCAACCTGTTTATGTTCTTTATGTAAAGTTTTATTTTAAAAGGGTGAGAAATGCTTAAAAATAAATATTTTGCTATGTTCCTTTCTATTATTGCAATAATTGTTGTCTATTTCTTTTTTGTAAAAGGATTTATTATGAAAAGGCAGGCAAGATCCTTTGTCCAGAAGCCTCTTAAAAAAGTTGAAGAAAAATACGAAGCTCCGGTAAGCGAAAGTATTGATTTAAATAACCCTTTTAAAATGGAGCAGATTTCTTACAATCCGGATGAGGAGTGGGGGAGAGATATTTTCAAAAGAGTTTCAATGGAAGAGAAGATTGAAGAAGCTCTAATGGAGGAACTTCCAAAACTTGCTGCAATTATCAGGGACAACCAGAGAATTCTTGCAATATTGAACGGAAAAATTGTTAAAGAAGGTGAAAGAATTGATGGAATTCTTGTGAAAAAGATTCTTACAAACAGTGTTATAATAGATAGAGGAGCAGGCGAAGAGCATGTTTATATTTTTAATCTCCAGAAAGGAGGTCAATTTGAAAAAAATAATTAAATTTTTAATTCTAACGATAATATTTCTTTTGTTTTATTCCTGTGCCCCAAAGATTGGAAAAATAGAAACAATACCTCCTGAAAAAAAAGCTGAAGAAATACCACTGGTTGACCTTACCATTACAAAAACGGAAGAAATAAAGAAGGAGCTCCCCGCTGAAGAGGGAAGGAGACAGATTGTAAAGGTAAAGGATGTAGACATAAAAGATCTCCTCCTTGCTCTGACAGCAGATACTGACATAAGTTTAATAATAGATCCTGATGTAAAGGGGATTATTCCAATTCTCGATGTTAAAGATATAACCCTCGGAAAATTACTTAATTATGTTCTCCCTCAGCTTGGTCTTGCCTATTCCTGGGATGGAAAGATTTTAAGGGTTTTTAAAGCCCGGCTTGAGACAAGAGTCTTCTATCTTAACTACATTGCAGTTGCAAGGGAGGGTGAAAGGAATGTATCTTACTCTACTCGCTCCACAGTTGGTGGAGGCGGAATGGGAGCAATGGGTGGAGTTGGAGGAGTAGGTGGCGTGTCCGGGGGAGTAACTGGAATGGGTGGATTTGCAGGAGGAGGTAGTGGAGCAGAAGCGCAAAGCACAACAAACATAAAAACAAAAACAGAGACAAACATATGGAATGACCTTGTTTCAGGACTCGAAGCTATAGTTTTCGGAAAAAGTACAGGAGGAGCTGAAAAAGCAAAGGTTCCGGAATCATACTCCCGATCTGACGAAGAGGGAAGAAGACTTATAGTATCACCCCAGACCGGCGTCATAATGATTACAGATTATCCTAAAAAAATTAGTCAAGCTGCCCATTTCATTGAATCCCTTGAAGGTTCTTCCCAGAGACAGGTCTGGATTGAGGCAAAAATTCTTGAGGTTATTCTTGACCAGAAGCATCAGATGGGTGTAAACTGGAATGCGGTTTTGAATCCTGGGGAAAGATTTTTAGGGCTTCTTCCTTCTACTGATACTGTAATGTATCCGTCAACATCTTTGGATACAAGAAAACCGGTTAATCAGGATTTATCATCTTCCTATGGTAGTTTTCAGTATGGTGTTACAAACAATAAAATCGATTTTATTTTAGATGCCCTCTCAAGACAGGGACAGTTGAAAGTCTTGCTTTCTCCGAGACTCTCTGCATTAAATAATGAAAAGGCTGTTATAAGAGTTGTAAGGGAGGAAGCATTTTTCAATCTTTATACTCTTACAACAATTGCACAGGCTGGAGCTGTAACTGCTCCCTCAATAAATCTTCAAATAGTTCCTGTTGGAATAATGATGGACATAATACCACAGATTTCACCAAGCGGTGAGATAACTCTCAGTATAAACCCGGATATTTCAGAACTTGTGGAAATAAGAACATTTCAGTCTCAGGGTGCGATGGCTACCCAACCAGTAATCGATAGAAGAAGTATAGACACAGTTGCTAAGGTTAAGGATGGTCAGACAATAATAATTGCTGGAATTATAAAAGAGAGAAAGAAAGAAGAACTGAGAGGAGCACCTTTTCTAATGAAAATACCCTTCCTTGGAACTATGTTCAGAAGAACTGAGCAGAGTGTAGAAAGGTCTGAGCTTGTAATTTTAATAACCCCAACTCTTATGGTTGGTAAAAAGATTCAGGAGCTTTCTGATGAGGAAAGAAAAAGAGTTGAAGAAGCAGTAAAGCCATTCCATTTTGGTGATATAGAGCCTTGGAAAGAGGGCGTGAAAGGAGAATTGAAAAAGAAAAAGGATAACTGATGTACGAATCTTTTTACGGATTCAGGGATAATCCATTTTCTCTCACACCTGACCCTAAATACTTCTTTTTCAGTAAAGACCACGAGGAGGCTCTTTCTCACATAATCTTTGCCATAAATCAAGGGGAGGGTTTCATAGTCCTTGTTGGAGGTGTTGGGACTGGAAAAACTACGATTTCAAGGGTTTTAATGGAAAGACTTGGGAATTTTCTTTATACTTCCCTGATTTTGAATCCTTTTCTAACAGAAGTAGAACTTCTTAGTTCAATACTTTGGGACTTCCATCTCATTCCTTCAGGACATACCAAAAAGGAATTAATAGACCAGCTGAACAAATTCCTTCTGGAAGAGGTTGCCCCCTCTGGAAAGAGGGCTCTTGTAATAATTGACGAAGCCCAGAACCTGAGCATGGAAGTTATGGAGCAGATAAGACTTCTGTCAAACCTTGAAACAGACAAAGAGAAGCTTCTTCAAATACTCCTCATTGGTCAGGAGGAGCTTGTAAAAAAACTTTCAAATCCCTTCCTCAGACAGCTTAACGGAAGAATCACAACAAGATATTTTCTTTCACCTCTTAAGAAAAAGGAGCTGAGGGAATATATGGAGCACAGGTTAAAAGTTGCATCTCCTAAGGTTAATGTTAAATTTACAAAAGGCGCTATTAAAGAAGTTTATAAGTTTTCGAAAGGTATTCCTCGTTTAATCAATATGATATGCGATAGAGCATTGCTTGCTGGTTTTGTAAAAAGTTCAACAACAATTGACAGAGGAATGGTTATAAAGGCAAGAAGGAGCCTTGTTGGAGAGAAGGAAAAGGAGTTTGAAAGAATTATTAACAGGAAAAAAGGTTTGAAAAAACTCCTTTCCTTTTTCAAGAGAAAATCAGTCTTAGATTTTAATCTTTCACGAAGATGAGTCTAATTTCTGATGCTTTGAAGGAAGCCCAGAGAAAGAGAGGAGAGAAAAGAGAAAGCCCTCCCTCACTCCCCACTTCTTCACTACCAGAAAGAAAAAGGAAGAGGCAAAGACCTTTTTTAGGTCTGACAGTTTTTGCTGGCATCCTCCTTGCATTCTTGGTATTTTTCTATTTTCAAATGGATAAAATATTAAAAATCAGAAACAGAAATATTGTAAAGCCTGCAACTTCCCGGATAGAAATGGAGGAGTCAAAACCTCCGATGGTAGGGACAAAAACGGAGAGTATTGAAATCAAAAAAGAAACTACTGAAAACTTGGTTCAAACAAATACACTGCCTGAAAACCAGAAAAGTGAGCCAAAAGAAAAAACAAGCTTTTCCCTGCAACCTATTCCTGAGATACCTCCTCCACATCTAAAGCAGAAAAATGAGAAAAAGGAAATAATACCCCAAAAAATCCATGAAGAAATTCCTGCTATGGGAGAGGAGAAGGAGGTCGGACAGATTGAAATAATCAGGTCTTCAACTTCATCAGAAAAATCCGAAATGGAAGAGAAATTCTTGGAGATTGAAAGGGCTGAGAAAAATAATGACTGGGGAAAAGCTTGTTCACTTTGGGAAAAAATAATAGAAAAAAATGAGAAGAAAGAATATTTCCTGAATGCGGGGGTAGCATATAAAAATACAGGAAATTGGAATAGGGCGGAAGAGCTATTCCTTAAAGCCCTCGCTCTTGACCCCCGTTATCTCTCTGCCTTGAACAATCTTGGAGTCCTTTATCTTGAAAAAAAAGATTATGATAAAGCCATTGAATATCTTGGGAATGCTCTAAGAATATCCCCCGAAGATTCGGAAATTTATGTTAACATTGGAATTGCTTTTTTTAAAAAGAATGAATTTCAGAAAGCTGTTGCCTGTTTTGACGAAACATTAAAGCTAAACAGTAAGCTTTATCAACCCTATTATTATCTCGGAATCATTTATCTTAATCAAAGGGATAGGGAAAAAGCTTTATTTAATTTTATTAAGCTACTTGAAATAGCCCCGGAAGATTTCTCTCCTGAATTGAGAAAATGGGTAAAGGAAAAAATAGATATATTGAGAATTCCCAATCCTTGACAAAAAATCTTTTAAAAGCTAAAATTTTTGATGATTCCTATTTTAAAAATAGTAATATTAACTTTATATTTCTTACTTCTTCTGATCCTCTCACTCTACGGGATTCACCGATATATTTTGTTATACCTCTTTTTTAAGTATAAAAACAGGATAAGCTGTCCCAGAGCTTATTTCCGTGGAGAAGACCTTCCTAAGGTAACGGTTCAGCTACCTATTTACAATGAGGTATATGTTGTTGGAAGACTTATAGATGCTGTTTGCAGGCTTGATTACCCGAAAGAGAAACTGGAAATTCAGGTTCTTGATGACTCCACGGACGAGACAAAAGATATTGCAATGGCTCAGGTGGAGAAGTATAAGAATCTTGGCTTCAACATCAAATATTTTCACAGGGATTCAAGAAAAGGATTCAAAGCGGGTGCTCTCCAGGAAGGTCTTTTAAAGGTAGAGGGTGATTTTGTAGCCATATTTGATGCAGACTTTATACCAAATCCTGATTTTCTGAAAAGAACCATTCACTATTTCACTGATGAATCCATTGCTCTCGTGCAGGCAAGATGGGGTCATATCAATCGAGAGTTCTCTTTCCTCACCATGGTTCAGTCCATACTCCTCGATGGGCATTTTATTGTAGAGCATGTGGCAAGGAACAGGTCGGGAAGATTCTTTAACTTTAATGGGACAGCTGGAATATGGAGAAAGGTTGCAATATTCCAGGCGGGGGGTTGGGATGGTTCAACTCTTGCAGAGGATTTAGACCTGAGTTACAGGGCTCAACTCCTTGGCTGGAAATTCGTTTATTTGCCCGATTTCTCGGTCCCGGCTGAATTGCCTGTTGATATAAATGGTTTTAAAAACCAACAGCACAGATGGGCAAAGGGCTCTGTGCAGGCGGCAATGAAGCTTCTTCCAAAAATAGTGAAGGCAAAAATCCCTTTAAAAATAAAAATAGAAGCTTTCTTCCATTTAACGGGAAACTTTACATTCCCCCTTATGATTCCACTTTCTCTTCTTGTTTTCCCAACAGTTATAATTAGAAAAGGACTTGGATTATACGATATGGTTATTGTTGACCTACCCCTTTTCTTATTCGCTACAGGTTCCTTTGCTTTATTCTATGCTCTTGCCCAGAAGGAACTTTATGCAGACTGGGACAGAAATATAAAATACATCCCTTTTGTCCTCTCTCTTGGGGTTGGACTTTCCATAAACAATACAATAGCTGTTCTTGAGGCTTTGAAGGGGAAAAAATCTGAATTTGTCAGAACTCCAAAATTTGGAATAGAAGGAAAGAATCAATCCTGGGTGGGGAAAAGATACAGAGGGAATCGAAGTTATATTCCTTATCTTGAACTTGCAATGACAATATACTTTGTGATGGTAATTATGGGCGCTTTTATTACTGAAATTTATATGACGATTCCTTTCCTCCTTATTTTCTTCTTTGGCTATGTTTATCTTACTTATCTCTCATTCTTCCAGCATAAAAAACCCCTTGAAATTTATCCTCTCGAACCTCATAAAGCGAAGAGTTTTATACCCAGAAAGTAGTTTTGAAACCCCAAACTTCTTAATGTGTAATCATAAGTATTCTTTTACCATCAGGTATTTCTTCCATTTTTCTGTAATCTCCTGAGACATAAAGTTTTATCTGGTCATCATAGTTTTTGCTTAAAAAATTGCCACTCTGTCCCGACGAATTTACCATAATTGACCTTGAGAAGTCAGAGAAATCGATGATCATCCTGAAAGCAGATGAGCCAGTTACTCTGAAGTCTTTCCCCCTGTAAAATCCTGCAAAATGCACACATCCCCTTCCTCCCTTCATAAAATATGGGCCACGATTGAAAATATATTTCAAAAATGGGATTGAGCCAAAAGGATGGTTGTAATAAATCAGATGTGTTTCTTCCCAATCAATTTTCTCCCTTCCTTTGTAATCCTCTTTATACTTCTCGTAAGTATCAACAAGACTTTTCTCCACAATCTCTTTAAAACTTTCTTTCTTTTCAGTTCTCAAATCATCAATCCAGCAATAAAAATTTTCATCTTCACTACCATCAGGATAATTCATTATTCTATATGTCCAGCTTGTAGATACAAGTCTTCTTCCATTTACGTCTTTGAAATTGTCCTCAAAAATATTCTTTGCAAGGAAATATTCGAAATTATAGAAAAGATAAGGAGCAAACCCACCGTCAATTTTAAAATCCCAATCCTTAAAATACTTCATAACAAAATTAGCCTTTTCAGATTTGAAATTAATTTTTTTAATTTTTTTTATTATAAATTCTGCTCCCTTATGTAAAGTGTCTGTCTGGATTCTTTTCATGTCTTCAAGGGTCAATTTCTTTTTGCTTTTTACAAGCTCTTCAATTCTGTCTGCTCTGAAAAATGGTCCCCAGCTTTTCGAAAAAATTGGTATCTCATTTTCGGGTAGAACAGGATTATTGGCAGTGACTATAAATCCTCTTTCCGGATTTATAAGATATAGTTTTTTATCTTCCTCCCAGAAACCTTTCCATAGATCTTCATCTCCTTGACTAGGAAGAGGCAAAGAGCCATCTCCTTTACTCCTTATCGGGATAAGACCTGCTGGAAAATAACCTATATTACCTTCTCTATCTGCAAAAACAATGTTCTGGGCTGGAGAGGAAAATTTTTTCAGAGCTGAAAGAAACTCCTCATAGTTTCTTGAGAGATTCATTTCAAAAAATGCCTCTATTGTTTTTGAAGGATAATCTGTAACAGTCTGAATTCCCAGATAAAGTTCTCCAAATTTTCTTACTCTTCCAAAATCTGTTAGTTTAACATCCTTTGTGACCTCTCCGATCCCCTTTACCTTTATAATTTTTTTCAAAACTTTAAACTCCTTCCACTTTCCGTTCCATAAATACTGATTTCCATTTTCAGGGTTAATTTTGAGAATATAATAATCAATAACATCAGACTCTATATTGGTAAAACCCCAACCGATATTTTTGTTTCTTCCAATTATAATAAATGGTGTTCCTGGCAAAGTGTTACCGCAAAGTTCAATTTCTCCACTCCTTGCATAAATCTGGTAAAAATAGGATGGGAATCTGAGGTCAAGATGGGGGTCGTTGGCAAGATATGGAAAACCTGTATCAGTAAGATTTCCTGAAATTACCCAGTTGTTACTTCCTATCCCTTCCATAGAAATCGAGGAGAGTTCTTCACCAAAGATTTTTTCTTTTAAATTATTATATTCCTCTTCCTTGACAATGCTTGTGCTGAAGTTTCCATAAATTAATTTTTTTGCTTTCTCAAAGCCAAGAGCATTTACAATTTGATAATTATAAAGCTCAGAACCATCCCTGCAGAGAATATTTTCCATTACCTTTAAAATGCATAGGGAGTCCTTTTCGCTCCATTTCTCAGGTTTATAATTCAAAATCTTAAACTCGATGGGAAGATTCTGAGTCTCAATAAAATAATTAATCCCCTCTGAATAATGCTCAATTAGCTCTTTTATTTTTGGGTTAATTATATCCATTTCCCTTTTAATGTATTCCTCCACAAGTATTTCTTTCTGACTGATGTCTGAGTCAAGAGTTATCTTACCAAATATCTCCGACAATCTTCCCTGAGCCATTCTTCTGATCAGCTCCATCTGATAGAGTCTGTCCTGGGCATGGACAAATCCAATGGCAAAGAAAAGGTCTTCAATGTTTTCTGCTCTTATAAAAGGGACTCCCCATCTGTTCCTTTCAATCTCAATCCTATTTTGAACTTTATCTGTCTTCAAAATCCCCTTAGTCTTTGGAAGAATGGAACGAAGCCAAAGGAAAAGGGAAAAGGAGAAAACTATAATAATTAAGAATAAAACCATTAAAGCTTTTTTCAATAATTTCATCTTTCACTCCTTTCCTTAGCTTTAAACTAAATTTTAATTTTGGAGAATCTTATTTGCAAACTCGTAATGAAAATTTGACATTGGTTTTTTAGGATAGTATAAAAAAATAGGTTATGATGTCTGTCAACAAAAATTCATTAACAGCCTTTTTCCCCTTAATGTAAGGAGCATATAAATAAAGGCTATGCAAGAGTTATGCGAGCGCATAGACGCATTACTTAGCAAGAGCGAGCAGGTCTTGTCTACACAAAAGCCTCCTCCGCCGAACGTGATCAGCGCCCCCACCGTTGACCATGGCGCTTTTGTTGAATGGCAGACTCAATCCCTTTCTTTTCTCACTTCGCTTCTTCCTAAATAACATCCATATATTGAGCAATTTCGCTCTAAAGCGAAAGCAAGATTTTCTCCTCATATAGAAGCCGGATTAGGAATACTCCACACTCTTCGAGAAGATATTGTTAGTGGGTGCTTAAGCAAGTTTACAACCCTTGTTCAGGCCGATGTATTCAATGACTTTTTGGAAATGGCTCAGCATTTATTGGAAAGTTAATACAAAGACGCTGCCACCCTGCTTATTGGTGCTGTTTTGGACAAGGTTTGAGACGGATCGCAATGGCTAGGGATATCACAGTCAAAAGTAAAGATGATATGGGTTCTTTGAATCAAAGGTACGCCGACGCGGGTATTTACAGTAAACTGATGCAAAAGAAGATACAGGTCTGGAATGACATACGTAATAATGTTGCCCATGGTTGTTTCGACCAGTATACCAGAGAAGACATAACTAAGATGCTGTCGGAAGTTTGTGACTTTCTCGCTTCATTTCTAAATGATTATTTCCCAGTATAATTTGAATATAAACAAAGGTTAAGCTACAAATTTTTTACAAAAAAAATGATAACGAGTAAGTTTTTTCCAAATAATTATTTATGCCTCCCTTAATTTTTAGCAATTCTTCGGTGGAGGATAAATTTAAATTTTGAAGAAAAGATTTTTTGAATGCTCAAGGAAGGAGTAAATGAGGGGTTTCCCAAATTTGAAAGTGTATTTTTTGATAGTATAATTTTTTTGTAATTTTGGAAAAACTAAACCAAAAGAGGGAATAAATTAAAAAAATGGCTGTTAGGTATTGGTAGCGTAAAATTTATGAAAGATGTAGCCTCCATATTTGAAAATAAATTTTTGAAAGGAGGACACGCCATGGATGGTTAAAAGCGATTAACTAAGTTCAAGTTGTCAGAGTTAAAGGAATTGGTCACAATAACCGAAGAGGAGATATGGGGTGCAGGTCATAAGTTGTTTTGAAACCATGCGGAGCTGTGAGAGGATAATATATACATTGGTTAGATACAATAACAAGAAATGGGAAGAGAAGCCTTTACATGAATCTATAAAAAGTATTGACGCTACCCTTTCCTGTCAACGTTTGACAAATTGAATCACTTCTTGGATAATATATTATAAAGTTTTTATTTTATTCTGGTGTTTGATGGGACTAATAAAGAAAAATAAAATAAAAAGCTCAAGTGCAAAATATTTTCCCCTTTATTTAATTCCCAAATCTAAGAGGAGGTATTATGGAATCAGATTACAGAGAGATAGTAGATAATATTATAAAAAAATACGATGGGAAGAAAGAGGCAATAATAGCTATTCTTCAGGATGTTCAAGCTCAATTGAGGTGGCTTCCAAATAATGTTTTATCATTAATTTCAGGGAAATTAAAAATTCCCATCAGCTCCCTTTACAGCATTGCAACTTTTTATAAGTCCTTTTATCTAAAACCAAGAGGAGAAAATGTTGTTACAGTATGTATGGGAACTGCCTGCCATGTTAGGGGAGCCCCTAAAATTCTTGAGGAATTTGAAAGAAGGCTAAATATAAAGGACGGAGAAACCACAAAAGATCATAAAGTTACCCTTGAATGTGTTAACTGTGTTGGAGCCTGTGCTCTTGGTCCTATTGTTATTGTAAATGAAGAATACCACGGTCAGATGACAAAAGTAAAGGTTGACAATGTCCTGGATAAGATATTAGAGAAAAAGGAGTGAATTATGAACAGGATAGAGAGTTTTGAAGCCCTGAAAAGAATAAAAAAAGAAATTCTTGAGAAAAGAGCTTCTGAAAAGACAATTATAACAATCTGTAATGGAACAGGTTGTCAGGCTTATGGCTGTAAAAGGCTGACTGATAGCTTTGTAGCTAAAATTAACTCCAATGGACTAAAGGATAAAGTGGCGGTAAGAAAAACAGGCTGTCATGGATTTTGTGAAAGAGGTCCTGTGGTTGTGATCCAGCCTTATGGAATTTTTTATCAGAGAGTTAAGGAAGAGGATATTGACGAGATTCTTAAAGAAACCATTGAAAACAAAAAAATTGTGGAGCGCCTTTTATACGAAGACCCCATTACAAAGGAGAAGATAGAAAAGGAGAAGGAAGTTCCCTTTTATAAAAGGCAGTTAAGAATTGTATTTGGCAAAAATGGATTGATAGACCCAACCAGTATAGAGGATTATATAGCCATAGGAGGATACGAAGCTCTTGCAAAAGTTTTGAAGGAAATGAAAGAGGAAGAAGTTATTGAAGAGATCAAGAAAGCAGGTCTAAGAGGGAGAGGAGGAGCAGGTTTTTTAACGGGTTTAAAATGGGAAATTACAAGAAAGGCTATTAATTCCCATCCTTTAAAAACTGGGTATATAATTTGTAACTGCGATGAGGGAGACCCTGGAGCTTACATGGACAGAAGCCTTCTTGAGGGGAACCCCAATCTTGTGATAGAAGGGATGACAATAGGTGCCTATGCAATAGGAGTAAAGGAAGGTTATATTTATGTTAGAAATGAATATCCCCTTGCAGTGAAAAATGCAACAATAACTATAGAGCAGGCAAAGGAGGCAGGACTTCTGGGGAAGAATATCATGGGAAGCGGGCTTGATTTTGACATAAAAATTGTGAGAGGTGCTGGTGCCTTTGTAAGTGGTGAAGAGACCGCATTAATCGCCTCCATAGAAGGAAGAAGAGCTAATCCAAGACCGAGACCCCCTTATCCAGCCCAGCAAGGGCTTTGGGAGAAACCTACCAATATAAACAATGTTGAGACATGGGCTAATGTGCCAATTATTATTTCCAATAGTTCCGAATGGTATCGAAGTATAGGAACAGAAACATCTAAGGGAACTAAGATTTTCTCCCTTGTTGGAAAAATAAACAATACCGGGCTTGTAGAAGTTCCCATGGGAATTACATTGAGAGAAATTATATTTGAGATAGGAGGCGGAATTCCAGGAGGGAAAGAGTTTAAAGCTGTTCAGACCGGAGGGCCTTCTGGAGGTTGTATACCAAAGGAATTTTTAGACCTTCCAGTAGATTTTGAAAAATTGACAGAAGTCGGCTCAATGATGGGTTCTGGAGGAATGATTGTAATGGATGAGGACACATGCATGGTTGATGTTGCAAAATATTTTCTAAATTTCACTCAGGAAGAATCTTGTGGAAAATGTGTCCCTTGCCGAGTAGGAACAAGGCAGATGAAGGAGATATTAACAAAAATAACTGAAGCTAAAGGAACAATGAAGGACATTGAGACTCTTGAAACTCTTGCCCGCACAGTTAAGAATGCATCCCTATGTGGTCTTGGTCAGACAGCACCGAATCCAGTTCTCACAACCCTTAAATATTTTCGCCACGAATACGAGGCTCATATACTTGAGAAAAGATGTCCTGCCCTTGTTTGTAAAGAACTTATAAGCTATTTCATCGATCCTGATAAATGCGTGGGATGTCTTCTCTGCCTCAAAAATTGTCCCTCTGAGGCAATCCTTGGTGGGAATAAAATGATACATGTCATTGTTCAGGAGAAGTGCATAAAATGTGGAGCATGTCTTGAGGTCTGTCCCAAGAAAATTTCTGCTGTTATAAAACTTTCAGGGAAGAGAATGGAGGGTCCAAAGAAACCTATTCCTGTTCAGGAATGGAAGAAGATGAGAGGAAAGGAGAGCTGAAATGGATAGGATAAAGATTAAAATAGATGGAAAAGAGGTAACAACAGTGAAAGGGAAAACAGTCCTTCAAGTTACGCAGGAAGCAGGAGTGTATATACCTACTCTATGTTATCATCCTTCTCTAGAATCCCATGGTGGTTGCAGGCTCTGTATAGTTCAGGTTAAAGGAATGAAAGGTTTCCCTCTATCCTGCACTACCCCAGCGGAAGAAGGGATGGAGGTTATAACAAATTCTGATGAGATAAAAAGTTTAAGGAAAGAGACTCTAAAATTACTTTTAACAGAGCATCCCAACGCCTGTCTAATATGTCCTGAAAGCAAGACATGCAAGCTATTTCAGAAATGCATTAGAAAAGCAGGGGTTACAACCGGTTGTAGATTCTGTCCAAAGGATGGACAGTGCGAATTCCAGAAGCTTGTTGAATACATAGGTATTGAAGAAGTTGAACTTCCTTTCCATTATAGATACCTTCCTCTTGAAGAAGATGACCCTTTCTTTGGAAGAGATTACAATTTATGTGTTTTATGCGAGAGATGTGTGAGAGTGTGTCATGATGTAAGGGGAGCAGGAGTTCTATCAGTTTATTTCAGAGGGAGTGAAGCAAGGGTGGGGACACCTTTCGGCATATCTCATCTTGAAACCAGTTGCCAGTTTTGCGGTGCGTGTGTTGATGTGTGCCCAACAGGAGCTATCTATGAAAAACAGAGCAAATGGTCTGGCATCCCTGATAGAATTGAGGAGTCTATATGTGTTCTATGCGGAATGGGTTGCGCTATGGAATACAGTGTAAAGGAGGGAAGATTTGTAAGTTCAAAACCTTCAGAGGAAGGCTTTAATGAAGGACAGGCTTGTGTTAAAGGAAGATTTGTAACCCCTTACATAGTTAATAACAGAAAAAGAGTTATAGAAGCATACATAAAAATTCATGGAAAACATGAAAAGGTATCAATGGATGAGGCTTTGAATTTTACTGCAGAAAAATTATCAAAAATGAAGGGAAAAGATTTTTCATTGATATTATCTCCATATCTTTCCAATGAAGATCTCTACGCAGGGCAGAAATTTGCAAGAAAAGTAATGGAATCAAATTCAGTGGATACAATTTCAAGCCTTTTTTACAATCCTTATGAGCTTTTAAAGGGCATAAGAACTGAGAATATATTTAACGGAAATTATAATTCATTTATAGTATTGGGTTTATCACCTCTCGAAATATCTCAAGTTTTAAGAGTATTTCTCAGGAAAAAGATAAAGGAAGGAAAGAAATTAGCAGTTGTCAGCCCAATAAACTCTCCTCTTTCCGATGAAGCGGACATTTTTTTAAAAATAAATCCGGGAGAAGAGAGAGATTTCCTTTCCAGTCTTGCTGGTAAATCCAGCTCCATTAAATACAGAGAGATTGAAGAACTTATAAATTCTAACAAGCCCGCCCTTTTGATTTACGGAAGCGAAGTTTTTCAGAATAACATAACCAAGAAGTTGTCAGAGTTGACGGGAGAAATTGATTTGCTTCCCGCATCCCTTGAAGGTAACACAATTGGAGCATTTCTCCTCGGATGCAATCCCGAGATTTATCCCGAAGTTCTAACATTAGAGGAAGGAGCGAAAAAATTTTCGAAGTTGTGGAATTCTAAGCTTCCCTCTTCAAGGGGTAAAGGGATTGTAGAAATTGCAAAAAACTCTGAAAAAGCTGGAATACTATATTTATGTGGAGAATTTCCCTGCTTAAATCAGCCGAAGGCTGAATTTTTAATCTATCAGGGGATAATTCATACTCCAATTTCAGAAATTGCAGATGTAATAATTCCTGCAACAACATTTGTGGAGGCAGAAGGAACATATATAAATTTTGATGGAAGTATCCGGAAAGGAAGAAAAGTTGCTGAATCAAGAGGAGTTGCAAAGCCTGACTGGTGGATTTTCTCAGAAATTGCAAAAAAAATGGGAGAGGAAGGATTCGATTACAAAGAGTCAATGGATATTTTAAAGGAAATTCAGAAGACAGGTCTTTTTGCTAATGTTGATTATAAAAATTTAGATTCGAAACCATACAAGGTTGAGATACCAGCAGTTGAAAGGATTTCTTTCGTAGAGAGGAAAACTCTGGATGTCAATGGGTATCCTTTTAAACTTGTTCTTAGACCATTCCATTGGAGTTACAGGGATTTCAGGTTGCTTGATGAGATAAGGGATTTGCATAGGATTGTAAAGCCGCACGAAATTTATATGAGTCCATCAGATGCCGAAAAACTTGGAATATCCAATGGAGAAAAACTCTCTATTTCAGGGCAAAATGGAGTTATAAAGGGGAAAGCTATAATAAATGAGAACATTCCAGAAGGATTTGTCTATGCAGTTCCTGATCTTTCCTTGCTTATTTCTGAATTTTCAAGTTCACCTGTTAATTTCATATTAAATGTAAAAATTGAAAGGAGCGCATAAAAAGTTAAATGAAAAAGAGAAAAATAAAAATTATTTTTGAAATTGAAAGATTTGGATTTTATCACCTTTTAAATTTAAAATCTCAAAAAAGGGGTAAAAATGTATAAGATTATTGAAAAACGAATGATTGTTCCAAACATTCATTTGATGAGGGTTTTAGCTCCAGCAGTGACTAAGAAATGCCTTCCAGGTCAATTTGTAATGGTTATGGTTGACGAAACAGGAGAAAGGATTCCCCTCTCCATATCCGATTGGGATAGAGAAGAAGGAATAATAACCATAATTTTTATGGAAGTTGGCACATCCACAAGAAAACTGGCAAAACTTAAAGAGGGGGATGGACTTTTCGCTCTTGCTGGTCCTCTTGGGACACCATCGGAAATTTCCAAATTTGGAACTGTTTTGTGCATCGGTGGTTGTTATGGAATAGGAACAATTTATCCAATATCAAAGGCATTAAAGAAAGAAGGGAATAAAGTTATAACTCTTCTTGAAGCGAGGAGTTCTTTTCTTCTTTACTGGGAGGAGAAATTGAGGTCAGCATGTGATGAGCTTTTATTACTTACAAGGGATGGAACAGCAAGATTGAGCGGACATGTTTCAACTGCTATAAAAGAGATTGTTGAAAGGGAAAAGATAGACAGAGTGATAATTAATGGATGTACGCTCCTTCTAATGGTTGCCTCTGAAGCTACAAAGCCCCTCGGAATAAAAACAATTGTTAGTTTGAATCCAATAATGATAGATGGAACAGGAATGTGCGGAGTTTGCCGGGTTTCAATTTCTGGAAAAACAAAATTTGCATGTGTTGACGGTCCGGACTTTGATGGACATGAAGTTGACTGGGAAACTTTGCTGATGAGAAGGTCAGCTTATTTAAAAGAGGAATTCGAATCCATTAGATATTTACAGTGTGAAGATATTTTTTGATGGAGGAGAATAATGGAAGAGAAAAATAAACCTGAACTTGAAAGGATAAAACTTGCGCAACAGGAAGAATGGAGGAAGGAGCTAAAGAAGAAGATCCCTGTGAAAGAGAGAATGAAGATAGAAAGAGTGAAAATGCCAGAAAGGGAACCGGAAGAAAGGAACAAAGATTTCTTTGAAGTTAATCTTGGTCTTTCAGAAGAACAGGCGATGGAGGAGGCAAGGAGGTGTCTCGATTGCCCTAATCCTCAATGTGTCATAGGATGTCCTGTATCAATTGATATACCATCTTTTATAAAACTCATTGAAATTGGGAAATTTAGAGAAGCAGCGATGAAAATGAAAGAGACAAACTCCTTACCCGCTGTATGTGGAAGGGTCTGTCCCCAGGAATTACAGTGCGAGGCTCAATGTACAGTTTTCAAATCAACGGGAGTTTCCGTAGCAATAGGTAATTTAGAAAGATTTGCATCTGATTGGGAGAGAAAGAGTGGGCTTGTAGAGCTTCCTGAGATCCCTCCATCAACTGGGAAAAAGATTGCTGTTATAGGAGCCGGTCCTGCAGGACTGACAATTGCGGGAGAGATGATAAAGTTAGGGCACAAAGTTACAATTTTTGAGGCTCTCCATTATCCAGGGGGAGTTCTTGTTTACGGGATTCCGGAGTTCAGGCTTCCAAAAAGAATTGTTTATGAAGAGGTTGATTATTTAAAAAGGATGGGAGTTGAGATAATAACAAATTTTATTGTTGGGAAAACCTCTACAATTGATGATTTGAGAAAGGAAGGGTATGATGCGTTCTTTATTGGCTCTGGAGCAGGATTGCCGATGTTTATGGAGATTGAGGGAGAGAATCTTAATGGTGTATATTCTGCCAACGAGTACCTTACAAGAATAAATTTAATGAGAGGTTTTGATTTTCCAAAATATGACACACCAGTTCCCAGAGCAAAAAGGGTTGCTGTTATCGGTGGTGGTAATGTTGCCATGGATTGTGTAAGGTCTGCAAAGAGACTTGGAGCTGAATGGTCATGTATAATATACAGAAGAAGCAAAAAGGAGATGCCAGCAAGAATAGAAGAGATAAAACATGCTGAAGAGGAAGGCATTGAATTTATGTTCCTGACTGCTCCAGTGAGAGCATTTGGTGATGAGAAGGGATGGGTTAAAGAGATTGAGTGTATCAGGATGGAGCTGGGTGAGCCAGATGCATCGGGAAGAAGAAGACCTGTTCCTATCAAAGGTTCTGAATTCAGAATACTTGTTGACCTTGTTGTAAATGCAATTGGGCAGAGACCCAATCCTTTGATTCCCATGACAACCCCTGGTCTTGAAATGGGGAAATGGGGGGAGATAAAAGTTGACTGGAATACAATGGCAACAAATATTCCGGGAGTTTATGCAGGTGGAGATATTGTTAGAGGTGGAGCAACTGTAATTCTTGCAATGGGAGATGCAAGAGTTGCTGCTCGAGCCATGAACGAATATCTAATGAATCACAGGAGATAAAAAATGAGATGGTTTGATGATTACAAGAAACGGTTATGCAGTGCAGAAGAGGCTGTGTCCTTGATAAAAAGTCATTCGAGAGTTTATCTTGGGGGAAATGCATCAGCTCCATTTTGTCTTATGAGAGCTCTTGCAAGAAGGAAAGACGAGATGAAAAATGTGGAGCTTCTCCATGTCCTTCTAATGGGTGAGGACCCATTTTCCGGTCCAGAAATGGAGGGGCATTTCAGACACAATTCTCTTTTTGTCGGACCAGCGGATAGAAAGGCAGTTAATGAAGGAAAATCTGAATACATTCCTATTCACCTCCACATGATACCAAGGCTTCTAAGATCTCCAATGGCAAAGCCAGATGTAGCAATTGTCCAGGTCTCTCCTCCTGATATTCATGGGTTTATGAGTTTGGGTGTTGAGGTTCTTGCTTCAAGAGCCGCTGTAGAATCAGCAGATATTGTTATAGCTCAGGTAAATGAATTGATGCCAAGAACTCTTGGAGACAGTTTTATTCATGTTTCCCGTTGCACTAAAATAGTTGAGCATAATGAGGAGCTTCCAATCCTTAATAAAGAACCATTTACTGAAGTTGAGGCAAAGATTGGAAAATATATAGCAGACCTTATAGAAGATGGTTCCACTTTGCAGTTGGGAATAGGAGGGATTCCAGATGCGGTTCTTTTCTTTTTAAAGAATAAAAAAGATCTTGGGGTTCATACAGAGATGGTTTCAGATGGTGTGGTGGAAGCGATTGAACAGGGAATTATAACCTGCAGAAATAAGACTCTCCATCCTGGGAAAGTAATAGCAACTTTTATCCTCGGAACAAAGAAACTATACACTTATGTTGACAATAACCCTCTTTTTGAGCTCCATCCCGTTGATTACACCAACCATCCCTTTGTGATTTCTGAGAATGAAAAAATGATTGCAATTAATTCAGCAATAGAAGTTGACCTTACCGGTCAGGTCTGTTCTGATTCAATGGGAACATATATTTACAGTGGATTTGGCGGACAGGTAGATTTCATAAGGGGTGCCGCCCACGCAAAAGACGGAAAACCAATCATTGCACTTCCTTCAACTGCAAAGGGAGGGACAATTTCAAGAATAGTTCCTGTTCTTAAGGCAGGTGCGGGAGTAGTTACTTCAAGAGCGGATGTCCATTATGTTGTAACTGAGTTCGGGGTAGCCTATCTCTTCGGAAAAAATTTAAAAGAAAGAGCTGAAGCTTTGATAAATATTGCTCATCCTGATTTTAGAGATGATTTAATAAGAGAGGCAAAGGCAAGAAAGCTTCTCAAGTGATGAAAAAAGTAACTTTTATCGTGTAAAATAATAAAATGGAAGAGAGATGGGAAGAATAGGGACAGACGAATCTGGAAAAGGGGATTATTTCGGCCCCCTAGTTGTTGCAGGAGTATACATAGATGAGACAGACGAGGGTTATATAAGAGACCTTGGTGTTAAAGATTCTAAAAGATTTTCTGATAATCGAGTGAAAGAACTTGCGAAGGCTATAAAAAAAGAATTTGTCTACTCGGTTGTAACAATATATCCCGCAAAATACAATGAACTCTATAGAAAATTTAAGAATCTTAATAAAATTCTTGCTTGGGGGCATGCAAGAGTTATAGAGAATATTCTTCATAAGGTTGTTTGTTCAAGAGCTATAGCTGACAAATTCGGAAATGAAAAATTCATAAAGGAAGCTCTCATGAAAAAGGGTAAAAAGATACATCTTGAGCAGAGAGAAAGGGGAGAGGAGGACCTTGCAGTTGCGTGTGCTTCAATCCTTGCAAGGGCAGGTTATCTTGAAGGGCTTGAGAAAATCTCAAAAACACACAATATAAATTTACTTAAAGGCTCATCGGAAGAAGTAGTTAAGCTGGCAAAGAAAATCATTACAGAGTATCCATCAATTCCACTGTCTGAGCTCGCAAAGGAACACTTTATTATCACAAAGAAAATCCGTTCATAATTTTCTTTAAGTCTTCTTTCTTTACAACAAATCAAGCAATTTTCAATCTTGACAATTACACAATTACTGGAGATAAAAGAATATATGGAACTTTTTCATGAGCTATCCCTTGAGCAGGATAAATTAATTTCTAAAAAATTAACGATATCCGGGCTTGCCAGAGCTTCAAAAGGAGCTTTTTTAGCAGATCTTGCTGAAAAAATTGATTCAGGGATTCTGGTTGTCACCCCGCTCAAATCCTCCATTGAAAATTTTGTAAGAAGCACTGAATTTTTCTTTAAATTCACAAAAAATGAAAGAAATATAATTCGGCTTCCAGAGCCATTTTATGACCCATTTGCTTCAGGTTCAATCTACAGAGAAAATGTAGTAAAAAGAATTGAATTTTATAAAAATTTCATTGAAAAAAGGAACCCTGTTGTAGTGGCAACACCAAAATCACTTTTGAAGCCATTCATCTCAAAAGAAAATGTTAAGGAACTTTTCGTAAATATAAGAGTTGAACTGGAGATGGAAAGGGACGAACTCATAAAAAAATTAATATTGTTTGGTTATAAAACTGTTGATTATGTGAGCTTTAAAGGAGAAATAGCTGTTAGGGGTGGGATTGTTGACTGTTATTCTCCGGTAGAAGATTATCCAGTAAGAGTAGAAATAATTGATAATAGTATAGAGTCTTTAAGATATTTTGACCCATCAACCCAGAGGTCAATTAAACAGACAGACGAGACTGAAATATTATCCATTATCGAGTATCCACCGACCCAGAAATTCATTGAAGATTGGTTGGAAGAAGCGAGGAAGCATCTGGATGACTCTCCTGATTTTAAAGAGATGGAGGAAACTCTAAAGAAAGGAATCCCCTTTGAGGAGCTGAACTTTCTATCTATTTTATCCGCTAACTATTTTGTCTCTTTTAATGATTTCTTCAAGGATTTCATAATGATATTTGATGAAGGGGAAAATCTAAAAAGAGAAGTTGAGGAGATAGAGGATGAATGGGAAGAGATTTACGAAAGGGAATTGAAGAAGAGAAAGGCTCTTCCACCTTTAAAAATGTTTTCTCTTGATGAATTAAAAAATGTTCTTAATACTGGCATACATTTAAGCGAGTTTTCAAGTGAAGAACCCTCGATTTTTATTAATGTTAGAAGAAATATCTCTTATGTTTCGAGGACTTTCCAGTTTTTTGAAGATATAAAAGATGAAATAAAAAGTGGGGGCACGATATTTTTAGTTTTGACTTCAGATTACTTAATTAAAAGAATTTCGGAAGAGCTGGAAGTTCAGAAAATTCCCTATTTTTTGATTTCTGAACCATCGCAAGCTAAGAAGAAAGCAGTGAACATTTTAAAAGGAAATTTGGATGAAGGATTCTATCTTCCATCCCAGAGTCTATTTTTTTATACTGAGAAAGAGATTGTAGGTGAAAGGGGGAGGATTGAAAGGCGCCGTTATTACCAGCCATTTACTTCCACCTTCAGAGACTTAAAAAATGGTGATTTCATAGTTCACGAAATTCACGGAATAGGGGTATTCAGAGGGTTAAAAAAATTGGAAGTTCAGAATCAGGTTTTAGAGTTTTTAGAGATTGAATACAGAGATGGAGACAGACTCTATATATCTCCCGAGAGGATGAATGAAATCCATAAATACTCAGGTGGCGGGAAACCTCCTCTTGATAAACTTGGTGGTATTACCTGGGAAAGAACAAAAAAGAAGATTAAGAAAACCCTCAGAGAGATGGCGATGGAACTATTGAACCTTTATGCTCTAAGAAAGAGTATAAAGGGTCATGCTTTCTCTCCCGATACAGAATGGCAGAAGGAGTTTGAGGAGTCTTTCCCCTTTGAGGAAACAGAGGATCAAAGAAGGGCAACAGAGGAGGTGAAGAGGGATATGGAGTCAGAATTTCCCATGGATAGACTCCTTTGTGGAGATGTTGGCTATGGAAAAACAGAGGTGGCAATGAGGGCAGCATTTAAAGCTGTAATGGACGGAAAGCAGGTAGCTGTTCTATGCCCGACAACTATCCTTGCAATCCAGCACCTTAACACATTTAGAAATAGATTTTCAGGATATCCTGTTCGAATTGAAGGATTAACAAGACTTACTCCAAAAAAAGAGGCAAATAAAATCGTTGATTATTTAAAAAGGGGATTGATTGAAATAATTATAGGGACCCACAGATTACTCTCTTCAGATATAGGGTTCAGAGATTTAGGACTTCTTATAATTGATGAGGAACAGAGGTTCGGGGTTGCCCAGAAAGAAAAATTGAAAAAGATGAAAGCATCTGTAGATGTCTTTACAATGACAGCTACTCCAATACCAAGAACCCTTTACATGTCTCTTTCAGGAATAAGAGACCTTAGCATAATAAAGACTCCTCCAAAAGATAGGCTGGCAGTTCAGTGTTTTGTTGCACAATTTTCAAAGGATTTGATTAGGGATGCGATAAGGATAGAACTGGAAAGAGAAGGACAGGTTTATTTTGTCCACGATAGAATTGAGAGTATTTACAAAGTTGCAGATTTTATAAAAGAGATTGTTCCCGAGGCAAGGATTGATATAATTCATGGAAGAATGAAAGGGGAAGAGATGGAAAAGAAGATGATAAAATTTATAAACAGGGAATTTGATATTCTTGTAACCACAACAATAATTGAGAATGGAATAGACATTCCCCTTGTAAACACATTGATAGTCAATAGAGCAGATACTTTTGGTCTTGCACAACTTTATCAATTAAAAGGTAGAGTTGGAAGGTCATATCGTCAGGCCTTTGCCTATTTTCTCACTCCTCCTGAAACTTCCCTTTCTGATGAAGCATTAAAGAGGTTGAAAGCACTGAGAGAGTTTGCGGATCTTGGCTCGTCCTTCAGACTCGCAGCCATGGATCTTGAAATAAGGGGTGCGGGAAATCTTCTCGGTCCTCAACAGCATGGACATATACAGGCTGTAGGTTTTGACTATTATATAAAGCTTCTCGAAGAGACTGTAAGGGAGTTGAAAGGAGAATATGTGGAGGAGAGACCAATAGAAATCCAGCTTGGTTTTGATATTATGATTCCTGAAAATTATATTCCTGATTTTAGTGAAAGGCTCTCCTTCTATAAAAGAATGTCATCAATAAATGATTTGAGGGAAATTGAAATGATAGAGTATGATGCAAAGGACAGATTCGGTCTTCCGCCAAAACAGTTTCAGAACTTACTCCAGTATGGAAAGATAAAATTCCTTGCAAAGAACAAGAGCATAATCACTTTGAAAAGGGAGGATTCAAATCTGACAATAACATTTGGTGAAAACCCACCTGTGGAGCCAGAGAAAGTAGTCTCTCTTTTCAGAAGATACAAAGGAAGCTTCAAAGGGAACTCCCTTGTGCTCTCTCTTACAAGTGGAGAGGAGAGCGCTATTCTTCAGGAGATTATGGATTTATTGAATGCTATCTAACATTCCTATATAATCTTTTTATGAAAAAAATTTTACTGACAATTTTAATTCTATTGATATTCCTGAATTGCTCAAAACCAGAGCCTCAAAAGAAGGAAGAGGATAAAATTATTTTTGAGATAGAAGGAAGGATTTTCATGCAGTCTGATTTTAAAGCCTATATTGATTCGATGGAATATGAGCTAAGCGAACAGAAACCCTTGATCTTTAGCAGGATTTTTGACAGATTTTTTGAAACATCCATAGTTTCTGAATATGCAAAATCTAAGGGGGTCGCTCTTTCAGAAGATAATTTAAGGGAAATCTTAGGAGAAAATGATGAAAGAGCAAGAAAAATAAAGGAGATCGATGCCATTTATGAAAATTATTTATTGCAAATGACAAAGAGTAAAATATCAATTTCAAAAGAAGATATTGAGGAGTATTATAAAACCCATGAGGAAGAGTTTAAAAGGGGAGAGAGTGTGAAGGTTTTCCAGATCCTTGTCCCTTCAGAATCAGAAGCTCTTGAAATCCTTTCTATTTTAAGAAAATCACCCCCTCTGCAATTTGAAAAAATTGCGAGGGAAAGATCTATAAGCCCTGAGGGCTCAAGGGGAGGGGACATGGGATATTTCCAGAGAGGTGAGTTACCGGTGGAGATAGAGGATGTGGTTTTTTCCCTTAAAGTGGGAGAACTCAGCCCTGTTGTTAAGTCTTCTTTCGGCTACCACATTTTCAAAGTAGTTGAAAAGAAAGGAGCAAGACTTCTACCTCTAAAGGAGGTAGAGAAGAGCATTGCTGAAAATCTTTTATATCAAAAAAGGGATTTGTTAGAAAAGGAATTGATAGATGAAGCAAAAAATAATTTAAAATGGAAGATTTATTTCGAGAATCTTCCCTTCGATTACATAAAAGGAGAGCAGAATGAATAAGAAAATTTTTATCCTTCTCTTTTTAATTGCCCTGAGTGTTTTTGGTTTGGAGGTTGTGGAAAGAATTGTTGCCATTGTAAATGAGGACATAATAACTCTATCAGATATAAAAAAAGTAGATTTGAATATAAGGATTGCCCTTTCAGCAAGATTTGAAGGGAAAGAATTAGAGGAGAAAGTTGAAGAGGCAAGGAAGACTCTTCTTGAGGACATTATCCAGAGAAAATTACTTCTTACAAAGGCAAAAGAAGATGGGATGGATGTTGAGAGCGAAACAAAAATGGTAATAGAAAATATATTAAAAGAGAATAACCTTTCATCCGAGAAGGAGCTGGAAGAGATAATGAAGAATGAGGGGATAAATTACAATGCGTGGAAAGAGGAACTGAAGAACAATCTTCTCCAGCAAAAGGTTATAAGGAAGTATGTTGACTCAAACATATCTGTTGACAATGCGGAGATGCTCGATTATTACAGAAAACATTCAGAGGAATTTACAGAGCCAGAAGAAGTGAAGATAAAAGGGATTTTCCTTGAAGATAAAGAGGGAGTTGAAGAAAAGATGAAGAAGGTAGAAGAAGAGCTAAAAAGCAAGACCTTTGAAGAAGTTGCAGAGATTTATTCTGAAGGTCCTGAAAGGGAGAGGAAAGGGGATTTAGGAAGTTTTAAGAAGGGGGAAATGGATAAAAATCTTGAAAATCATGTATTTTCAATGAAAGCAGGGGAGCTTACCCAATGGATAAAAACCTCAAAGGGTTATTACATTCTAAAATTGGAGGAAAAGAAGGAAGCAAAACTCAAAAGTTTTGATGAGGCAAGAGATGAGATTCTTGACAGAGTAATAGAAACAAAAAGGGAGCCTCTTTTAAAGAAATTCTTTGAAGACTTAAAAGCAAAAAGTTACATAAAAATTCTCATACCAGACCCCTTTTCCCTTCTAAAGGATTAACTTCTTTAAATCCTTTTGAAGAAAAACTCGGGGTCATTTTTATGAAATTTAAAACATTCTTTATTTAAAAGACAGCATAATTTCTCTTACAAACTCGAGAACCTCTTCCTTTTTTATCCATTCTTTCTCAGGATAAGTTGAAATTACATAGACCCTTTCCCCCTTTGGGGCCCAGACCTCTGGGTCTGTTTCTTTGAATATAACAATTGTTGGAATTCCCAGAAGAGCTGAGAGATGGGAGATTCCTGAATCATTCCCTATATAAAGAATCCCTTTTAAAAGTTCATTTATCACTTCTTTTAAAGAAAGAGCTCTCTTCACATCCACCCCTTTCAAATTAGAAAATACAAAAAATTCTTTTCTATCTTCGGATTCTCCGAGGATAACTTTAACTTTTTTATTTTCTGAGAGAAGTCTTTCTATAAGAAATAAAAAATTCTCAATTGGCCAGACCTTTTTAATACTACCAGAGCCCGGATGAATTATTATTTCTGATTTATTCCCGTGCTCCCAATGTGAAAGATTCGGAAGTCTTACAATCTCTGGAAATTTTATTTTTCTGTCTATTTCATGGAGGGCCGAGAAAAGAGTTAAAGAATAATGCATTCTTGCAGGTTTTATTTTTCCCACTATTACTTTTCTCGCAACCTTTGAAAGATTTCTAATAAAAACTCCTTCTTTATCCCAGTGCCATGTAAAAGCTATATCAAATCTTCCTAAAAAATCTATAAAATCACTACTCCCATCCCAGATGGAAGAAATTAGCCTCCCTTCGATGGGAATAACATCCGAAAATCCCTCGAAAAGAGAACCCCACTGAAATGGGACGGAAAGATAGAATTCGCTTGAAATTTTTTTCAAAGCAAGAAAGGAGGGTATTGTAAGAATTATGTCTCCGAGTCCTCCACCTCTTATAGCAATTATTCTCATATAATCTTGGATACCTTCTTAAAAATAAATTATAATAAAGATTGTTATGAAAGAAGAAATACTGAAATTGGTCGAGAAAAGTTCGGAAGAGGAAAAGATTATTGAGAGTATCGATTTTTCAAGGCTCCCTACGCATGTTGCAATAATAATGGACGGAAATGGAAGATGGGCTAAAATGAGGAAACTTCCAAGAATTGAGGGGCATAAAGCTGGTATTCAAAGTGTCCGAGTCGCTGTGGAAACTGCTTACAATGTTGGTATTAAATATTTAACCCTTTATGCTTTTTCGAAAGAGAACTGGAAAAGACCGAAATCCGAAGTGGATGCTCTCATGGCTCTCCTCGAGGAGTATCTTGGAAAGGAAGAAAAAAAATTTTTGGAGGAAAATATAAAATTTAGAGCAATAGGAAGGATCGATGAGCTACCGACCCACATAAACATAAATCTAAGGAGACTTGAAGAACTTACCAAAAACAAAGATAAAATGACATTGATAATTGCTCTAAACTATGGAGGAAGGACTGAAATAGTTGATGCTGTAAACAGAATTCTCAAAGAAAACCCCAGAATCAAAAAGATTGAGGAGAAAACCCTTGAGAATTTTCTCTATACCTCTGGTATACCTGATCCCGACCTATTAATTAGAACTTCTGGAGAACTAAGAATATCCAACTTCCTCCTCTGGCAGATAGCCTACGCTGAACTATGGATTACTTCTGTGCTATGGCCTGACTTTTCCAGAAAGGACTTTTTAATGGCAATAAAAGATTATCAGGGAAGGGAAAGGAGGTTTGGAGGAATTGGAAGGACTGATTCTTTCTGAAACTAATGAAAGGAAAAAACTTAGAATATGTCGGAAGAAATTGTTTTAAAATCTGAAGAAAAGACATTTAAAGATTTGGGGAAAAGGATACTGGTAGCATCCATAATAGTTCCTGTTGTCTTTTTGGCTATCTACTTTCTTCCTGATCCGCCATTCTTCCTCGCTCTGCAAGTCGTAATTATGTTTGCCCTTATAGAATTCTATCTTCTTGCCGAGAAAAAGAATTATTACCCGATAAAGCTTCTTGGAAGTCTTTTTTCAATCCTTTTGGGATTGAACTTTATCTTAGAATTTAGATATTTTAACGAATTTTTATTTGTCTCTCTTTTCATCCTTGGCTCATATTTTCTTTTTTCCACAAACTCAAAAAATCTTGATAATTTTATAACCTCCATATCCATTACATTTTTCGGCATTTTCTATCTTTCCTATACCCTCAATTACATATTTTATCTAAGAAAGCTTGGAAGCCCATATCTTTTCACCCTCCTCTTTTCAGTTTATATTGGCGATACAGGAGCCTATATTTTCGGAAAAACATTTGGAAGAAGAAAAATTTTCCCTGTAGCATCCCCAAAAAAGACTGTAGAAGGTTTTGTTGGAGCTATCCCCCTTTATATTGTAGGAGGACTTCTTGGAAATATGATTTTTCTGAAATATAGAAATTTTGGAAAACTTATTATAGCTTTCATCATATTAAGCGTTGTTTCTCAACTTTCAGACCCTGTAGAATCTTTGTTTAAAAGGAGTGCGGGAGTAAAGGATTCATCGAGAATTCTTGGCGAACATGGAGGAATTCTTGACAGGATTGACTCTTTGATATTTTCTGCTCCATTTTTTTATTTCATTTGTAAATATTATTTGAAATGAAAAAGAAAATCTCAATTCTTGGCTCAACTGGAACGATAGGAAGGATGGCTCTTGAAATTGTGGAACTTCACCCTGAAAAATTTGAGATTTTAGCCCTTTCTGCTGGGGAAAATATTTCTTTACTAATTGAACAAATAAAAAAATTCAAACCATTGCTTGTTTCTGTCAAAAGGAAAGAAGATTCAAACTCTTTAAAAGAATTTTCTGAAGAGTTTGGTTTTAAACTTTTAGATGGGATAGAAGGAGCATGTGAAATTGCCACTTTAAAGGAGGCAGATATTGTTGTCTCAGCAATTTCAGGGATAGAGGGCTTCCTTCCTACCTATTCAGCAGTTAAAGCGGGAAGATGGATTCTCCTTGCCAATAAAGAATCCCTTGTCATGGGAGGAGCTCTAATTAAAAAAGAAATGGAAAAATCTTCTTCCTTTATAATCCCAATTGATAGTGAACATAACGCTTTTTTTCAGCTTCTTTCAAACAGGAAAAGGGAAGATATAGAAAAATTTATTATCACTGCATCAGGAGGTCCTTTCTTTAAGAAAGAATTGGAGGAGATAGAACATGTCTCGAGGGAAGATGCTTTAAATCATCCTGTCTGGAAAATGGGGAAAAAGATCACTATTGATTCTGCAACCTTTATGAATAAAGGATTTGAGTTGATAGAGGCTCACTGGCTATTTTCAATCCCTCCAGAGGAGCTGGATGTCTTAATCCATCCCCAGAGCATAGTTCATGCAATTTTGCAGTTGAAGGATGGCTCCATGATTGCCTTCTTATGCACACCCGATATGAAGATACCAATTCAGCATGCTTTTTTCTATCCTGAAGCTCCAAAGTTTTCCATCAACCCCATCGACATCCAAGAGCTTAAAAATCTTGAGTTTTATCCTGTAGATTATAAAAAATTCCCTTGCCTTTCCCTTGCAATGTTTGCCCTCAAAGAGGGTGGTAGTTTTCCAACTGTTCTTGCTGTTGCCAATGAAGTTGCAGTGAATGAATTTCTCGTTGGAAGAATTGAATTTCACGAAATATACAAAGTAGTTGAAAAAGTTTTGAATGAACACAAAAAATCTGAGATTAATTCTATAGAAGATGTATTAACAATAAAGGAATGGGCAGAAAATAGAGCTCACAAAATTGTTAGGAGTAAAAAATGAATTGCTTTTGGAGGAGAAAATGATTCAATTAATTGAAAGAATTTTCTGGTTTCTTATCCTTCTCGGGATAATGGTCTTTGTCCATGAGTTTGGACATTTTATATCTGCAATTTTTTCAAGGGTAAGGGTTGAAACCTTCTCTTTTGGATTAGGTCCGAGACTTTTCGGGATAAGGAGAAAACATACAGACTACAGAGTATCTCTAATTCCTCTCGGTGGATATGTAAAACTTGCAGGGGAAACTTATGAAGAAGGATTTAAAGGGGAACCCTATGAGTTTCTTTCACAGCCAAGATGGAAAAGGTTCATTATCCTTTTTATGGGCTCTGTAATGAATATATCCCTTGCAATCCTTCTTGTTTTCCTTATAAATATTATCGGAGTTTCTGTTCCCGCATATCTTGAAAATCCTCCTGTAATTGGATGGGTAGAAGAGAATACTCCTGCTCATGAGGCGGGTCTTTTAATTGGTGATATTATAACTTCAATTGAAGGGAAAAAAGTTTCAAAAGCTCAGGAAGTAGAAAGCATAATATCTACAAACCCCGATAAAGTTCTAAGAATCAAAGTAATTAGAGAGAGGAAAATTCTCGAAAAAACTTTGAAAACCAAATCGAGAACGAGATATGGAATAGGAGACGCAGGAATATTTTTCATGATTCCTCCAAAAATCGGCTTTGTATCGACCGGTCTTCCCGCCTCAAAGGCTGGCTTAAAACCAATGGATAAGATACTACAGGTAAATGGAACAAAGGTTAGAAGTTATTTTGAAGTTAGGGATATAATCAGAAAGAGCCCAGAGAAGGAAGTTTTTCTTCTTATCGAAAGAGGAGGGGAGAAAAAGGAGGTAAAGATTGTACCCAAAAATGAAAAGGGAGTGGGAGTGATTGGAATTACATTCCACATTGATTCAATAAAAAAGAAGTATGGTGTTTTAAAAGCACTCTCCAATTCAGTTAAAGAAAACGTCAGACTTACCTTCTTAGTTGTGGAAGTTTTAAGAAAGATGGTTAGAGGAGAAATTTCAGTAAAAACTTTATCAGGACCTGTGGACATTGCCGATTTTTCCTATCAGGCAGCCAAGTCTGGTTTTATTGGTTTCCTCACTTTCCTTTCCCTTATATCCCTTCAACTGGGAATTATAAATCTACTTCCCATACCAGGTCTTGACGGTGGTCATATATTCATAATTTTTATAGAGGCTATTATCAGAAGAGACCTCAGTTTGAAATTAAAGGAAAGAATAATACAGATGGGATTTTTTATTCTTATCTTACTGATGATATTTGTCATTGCCAATGATATAGTAAAACGATTGCCTTCTGGATGGAAAAGTTTAATCCCTTAGGAGATTGAAATTAAAATCTCTTTAGCCTCATTGAAAGAGCGTTTGTAACCACTGAGACAGAGCTAAAGGACATTGCCATTCCTGCAATTACTGGATTTAAAAGGAAACCTGAAAAGGGGTAAAGAAGACCACCTGCGATTGGAATTCCTATCAAATTATATATAAATGCCCAGAATAAATTCTCTTTTATCTTTTTCATTGTATATTCTCCAAGCCTTATAGCCATTAATACATCCCTTAGATCATTTTTTAAAAGAATAATGTCACCGGATTCCATTGCAATATCTGTTCCTGAACCCATTGCAATTCCAACATCTGCCTGAGTTATTGCTGGAGCATCATTTATCCCATCTCCAACCATTGCAACTGTCCTACCTTCCTTCTGCAGCTTTCTTACTTCTTTAGCTTTATCCTGAGGTATAACCTCTGAAAGAATTTTTTTAACTCCCAATTTTTCTCCTATTGCTTTTGCAGTGGATTCTCTATCCCCTGTAATCATTACAATCTCTTTTCCCACTTTTCTAAGTTTTCTTATGACTTTTGGAGCTTCTGGTTTTATATCGTCAAAAATGCTTATCAATCCATAGACTTCATTCTCTTTCGCAATTATGACTACTGTTTTACCTTCCTTTTCAAGGTTTTTAATTCCCTTTTCAAAAATTTCGTTAGAAATCCCGTTCTCCTTTATAAAATTTAAATTTCCCAGAAGTATTCTTTCTCCTGACCACACTGCAATTACCCCCTTTCCTGGAATTACTTTGAACTCTTCTGGTTCTGGGATTTCGATTCCTCTTCTTTCTGCTTCTTTGAGAATAGACTCTGCAAGAGGATGTTCTGACCTTTTTTCAGCTATTGAGGCAATTTTAAGAACTTCCAACTCATCTTTTGAGTTCAAAGGTATAATATCTTTCACCTCAGGGTTGCCAGCTGTTAGAGTTCCTGTCTTATCAAATACTATTGTGTCAACTTTTTCCATCACTTGTATTGTCTTTACATCTTTTATCAGAATCCCTTTCCTCGCTCCTATCCCTATCCCGACAATTACAGCTGTGGGGGTAGCAAGTCCAAGAGCACATGGGCAGGCAATCATAAGAACAGAAATAAAAATTTTTAAAGAAAAAGAAAATTCTTTCCCTGCTAAGAGCCATATAAAAAGTGAAATTAAAGCAAGGGAAAATACAAATGGGACAAAATAGGAAGAAATCTTGTCTGCGAGTTCCTCAACAGGAGCTTTTGATCCCTGAGCTTCTTCAACGATCTTTATTATTTGAGCGAGGGCTGTTTCCTTTCCAACCCTTTTCGCTATTACTTTAAGGAAACCATTTTTATTAAGGGTTCCTCCAATTACTTCATCTCCCCTGACCTTTTCTTTTGGAATACTTTCTCCTGTAATCATTGATTCGTCCACAGAGGAATATCCTTCGATCACCTCTCCATCTGTTGCAATCCTTTCTCCCGGTCGGACAAAGAATACATCTCCAACCTTAAGTTCTTCAACATATATTTCCACTTCTTCCCCATTCTTCAAAACTTTAACTGTTTTAGGTGCAAGTTCCATTAATTCTCTTATTGCCTCTGAAGTTTTACCTTTTGCCATTGACTCAAGCCATCTACCAATGATAATAAATGTAATTAAAAGACTCGCTATTTCGTAGTAAATATTTTGGTCATGAGCTTTCCCCATCAGCTGAAGAATTGTAATTACCAAGCTGTATAAGTATGCTGAAAGGACGCCTATAGAGACAAGGGTGTCCATGTTAGCCCTTTTTGTCTTTGGAAGAGTTAATATTCCTCTATTAAAAAAAATAGAACCAACAAAAATAATGGGAGTTGTGAGGAGAAACTGGAAGATTGAGGAATTTTCCATTATAAATCCTGGAATTGGTAATCCAATATGAGCACCCATTGAAAGGTATAGAAGAGGCAATGAAAAAAGCCCTGAAATTATCAATCTTTTTCTCCAGCGCAATATTTCCTTCCGTCTTTTTTCCCTCTCTGAATTTTCTAACCTGACTACTTTATATCCTGCCTCTTCAATTATCCTTTCAATGTCCTCCCTCTTTACTTTTTTCTCATCAAATTCTAAATAAGTCTTTTCAGTGGATAGATTTACTTTAACCTCTATAACACCTTCTTTTCGCTTTAAAGCATTTTCTATGGTTGAAACACAGGATGCGCAATGCATCCCTTCTATATCGATTATTTCCTTTTTCATTTTTGCTCCTTTTAAATCACCAGGTATTTAGTATAGCTCTTAGTATAGCTCTTTGTTCTATTTTTCTCAAGAGCTGTTGACTTATAAAAAAAATAATGTTAACTTTTAGTCTCAATCGATTGTTGAACTTTTTCTTAATTCTTTCGTTTTAAAGAGTGGAATTTTATTTATCAACAAAAGGAGGAAAGAATGGGAAACGGTCAGGCAATTGACTGGGGTAAAGGTTTCACAATTCTATTTGAGGACAAGGAATGGGTAGGGAAAACTTTGATCGGTGGAATCTTTATTCTACTGAGTATTATTTTAATCGGAATTCCTTTTGTTCTTGGGTATATTCTTGAATTTGTCAAAAATGTAATTGAGAGGAAATCGCCTGTTCTTCCCGAATGGGACAACATGGGTGAGAAATTTACAAAGGGTCTTGTTTTCCTTGTAATTCTAATTATATTCTCACTGATTTTTGGTGTTGTAATTGGAATACTTTGTCTGATTCCTTGCCTTGGATGGATTGCAGCTGTCCTTGTTGGAATTCTTTTTTATTTTGTTTATCCTTTTATAGTCTGCGAATACGCAGTTACAAACAATTTCTCTTCTGTTTTCAACTTTGAAAGAATATTTAATTTCATTGGAAAACAGGTTGTAAACCTTATTGTAGCAATAATTCTTGCTCTGGTCATAGGCATAATTGGAGGTTTTGGAATAATCCTATTAATTATTGGAGTTATCTTCACATATTTCTGGTCAGTAATTGGTTTCCACTACTTTTTTGCAGAAGTTTACAGGGTCTGGTCAGGAAAGTAAAAACAACAGTTTAGTTACTCCAGATTTCTTCTTTTTTCGCTCTTCTTGCCCGTCTTGTAATTTAATCTACTGTTATTGTCTTGCTCAAATTTCTGGGAAAATCAGGATCAAGCCCTTTTTTAACTGCTAAATAGTAGGAAAGATATTGAAGAATTATAACAGAGAGAATTGGCACAAAGAACTGATTCTCAGTGGGTATCTCCATTAAAATGTCCGAGTTCTCTTTCAACAAAGTATCTTCAGGAGCAATTGTTATAACCTTTCCACCTCTGCATCTTATTTCATTTATATGGGAAATGACAATTTGAGCATCTTCTTTTGTGGAGATGACAATAATTTTATAGCCATCTTCTACAACTGCAAGAGGTCCATGTTTAAATTCTGAGGAAGGAAGAGCAGATGCGTGAATGTAGGAAGTTTCTTTTATTTTCAATGCCCCCTCAAGGGCTGATGGATAGGTTAGACCATGCCCAAGAAGGTGAATTTTCTCATCTTTATATAAAGTTTCAGCCAATTTTATGACCTCTTCTTCCTTCTGATTTAAAGTTGTCTTTATAATTTCAGGAAGTTTCAGAATCTCCTTCATGTTCTTTTTTGCCATTTTCATTGAAAGAAACAAGAAAATAATAAGTTGATTTAGAAAAGTTTTTGTAGCGGGAACAGAGACCTCAAGCTGGGTTAGAAGAGGGATATTGATTTTTGACTTTAGCTGGATTGTAGAACCTATTACATTGACCATAGAAAAGATATTTTCATAACCTCTTTCAATAAGATAATTCTGAACTCTAATAACATCCTTTGTCTCACCACTCTGGGATACAAGAATAAAGGAGTCTGAACCATTAAAAAAAGATGAATAGTCTTCAATAAAAGAACCAGCAACTGCAGGAATAGCGTGCCTTCCAGTTAACCTTGTTATGTATTTTGAACCTGTTAGGGAAGCATGATAGGAGGAGCCTGAGCCAATTATAAAAATATTCCTTGAGCTCCATAGCTTTGAAACTAATTCATTTATTAAAGGATACTGAAAAAGAAAATCAATTAGAATCTTTGACCTTTCTCCCTGTTCCTTTATCTCCTTTAACATAAAATGGGGGAACCCTTCTTTCTCTGCAATTCCAATCTCCTGTTCTATAGTAACAAATTCTCTATCTTTTACTTCCTCTCCTGATTTTATGTTAAAAATTGAGATTTTCTCGGGCTCAAGGATAGCAAATTCTCCATCCTTTATCAGGATGGTCTCTCTTGTAAACTCAAGAAGAGAGGGAAGGTCAGAAGAGCAGGCTGTAAATCCTTCCCCTTTTCCTATGTAAAGGGAGGAGCCTATTTTTACGCAGATAAGCCTATCTTCTTCAGATAACCCTCCAACCCATGCATAATCACCTTTTAAAAAATCTTGAGCCTTCATTACAGCCTTTTCAAGGCTCAATCCCTTTCTCAAACCTTCCTCTACAGCATGGACAACAACCTCTCCGTCATTTTCTCCTTTAAAATTATGACCTAATTTTTTAAACTCTTCTATCAAAGAAATTGTGTTAATAATGTTTCCGTTATGGGCACCGACAAGTTTTCCTGTGCAGTCAATGTGAGGTTGGGCATTCTCCTTTTTTGGCATTCCAAAAGTAGCCCATCTGAGCTGAACTATTCCTCTTTTCCCTTTCATTTCTGAGAAATTTAGACTTTTAGATACTTCATCGAGTTTTCCAACATCCTTCCTTAAATCTATCTTACCTTTGCTATCAATGGTGGAGACCCCTACAGAATCATATCCCCTGTAAACAAGTCTTCTCCCCGCCTTTATCAGAAGATTCCCCACATCCTCTTTTTCTTTATCAAATATAATTCCAAATATTCCACACATAAAGCCTCCAAAATTGTTATTTTATCAATAGATGGACAGAGGGTCAACAAGCCCATGTTTCTATTGTTTCTATTTGCTATTGGAGATTTCAGAGGTTAAAATTGAATCTTTGAAGAAATGGGAAAGTATCGTATAACTTTTGTTGTTCAGAGATACGGAAGAGAAATAGTTGGTGGTTCAGAAGCCCATGCAAGGGAAGTTGCAGAAAGGCTCACTCCATATGGGGATGTGCAAGTCCTTACCTCCTGTGCTTTTGATTATAACACATGGGAAAATTTTTACCCTGAAGGGGAAGAGGAAATAAATGGAGTTAGAGTCCGAAGATTCCTTGTGGATGGAACAAGAAGAAAGGACTTTAACCAGCTCTCAGAAAAACTTTTTGGAAAATCCGTCCCTCTAAAAGATGAAATTGAATGGATTTATGCCCAGGGTCCTGTTGTTCCTAAAATTCTTGAGGAAATATCAAAAATTAGAAATCAAAGGGATGTCTTTATATTCTTTACATATCTTTATTATCCGACTCTATTTGGGTTGAGAATTGTTCCTGATAAAGCAATTTTTGTCCCAACCGCTCACGACGAGTCACCCATATATTTCAATATTTTTAAGCCACTTTTCCACTCCCCAAGGGCAATCCTTTACAACACTGAAGAAGAGAGGATTTTTATAAACAAACTTTTTGGAAATCACTACATACCCAGTGAAATTGCAGGAGTTGGCGTTGAAATACCTGAAGATTTAGACCCTTCAAGATTCAAAAAAAAATTTGGCATTGAAGGGAAATATCTACTTTACATGGGAAGAATTGTAAGCTCAAAGGGGTGTGCTGAACTTATAGATTTTTACCGTTATTACAAAGAAAAATATAAGACGAATCTAAGCCTTGTTTTGTTGGGGAAATCGGAGATGGAAATTCCTAAGGAAGAGGGTATTATTTATGGTGGCTTTGTTGAGGAAAAGGAGAAGTTCGATGCAATTGTGGGATGCAGTGCGGTTGTAGTTCCGTCTCGATTTGAAAGTTTATCTATGATTGCCCTTGAAGGATGGGCTATGGAAAAACCCGTTATTACCACAGAATTTTCCCATGTGGTCAAAGGAATGTGTGAGAGAAGTAATGGAGGCCTTTACTATGCTAACAGAGAGGAGTTCGCAGAGGTTGTTAATCTGATTATCAAGAATGAAGAGATCTCAAAAAAATTGGGTGAGAACGGGAAAAGATTCGTAGAAAACTACTACACATGGGATAAGGTTATCGAAAAATACCTAAAAATGATAGAGTTTATAGTAAAGGAAAAATGGTTTTGAGAAGCAGGAAAATGAATTTTAAAAAATTAATTTATTAATTTCTCTTTTTGTTTCTGTGGGGGTCTTTCTTGCAATGCGATGGTAAAAAATTTGAAATTGAAATTTTTAGAAACATGAATCTTCCAATTTTAGAAGGAAATTACTTATACTCTTACTTTCCTCCCATTTCTCCAGGTGCATTTATCCCTATCTCTGATCTATCCGTCAATTATAGAGCGAAAAGTAAAAATGGATTTGGTGCAGGAATTAACTATTTTCCTATGGAAAATATTGGCATAAGACTAAACCGAATTATCTCAGAACATCTTTAGAAGGGGAAAGTTCAAAATAGAATATATAGCTTCAATATGTCTCGATACAACTCTCATCCTACATCCCTCACCTGTTTCTTCTTCAAACAAGCACCGATTGGAATCCAGCTGATGGAGATTTTACAAAATTCAATGCGAATATTGATTTCATCTATAGAGCAAAAATAGGAAATAAAATAAATGCTGACATTTTAATTGGTTTTCCCTTTGAAATTCCCAAATTGGATTTGAAAAACATAGGTTATACTGAATTCTTGTTAGGCAGTCATTTTTTTCCAGCGAAACTTATAAAATTGGTTTTTCTTCAGGTTCGATAAAAGATTTCGGGCTGGCAAGTGGTGGAACAATCAATTTTCCATTAGGCAATAACTTTGATTTGTCCCTGGGTTTTAGATATTTCTATTTTCCTGTGAGATTTGCATCCATTGAGCTTTCAGAGCAGACAAGTCGCGAAGAAACAAGCGGTTAATTAACAGAGGGTGAGCTTTAGCTAATAAAAGAGAAAATGAAGCTTCCTTTGATTGAATTCCCCTTTCTTATTACTCTTTAAGAGCATCTTTGAAATTTAAATTCCAAGGCTTGACTTTTCTTTATAAAAAATTCAAAATTCCTTATTGTTATGGGTAAAAATAAAGTCCAGAAGGAGGATCCCTTATGAAAAGAAGAGAATTTCTAATGGGAGGTTTGACAGTTTCTCTCTCATTTTTAGCACCAAATGAAATTTTTTCAAATAAACAGGAGGAGACTCAGGAACTTTACAGAGGAAAGATTACCCCGATTTCTGATGAGGAGAGAGAGGCAAGAATACAGAAGGCAAAGGAACTCATGGGAAAGAATAAAATTTCCTGTATTCTCATTCCACCAGGAACCTCCTTAAGATATTTTACCAATGTAAGCTGGGGGCTTTCAGAAAGATTTTTTGGATTTCTTCTCCCCCTTGATGGAGAGCCAGTATTTATATGCCCTTCCTTTGAAAGAGGTCGACTTGAAAATCAGCTGAAAAAAAACTATGAAATAAGAACATGGGAAGAGGATGAGAGTCCATTTAAACTTGTTCATCAATTTCTCAAGGAGAAAGGCATAATAACTTCAAATTTTGGAATTGAAGCAACAGTAAGGTTTTTTGAAGTTAACGGGATTTCGAAGGAAGCTCTTGCATTAAAGATTGTTTCTGCAGATAATGTAATAAATTTGTGTAGAGCAATAAAATCTAATGCTGAGATTGAGCTACTAAGGATTTCCAATGAAATAACTTTAAATGTTTTGAAGGAAGCTCTCAGGGATTTACATCCTGGAATGAGAGCTATGGAAATTGGAAGAAGAATCTCACAAACATTCAGCAAATATGGATTTTCTGGAGGAGCTCTTGTTTTGCTTGGTGAGAATAGTGCCTATCCCCATGGAGGAGCTGTAAAGGAAATATTCCTTGAAGAAGGATTTCCAATTTTAGTTGACGGAGGAACATCAGTGGAGGGTTATCGTTCAGACATTACAAGAACAATTGTCTTTGGAAAAGCAACTGAAAAGCAGAAAAAAGTCTGGGAGATTGTTAAAAGAGCTCAGACAGAAGCTCTTAAAAAAGCAAAGATAGGGGTTAGGGCAGGAGATGTGGATAAAGCAGCAAGAACAGCTATAGAGAATGTAGGTTTTGGACCAATTTATGCTTATTTTTCCCATCGACTTGGGCATGGAATAGGGCTTGATGGGCATGAATGGCCATATCTTGTTAAAAATAATCCTCTAAAACTTGAGTCTGGTATGACTTTTAGCAATGAGCCAGGAATATATTTAAACGGAGAATTCGGAATCAGGCTTGAAGATTGTATGGTTATAACGGAAGAAGGAGCACAGCTATTCACCCCTCAAGCAGAAAGTATTGAGTATCCATTTAATTAAAGGGCGAGACTGGCGAGACGCGCTAGAATAGAAGCTATTAGAATTTATAAAAGTTCAAAAAATATATTCCAAGAAAATTCCTCTTAAATTTACTAAAATCGAGATTAAAATTAGCAAAAGCTCATAATTCTTAAATCTTCCCTTTGTTGACTCAATCATTAATATTACCAAAAAAGGCAAAAAATCCATTATAAATCTGTATCCATACTGGGCTCCACCTGTTGTGTAGTAAAGTAAAATTGGTATGGATAGTAAAAAAATACTTATCCAGGAGAAAAGAGGGATAGATTTTTTTGAAAAGGAGCGATAAAGAATCAAAAAAATTGGAGAGCAGAAGATTATACCCATTCCCCATGGATCAGGGCTGAAAAAAGGAAATTCATTTTGAAATTTTGGTGGGGCTAAAAACATGTAATAGAGATTTTTTGGTAAAAATTTAAAATTGAATTGTCCATATTTAATGTATTCTGAATAAGGTTCATTAAGCCTCATCTTTAAATATCCCATATCTTTGAAGTCTCCAAACCTTAGATAATTGTAAACTCCCATGAGAAGAAGAACTGAAAAAACTGGAATGAAAAGAAGGAAAATTCTCTTTATATTCTTTCTGCTTAAAAGAGCTCCTTCAAAAAATCTTGAGATAAAATAAGGGAATGCAAGAATTAGATGAAATCTTGTCATTATTGAAAAAGACCAAAAAAGACCGACAAGAAAAGGTCTTCTTCTTTCAAGGCTTTCAATTACCGAGAGAAGAAGAAAGTTGACAGAAACAGTGTGAGCTACATACCATACGCCCTCAAAGTGGAGCATACTTAGATGAACTGTTCCGAAGCCAAAAATTAAAGGAATTAAAATTTTATAGAATTTTGATGTGGAAATTTTAATAACTTGGAGATATTTTTTAGATAACCTGTAGAAGAGAGCGATGTTAAGGCTTCCAAGTAAAATTTGAAAAATAAAATCATGGAACTCTGTTCTAAAAATTAAAGCAAAAGGAATCATAAAGAGAGCTGGGAATGGAGGAAATGCAACATAGATCTTTCCATTGTGTATAACAGGATCATCGATATAGCCGATAGGGAAAATATCCAATTTTAAATGGATTAAGGAATTGGCAAGATAGACAAAATGCTCAGCAAAGTAGGTAAGATTTAGAAGTTTTGGGATGGAGAAAATAGAATATAAAAAGAGGGCAATGAAAAATACATCGTAAAAATCAATCTCTTTCTTTTTTCTATTTCTGTAAATAAATACAAAGGCAAAAAAGAGATAGAATGTCCCCAGAAGAAAAAATGTATTTTGCTCTTTAATATGGGCAAAGGGTAGAATTCTTTCGATGGTACCCTTTCTTTCAAGAGCTAAAAAAAGGGAAAAAAAAGAAGGTGTTAAAAGAATTAAAAAAAGAACTATTTTAATTGGCTTCATTATTCAAATATGGTAGTGTATAATTAAACAATGGAACAGTCAATAGAGGAATGTTTCTCAAAAATTTTCAGGTTAATTGAAAATCTTGAGAAGGTAATAACAGGGAAAAAGGAGGTTATAAAATTAGCTCTAACCTCATTATTTGCGGGAGGGCATCTTTTGATTGAAGATGTCCCAGGAACAGGGAAAACAACTCTGGCTCTCGGGATCGCAAAATCGATCGGAGGAATTTTTAAGAGAATCCAGTTCACTTCCGACCTTCTTCCTTCAGACATAATAGGAGTTACAATTTATAGTCATAAGAACGAAGCTTTTGAGTTCAAACCAGGACCAATATTTGCAAATATTGTCCTTGCTGATGAGATAAATAGAACAACACCAAAAACCCAGAGTGCATTGCTTGAGTCAATGAATGAAAATCAGGTCACTGTCGACAACAAAACCCACTCCCTTCCCAAACCATTCATGGTAATTGCTACCCAGAATCCCCTTGAGATATACGGAACATATCCCCTTCCTGAGTCCCAGTTGGACAGATTTATGATGAGGATTAAGATGGGTTATCCTCCCCCTGAAAAGGAAAAAGAGATTATCATCTCCCATAAATTTTCAAGACCCCTTGACCAGATTTCATCTGTAATAACCCCTGAAGATGTTCTCGAAATTCAGAAAAGGATTAAGAATGTGAAAATTTCCAACGAACTCATGGACTACATTGTAGAAATTATTAAAAAAACAAGGAACTCAGAGGTAATAAAAATTGGTGCATCCCCTCGCGCATCAATTCTTTTCTCAAGAGCCTGTCAGGCTTATGCTTTTGTAAATGGGAGAGATTATGTCATACCCGATGATATAAAGACTCTTGCAATTCCAATTCTTGTTCACAGAATAGTTCCAAAGGGTAAAATAAGTGATGGAAGGAGAGAGGAGGTTGAAGACATTATAAAGGAGATAATTTACAAGATCAGTGTCCCGCTTTAGATCCTCAAAGAAATTCCGCCCCTTATGAGTAAGCCATTCCACATTCCACCATCGATATGGAAATGGATATTTTTTGTAATTTTTCCTTTAATTCCAAAGTTAAATTGAATTATAGGTATTATCTTTACAGGAATATTCTCTAAATCCTGAAAATTTTTTCCTTCTGAGTTAGTTTCTCTTTTCATCTCACCAGTGGTTGCATTGTAAAATGTTCCATCTGTATTGAAAAGGAATTCTCCTTTTAAAGGAGCAATTCCAAAGCCGAATCCAATATATGGATGAACAACCCATGAGGGTTTTATATCCCATCTAAAACTGAGATTGTAAGAAAAGGGCTCCATAATGAATTTTCCATTGGCAATAAAATCTACATAAGAGCCATCGGTAAAATTCATATCTACAGTTCCATCAAGAGTTAGCTCCATTTTTGTTTTCTCAATGGAGAATCCCATGCTGAAAGAACCATTTTCTCCACCTGGATAATATCTGATTTCAAATCCACCATTAAAACCTGAAGAACCAAAGCTAAAATCCCTCCTGTAGTTAAGCTCTACAAGGTCGGGATGATCCTGAAGGATACTATCCTTGATTTCAGTATCAACACTATCCTCAATTGCAGACTCAATAATACTCTTTGCAAAGTTCACATTCCAGCTTCCATAATGAAGATTAAACTCCCATTTTCCCTGGCAAAGACCGCTTGAGAAAAGAAAAGGAATTGAAAAAATCAAAAGAAAAATAAAGAATTTACCTTTCATCACAGAACCTCCGTAGGAGTTACGCAGTTGGCTACTAACCCCCTTTCACAGCTAATGATAACGTAAAAACAGAAGTTTGTCAAGAAGAGGCGATAGTGGTGATCCTTAAGCACCTTTTGCTCTCCTTGCTAGCTTTTTTGAGGTTGGAGGTTTATCGTTTGCGGACAGGGATAGTTGGTATGAAGCGAAGGCAGCGATTCTTCGGGACGCCATTCGAGCCTATCTAGCCCACCTGTGAATTCACCCCAACTGCGTAAGTCCTACTCCAATTGAATTATAAAAAAATTTAATTTTGCAAATGATTTTTTACCTCCCTGATCTCTAAAATCCTGTTAATTCTAAATGTCCTCTCTTCATTCCTCCTTTTACAGAATCCTATTAGCCCTAAATATTTTTTCCCCTGATATTCCATTTCTCCAATAAATTCAGGGATTACAATTCTTTTTGATTTTTCATCATTGGGTTTGAGATAGACTATTTCAAAGGCTTTTCTCGCTTCTATTGCATTTTTTATAGTCTCTACTTTCTTTTCAATTGATAAAGCTTCCTCAGCTTTTCTGTACTGATATTTGGTGAGAAAATCCATCACCTTCCAGTCCATCAAGATATATTTTTTGCTTATCGGTTTTTTAAAAACAATTCCCTCAAAGGTTGTGCATCTACTCAAAGCAGCATAAACCTGATCATGGGCAAAAGTGCCTCTTCCGATATCTATCACTACTCTGTCGAATGTTCTTCCCTGACTTTTATGGATTGTTACTGCCCATGCAAGGATTAGAGGATACTGGGTAAAAGTTCCAATAACCTCGGATTTTAGCTCTCCATTTTCTACATAAAAACGGAATGTTTCCCATGTATGGGGAAGAACTTCTACTTCAGAACTATCTGTAAGTTCAGCTATTATTAAAGTTTCCTCATTAGTTGGAACTATTTCAACAATTCTTCCTATGCTTCCATTTACCCATCTTCCCTCTGTGTTGTTATTAATCATCATAATCTAGCTCCAACTTTTAGCTTCAATTCGATGGAGGTTGGAAGACACTCCTTACCAAAATCTCCTTCAATATAATCTTGAAAGTATAGGTTCTACCCCTCAATTTTTCCATCTGCCTTCTGTTAACTCTTTCTGCATGTTCATTTATTGTTACAAGGTAGACATAAAAATCATCAGGCGATGGTTCAAAATCAGGGATACATCTTCTTTTGAGCAATTCAATTTGCTCTTCAGTTATTGATTTATTCCTTATTGCATTCAAAATTTCAATGAAAAATGGGTCACGCTGGCGGTAAACCTTTTCCAGTTCAATAAATTCCATGTCAAAAGACTCAAAAACTTTTGCACTGTAAAAGTAAGGTGTTTTGTAGAGGGAAAAAAATGCTTTCTTTTCACTCCCTGTTACCACAGGAGGAAGCTAGTAAAGGTTACCAATAAATATCATCTGAATTCCACCAAAGGGTTTTTTGAATTGGGTCCATTCAGACGCAAGAATCTATCGACGCAATTGAGAAGGTCAGCTCGAACCATAGAGATTTCATCAATGATTATCATATCAATGTTCTCATAAATATTTGCATCTTTTTTATGTTTTTATTTTCTTTACAAGGGAAGGGGTTATGTCAGGTTTGAACTTGAAGAATGAATGAATTGTCTGCCCCTTTACATTTAAGGCAGAAACTCCAGTTGGAGCAAGAACAACAACTCTCTTTTTTGTTTTATTGCGGAAATATTCAAGTAATGTGGATTTACCAGTTCCTGCTCTTCCTTTTATAAAAACATTTTTATCTGTATTCTCCATTAAATCAAGAACTCTTTTAAACTGCTCGTTTATCTCTATCTTTTTACCTTCCATTAAAATTTTATTGAACTATCTCAACTTTATATTTGTAAATCCATTTGTCATAGTATAAATTTCCTCCTTCCCACTCAAGCTCTCCCCTCTGGAAGTCGACAGTATCAGAACGGGGATAAATCTTTGCGGGATAAAGGTCTCTGGAATAATCGTCATTTACAATAAGACGAAAGGAATCTATCCCTCCAAGATAGAACCATCTGACATCCTCATCTTCAGATTCCATCAATCCATAACTCTGGTCAACAGGAAGCCATCCATATGGCTCAATATAGAACTCTCCCCAGTCATGCATATTTTCAAGTCCACCTGGGGTTGTTGTCCATCCTGATTCCCACCTTGCGGGTATACCATTCATTCTGCAGAGGGTTATAAATAGAAGAGTTTGAATCCCACAATCTCCATGCCTGTTTTCATAGGCATATGAACTTATGTTTTCTATTGTTGAATAGTCCCGTGCAGAAGCCCATGGAACATTTTTATCAATCCACTCAAAAATTTTTTTCGCTATAAGGTAAGGATTCTTCTCATCTCTCACAATCCTTTTTGAGAGAGCTTTTAATTCGTCAGTAAAAACTATATGGGGAGGTCTTTCCTCTAAGAAGGGCTTTAGCTCTGGAGTAATCTCAGGAATTCTGGCCTCTTCTGACTTTATCTTTTTCCAGAAGGCATAAGAGGTGAATTCAAAAACCACTGAAAATTCAGTTTTTTCATTCTTTTTAACGACCTTTTCAAAATAGATTGACCTGTGATGAGAGCCTTCATTTTTGCAAAGAATGTATTTTTCAGGCTCTGTGGAAATTAGTTTTATATCTTCCTGTCTTCCCTTCTTCTCCTTTGGAAATGGAAGCCAGCATCTCACGACTTTTCCTTCTGGCACAACATTTTCTTTCAAAGATACAGTGTATCTTATCCTCGCTCTCACTGGCTTAACAAATTCTTTTCCGGAAGATTTTGCGATTTTAATGGTCTCCTCAACATCTTTAACTCTGCTAAAGACTGGAGGTTTTAGCAGTCCCGCTTTTCTGTCTTTTTCTTCTTTTATCTTTTTTAATTCTTTATCAATAAGGAAAAGATTCCTTCCCGCATTTTCAAAATATCTTTTCTGACCATCAATAATCATAAACTCAAGCTTTTTTTCTTTCTCCCATTTTTCAATATCCGCATCTTTCACATCGGGTATATAATTTTTTATGTATTTGACTACATCATCTCTATTTTTATTGAATTCAGCCTTTATCCTCTCCAGCCTTTCTATCTCCCATGAAATCTCAAGTCTTTCAAGTTCAGGAAGATTTGGATTTTCTGCAAGTTCAAGTCTCATAAGTTTTTGAGCCTGCGTGAACTCACCTCTTTTAATTAACTTTGCAGATTTTTTGGGAATTGCCGAGAAAGTGATTGAATTAGCTAATAAAATCAAAATCAATATTCTATAAAGCATCTTAACCTCCTAATTTTATCAGAGTTATATTCAATATTAACTCATTTTATGAGTTTTAAAAAATCGACCCTATTGATTCTAGGGCTTTCCAGCCAGCGATTACCAAGAATATCCATGTCATAACTCCATAGACAAAAATCCATTCTGGATGTTTATAATCAGGGAAAAGCTCTTTCTTTCTGCTTAGAATAAGAATAACTCCAAGGGAAACTGGAGGAATTAATCCATTCAATGCTCCTGCAAGAATGAGAAGGGAAACCGGTCTTCCGACTAAGAGAAAAGAAATAGCTGAAATGAAAATAAAAATAAGAATCAAAATCGGATTATCCTTTTTTATAATCACTCCCCTGAGGAATGAGATAGAGGTATATGAACAACCGACAACAGATGTTATCGCCGCAGACCAGAGGATAAATCCAAATATTCTATAACCTACAATTCCAGCTCCATGGAAAAATGCAGAAGCAGGAGGATTTTGAGGGTTAAGAACATTCCCTCTTGAGACAACCCCAAAAACAGCAAGGAATAAAATTATTCTCATAAGACCTGTTATTAAAATTCCTGCTACTGAAGCCTTTGAGATTCTTTTAATATTTTCAATCCCTCTTGTCCCTGCGTCAAGGAGCCTATGGGCACCTGAAAAGGAAATATAACCACCAACAGTTCCACCAATAAGGGTTACAAGAGCAAGAAAGGAAATTTGTGATGGTAGAATCGCTCCTTTAACTGCTTCTCCAAAAGGAGGAGGAGATTTGAAAATTACATAAAAGGTCAAAAGAATCATTCCTGTTCCAAGAAGAGTGGCAAACATATCCATCCTCTTTCCATACCGTCGGGAAATGAAGAGAAATATGGCAATCAAAAATGATATGCCAACTCCAATCTTTACATCAATTCCGAATAGAGCATTTATTCCTAGTCCGCAACCTGCAAAATTTCCGATATTAAAAATAAGCCCCCCAAGAACAATCAAAATGGTAAGGAAGACTCCAAGTCCTTTTATAAGAGTATCTGCAAGTTCCTGAGCTCTCTTTCCAGAAACACATATTATTCTCCAGAGGTTCAACTGGATTCCAATGTCTATTATTACTGACGCAATAGTTATAAAAGCGAAATCCTTTTTAAATTTTTCCGTGAATACAGCTGTCTGGGTTAAAAATCCAGGTCCTATTGCAGAGGTAGCCATTAGAAACGCAGCACCGAGGAGGAGTCTTGTTGTCTCCTTTAAATCAACCTGAGCTTTAAACATAATATTTTAATTTCAATAAAAGAATATTACAACAATTTTCGCTACAATGAAACTTTTCGAATTGCATCATGAGAAATTCTATTCCAAATTT
>FMSI01002818.1_pt1 | contig 88212 bp, 76 predicted proteins | sample 1504471 | NCBI WGS metagenome assembly FMSI01 (sample SAMEA4475357, study PRJEB15587) | soil metagenome | biome: Soil; feature: Field | place: India | collected 2015-03-11 | depth 0 m
AAGAGGGTCTATGCCTGCAAAAGGTTCATCGAGCAACATGAAATGTGGTTGGGTAACCAGGGCGCGTGCGATTTCGACTCGCCGGCGCTCACCCCCGGAAAGCTCGAACGCTTTGTTCTTTGCCACGTGCCTCACGCCCAACTCTTCCATCAGTTCCTGGGCCCGTAGCTCTCGTTCTGCACGCGTAAGGGGCAGGGTTTCAAGGATCGCCAGGAGGTTTTCTTCCACCGTGAGCTTGCGAAAAATCGAGGTTTCTTGTGGTAAATAACCGATGCCGAGCCTGGCGCGTGCGTACAGGGGCAACTGACCAATGTCCTCGCCGTTCAGCAGAACCTGTCCCGAGTCTGGTCGCACCAGCCCAACTAACATGTGAAACGTTGTCGTCTTGCCCGCACCATTAGGACCCAACAGGCCAACGATCTCTCCACCGCGAACTTCTAGGGAGACATTCCGCACGACCACCCGTCTGCGATAGCTTTTGCAAAGCTCTATACCTCGTAAGGTAGGATCGAGAGTTGGCATACTGGGCGTCCCGTCATTCAGGTGAGTCCTGTTCGCGGCTTCTCCGGTGTTCCCCCGTTCCCGGATAAAACACGGCCTGCACCCGTCCCTCCCCTCCGTCGACCACACTGCGTCGTTCATCGAGATATACGGTAACAGTCTCACCTCGCACTTCGTTGAGCCCGTCATGCAACACCGCAGCGCCTCGCAAAATGGCCACCCGTTTTGCATGGTCGAACGTGGCTTCCTTTGCAGTAGCCCATCGTGCTCCCTGAGTGAGCCGAACATTGCCATTGGCGCGGACTTCTTGAATCTCCATACGGTCTGCGGGGGACAAAAAGACGCGCACCTCGTCTGCCGCCAAAGTAATGTCCCCTTGATTCACCTCGACACTTCCTTGATAGATCAGCACCCGCGTTTCGTACCGAAATTCAAGTTTGTCGGCCTTAAGGAAAACCGGCTCTTTCGTGTTCGAGAACGAAAGGGCACCTAGCCAATCGGACTGCCCGACCAGTGGTTGTTTGGCCCCGGTGGGGTTGTCGGACTGCGCAAGAGCTGGGGACACAGGAACCAGGCACAGAATGCCGACCGCCAGGTAGCCAGCGACTCTATGAAGGCGCTTGGGGCAACTTCTTTTCCATTTCATTCGGCCGTAAGACCATGCGCACGTTGCCCTGCAACACGAGACGATTCGTCTGCAGGTCTACCTCCAACTTCGAACCAGTTAGCTCTAGCCCAGCACCTGTGAGGCTTACAGGTCCGGGTGAGGAAATTTTCTCCATCCCCCGCTCGTACGATGCAGAGGGGATCCGGAGCGCGTAAGGCCCAAGAGCGAATTCTACGTTCCCCCGTATATCCACTGCGCGTAGTTCAGCTCCTTCGAGGCGCACCTGACCGTAGTCACTATGGATGCCGATAGATTGCCCGTCTTCTAGGTGCCACTTGAGGGTAACGTCGCGAATCGAGGCCTCATTCCGCGACTGATTGTACTCCACTTCAGCGGCGGACACCTCCCATACGGTTCTTCCGTTCTTGATCTGCGAGCGATGGAAATCCCGGGCGCGCTGCGTAATCCCTGGGGCAAGCCCCGCTACCTTTGGAAGCACAGACTCCGGCCTCTGGAGCGTTTTCCACAACTGTACGGCCAGCACCCCAAGCAACAACACAGACGCCAGGAGCAAAAAGTGAAACGCTGCAAGCTTCATCATCCCTTTTGGTACCTTGGTTGTTACCACCACAGTTGCCAAGCGTAAAGCCGACGCCGCCTTCTTGTACCAGACCCAGAGGAGCAGCTTCTCTTCGTAAGCCCATCGTATCGTAATCCGGAGCGTTGTCCGCCACTTTGCTTCGCCTGGTTACCTGGTTGGGCGCAAGCCCGCAGCTTCAAGATGAGCCGGACCGACGCGTGCTCCACAACTGGCGCAAGCGGCGGGGTATGAGAAACTCGATGCCGGTGGGAATTACCTGTTAAGCGAGCAGCCTCTCGCAAATTGGGGCCGCACCTCTGCGAGGCCACCGACGGGACGTTGCGGGCGGACGACACGCTAGAGGCTGGTGGAGCTGCATGTTGCCTTTGCGCGGCGAAGCGTGCTACACGCGGCTTGTGGTTCGCGGTGAAGGCAACCTGCAGTCCGAGGACCCGCGAAGGAACGAGCGGCCCACGGCCGTGCTTGGTGCCCTTCCCCGCAACACAGGGAAAATTTTTGAGGACACGAGGGGAAGGCAACATGGTTCAAGGAACGGTAAAGTGGTTCAATGGGCAGAAGGGCTATGGTTTCATTACCAAGGACGATGGCCAAGACGTGTTCGTCCATTACACGGCCATCAACGGCCAAGGCTTTCGCTCATTGCAGGAGGGTCAGCGGGTCGAATTCGAAATCACCCAGGGCCCGAAGGGCTTGCAAGCGGCTAACGTTACAAAGATTTCCTGACTTTTTGCCGAAGGCTGGCCTGCCCGCTTGGCATTATCCGTTGGTAGGTCACCTTCGCCCCGCCGGTAAGTCGCGACGGTGTTCGTGGTACGGGGAGGTCGTCCCTAGCACGACGAGTGTTGCTGCACCGGGTGGTGAGGTGGTGGGGAGATGAATGCTGCGCGACTAGCGGCTTGGTCCGTTCATTTTTACACCGGCCTCGGTGCTGTTCTTGGCTTCCTTGGCCTCGAGGCCATTGCGCGGGATCAATATGCCCTTGCCTTTTTCTGGATGGCCCTGGCCACGGTGATCGATAGCACCGATGGCAGCTTGGCGCGGCGCTTTCACGTCAAACAGGTGCTGCCCACCTTTGACGGGGCTCGGTTGGACGACATCGTCGACTACTTGAACTACGTCGTTGTCCCGGTGGTTCTGGCTTATGACGCGGGATTAGTACCCGCTACCCTCTGGGGTCGGTTGGTTTGTGCGGCACCATTGCTCGCCAGTGGTTACGGTTTTTGTCAGACAGATGCAAAGACCGCTGACCATTTTTTCAAGGGATTTCCGTCGTACTGGAACGTGGTCGTATTTTATTTGTACGTTCTCGGCTTACCCACATGGTTCAACGTGTTCACGCTTCTGGTGTTTTCCGTACTCGTGTTCGTGCCGATTCGTTACTTGTACCCGAGCCGCAATCCAGTGGCGCGTCGGACCACGATTGGTTTGGGAATGGTTTGGGGCGTGTGTCTCTTTGTCCTCCTGGCGCAGTTTCCGCATCCCTCTAAGCTGCTCGGCTGGTTTTCCCTTTTCTTCCCGGTCTATTACATGGTTTTGTCCGTTCATCTGGATTGGAAAACGCGCACCAAGGGGAACGGGCTGGACACGGCGGATCACTGACTCGCGCCGGTGCCGTGAGTTGGCCTTTCGGGGGATACAGGACTGCAGCCGCGCATTGGGGTGATGGGGGCACGCTGGCGCCCCGAAGCGTTTGCCGCAGGAGCAGTTTTTGCCGGAGACGGTGAACGTGGTGTGGGTATGCCCGGAGCACCAAGGCCTGCGGCTCTTTCTGCCGTTCGTCTGTTTAAAAACCGTGGCGCGGCACGGACCTTGGGGCGGTGCCGGGTGAGTCAAGTAATCCGCTAGCACTCAATTCCGTGGGCGTTTGCAGTTGTGATAATCGCGAGGAGAACCGGGAATGCCGCCAGAGAAAATCTAGGCAGACATAGGCGGGTCTGCCAGTTTTTATCTTGCGTTGTGTTCCCGAATAAACTGAAATAGCCACCGGAAGGAAGGGAGAGGGCAAACCAGTGAAGCTTCGAGGTCGAGCTTTGTTGGGCGGTTTTGGTCTACGTGCGCGTGCGCTCGTCGCACTGGTGTCTTTCGTTTACCTGAGTATTGCGCTTCCCTCGCTGGCGTTCGTCGCGTTCGAAAGCGGGCCGGTGCGGCCGCTTGCTGTGGCGCCTGACGGTAGCCGCCTGTTCGCCGTGAACACCCCGGATAACCAACTGGAAGTGTTTTCCATCAACAGCGATGGGTCGCTCGATTATTTGACTTCTGTTCCAGTGGGGCTCGAACCAGTTGCCGTTGCGGCCCGGTCCGCGGATGAAGTCTGGGTTGTGAATCACCTGTCGGACAGTGTGAGTGTGGTGCGCCTCTCTCCATTGCCGGGGCGCGTGGTGCGCACGTTATTGGTAGGCGACGAACCACGGGACATTGTTTTTGGAGGTCCGAACCGGTCGCGGGCGTTTATTACCACAGCCCACCGCGGTCAAAACGTTCCCTACGATCCGCAGTTTACGACACCGGGAGTAGGACGCGCCGACGTATGGGTGTTCGACGCGGACAATTTAGGCGACGGCATAGGTGGAACACCCCTGACGATTGTACAGCTCTTTGGAGATACTCCGCGGGCACTGGCGGTGACGCCCGATGGCAGTCGAGTTTACGCCGCCGTGTTCCATTCCGGAAATCAAACCACAGCCATTGGCGAGCGGTTGGTGTGCGACGGAGGTGCTACGGCGGCCCCATGTGTGGTTTCCGGAGTGACGATGCCCGGAGGACTTCCCCCTCCTAACGAGAACTTCGAACACAAAAAGGGGCCTGAAGTTGGGCTGATCGTGAAGTACGACCGCACAACCGGCCGGTGGCGTGATCCGATCGGGCGCGACTGGACGAATGCTGTGCGGTTCAACCTTCCCGATTACGACGTTTTCACCATCGATGCCAACGCCAACCCTCCGCAGGAGCTGCCCGGGAATCGGTATGCTGGGGTTGGAACGATCTTGTTCAATATGGTGGTGAACCCAGTAAACGGGCGCGTGTACGTGAGTAATACCGAGGCACGGAACGAAGTGCGTTTCGAGGGGCCAGGGATTTTCGGAGGCTCGACGGTGCGTGGCCGTCTCCATCAGGCGCGGATCACCGTGCTCGACGGAGGTGACGTTTTTCCGCGGCACCTCAACAAGCACATTGATTACAACACAGTGCCGGCAAGTGCAGCCGTAAACCGCGCGAGTTTGGCCACCCCGTTAGACATGGTGGTTACGCAAGACGGCTCCACCTTGTATGTGGCTGCCTTCGGATCGAGCAAGATTGGAATCTTCTCGACCGCAGAGTTGGAAGCAGACACTTTTCTTCCGTCCGCACGGAACCATATCGAAATCGCAGGTGGTGGACCCAGCGGCTTGGTTCTGAATGAGACGGCCAACCGGCTTTATGTGCTCACTCGTTTTGACAACGCAGTTGCGGTGATCGACCTAGCGCAACGACGCGAAATTCAACGGCTCTGGCTCAACAACCCAGAGCCTTTCTCCGTGGTAAGGGGACGACGGTTCTTGTACGACGCAAGACTCACCTCGAGCAACGGCGAGGCCTCCTGTGCAAGTTGTCATGTGTTCGCGGATCTCGACTCTTTGGCGTGGGATTTGGGCAATCCCGACGATGTGGTCCAACCAAATCCCAATCCTTTTCGGGTGGGTCCTCTTGGCGACGCGAGCTTCCACCCGCTCAAGGGGCCGATGACCACACAGACCCTCCGCGGGTTGGCAAACCACGGACCGATGCATTGGCGAGGTGACCGGACTGGAGGAGCCACCCCAGGGGGTTCGGCACTGGACGAAGCTGCTGCCTTCAAAGCGTTCAATGTTGCCTTCGAAGGGCTGCTTGGAGCCAAGCGACCGCTTACGGACGAGCAAATGCAGCGTTTTACGGACTTCATCTTGCAGGTAATTCCTCCTCCCAACCCGGTCCGCCGCTTGGACAATTCTCTCACACCAGATCAACAAGCGGGGCGTAATTTCTACTTCAACGTTGCAGTGGATGCTGGGTCCTTCACGTGCAACTTCTGTCATACGTTGGCCCCGGCTTCGGGTTTCTTCGGGACCGACGGCCTCTCTAGCTTCGAGGGAGAAACGCAACACTTCAAAATCCCCCACCTACGGAACGCGTACACGAAAATCGGAATGTTCGGCATGTTACCGCATTCGCAGCTCCCAGGGGGCCCGAGTGCTCACCAGGGAGACCAAATTCGCGGTTTTGGCTTTCTGCACGATGGAACGGTGGATACCTTGTTCCGCTTTTTCACAGCCACCGTATTCACTTTCTCCAGCGACCAGCAGCGCCAACAGATGGAGCAGTTCATTCTCGCTTTCGACTCGAACTTGGCGCCGATCGTTGGACAGCAAGTGACTCTAAACGCGACAAATGCCGCCTCTGTGGAACCGCGAATCGATCTTTTGATTGGCCGAGCTGCCGTTGGAGAGTGCGATTTGGTTGTGAAGGCCAAAGTCGGTGACGAGGTGCGCGGCTGGTATCGGACTACTGCGGGGAACTTCCAGCCAGACCGCAAACAAGAGTTACCCTGGAGCGATGCGGCTCTCCCTGGGCTCGCAACAACTACAGGCCAAGAGGTAACGTACACCTGCGTGCCGCCAGGGGAGGGCCCGCGTATCGCCGTGGATCGAGACCAAGACGGCGTCTTCGATGGCGATGAGCGGGATGTTGGCACCGATCCGGGGAACCCACTGAGCGTTCCCAACGAGGCCATTGCTTGTACGAACGGAGGCAATATCCGGACCGCCAAACTAACGATTACGAAAAACCAGGCGCCCGTGGGCGACGAAACAATCCGTTTACGGCTCGATGTACTCTTAAATAGCTCCTCGCCGGGCATCGACCCAACCGCCACGGGGATACAGCTCCGGGTCGATGACGCTTTGGGAAACCCCCTTTACAATCGTGTCCTCCCTCGTGGCGAGGGAACCGCGACGGGCTACCCTGGGTGGTTGGTCAACAGCCAACGGACTCGCTGGACTTACCGCGACCCACGCAACCTCCGGTCCCGAGGGATTCGTCGAGCGACCGTAGAGGATCGCTCGAGGTACACGCCTGGCCTTTACCGCATATCTCTGACCGGGTCCAAGGATGCGTTTGCCGTGGATCCGGCTAAGTTGCCCCTGCAAGTGACCGTAGTCCTGGGTGGTCTGCGGGAAGGAGCCCTTGGGTTCTGCGGTCAGATCGCGTTTGTTGCGCCTGGCGGTTCAGGGCCGTCGTGCCGAGCTAACAGCAGTGGCACCACGGTGACGTGTCGGTAGGCAGCCCAAAGAGAACTAGGGTGAGGAAAAGGTGCGGGCAAGCTCTGCCCGCACCTCGCGGCACTGCGGATCACGTTTCGGGGCCCTTACCGTGGCGGCATTCGTAGCGCCCCGTCAAGGCGAATGGTTTCCCCGTTGATGTAGGGATTTTCCACGATGTGCGTTGCTAGTGCCGCAAATTCCGAAGGTTTGCCCAGGCGGGACGGAAAAGGAATGTTGGCCGCCAGGGCTTGGCGCTGTGGCTCGGGCAACAGTGCGAGCATCGGCGTATCGAACGTACCCGGTGCGATGGTCACGCAACGAATCCCGTCGCGGGCCAAGTCACGAGCGATAGGCAGCGTCATCCCGACCACGCCGCCTTTAGACGCAGAATAAGCAACCTGCCCGATCTGCCCTTCGAAGGCGGCGACCGATGCCGTGTTGATGATCACGCCACGTTCACCTTCTTCGTTGGGAGTGTTTTTCAGCATCTCTGTGGCCGCCAATCGCAAGACATTGAAGGTTCCGATGAGGTTTACACGCACGCAGAGTTCGAACATTTCTAAGGGCATCGGTCCGGACTTGCCCGTAGTTTTCATGGCAGTACCTACGCCCGCGCAGTTCACGTTGACATGGATGGCCCCAAATTTTTCCATCGTTTGCCGAATCGCCTCGCTCACTTCCTTTTCGCTGGTTACGTCCGCGGCAACAAAAATGGCCTGCTCACTGCCGAGTTCCTTGGCCAAATCCGCGCCCTTCGAGTTCGGCCGATCCAAAATCGCTACTCGGGCTCCCTTTGAAACGAACGCACGAACCGTTGCCTCACCGAGACCGGACGCGCCTCCCGTGACTAATGCAACAACCTTTTCTAACTGCATGACCTCTCCTCTCTCGATGGTGCCGGCTGCCAATCCAAGTGGCCCCGGCCACAAGCACTCCGTGCCTGTGTACCATTCTGACTAAAACCGTCAACGCGGTGCCTGGTCTCGGCGCGCAACATTTGATGTAGGCCCACCAGGAGTTTAGTGCGCCGTTTCGTACCGTTTGGTTACCGGAGAACGAATCGCCAGCCTCGCAAGGCGAGCCCCAAGCTTTCAGGGGCCCCTGGGCGGTTGCGAGCACGTGTGACCGTACTCGCACTGCGAGCCCGGGGAACTTGCGGCTATGCCTCCTGGCCACCGCAAACGCTGAGGCGAGGACACGCGCTGGGACTTTCGCACAGCTTGGAAAGCGCCTAGAGTGCGATGCCCAGAGTCGATCCTCCTGGTGGCCGTGGGATTCGGATCGGGGGAGAGCATCGATGTTCGCACGAAAAAACGGAGCACGCCAGTGGCGCTTACCGCAAGTGTGGGCTTGGGCCGTGGCCCTTATCGTCTGCCTCACAGCTTGTAAGACGGCACCTTACACCAAGCGATCTCAGTTGATCCTTATTCCAGAAGCAACGGAAATTGCCCTCGGTGCTGATGCGTATCGACAAGTCTTGGCGAAGTCTCCCGTTTCCTATGACCCGGAAGTGGTCGCACCAGTTCGGTCTGTGGGCGAGCGGATCGCGAAGGCAGCAAACCAACCCATGTACAAGTGGGAGTTCAACGTGATCGACAAAGAAGAGGCCAATGCCTTCGCACTCCCAGGTGGAAAGGTGGCAGTTTACACAGGCATATTCCCACTGGCGCAAGATACGGCTGGCCTAGCTGCCATTCTTGGGCATGAGGTAGGTCATGCGCTGGCCCGACACGCGGGAGAGCGCATGAGCCAAGGGCTGTTGTTGGATGTTGTCCTTTCATTGGGTTCGGCTGCGCTGGGTGGCAGCTCGCCCGAGACGCGAAATCTGATTTATCAAGCACTCGGTCTCGGCGCTCAGATCGGGTACGTCTTGCCGTTTAGTCGTAGCCAAGAAGCTGAGGCTGATTACATCGGACTGATCCTGATGGCCAAGGCTGGATACGACCCGGAAGCGGCCTTGGGATTGTGGCAAAGGTTTGCCGAGCACGACAAGGAACGACCACCCGAGTTGTTGTCGACGCACCCTGACCCGGCCACTCGCGCACGCAACATGCGGAAATGGATTCCCGAAGCCAAACGCTACTTTGCCGCAACAACACCCGCGCCTGTCGAGCCGCTACCGACGCCGAAGAAACGATAGGCCACCTCGCCAAGCCGGGACTCGAAGTTTTCTCGAGGACCTCGTCTCCGGGGTTTTGAAATGCACCATGGGGTGCCGGCGAGACCGCTGTCACGATGCCGCCTAGAATGCCGGGAAGACCATTACCTGCAGCTCGCAGTTTTCTCACAGTGGTCCCCACGACCTTTGCGAGACGCCTAAGGCGGATTCGAGAAGAGTGGACCCTTCGCAAATCCTCCCGCACGGCTGTGTCCTGTGGGCGATGGAATTCAGGCAGTCAGACTTCGGGAGCTTTTTGGATCGTTTTCACCGGCCCTTGTTCGCCTACGCCGTGACAAGGCGTTGCTAACGAGGGACACGGACATGCATGTGATGTTCTAAGAAAAGAGCGGTGTGGCCCCTCGCGCTAGGGCTGAAGGTCGTTCTTTGTTCGTGTCAGAGTTGCAGCGATCGGGGCTCGTGCAAGGATACGCTCCGACCGGCGCGAATTACGTAGGAAATCGGTATTTTGGTCTGTCGGACATAGGAAAACCAGCCCTTGCGCTGAAGAGAACTCGCTGTCGCTTCTTGTGCCGGGTCGAAAAAGGTGCGCGGTGCTGGTGTGAACGGTTCGAGACAATTATAGTCGCGTGCCACGAGGAGGACCGTGTGGATTCCGACCGACTGAAGCAGTTCCTTTACACTGTTTTTGGCCACCTGACGGGTGCTGTGACCAGCGCCATGATTCACTTGGGGGATCGATTGGGCCTGTATCGCGCGATGCGTGACGCGGGTCGTCCCCTGTTGCCAAGCGAGCTTGCCTCGCTGACCGGACTTCACGAGCGATGGGTCCGAGAGTGGCTTTACGGGCAGGCTGCGGCACGAATCGTGGACTACGTTGGCGGGGGGCGGTTTCAGCTCTCGCCAGAGGGTGCGTCGGTTCTGGCTGACGAGTCGTCCCCTTTCTTTGCTGCAGGAGCCTTTCACTCGATCCCGGAACAATTCGCTTTGGTTCGGCAGCTCCCGAACTGTTTCCGCACGGGGCTGGGGCTTCCGTACGACGCGTTGGGTCCTGAAGGAGCTGAGGGGATCGAGCGGTTTCTCGCACCTTGGTTCCGCAATTTTCTTGTTCCCTTGGTGCTCCCTTCGCTGGAGGGCGTGGTTCAAAAACTGGAGACCGGCGCCAAGGTGGCGGACATTGGTTGCGGGGCTGGGGTCGCGCTGCTCCAAATGGCTCAGGCTTTCCCGCGGTCTGAATTTCATGGGTACGAAATTTCCGCCCACGCCCTCGCACGGGCGCAGAAGAACTTGGAGGCAGCAGGTCTAACGAACGTCTTGCTGCACCATGCCAGCGCCGAGTCACTACCGACGGACCACAGTTTTGACCTCATCACCGCCTTCGACTGCATTCACGACATGACAAGGCCGCGGCAAGTGTTGCGCGCCGTGCGCGAGGCGCTGAAACCAGACGGCACATTCTTCATCGCCGATATCAATAGTCGCCCGACATTCGAAGAAAACTTGGAGCACAACCCCTTGGCGGCAATGATGTACGGCATCTCGGTGCTTGCTTGCCTTTCTTCGAGTTTGTCGGAGCCTGGCGGCGAAGGGCTTGGCACCTTAGGGCTTAGCGAACCGGTGATTCGCGAAATGGCCAGCGAGGTTGGCTTTACGCGAGTGCTCCGACACGATTTTCTAAATCCGGTGAACGCCTATTACGAGCTGCGGCCTTGAACCGTTAACTCTAGCCATGCTGCCAAAATCGCAAAAAGAGGGTGTAACGGCCGGGCTTTGCCAAGCGGTCGAGGCTGGCGACCTCGTCTGGAGAAAGCCGCCAACCGAGGGCACCAGCATTTTGCTCCGCCTGAGCGCCATTTTTCGCACCCGGAATGGGGATGGTGCGCTTACACATGAGCCAGTTGAGCGCTACCTGAGCGGGAGTTTTGCCACCGTGGCGTTGGCCGATTTGACGAAGCTCCGCAACCAGAGGCTCGATTTCTTCCATGGGATACGCCGAAAAGTTCCTCTTGCCAGGGGGCGGATTTCGGACGCTGTACTTACCGGTTAGTCTCCCCTGCCCAAGGGGCGAGTAAGCCAAGATCACGACTCCGAGTTCCTCGCAGGCACGCAACAATCCTCTGCGTTCCGGATCGGTGCGAAGAAGCGAGTACTCGACTTGGTTACTGGCCAGTTTGATCCCGCGACGAGCCAAGGCCGCATGAATCGCCCTGGTTTCCTTTTCCGAGTAGTTCGAAACCCCCACAGCTTTGCAGAGACCAGCGTTTACCGCTTCGGCGAGGGCGTCTGCCATGGTTTCGTGCGAGCACAAGCTGATTGGCCCGTGAATCTGGTACAAGTGCACAAAAGGAAGCCGGAGACGATCCAGGGAGGCATGCAGGGCATCCATGAGCTTGGTGCGTAACGGTAATCGCCATGGGAACGGGATGAACTTCGTCGCGACGATGACGCGATCGCGGTTCGCCTTGTCTTCTTCCAAAAGTCGGCCGATGATCCGTTCGCTTTCGCCTTGGCCGTACATTTCAGCGGTATCCAGGAGGGTAATGCCAGCGGCAACGGACTTCGCATACGCATCGCGGATTGTTTCGAAGCTGTAGGATCGGTCATAGGTGCCCATGCCCCAAGTAGAGGAGTCTCCCCACGCCCAAGTGCCCAGCCCCATGGGGGGCAACTGCCAGTTCGTTCCCGCTAACGGAAACGGGGCAAATGCTTGCTCCGATTGTGCTGGACCCATAGCTAACCGCGTCCTCCTCTCTTCCACGCCACCGCGACACTCTAAAGATGTAGAGTTAACGCTTGCCCGCAAGCTCCAGATACGTTTCGATCTCCGGCGCGCCGCTCAGCATCGAGCGTACCTTTGCGAAGAATTTTTGCATTGCCTCGCTCGATCCATGGCGGGCCAAAGCCGCTTCGTCGGCGTACACTTCGTAGAACAGGAATTTCCCCGGCCTACTCGTGGAACGATGCAACACATACATCAAGGTGTCGGGCTCGTAGTCGGTGACGTAGCGGACGAGCTCTTCGGCCGCCTTTTGAAACGCCTGTTCATGGTCCGGTCGGACCTGAACCTGTGCAACCACAGTGACAGGCATAATCCCCTCCTGTGGCGTGGAATTACCTGGTCGCGGGAGCGAGAGCAATGGGAGAGGGCTTTCTTCCAGCGGAGACGCGGCTAATTCATGGGGAGCTCGACCACGAACTTTGCACCTTGCCCAGGAGCTCCGCGGTACGAAAGTTTTCCTCCGTGCAGTCCCTCCACAATAAGGCGTGCGGAGCTAAGCCCTAGGCCTGTTCCGTGTGGTTTGGTGCTAAAGCGCGGCTCGAAAATGTACGGCAGAAGAGCCGTAGGCACCCCAGGGCCATTGTCAGCCACTTCAATGTAGGCGCGCCCTTCGCTCTGCCAGAGCCGGATGTGAACGCACCCGTCTGTTCCCGCAGCTTGTGCGGCATTGATCACAAGGTTGACGATAACGCGGCGCAAATCCCTTGCATTGCACGGGCAGGGATGCAGGGCACCTCTGCGTTCCACGACTACTTGGACCTCTCGAACCTCGGGATGCAAAGCCAAATCGTTGCGCAAAGTGTCCTCCACCAGGGCAGCTAGATCCTCGGGCTTGCGACTGTAGCCCGATGGTTGGCTTCGAACTCGGCGTAACGAGCTTCGCATCATCTCTTCCAGGCGATCGCGTGCCTGGAGAATCATCGTGAGATAGCGCTGGCTAGGGTCTGTCGGCGGCAAAGAGTCGGCGACGAGGCTGGCACCATTGAGAACGTTGAGCAGGTTCAACATGTCGTGTACTTGCATGTGCAACTGCTCGTACGCTTGTTGCGCGTCGTCCAACATGGCGCGCAGTCTCCGAGCCACGGTGCGCATCATGGCAGCCAAGGACTCAGGCTCACGGCGTAAGTACTGTTCGAAAACAGTTTGGGGGATTTCGATCAACCGAGTAGATTGGATTGCTCTCACGGAGGCACTGCGTACACCGGGGTCAAGCAGCGCCAACTCCCCAACGTACTCTTTCTGACCGATCACTGCGATGGCGCGTTCGCCGCGGGCGACTTCGAGCTGCCCCTCTAAGACAACAAAGAGCGAACCGCCCGGGCTGCCGTATTCGAAAAGGGTCTCTCCAGGCTGAAGGTCGATGATCTCACAATTCTGGGCAACCAACCGTAAGGTAAACGGGGTAAACCGCTCAAAAAGGTCGATTCGACTCAGAAGGTATGCCACCTGCTCTACCGAAGGTTGCAGACCCCCGTGACGGCTTGCCGCTTCCACGTTCCTCATCCACATCAGGTTCTCCATCCGGCCCGTGCCAGTCATACGTCCTGGAAAGCTGACTAGCCAAAACGATTCCAGCACAGAGGCCAACGTGGCAAAGCAAGCCGTGCCCAAAGCTACGTTACTTTTGTCACGGTCACTGCCGGGCTTCGTTTGTGCAGCTTGCACAGCAGGTGCAAAGGTGCCGAAGTTTGCCGATGGAGAAACGGCGGACTCGACCACTCGCTGTCACCGGCTGCACAAACCAAGCTGTGTTTGGAGCCGGCTGCTTTTGCCTAGTGCCCGCCACGCCACTGCACAAACTCCCAAGGCATCGCTGAAACGATGGATTCCAGGTGGCAACCGGGGCGACGGCCACGCTTGCAGGAAACCGCAAGGATTGCGGAGAAATTTTCATCCTTTGGGACCCTCGGGCTTCAGGATCCGTTTACTTCCAGCCCTGCGGTGCGTAACGAGTGAGACCTCGCGAACGACAGCGCCCAAGGGAAGATTACCCGATTGCCGACGAGGGCGGGTCGTCGCTGTTGACAGATGTGTCGACCCAGAGTGACCGGATCGCTCTGCCGGCTGGTGTTCTCACTTCGGCCTCACCGAACTTTCTTCTCCGCTTACTCCGGGCCAAGCTCGAGAAGATCGAGCCCCCGGCCTCGGCTGTTTGGGCGCTCGGCTCGAGCATCGTTTCCTGGCGTGTGCAGCGATACGCGTTTTTGCGCCTCGTGTTCACGACTTTGCGGCCGGGCTGGCATGCAGCGCATCGCCGGGCGCTACCCTAGCGCGTGATGTGACTCCGTCTCGCTGCACCCTGGAGGTGTTATCTGGCGCGCCAGGCACCCCGTTGGACCCTATGCTGGGCCACTGCACCGAGTGCGGTTTAGGTCAGGCAAAACCCTAGTGCCTCAAGATGTGCGAGATGCTAGGCAGATAAGATTATGCAGCAGCACACAGATCTGGAATTTAACTTGGCGACAATCAACGAGGCGCTGGCAGAAGCCTACCCCGAACGGGAGTGCCTGGTATTTCGCGACCGCCGTTTTCGGTGGAAGGATTTTACCGAGCGAACGCGTCGTCTCGCCAACTTGCTGCGGGGTTATGGTCTTGGTTGCCACCGCGAGCGGCACGAGCTGAAGAATTACGAGTCCGGGCAGGACCATCTTGGTCTCTACCTTTATAATGGCAACGAGTATCTGGAAGGGATGCTCGGGGCGTACAAAGCACGGGTGGCTCCGTTCAACGTAAATTACCGTTACGTAGAGGACGAGCTCATCTACCTTCTAAATGACGCCGACTGCCACGCGCTTATCTACCATGCGCGCTTTGCGCCGCGAGTGCAAAAAATTCGGTCTGAGGTGCGCCACTTGCGGCTGTTGTTGCAAGTGGCCGACGAGTCAGGCAATCCCTTGTTGCCAGGAGCGCTCGACTACGAAGAGGCTTTGCGGCAGGCGTCTCCCCAAAAGCCTCAACTCCACTGGTGCGCCGACGACCTTTACATCCTTTATACGGGTGGCACCACGGGTATGCCAAAGGGCGTGCTGTGGCGCCAAGAAGACATCTTCTTTGCCGCTCTCGGAGGGCACCCTCCTGGGGCACAAAAGGTCCCTTCCATTGCGGCTCTTGTCGAGAACGCCCGAACGAGCTCAGCGCGGGCCCTTCCCGCCCCGCCCTTTATGCATGGCGCGGCACACTGGATGGCACTGACCTGCTGGCACCAAGGTGGCGCAGTGGTGATCCAGGACCAACCTGAGCGCCTCGATCCGCACGATATTTGGTCGACGGTAGAGCGCGAACGGGTCACGTTCCTAACCATCGTAGGTGACGCCTTTGCTCGCCCTCTCGTGGATCAGTTACAAAAGCGGCGCTATGACCTGAGCAGCTTGAATGTCATCCTTTCTGGTGGGGCGATCCTCACCCCGGCGCTGAAAGAAGCCTTACTCGAGCATATTCCCCACCTGATGATCATCGATGGGTTTGGTGCCTCCGAAACCGGCGGCCAAGGCTCGCAAATCGTAACCAAAGGGATGACCATTACCTCTGGCTCCTTCCGCATGAACGAGGAAACCCTGGTGTTGAAATACGATCTCAGCGGGCCGGTTAGCCCTGGGAGCGAGGAAGTCGGCTGGCTGGCGCGCACGGGGCACGTCCCGCTCGGCTACTTCAAAGATGCGGAGAAAACCGCGCGGACGTTCCCTGTGATCAATGGGAAGCGGTACGCGATTCCTGGCGACCATGCCAAGGTTGCCGCCGATGGTACGATCATCGTACTCGGTCGAGGTTCGGTCAGCATCAACTCTGGGGGAGAGAAAATCTACCCAGAGGAAGTCGAAAAGGCGCTGAAACACCATCCGGCTGTGTACGATGCGGTGGTCGTTGGCACACCCCACGAGCGTTTCGGGGAGCAGGTTACGGCGATTGTTCAGGTTCGAAAGGGAGAAGAGCCGACAAAGGATGAACTGGTAGAGTTTTGCGCACGGCACCTTGCGCGGTACAAACTTCCGCGGGAAATCCTGTTCGTCGAAGAGATGGTCCGTAGCCCGTCAGGCAAGGCAGACTACCGTTGGGCCAAGCAGTTTGCGCTCGAACAGCTCGGCCTCAACAAAAAAGGAACATAAGTTAGCCAGCAGACGGGCCAACGACTGGATTCCAAGTTCCAGACTTGCGCCTCGTAGTTTTTGTGCAGAAACAGTAGCGTGACCGGTTTCTACCTGCCGAAATCGCAGGTTGGGGATTTGGTACCGATCTTGCGCTGGGTCCGGGGGCGTGGAGGAGCCCATGGCGGAAGGAGTTACCCGTTCCCGAGCGATCGAAGGACGTTTTCGGCCAGTGGCTCGCGTTCCGTTGGATGCCACAGTTTTGCAAGCAGCCCGGACGATGTACGAGTGCGGCACCGAAGCGGTGGCAGTAACCAACGAAGAGGGTCGTGTCGTTGGCATTTTCACGGCACACGACGTAATCGGCGTTGTCGGTCTGGGCTTCGGACCCGAAGCTACGACGGTGGCTCAGTGGTTATGCTCGCCGCGGGAGTGCAATAACCACGTGCCACGCGGTGAAGCTTGGTTTGGCTGAGAAGCGACGTGAGCCTTGCTCGGTCGATTCGGCAAAGCCCGCTTGGCTTGCCACGACCTAGAGCCAACGTTTTCGGCCCAACGGTGTGCTTCGCGCCAGTTCCCCTGCCTTGCGAGCCATCGTTAGTACGACGTCGCCGAATAACGCCATTTTCGGGTTCTCCGCCACGCCTCTTACCCATGCCGAGTATCCCTGCTCCAACACGATAGCCATCTTAAATCGCCCCAGAATCACGTAATAGTCGATTTCGTCCACGGGTCGGCCGCTCATTAGGGCGTAGCGCTCAGCCAGTTCTGCGCGTGTCGGCATTCCCGTGTAATCCACGTAACCGGAGTGTTGGCGGTCCTCGTCCGGATCTGGCCAACTCATCAGCACCCAGCCGAGATCCAGGAGTGGGTCTCCTACGGTTGCCATTTCCCAGTCGACGATGGCCGCCAGGCGAGCCGGCGCTCCGTGAAAGAACATCACGTTGGCAAACTGGTAATCACCGTGGAGAATGCCCGGAACGTAGTGGCGCGGACGGTACCGCCGCAGCCAATGGGCAGCCTCGTCTAAGCCGGGCAGAGGTCGGAACTGGAACTGAGAGAGCAGGCGTAACCAACGATCCACTTGCCGCTCGTGGAATCCCTCCGGTCGCCCAAACCCATCGAGCCCGACCGCCTTCCAGTCCACTTTTGCCAGCCGCGCTATCCCATCAATCAGCTCCCACGCCAATCCCCGACGTGCTTCTAAGTCCGAATCGAACGGTGGAGGCCAACCGTCGCGATTCATACACGACCACCCATCCACAAACTCCATCACGTAAAAGTTCGCTCCGAGAACCTCCGGGTCTGTGCACAGGGCAAGGACTCGGGGGTGCGGTACGTCCGTTCCATTCAATGCCGAGAGAACCCGAAACTCCCGAACCATCGAATCATTCCTGCCCGGAGGGACACGGCGAGGCGGTTTCCGCACGACAAGCCGAGTGTCGCCGCGCCGCACCAGCCAGGCTTCGTTGGAAGCACCTCCGGATATGAATTCGACCTCGAACGAAAGCCCGCAGCCGGGAAGACCACGCTCGTCAAGCCATCGGCGCAGTCGGCTTTGCTCCTCGGGGTGCAAAGTGGGCGTTGCCTCGCTTGCGCTCATGACCAATTTTTGACCTGGCTGGTCGCAAATACCCGGTGACTGGGAAAAAGTAAATGGGTGCTCCGCCCTCTGCGGTTGAAGGCTTTAGGTCTCTGGTCCGAACGAAGTCGTGCTCACGATAACGGGCCACTGCGAATCCCCTAAAGTGGATTCTCGCACGGGCACCTACGTTGGATACTGTCGGGCACCGGACCGGACTCAAAAGCTAGCCGCTAGCTTGGGCCGCTGCCCGTAGTCTCTAGGTGGCGCGAATAGATGAAACTCAGAAAACGCTCGATGCCATGGATCACGTGCTGGCAGCGCAATGAAGGGAAGAGATCAAACGCGTGCTGCGCCCCAGGAATCTCCGCATAGACTACAGGTTGTTTTGAAACGGCCCGCAAGGCGGCAACGAAGTGGCGAGCCTGCTCCACCGGTACCAGTGTGTCCAACTCCCCGTGCACGACCATGAATGGCGGAGCGTCGGGACGCACCCAGGCAATCGGTGAGGCCTTTTCGTAAGCTTCCGGAGCCTCGTCGAGCGAAGCTTTCATGACCTTGCCCTCCAGCAAATGATGAATCTCTGGGTTTTGGAAGGTGCGGAAGCGGTCCACAAAGTCGTACACCCCATACATCGGTACGGCGCCTTGCACGCACGTGTTCTTGTGCTCGAACCCAGGCTGATAAACGGCATCGTTTGGTGTCAGGGCAACGAGGGCGGCTAGGTGACCGCCTGCCGACCCACCCGTGACCACGATGAAGTTCGGGTCACCGCCGTAGTCTCTAATATTATCTCGAATCCATGCGACGGCCGCCTTCACGTCAACCAAATGATCCGGAAAAGTCGCGTGTGGCGACAGGCGGTAGTTCACGCTCACGCACACCCAGCCGCGCTGCGCCATGTGCGTCATCAGAGGCAAACCTTGCTCGTTTTTACTGCCGATTACCCATCCCCCACCATGAATTTGCAGGAGCACCGGGCAGTTCTGAGGGTGCGACCGATGCCGGTACACATCCAACCGCAGATTGACCCCAGCGACCCGACGAAACAGAATGTCACGATGCCTTTGCACTTCGGGGTGGCGGATCGGAAAAGGGAGTACAATGGCTTTCCAGTCGACGGAGTCTTTCCACTTTGCCCGGAAATTAGGGTGCACCTGCTTTGGGTACTGGCTACCGAGGGCCTCGCGAAGAGCATATTCGACAACGTCCTTTGCCCGGTCGCCTTTCCAGTAAGCCATCCACAATCCCCACCACGAGCAAAGCAAAAGGAGCAGGCCGAGTTTCGCGAGAATACCCTGTGCTGCCCCCGCAAAAACGAGGGCCGCCGCGAGCACGAACTGTGCGGCAATGTGATGCAGAGCAAGTTCCCCGGTGAGCCACCCAGCAAAAAAGCTAATCACGGCCCTTCTACCGGGCCGGTAGCTCGGACGCCAAACGTTGTACGTCAGAGCCCCACTGATCAAGGCTAATGTCCACAACAGCACAACCATTTGCTCCCTCCCGAAAACAAGAACAGCGGAGCTTCAAGGTACAAGCGATTGCCGTAACACTGCAGCATGGTTTATGGGGAAGGCGCTGCACACTCGCCTAAGGCTTCGCGAACCGAGCGGACGATCTCATCCACAGTGAGGCGCCCGTCGCCACTATAGTCCGCTTGCCAACAGGTCAAGGGTTGCTGCTCCTCCAGTAGTGCATGCACCGCACGAACGAGCTCGTCGACGGTCACTGTTCGGTCTTCGTTACAATCGCCGGCGCACCGTGGCCACCGCCGGAAAATGGAGACTGCATCGTCATACTGCGCCGCCACGTAAACCCACTGGCCGCTGGAATCCAAACTCAAAGCGGCAGCTCCAGCCAAGCCATCGACGCCATTTTGCCCATCGCTCAGGAGATCGACCACCTGAAGCGCGCCAGTCAGGGCATTTCGCTCGAGAAGCACCAACGTGTCATCGCCACCTCGGGTAAGCAAAACCGCCGAGCCTTGAGGAGAAACGGCTATTTCCGTTGGTCCCGAGCCTTCACCGAGCCCTACCACTTCTTCTCCCGAGAAGGCCTGAATGAAACGAAAGCGGCCACCGCCCATGTCGCGAAAATGTGCCACACCATTCGTGCCAAGGCCGTAAACATCGTGGCCGTCGGGCGACACAGCCACGGAAATTGCACCATCGAGTCCTGATACATCGTCAACTCCATCGAAGAACGTTTGCTCTGAAACAAACGCTCCTGACTTCGTGTCACGCCTGAGGTGGACCAGACTGCCGGAACCCCCTGCGGTAACAAACAGGTGAGAGCCGTCGGGCGATACGGCCACGGCTGTAGGGCGAACCAGTCCGATCACCTCGCCACCGTCGCTCACCTCGCGCAGTGTCTGAAGAACACTCAGCCTGCCAGAACTTTCGTCCCGGTGCAGGACGGTAACTGCGTTGTCCCCGTAACTAGCCACGAATAGTTCGCGCCCGTCCGGAGACAGCGCTAAGCCATGCACCTGAGTGAGCCCACGCTGGCCAAGGGCCCCACCGAACAAGGCTTCCAGAAATTGGAGCTGACCACTGGCTGGGTCTCGTGCAAAGGTGGCAACGGCGTCGCCAAAAAATGCTCCGACGTAGACGTTGGCACCATCTGGGGAAACGACGACGCTCACGGGTCGAAAGAGCCCCTGAACCTCGGCTCTTTGGTCCAAGTGTGCTTGCGAGTAAGTCAACCCACCGGTGAGAATGTCTCGCCCAAGGACCACGAGCGCGTTGTCGTCGAAACTCGCCACGTAGACGTTACGACCGTCTGGACTCACTGCCACACCATGGGCACCGCGCAGGTGGTAAATGTTTTCTGGGTCAGCAAAATTGCCGACGAAGCCCAGTCGGCCAGCACTGGCCGCTTGAGGATGCGTGGTCGCAAAAACCACGCTGACGAACAACACTTTGGAAAGATATTTCATCGTCAGCTCCATCCCAGGAATCTCGAGTGCCGGCGCATTGCAGGGCGAACCTCTCCAACAAACACGTACGGTAGGTCGTGGGACGTAAGCGGCACGTCAGGCTCGCCCCAGCGCCGGGCTGACACCGATGCTACGAACAACGTGCGGTCACCTACGGAGATTGCCTGCACAACGCAGCATTCTAAACAAAGCAGCGCCAAGGGCAGCCACGGCACGCCACGGGGAGACCAAAACCACTCCACCTGGTCAAGATTCCCGGCTCGCCGGGCAGCGGCAGAGTGAAAATAGTCCTGCAGCTTCTTCGAGCGCTGCCCTACCACATTCAAGCCGAATATTCCCTGACTGAGGATCCAGCCGTGCGAGTAGCTGCTTCGACCGACAGCGGCTGCGAGCAAAGGGGGATTCGCCGAACACTGCGTCACCCACGAAGCAGACATTCCGTGCCCGCGGCCATCGCCTCGAGTGGTCAGGATGTAAATGCCTGTGGTTAGGATGGACCAAGCGCGGGCCTCGGCTTCGTCCATGGTAACTCCACAGTCCGAGTAACGGTAACGTTACTCGCCGCCAGACAAGGGCCGCAACACGGGCATTTCTCCCGTCGTTCCGCGGTCGACCCCGACAAGTCCTTCCATAGGTAACGGCGAGCCATCTCGCAGATGCCGCGCCGCGAAAGCGCCACAAGCGGTCGCGCCACCGTCCGCGACAATAGCCGCGCCAGTAACGAAGTGAGCATCGTCGGAGGCAAGGAACAATGCCACGCCAGCGATATGTTCTGGCTGGCCCGCCTCGGGCCACGGCTGAAACTTTTGCAAAAACGCGCGCAGCGGCTCGGGGGTTCCGCGGTGGATTAAAGGAGTGAGTATCCCTCCTGGGCAAATCGCGTTGACGCGGATGCGAAACGGCGCCAGTTCAATGGCCGTGGCTCGAGTAAGATTGATTACCGCTGCTTTGGCGGCTGAATACGCCTGTGGCCCGTCGCCCCCGCTCAGGCCGGCAATGGAGGCTGTATTGATAATGGTGCCTCCTTGACCCTGCGCTTTCATGATGCGTGCGGCGTGTTTGATGCCCAGGAACACGCCGCGGACGAGCACAGCGAACGTGTAGTCCCAGTCTTCCACTGTGATGTGCGTGATCGGGCCAAAGGCTCCACCCACACCTGCATTGTTGAACACGCAGTCGAGTCGACCCCAGCGCTGAACTGCCGCTTGCAGTGCGCTCACGACCTGTGCCTCTTCTGCTACGTCCGTACGCAGGAACAACACTCGATCGCCGTACCCTTCTTCTTTTGCCAGGGAAACAGTTTCTTCCCCAGAGGCAGGATTATAGTCCGCAACCACAACGCAGGCGCCTTCCGACAAAAAGCGCAGCGTGGTTGCGCGGCCAATGCCACTCCCACCGCCAGTAATGACTGCCACCTTTCCCTCGAGCCGTCCGGCCATGCACTCTGCCCTCCTTCCACTTGCTTCGAGGCCACGGTTTCACTCCGTCACTTGCTGCTGGGTTTGCCACCGAGTTGGTTCTTCCCGCAAGCCCACCCATGAGGTTGTGCAGTAATTTTTCCCCGCCGCGCTCGGAACGGTCGAATTCCTAGGGCACGCTCATTTGAGCGGCGCGATATAGTGCTGGCCCTTCAAGCAGGAATTGTTCAACCGGTCGAACAAACGACCCCAGGGGAAAGGAATCTTTCTGTTTGCGAAATTTCTCTAGTGCTCCGTCATTTTCAAACCCAAGCAAAACAAGCAGCCGGTGGCGCCCTTCGTTTCGCTCGCGACTTGCGTAGGTGTCGATCCGCACCAAACCAGGCACGTCCTCGAATTTTCTGGCATCGAACCAGCGGTAGAAATCGTCGATCCGTTCGTCCTCGACTTCGAAGGCTTGCACCAAATAGCTCAACCGGTCTGGGTCGGTAGAAGGCCTGCCCGCGTCTCCGTGGTGGTGACCGTGGTGCTCATGATGGGCTGTGGCTTCATGTGCTTCGCCCTCTGGGCCTGCGCCGTGGCTGCTACTGCCTTTCAGGCTTGCGAGGTACGCCACTAGGTTCACCAGTTGCTCGACGGTCATGTCGGGATAGTTTGGCATTCGCGATGCGCCGCGCTCGTCAAGGTATCCTGGGCCATCGACCAAGATGGCGTTGGGATTCACAATCGCCTCAGCGAAATATCCCGGGGGATGATGTTCCCCCATCCCCGTAAGTTCCGGGCCTACAAACTCGCCGCTCTCTTGCGTGGCTGGAAAGTTTTCCCCTGCAACTTTGTGACACTTAAAACAGCCAAGCTCGACGAACGCCGTGCGGCCAGCAGCGGGGTCGCCGGCGGGAGGAGTGAATTTCCACCCTGGCGGCACGCCTCCCCACGCGTGTAGTTGGTCCATGCTGACCCGGATGCCTAATGGGGGCGAATCTTGTCGAGCCACCTGCGATGGCTTCGCCGCTTCTCGGTCATGACACGAGTAAAGCGTGCTGGCGAGGGCAAAGCTTATTGCCCACATGGTTATCCCAGAGGGTTTTCCTGCGCGGTCCATGCCGTGCCCATCTCTTCGGTTTCGTCGTTTTGCGTTCCGGCCATCATGGCCTGGTCATACCGGGGGTACCTTGGCAGCCTGCTAGCAAGGCTTGAACACCTTGCAAAAGCTCGTCGATCGTGGAATCGCCCTCTCCGCTCGGGTCCGCCGGTAAGCAAACTGCTAGTGGGCTTATACCGAGCGCAAGGCCCACGGCTCGCACCAACTCATCCACGGTGACCGTGCGATCGTAATTACAGTCGGCCACGCAAGCCCAGGGCTCGAAGGGATCACTGAACCGAGGGTTCGTGACGAACTCGGGGTCGTCGAGAGAGCGCAGAAAAGCGAGCAGTTGTTGCTTTTCCTCTTCGGTGAGCACGAATCCTCTCACAAAGTTACTCTTGTAAGGGTTCTTCGAACCGTCTCCAGCATAAGGACCACTGTGAATCGTTCGCCCCCCAGCAGCGTAGTGGTCGATTACCTCCTCGAGAGTGGCGATACTCCCGTCATGCATGTAAGGGGCGGTGTAACTCAGGTTGCGTAGCGTCGGGGCCTTGAAGCGCCCCATGTCGGAGGGAATGTGGGTGATTTCAAAAAGGCCGGTATTGTCTGGCGGGTACGACCCGCGCCCGTCGATGTTGTAAAGACCATTGTTTTGGAAAGACGTTTCATCGAACGGGTTGCCCTCGTGGGTTACCGAAGCGGTGAAATTGAAGCCACCGTGGCAGTGGAAACACTCGAGCCTCTCGGAAAAGAACAACCTCCCTCCAAAGAACGCCTCTTCGGAGAGCGCGTGATCGTCGAGACCTTGCACGTACCGATCGTAGGGAGTGTTGCCGGAGATCAACGTGCGCTCGAAGCTTGCAATCGCTTTCACCACATTGCCCAGCGTAAATGGGTCGCGTTGATCCGGGAACGCCTCCGCAAACATCCTCTGGTATCGTAAATCTGTTCGTAAGCGGTCGAACGCTTCCTCTTCTTTTCCCGTCAAGCCAAGCTCGACCGGACGCTCGTTAAAAAGTGGAACCAACACTTGCCGTTCGAGAGAGTCCAAGAGCGGATTTGCCCACCCGAGGGCAGTGGCGTACGCAACGTTCGTTAGGCTCATCGCACTGCGCGGATGGACCTCGCCAGTGGAGCCAACGGCGCGCGCGCGTCCGTCAGTGAAGGCAAGAGCCTGTTGATGGCAGGAGGCGCATGCCTGCGATTGATTTCCCGAGAGGCGACGGTCGTAAAACAAAAACCGACCTAGAGCAATTTTCTCGATGCTTAGAGCATTGTCGGGCGGAACTTTCGGTTTGGGAAACCCGGTTGGAAGCTCCAGTACATAGGGCATCTGCGCCTCCGTTCCGTACAATGCCTGGACCGGGTACACGAGTAGGCCCACGAGGAGGAAATACAGTGGTCGTCGTTTCTCAATTCCGATCACCCGCATCGCTCACTGGCGTTGCATGACGCGGAAAAACCTCTGCAAGGCCGCAACGGGCTGACCGCTGGCAAAGTCTACACCGAGGTTACGGAACAGCGCATCGCAATCGTCATCTCCGGGATCGGACATACACCCAGGAGGTGTGCCCTCTTCGTTTTGACCCAAATCGGAATCAGCAAGCAACGCTGCGAGATCCGCGACAATCACATCATCTTGCGGCGAGAATGGGCGGAGGACGATGTCGGCCCGGTTTGGTCGAGCACATCCCCCCACCACACCTGGTTGTGCGTAATAACAGCCGGTTGAACCCACGTGGATCCGATAGCCGTCCAACGCGGTGTCTACCCGAAGAAATTTGTAGCCGGCTTGCCAGCTCCAAAACATCGCCGTCAGGCTTAGCGGTGCAGGTGCCACCGACGCATCCCCGTGATTGCGCCGAAATGGTACTCCGAGAACAAAACGAATACCGTTGTACGTGCCCGGAGCTACGCGCCCACGCACGGTGTCATTCGTTTGGACCGTTCCATTCACACACGGCGAAGTTTTGTTTTCGAAATCGAGCAAGGCAATGTCTTCGAGTTGCCACATGCCATCTTGTTCGAGAAGTACGGGAATTTCGCGATCGTCCGGCGTGATCAAGCGAATGTTAGAAATGTAGAAGCGAAAATCCGACGGCGTAAACTCCCCGAGGTTCCTCCCTACATTGGGATATGTGGCACCGCAGTGAAATGGCTCGTCGCCCACGTGGCCCGCAAAGCGAATTTCAACTGGGGTGTAACCGCAACCGTCGAGAATGTTGTTGACGCCGGCAACAAGTTCATCGATGGTCACTTGCCCGTCGCCATTGCGGTCTCCCACACATTGACCGCGATGGTCAAACCGTGCGCTAACGTCCTGCGCCATCGCCCACCGTCCCGGCTCAGCGAACCACACAGGGGTCATCGCGAAAAGCGCCACTGCCTTCCTCCAATTCATCTTCACGTTGGCTACCCTCCTTTCGTTGCAACTCTCCGGGATCTCTACCTCACGTTTTCGGGAAGCCGCGGTTACGCCTCATTCAACCTGACTCTTGGAGCGGTGCGTTTCGTCAGAACCACGGTATGCGGTGTGCACGAGAAGTGAAAGTCTGTGTGGCATGGACTGCTCGTACGGAGAATTCGGGGCTAGAAACCGCACCGTGATCGTGAAGGTTTCTTGGGATGGGTCAACGTCATACGGCAGGACGAGCTGCCAACTCCCGTGCGTGTGAAAGGGCACTATGCCGATTAAACCCCGCATTCCAGCTTGGTCCAGCACTCGATCCCCGATTTGCACTCGAACACCGGCACTTAAGGCTACGATCTCCATCTCCACGGGAGTACCAGGTAAAAGGGGGTTCAGATGGTCTTCGGCGTGATCCTCGTCAACACTTGCGAACGCAGGGAACTGGCCTTGGTACAAAACCGCTCCGCCTACGCAATCCTCTCCAGATCCACCTACGCACTCGCGATCTGTTAGAAGAACCACGCCCGGCTCGCGCTCCAGGTGGACCATAATTTCCCCGCCGCCCAAATGGTGGGAGCCGAGCATCAAATGCCAGTGATCCCCCGCTCCGGGAGTTGGCGTTGCAGTTGGAGCTATGGCGGGCGTCGCCGTCGGCGTTCCGTCCGCGCGAAAGTTAGGCTCCTCCTCGCTTCCACAAGCAAACACAAGACTCGCCATGAGTCCTAGCGAGAAGGTGACCCACCGCATCCTGTTCATCCTCCTGCGGATTAGTTCTCTCAATCACTTCGCCTCCACAATGAGACAATTTGTCGCAGACCCCCAAACGGCCACTGCCGGCCCCCGCAGGCCACCCGCACTTGCTCCCAAGCTGCCTAAGGTGTTTTAGGGGATGTCATGGCGAAAGAGGTGCTCCGGATTGCGAACTGCAGCGGCTTTTACGGCGACCGCTTGAGTGCCGCGCGTGAGATGGTCGAGGGCGGTCCCATCGATGTCTTGACTGGCGACTATCTTGCCGAGTTGACCATGATGATTTTGTACAAGGACCGGCAAAAAGACCCGGCGGCTGGCTACGCGCGGACCTTCCTCCGACAACTGGAGGAGGTGCTCGCCACCTGTGTGGAACGCGGAATCAAGATCGTGTCGAATGCAGGGGGGTTGAATCCAGGTGGCTTAGCAGCCGCGGTTCGCGCCCTTGCCAATCGCTTGGGCGTTCGGGTGCGGGTCGCCCATATTGAAGGCGACGATTTGCTGCCACGATTGGCGGAGTTGCAAGCGCAGGGGCACGAGTTGCGCCACCTGGATAAGGGCATGCCGCTGCGCGACCTGAAGGCACAAGTGGTCACCGCCAATGCCTATCTCGGGGGGTGGGGAATTGCTGAGGCATTGCGGCGTGGAGCGGATGTGGTCATCTGTCCACGAGTCACCGATGCCGCTTTGGTAGTTGGTCCTGCCGCGTGGTACTTTGGCTGGGCGCGAGACGACTGGGACCGCCTGGCTGCCGCCGTGGTGGCTGGGCACATTATTGAATGTGGAGCCCAGTGTACGGGTGGAAACTACTCCTTTTTCCGCGAGGTGCCCAACATCGAACGGATCGGCTTCCCGATCGCCGAAATGCACGAAGACGGTTCGTTTGTGATCACGAAGCACCCGGGCACTGGGGGGCTGGTTTCCATTGGAACGGTCACGGCCCAACTGCTCTACGAGATTCAAGGCCCCCGTTACTTGAACCCGGACGTCACCGCGCGCTTTGACACGATCCAGCTCGAACAAGAAGCCGCCGACCGCGTGCGGGTCACTGGAGTGCGGGGCGAACCGCCACCCGCCACAACGAAGGTGTGCATCAACTATTTGGGTGGTTTTCGCAACTCGGTGACGTTCGTCTTGACTGGTCTCGACATCGAGGAGAAGGCTGCGATCGCGCAGCAAACGTTGTGGCATCTCGTGGGAGGCAAAGAGCGCTTTGCCGAGGTTCATGTGGACCTAGTGCGTTGGGACCGGCCCAACCCGCGCCGTAACGAAGAGTCCTTCGCGTATTTGACCATAGCCGTGAAGGACCCTGACCCCTCCAAGGTCGGTCGCGCGTTTACCAACAAGGCAATCGAGATGGCCCTGGCAAACTACCCGGGCTTCTTCGTGACCAGTCCGCCTACGGACGCAAACCCCTACGGGGTATTTTGGCCCACCTTGGTTCCTTCGGAACTGGTGCCCCATCGCGTGGTGATGGATGACACGGTCATCGACATTGCACCGGTCCGTTGCGAAGGCTCCTTTTCTCTTGACGTTCCTTCTCCACCGTTGCCTTCGCCACCTGGAGGCGAGGTGGTGCAGGTGCCACTGGGGCTGATCGTAGGGGCACGCTCCGGAGATAAAGGGGGCAATGCCAACGTTGGGTTGTGGACTCGCCGGCCCGAGGCGTACGCGTGGTTACGGCAGTACCTAACAACCGAACGGTTTCGCCAGTTGGTTCCGGAAGCGCGCTCACTGGAAATCGAACGTTATGAGCTACCGAATTTACTCGCCCTGAACTTTGTGGTGCGGGGGCTTCTGGGCGATGGAGTTGCTGCTTCCACGCGCATGGATCCGCAAGCGAAAAGCTTTGGCGAGTACGTACGGGCCAAGGTGGCAGAAATTCCCAAGGCTTTGCTAGCGGAGTGAAGTTTGGCGAAGCACTCGTGTCTTCGTCCACTTATTCCCAAAGGAGGAGCGAATGATTCGTTACTTTTGTGACCGTTGCGATGTGGAAGTGGAGCACCATGCCGACCTTACCGTGTTTTCCGTGGAAATTGGTGAAAGCGGCTCCACATCGAACTGGAGACTCCGGCGCGAGCTCTGCACAAAGTGCTTGGAGGAAACGAAAGATTTTCTGAACAAGTTTTTCGCGAAGCCGCTGCCGAAGAAACGAACAGCGTAAGGTCAAGCATTTGCCAGATGCGTGGGATGTTGGCCTGCATCGAAGGAGGAATCGGGTGGTGTGCCAGTGGACAAAAGGCTTGGCCGTTCTGGTTTGTGGCTTCTTGCCCCTAATTGTCAGTGGTTGTGGCGACGACGGCGAAAACTCCCATCTTTTGACACCTACGGCCGCGGTTAGCCCAACGCTCTCACCCGCGCCTTCGAGCCCAACTCTACTGCCAACCTCTACCCCGACCGTCGCACCTGCTTCCGTCACACCCACGCCCAGTGCAACCCAAACCATACCATTGCCATCCTCGACCCCAACATCGAGCCCAACCGAAACGGCCCAACCGCCTACAGCGACACCATCGCCCAGTGGGTCCGCCTCCGCCACTCCCAGCGCGACGGCAACCACCTCGGCCACTGCCACACCCTCGGCCACCGCAACTGCCACGGCCACTTTCGAGCCTGGCACCTGCTTCGATCCTGAGGTGTTCGCGCACGAACCGTTGTGCGAACTCGATCGCACCGAGCAAATTTGCGATTTCTTGGTTCCAGAGGTTTGCCTGTATCCCTTCCCGTCGTCCTTTTTCTTGAGACCAGATCCCAGCACGCCCACGGGTTGGCGTGTCAACTATGCCCGTGCTGCCATGCCAGCGAACGCCCGCGGCGTACACATCGATCCTAAGGAATGGAACACGCTAGACGGGTTCAGTCCTGGCGCGATGATGCTGGTGTTGTTCCCGGAAGGAGTGGACCTAGCTGCTTCCCGCGCGCCGACGATTAGGAACTACCCGCGTTCGCTGGAGCTCGACTCGCCGACCGTGATCATCGATGCCGACAGCGGCGAGCGCATCATTCATTTTGCTGAAATGGATGCGGACGGAACCAGCGATTTGGACCGGTCCTTGATTTTGCGCCCCGGCATCCGCCTCAAAGAAAGGCATCGGTACATTGTTGCGTTGAGGAAATTGGTGGATCCTTCGGGTCGCGAAATCCAGCCACGCCGCGCCTTTCAGGTGTTGCGTGACGGTGAGCAAACTCCCGTTCGTGCGATCGAGGCGCGACGGAGCCATTTCGAAGACATCTTTGCTCGTCTCGAACGGGCCGGTGTGGCGCGGGACGACCTCCAGTTGGCCTGGGATTTCGTGGTGGCAAGCACAGAGTCGATTACTGGCCGTGCCTTAGCAGCCCGCGATCAAGCCCTGGCTGCGAATGGTCCTGGTGCCCCACAGTTCGAAGTGACGTCTGTGGAGGACAACTACAGCGAGCGCATCTGTCGTCGCGTGCGTGGTACCTACCGAGTGCCCCTGTTTCTCACGAGCGACCGGCCACCGGCAGTTTATCATCTCGACGAGGCTGGAGTTCCCCGCCAAAACGGTTGGGCGCGAGCCCCTTTCACGGTCATTATCCCCTGTTCCGCGATTTCCGGGCCACAGCCGATACCGGGTCGTCCCATGATTTATGGCCACGGCCTGTTCGGAAGCGGCGAGGGAGAAATCACAGCCGGGCCCCAGCAAACGCTTGCGAGCCGCTTCGGATTCATCATTGCCGCCACGGATTGGATTGGGATGTCCAACGGTGACTTGGACAACACGTTCCGGATCATTGGAGATCTCAGCCGGTTCAATCAGCTTGTCGATCGGCTCCAGCAGAGCCTGATTAACCAAATCCTCCTCGGGCAACTTCTTCTGGCTGAAGATGGCTTGAACTCCCACCCAGCCTTCCAGTTCCAAGGTGTGCCCATCATCGATCGGCGGGAGCTTTTCTATCACGGGAACAGTCAAGGTGCGATCGAGGGCGCGGCATTCATGGCGCTGGCTCCCAATCTTACGCGGGGTGTTTTAGGGGTTGGGGCGGCAAACTATAGCTTCCTACTGCAGCGCAGTATCGACTTCGCTCCTTTCTTCTTCGTGCTGGCACAAACGTACCCTCGCGTTCTCGACCGTGCCGTTCTCTACGGGTTAATCCAGCAGCTTTGGGATCGGGCGGAACCGAATGGTTACACCTCCCACCTGGTCGACGACCCGTTGCCGAACACACCTCCGAAAAAAGTGCTCATTCACACCGGCATCAACGACTCCCAGGTTTCCCACTACGCGACGGAGATCCAAGTGCGGAGCTTAGGCATCCCAGCGGTTGCTCCTTCCGCGTACCCGGCCTTCGGTATCCCGGAGCGGGAGGCCCCGTTCGACGGATCTGCTTGGGTGCCCTACGATGTGGGAGGCTCGCCTGCGCCACTCGACAATCGTCCCCCGGAATTCGAAAACGGAGTTCACGAAGCGGTCCGCCGCCTCGATGCTGCTCAGCGGCAACTCGATGCGTTTTTGCGCACCGATGGCCGGGTAGAGAACTTTTGTGACGGGCCCTGTGTGTTTCGCGACGTTCCCAACGTTCGTTGAATCAGGGGATTGTCTCGCGAGAATGGTAAACGCTGCACACGAGGTACGCGTGCTGAGTGTTTGCCAGGAGCCTGCTCCGCCGCCGCAATGTGGCGGTCGAGCCTCTTTGCCAATCGAGCGAGGCCGAGCCCCATGACCTTCTTCGTTCCTCTCTCCCTCAACTTTCGGAGTCGCTCGGCGGCGCGCAGTGCCACATCGCGGGCCGCATGGAACCGGCCACAGCGGTAGTGAAGAGCGCTGGCAGAGTACTGAAGGAGAACATGGAGAAGTTCGCGTTCTTCCGAACCAGGAGCGCACCGCCGCCACAGGCGTTCCCAGGCTTCGTGCGCTTCCCAGAAATAACCATGGTGAAACAGGTGCACGCCGAGGCGCCACGCTGGGTCGCCGTGCCAGTCAGTGGGACTCGTCGGTACCTGAGGGTCGTCCGGCAGAACCGCGTCGAGAAAGGCAAGAGCGCGACGACGATCCTCTCGAGTCGAATGGCCGGGCAAGTAAGGGGCGTCGGGTAGCGGCGGAGTGCGTTCTTGGGCGACACCGGAAAGGTCCGCCCGCTGCTGGGGGCGTACCGTCGCGTTGGATTCTCGGGGTTTCTTCATGGCGCATCACAAGTTGTGTGGGGCCGAGGTGTCACGCGGGGTGGAAACGGCACCTGGCGCCGGCGCCAACGGCGCGTCCGCGAGCGTGCCAAGGTTCGAGAGGATGGCAAAGCCAACTCGTCCGGCAATGGTGAATGGCTTTGCCCACCCACCAAAGTCCAAGCGATCCACCACAGCCTTGGCCCGTCCGGCAAGTTCCTTGTCCCGCTGAAGGGACGCCACGTAAGCCACGGCCGGCCACAAACGCACATCCGTGGTTGTCGAGAGCGAAGCGACGCGATGCGCGTAATGCTTCAACCACTCCCAAATTTTTTCGTCGGCTGTGTGCCGGTGGGTATCCGTAAGACCCTCCGCCAGAATGCCGAGTTTCCAATCTTGAACTTTATCTGGCTGATGGCGCTCCATTCCCAGTTCAGCATATTTCTTCGCCCCTTCCAGGTAGCGGGCATCGTTTGTGAGTTCGTAGAGCGCCACCAACGCCGTTTGTGGCCAGCCGAATTGCCTCGGATTCCCCTTGAGCGGCGCACGCACACGGCGCAAGAGAAACTCCCCAATTCCCCGCGCGGCAGCCAAGGCGCGATCATCGCCGGAAAGAAGGTAAAGAGACAAGAGCCCCTCCGTCCACGTGTGCCCAAGATCAGGGCCCCCAAGCTCGAAGCTCCAGTGCAACGGGTTTTTCGGATGGTTCATCCCTACCCACTGGGGGTAAGTGGGCTGGTAGTGAATGATGTCCACATCCATGAAATGCTGGCCGGCGGCCACCAGGGGGTCGTAGAAACGTGCGTTGCCCGTAAGCCAGTAAGCGAGAGCCAGCACTTGGGTTAGGTCGTACTCCAAATTTCCCCAGGCGTCGCAGCCTTTGGTAGTGTCGTGATACTTGGGATAGTTCCAGTCGCCCCAATTCCACATGCCGTAAAACCCGCGCCGACGCACCTCCAAGGGGTCTGGTTGATTGCCTTGCGGACATTGAACCTCTTGCCGGTCATCCCACTCTTCAGTTTCGTAGCTGCGCTGTACACGTGGCCAAGCGTCGGAGAGCCGCCGCAAAAATTCCCGCCCAGCCTGGGTTTGAACAATCTTTGCCGCGCGGAGTGCTCCGGTTTCCAGGAGCCACTGTGGATCGACTTGGCCCAGCAAGGGCAACTGGCTCAGCTCTTCGACTCCGGGCGCAGCTCCCGTACTCCGCAACGCTAGAACGAACTCGTGCGTTTTGGCCGCGCCGGTGCCAGCCAGTGCGGGCCGCTCGGTCCCACCGTAAAAATCGTACCGGAGGGTTTGGCCCTGCACCCTGACTGCTTGCGGGTACTGCTGCCAAAACCACCGTGCCCACAAAGTCATTCCGAACTTGCCGTCGTGTACATCGAACCACCCTGCGAGTTGCCCTGGGCGCCGATTGGATCCAATGGCGTAGGAAGCGTTATCGTGTTGGGCAACGGTTAAGGGAATCGGGCTCTCAATCGGGTTCGGTGCACCTTCTAACCGGTAGGCGGCTCGGGGTTTATGCATTTTCGGCAAACGTACTTCCACACCTAGGTGAGCGAGACGGACCACGTTCGTGTCCGCGTGGACTTCGAAGGTATGCTGCACGCGGATCGCAGGCTGGTTGGCAAAGCTCTCGATCCGCAGCCGATACCGCAACGGGCTCTTGCCGTAGCGACCCTGAATCTCGATGAGTCCCCGCACGGGTCCGGAATCGAGTACCTTGATTGACTCCTTTGGGCTCGCCCCCACGCTCAGGCCATCTACTCGGGCTTCGCCACGGAGGCTAACTGCGCCGCTCTTGTGCTTATCCCAAGAGAGGCTGTCAATCCAAAGTTCTGACTGCCGTCGAAGCACGAAGTGTAGCGTGCCGTTTTGAACCTCGACGCGGTCGCGCAGTTCCCTTATTTCTACTGCTCCGGTGACCCGTCCGGCGCTAGCTACGTCATCCGGACCGCGGTGCACGTTGAGCCGCGTGGTGCTCCCAGGCGCTAAGTCCACTTGGCCATACAGCCTTACCCACTGCGGCAACCGATCGTTGCCACGCGCAAGCACTTGCACGCTCGTCGGTACCGCCTGCCCCCCGTTCTGCACCAAGTGAAAGCGAGGTGCCCCAGACACGAGTTCGCGCGGCACCGGAATGCTGACCGCAACGGGCCAGTGGCGAAGAGTTTTTTGCGCGGAGTTGCGAAACTCTACCCGTGTAACCGGCTTGTCCGCTGCGCGTGCGAGGTGGAGTGGTAGAATACAGGTCAGGCAGCAAGCCAAGGTCATTGCCCAAAGCCTGGAATCCGACGTAGCCCCTCTGCTCCTGTCGCTCGTGAGCGGCATGGCTCCCCTCTTAGAAGCAGCGGGTGGAAAAGAAAGGGGAAGAGAAGGGGCAGCCGCAAGCTGAAGTCGAATGCGGCCGGCCCAAGCGCGGCACGGCATTCTGCCTCACCGCACCCGCCGGTTGGTTCTTTCAAAGACAGGTCGCGGGAATTGGAGGATTAAGTTGTTTCTCACGGGGCAGTCGGCACTCAGCGTTTCCCCAAGCTCGCACACTGTGGAGAACTCCATGTCGGGCACTCCCGGGCCCTTACGCTCACGTGGTGGAACCCGATATTCGAAGCACACGGGTTCAGGTTTGAGTGAAAGCCTGTGAGGTTGACCAATCGGTCGAGCTCAAGTAGGTAAGCTTCATGGTTGGTTTCCCCCGCGCGAAGCGGGCTTTTTTTGCCTCCGTGCTTAACCGGCTGGTCAAGAGGAAGCGCGCATGACAGATTACGTCGCGTTCGCGCTGCAATTCTTGGTGGCAGCGGGTCTCCTCGTGTCCGCTTGTTACTATGTGGCGATTTACTGGTGCGCACGAAAATTCTTTTCGGAACGACGGGTAACTTCGGGACTGCCCGACGCAGAGTTGCCTGGTGTCACGATCTTAAAACCGCTGAAGGGGCTCGAACCCGAGCTGTTCGACAACTTGGCCAGCTTCTGTCGCCAAGATTATCCGAGGTTTCAGGTGGTGTTTGCCGTGGCGGATCCTGCCGATCCGGCAATCGGCGTCGTCCGGGAGCTCAAGCGTTCGTTCCCCCAGGTGGACATGGAGTTAGTGGTCGATTCCAGAATTTACGGCCCGAACTACAAAGTGAGCAACCTGCAAAATGGCTATCGAGTGGCGCGGTACGATTACCTAGTCATTGCTGACAGCGACATTCGCGTTCCGCCGCATTACTTGCGCACGATTGTGGCGGATCTTGTACGCCCAGAAGTGGGTGTGGTGACCTGCGCCTATAGAGCACGGCCCGTTGGCGGGTGGCCAGCAGTGGTCGAGGCGTTGTTTGTCAACACGGATTTCACTCCGAGCGTGTTCGTTGCCCGGATGGTGGAGACCACGCGTTACGCCTTTGGCGCCACCATGGCGGTTCGACGGGAAGTCCTCGATCGGATCGGGGGTTTCTTATCTCTCGCCCGCTATCTGGCGGACGACTTCTTCCTCGGTAACCTCGTAAGCCGTCTGGGCTTCAAGGTGGAGATCTCGCCCCTACTCGTGGACACGTATCTTGCCGTGCCCACCTGGAGGCGACTGGTTGAACACCAGCTCCGCTGGTCGCGTACTTATCGTAGCGTTCGTGGGGGCAGCTACTTTGCGTTAGTTTTGACTCACGGCTTTCTCTGGGCGCTCCTTAATCTAGGTGTGCACTGGGGTGATTGGCGCGCATGGATGGTCGCGGTGGGGTTGCTGGGTTTGCGTCTCACGGTCGCTGCTACGGTTGCGTCGCGCTTCCTGCAAGTGCCTTTACGCCCGGCGGACCTCTGCCTGATTCCGTTGAAAGATCTTTTGTTGAGCGTTTTGTGGGCGAGCGCTTTTTTCGGGAACACCGTGTCGTGGAGTGGTCACCGCTTTCGGGTGCTTGCACGGGGAGAGATGGCTCCAGTGACTGGAGGCTCTGAGGGGCTTCCGCTCGTTCAGAAAAGCGAGGTCCGCCCGAAGTTAGGCACGGGTGCGGAGTCCTGAGGCGAGTCCTGCTGTTGAAGCGACGCGTTTGACAAGGCGGCGGGAGGTGTGTTTTGAACGCCGCCTATGGGCGCTCAGTGGAGCCGATGGAGGTGGGTGCTCGCCATCCTTGCCCTGCTGGTAACCGCCTGTGGGGATGGCGAAGAAGGCTCAACCGAGGAAGCAGACAGAGTGATTGTGTTTGCTCCCGAAGGGAATCGCTTGCGCGCGTACGCGCCGCTACGCGGCGCCAGCCAAGTGGTGATTCCCAGTCACGCGGATGCTCCAGCAAGTGGGCGCGACATCAACGGCCAAGTTTGTTTTCTCCCCGATGGTTCCGGGCGTTTCATCGCCGGGGAAGATACCAACCAGCCAAATCCCCCGCCGGGCTGGGGACTATTTCAGTTGCACGGCCGCCGGGTAGGAGGACTCTCGGCAACGCAGCTCACGCGCTATGTCCCCACGTATCAGCCCTCTACCGATACGCCCGACAACTATGGATGCGGCTTTCTCCGTGACGGCCGGCTGTTGACCACCGACATCGGGAACAAGGCCGATGGTCCGTCAAACGGGCAACTCATCGTATGGTTCCCGCCGCTCGACGTACCGAATCCGCGCTACTGCAAGATTGACGTGACCATTGGCACGGCCGGGGGTATTTTCGTGGACCCACGCGACCGGGTGTTCGTGACCAGCGCCCGAGGAGAGGCGGGCGTCTATCTGTACGAGGGCCCATTCCCTACGAGTGCCGATGCCGCAGGGGGATGTGGAGGGCGCGACAGTACCGGCGCCCCGCTAGCCACCGGGGTACGCAAGCGCTTGTTCATTCCTGCCGATGGTCATATTCGCACCCCGAATGCCGTTACGGGTACCGCGCGTGGGACATTCCTGGTGACGAGTGTTTTAAACGGGGTCATTGCCGAGTATGATGCGGACGGGCGCTTCTTGCGCAGAGTTTTGCAGCCAGTCAGTGGGGAGCGGTTGCCCTTCCCCTCCACTGGCACTCCCTTGGGTGTTGCCGTTGATTCCCTCGGCTCGGTGTACTACGCGGACTTGGGCCTTGTGCAGAACGGCTTGAACATTGGGCCCGGAGACAACCTTGGCGCGGTCCGCCGCATTGTTTTTGACCCCAGTGGAAATCCTCTGGCTCCGGTAACGCTCGATCGGAACCTCGACTTTCCGGACGGAATTGGCGTCTGGGAGCCCGCACGTTGAACCCCAGGCAAAGGGGGTGGGCCCAGTGCGGCCTCCAATTTCGGTTTACGCGCCACGCGCAAGCAACTGGTCGATGAGCTGATGCAATACCGTAACTTCAGGGTTGCGGGGCAAACGGTTCAGGCATTCCTTGGCGCGAGCCGCAAAGGTTGCCGCATAGGCCCTCGCCTCTTCTACGGCCCCACAGTCGCGTATCCGCCTCAAGGCGGTGACGACCTGATCCTCGGTTGGTTCAGGGTTGGCAAAGAAGTGTTTCACTTCGGCATCGCGCTGTAGGCCAAGAACAATCGGTAGCGAGGGGTTCCCCTCACGTAAGTCAATCCCCACCGGTTTGCCCACTTGTGCGGCGTCGCCTTCGATATCGAGAATGTCATCGACCATTTGAAAGACGACCCCAACGTGAAAGCCGCACTCCGCCATGTTTTCAACAATCGGCGCACTGGCACCGGCTAGATGTGCTGCCGCTCTGGCTCCCTGCTGAAACAAGCTTGCAGTTTTCCGGCCTACGATTTCCAGATAATCTTCGACGGTTACGTCGGGGTTGTGACGCAGGCGCCCTTGCATGATTTCGCCCTCGGTCAGACAGATACATGCTTGTGCCGCCCATCGGATGAGCTTCTCGTCGAATGGAGCACACAGCTCGAAAGCCCGGCTGAACACGAAGTCTCCGGTAACCAGCGTATGTGCCAATCCATAGCGGTAAAGTGCCGAGGGCTGGCCACGACGCGTATCAGCATTGTCGATAATATCGTCGTGCAGCAAAGTGGCCGAGTGAATCAATTCCAGAGCAGTTGCCACGTCCACGATGGCGTCGAGCGCTTGTCCGCCACACGCCTTGTACACGAGGAGGGTAACTGCGGGGCGTACGCGTTTCCCTCCTGATCCGACCAAGTACGTGGAAATCTCCGTCAAAAGTGGCTCCTGGGAGCGGAGCTGTGCCTGAATCCGCTGCTCCACAAGATCGAGAGCCTCGGTCAGGGTCCAATCTCTCTCTACGATCGGTGGCAATGGTTTTGCGTCGGCGCCCGGCACACACGACGTCCTTTCTGGTCAACGAGGTTCACATAAAGACAAAGGGCAAAGTGAGTCAAGGCAAGCTCGACAGAAGTTGCGCTGGAGTCGAGCGACAGGTAGCTTTGCCCTCTGTGACTTCGTTCCATTCGCTGAATCCAGGCGCCCCGCTCGCCGTCCGGTGCGTGGGCCGGTCGTCCATCGAGATCACCTGGCGTGACGGGCACCGAACGTTGTTTCCCGCGGCGTACTTGCGGGCGCACTGCCTGTGCGCATTGTGCCGCCGCCAGCGGGGAGGTCGTGTCGAGCTGCCGGTCGCTAGTGAGGGGACGGTCTTTGCCGTGGCCATTCGGCCGGTAGGGCATTATGCCCTCGGCGTGTCGTGGAGCGATGGTCACGGCGAATCGCTCTACCGCTACGAACGGTTGCGTGAGCTTTGCCCCTGTTCCGCCTGCTGGCACAGTCCAGGGGGAATTTAATGTTGAGCATTGGCGATTTGCGCGAACGGTTAAGTGAGATTCGCTTGCTCGGTACGAAGCAGAACATTGTCGAAGCGGGCTTCGTGCAACGCATTGATTGGGATGGCTCTCGGGTGGAGGTCGACGTTGTTTTGCCGCCGGTATCGGCGCAGGCCCGGCAGGTTCTGGAGCAAGATATCCGGCGAGCCTTGGGGGCGTTTGCTGAGGTTCGAGACGTTCAAGTACGCATCGGCGGCGGAGATCGCGTAAAGGGGCAAGGGAGCGAGTTTATTCTGTCCGGGGTGCGCCACGTGATCGCCGTTGCGAGCGCGAAAGGTGGTGTGGGCAAGTCGACCGTCGCAGCCAACCTGGCCCTAGCTCTGTCCTCGGAGGGCTTGCGGGTCGGCCTATTAGATGCGGATGTTTACGGGCCGAGCCTGCCTTTGCTCTTTGGCACCCGCGGCCCTGTAACGGTTACGTCGACGCAACACCTGGCTCCGGTCGAAAAATTTGGGTTACAGTTGATGTCGGTGGGGTTCTTCGTAGAGGAAGAGGCCCCGGTCATTTGGCGCGGACCCGTGGTAATGAGTCTGGTCCGGCAGTTCTTGCGGGATGTCGAGTGGCACGATCTGGACTTTTTGGTGGTCGATCTTCCGCCGGGCACGGGCGATGCGCCTTTGAGTCTGTTGCAACTGATCCCGATTGCTGGCGCACTCATGGTTACGACTCCTCAAAGTGTTGCTGTATCCGATGTCGAACGGGGTATAGCCATGTTCCAGCGAGTGCAGGCGCCGGTCCTCGGCATCGTCGAGAACATGGCGCTGTACGAGTGCCCACACTGCCACACAACCGAAGAGTTGTTCGGTTCCGAAGGGGGGCAAAGGCTCGAAAGGCAGTTTGGCATTCCAGTGATTGCCCGCATTCCGCTCGATCCACAACTCCGAGCTGCGAGCGACTCGGGCCAGCCCTTGCCGGTGCAAGCTCCGGGGCATCCGCTCGTGACCGCCTTCCGTACGCTCGCGCAACGATTTCTCGAACGGCTTGCCGCGTCGGATGTTACCGGCGTACCAATCCCCACGATCATCAACTAATTCGGAGTCACGATGGCTTTTTGCGCTTTGCCACTTGCAGTATAACTGGGGCGCCAACGATCGGAGGGCGTAGGTGGTTTGGTTCGAGGTGGCTCTAGCATGGTGCGTGCTTGCATTTATCCTCGGCACAGCAATTTGGAGCCTGGGGCGCTTTCGTGAGCCGGGTAGCAAGGCGACCCAGGCAGGACACTCGCTCCTCCTGGGCGCGCGCGTACGATCCTGGTATCTGTCGTACATTGACGTGCTCGTCGACCGTTGCGCCTCGCTCGGGATTCAACCGACCCACCTCTCGTTTGGCCAACTGTTTCTAAGCCTTTTCGTAGCGGTTGCCATAGCCCACGGGATGCTCTTCACGGGTGGGTGGCTCCTGTTGGTAACGGGGACTCTCGACATCATCGACGGGCGCCTGGCCCGCCGCACCAACGGGGCCAGTTTGCGCGGCGCTTTTTTGGATTCCGTGATCGACCGCTACGCCGATAGCCTCGGCTACGTTGGTCTCGCGGTGTATTTTCGTGACTCGTGGGTGTTGTGGGTCGCCTTGCTTGCCATGATCGGCAGCTTGCTCGTGAGCTATACCCGCGCCCGTGCCGAGGGTCTGGGCGAAAGTTGCAAAGTCGGGTTGCTGCAGCGGCCGGAGAGGTACGTGATCCTTGGTTTCGGCTGCATGTTCAGCGTGCTGCTAGCTCGCGTGCTCGCACCGATTGCAGCCATCTCGGAAAGCAGTGTGCTGGTTGTGGTGCTCCTGGTGCTCGCGCTTTTGGTGAACTTCACGGCGATCCAGCGGGCGGTGTACGTGTGGAGAGTGCTGGGAGGTCCTCGTGAACCCTGAATCGGACGTAAGCTTTCGGCGCCAGCTCCAAGTGCTGGGAACGTTTTTGTTCCTGCTTGGCGCGGGGTTTGTGTTAGACCGGGGATTGTCAGCCGTTGGCTGGGTGATTGCGCTCATTGGAGCAACTTTGCTCATCTGGGCGGCGCGTCGGCGCAAGAACGGAGACTTGCCTGTACCCTCCGGTCCAGGCGTGAGGGGAGATGGTCCGGAAATGCCCCCTCCCTCGGAAGCAGCATGAACCGCCAGCTTCGCATTCTCCTTACGGTAGTTATCTCCATTGTCTTTCTTGGCTTTGCGTTGCGCGGAGTCGAGTGGGAACGAGCGTACGCCACTGCCTCAAAAATCGAGGTCGGGTGGCTCGGTGCAGTAATGCTAGGAACAGTGTGGACCCTCTACATCCGTGCGCAACGGTGGAAGGTTCTCCTGCGACCGCTCGGCGCGGTGGCGCAAGCCCCGCTGGTGCACACCACCAACATCGGGTTCATGGCCAACATGGTCCTGCCCTTGCGTGCCGGGGAAATTGTGCGCCCAGTTTTACTCGCCCAGAAAACACAGCTTCCCCTCGGTGGGGTACTAGCCACGATCGTTCTTGAACGCGTGTTCGATTTGCTTGCGGTTATCTTCCTGTTTGGCCTAGCCACCGTGCTCGTGCCCGTTTCCGAGCAAGTACGCTCGCTCGGTTACATTCTCCTGGGTATGGGTATCGGCTTGGGCACCGTGGTTGGGGTCACCCGCTGGCAGGAAGAGCGAGTGCTTCGGCTCTGGAACACGGTGTCTGGGCGACTGCCGCAGTTTGCCGCCGAACCATTAAACCATTTCGTGCGAGGCTTTCTCAAAGCCCTGGAAGTTCTCGATCGGCCTGGCACTTTTGTCGAGGTCGTGGTGTGGACAGGGTACCTTTGGTGCATCATCGGCGCGGTCAACACTTTCGGCTTGGTGGCCTTTTCGTTCGCACTGCCGCTCCTGCGGTGCGGCTTGGTTCTCACTGCAATCGTGGCACTGGCGGTCTCGGTGCCTTCTGCTCCGGGATATGTCGGCTCGTTTCAGTTCGGCTGCAAGTTAGCGCTGGACGTGTTTGGGGTGGAAGCGAGCGAAGCGCTAGCCTTTTCAGTAGTGCTCCACGTGTCCCAATTCGTTGCCATCTTAGGGGCCGGGCTATATTCGTTAACGCGCGAGGGAATCGGCTTTCGCCAGCTCGAAGAAGTGAGTAAGTCGGATGTCTCGGTTTCTGCGGGATAAGAACATCTTGCTCGGATTAACGGGTGGCATTGCCTGTTACAAAAGCGCTGAGCTTGCCCGCCAACTGGTACGCGAGGAAGCCCGCGTGTTCGTGCTCATGTCGCCCGCAGCTCGGCAGTTTATCACGCCCTTGACCATGCAAGCCCTCACCGGCCAGGCGGTGGCAACGGATTTGTTCGAGCTCAGTCATGAGCTGCAAATTGGTCACATTCGCTTGGCCGACCTGGCGGACGCTTACCTCATTGCGCCGGCTACGGCCGACGTGGTGGGGAAATTAGCCTGCGGCCAGGCCGACGACGTTGTCACTACCGTTGCGTTGGCCACCCGGGCCCCGGTGCTGGTTGCGCCGTCCATGAACGTTAACATGTACGAGCATCGCTTGGTGCAGGAAAACCTGGAGCGCTTAAGGACTGCGGGTTATCGCGTGATCCCACCGGGCGAAGGAGAACTTGCCTGCGGATGGCATGGCAAGGGAAGGCTCGCTGAACCCGCGGTGTTGCTTGCCGAAGTAGAGCGGGCCGTGGCTCCACAAGACTTCGCTGGAGAGCGGGTACTGGTCACCGCTGGTCCCACGCGCGAGTTCCTCGACCCCGTGCGTTTTCTTACGAACCGTTCCAGTGGGAAAATGGGTTTCGAGCTTGCGGCAGCCGCCTGGCGGCGGGGAGCTGACGTCGTGCTCGTGGCCGGGCCTGTGGCCCTGCCGACCCCGTACGGTGTGGAACGGCGTGACGTTGTCTCCGCAGAGGACATGTTCCACGCCGTCGAGCAAGAGTTCCCCAAGTCTACGATTCTGCTGATGTGTGCAGCGGTTGCCGATTACCGTCCCGCACAACGTCAAGCGACCAAACTCAAGAAGCAAAATCGTGCATGGTCTATGGGTTTAGAGCCGACGGTCGATATCTTGGCTGGAGTTGCATCCCACAAAGGGCAGCGGCTTGTGGTTGGGTTTGCCGCGGAGACGGAGAATTTGGAAGAGGCAGCGCGGGCAAAACTTCAGCGGAAGAACCTGGATTTAGTGGTGGCAAACGACGTGAGCCGTTCGGATGCAGGGATGGAAGCCGACTTCAACGCGGCGGTCGTTCTCGATCGCCTTGGCGGCCGTGTGGAACTGCCGCGGATGCGCAAGGCCGATTTAGCCGACTCCGTTCTCGATTGTATTGCCACGTTCCGGAAACACATTGCTACAGTGTGAGAAGTTGTGGCCGTTCCGCGCTCTCCCGAATGGGTGAAACCGATTTGCGGCATTCTGGTGGCCCACCAGGGTCTGGTTTCGCGCGTAGAAGCGGCCCTTGCAGATTTGCTCGGCGCAGTCGAGGACCGTTCACCTTTAGTGCGCTGGAACTGGTCGGACTATTACGCGCCGGAAATGGGCAGCGATCTGTGGCGCTGCTGGTTGAGCTTTGGCAATCTCGCCTTCCCGGATGCTGTGGTCTCTTGGAAACTCGCGACCAATGAGATCGAGGGCACCCTAGCCGTGGATGGACGGCGGCAGGCAAACATCGATCCTGGATACCTCACTGCGACGAAGCTCGTATTGGCGAGCACCAAGGACGCTCCTCATCGCCTTTACTTGGGCAGCGGCATCTACGGTGAGGTTACCTTGGTTTACGAACGAGGAGCATTTCGTCCCCTACCCTACACGTATCGGGACTATGCTGAACCCGCGAGCTGCAACTTTTTCCAACTGGTGCGTACGCGCTACCTGCAACAGCGTCGCGCACAGAGGCTGCAAACGATCCGCGCCAGGTCCTAGCGGGCTACGCTCATGACAGTCTGGTTGGCCAGTAAATGGCAAATCTCCTCCAGGTCGCTCCGCCGCTCCAAGTTCTGTAGCGCCCGCACGATTCTCGGGGGAAGGCCACCGTTTCGTTGAGCGGCGCGCAATATCCGGCGGATGTCGTTAGCGGCGTTGAGGGCCAGCAAACCCGTTGGGTCGGCACTTTGGTTCGCAGCGTTGGGACCGTGCTCCAGCATGTCGGCAATGGCCACCCAACAAGCGCGATTGTAACGCTCCGCAAGTTCGGGCGGCAAAGAGTAGCGGGAGCGTGCTGCCAAGCGCCGTAAGATGGTGTGCCACTGATCCAGATCGTGGATGGCAATAAAAGAGTTGAAAATGCGTTTGTCCGTTTCGAACGAAAACAGAGTGCGCGAAACGACTGTTTGAACAAGCTCGTCACACTCCGGAAAGTGGCGCGTACGAAGCTCGTGCACGAGGGAACGGATCTCGCCAGCTTGCAAAGTGTCGAAGCGGGCTTCCCAGTAAACATGGCCCATGGTGCGCGACCGATAGCTCAGCACGAGCTGCACCGGTACGAAGTGATTGTGGGAGAAAACGTCGCCCGCGAGGTGAGTCAGGTAACCATAAGCGAAGGCACGTTGCGCGTCATTTCGGGCGTGCGCCAGCACATTCCATCCTACGCGCCAAGAGTGGCAGTGTGCCTGCTCGCTGCGAGTGTATTTCTTTGCCTGAGTAATGTCGGCCCCGATGCAGCCGTAAAGAAACTCCCAGCGGTGCTTCCGCAACAAGCGTTGCAGGCCTGCCGATAGGATGGTAACTTGGGCCAGCACGGTTGCACCGTGCGTCAGGTGCGTCATCGGGCCCCAAGCCCACGACGTATTTGGAAGGAACGCCACAAACACAATTGCCAAAAGGGCTACCTGCATGCCGCACGATGCTAACTCTCCCCGGGAGCGACAACAACCAGTTGTGGCACGATTGGCCCAGCAGTTGGGAGAGCACGTCCACTACTGGGAAGAACTCGGAGAGCGAGAGGTGCTGGTTCTGAGGCAGGCTCAGCCGCCAGTGCGGATGGAGCCGACCCTGGTTTCTGCTGGCGAGCGGTCATCGCCGGGGCCTCCCCCCGCACTTTGCCCGGTAGCGGAGGCTCGCAGTTTGTTTACGGAGCCCGAGCTGTTGAAAGCCCAGACCCTAGCGGAGGTACGCCAGGTGCTGGGAGATTGTCGACGGTGCAAACTCTGTGCGTACCGCACGCAAGTGGTTTTCGGCGTTGGAAACCCGCAGGCAGAATTGATGTTCGTTGGGGAGGGCCCGGGGCGAGACGAAGACCTGCAGGGCGAGCCCTTCGTTGGTCGCGCAGGTCAGCTTCTGACGGAAATCATCACCAAGGGCATGAAAATGAAGCGGGAGGAAGTTTACATTGCGAATGTGGTCAAGTGTCGTCCTCCCGACAATCGCAACCCGGAGCCAGACGAGATTGCGCAGTGCTTACCCTTTCTCGAGCGGCAAATCGACCTTGTTGCGCCCAAGGTTATTGTGGCGCTAGGCAAAGTAGCTGCCCAGGCCTTGCTTAAAACCACTACCCCTATCTCTCGCTTACGCGGCCAGTGGTACTCCTACCGAGGAATTCCGCTCATGCCAACCCTGCACCCAGCGTACTTACTCCGAAACCCGGCTGACAAGCGTCTGGTTTGGGAGGATATCAAGCAAGTCATGCGCAAATTGGAGTCCAACCCGTGAGTTTTCGCTCCCAACGTTCCTTCCGCCGGGCTTGGTGGTTCGTGCTCGTCTTGTGCGGCACGCCCGCAGTGTGGGGCGTAGCGCTGGCCGTAGCCACCAAGTCCTTGCCCGCCACACCATCGCCAAGAATGGCCACGGAACAAAGCCAGGGATTGCCTGCTGTCGTTTACGCGCTGCGAATCGATGGCGGTATCAACCCAGCGGTGGCCGACTTCATTCGCGAGTCGATCCAGGCCGCTTATCAGGCTGGAGCAGCGGCGCTGCTGATCGAGCTCGATACCCCTGGCGGGCTGCTCGAGTCGACCAAGGACATTGTGAAAGACCTTTTAGGTGCTCCGCTGCCAACGATTGTCTACGTTTCCCCGAGCGGGGCAGGCGCGATTTCGGCCGGCGTGTTCGTCACCATGGCGGCGAACATTGCGGCAATGGCTCCCGGTACGAACATCGGTGCGGCCCACCCGGTGGGCGGTGGAGGCGAAGACATCGAAGGTGACATGCGCAAGAAAGTGGAGAACTTCGTGGTTTCGCTCAGCAGATCCATCGCCCAGGAGCGGGGCCGAAACGTGGAGTGGGCAGAAAAGGCCGTGCGCGAGAGCGTGTCGATTACCGAGCAGGAAGCGCTTGCGTTGAAGGTGATTGATATCGTAGCGCTGAATCGGGAAGACCTCATGCGGCAAATTCACGGGCGGGAGGTGAGGGTCCAGCAGCGCCCGATTCGGCTCGAGCTCCAACAAGTTACCTACGTCGAACGAGAAATGCGATTGAAACAAAAGATCCTGAACGTCTTGGCCAACCCCAACGTGGCCTACCTCCTGATGATGGCGGGCATCCTCGGCCTTTACGTTGAGTTCACGCACCCAGGGTTATTCTTCCCCGGAGTGGCTGGCGCGATCTGCCTCCTCCTGGGTTTTGCCGCTCTGCAAGTGCTGCCGATCAACTACAGTGGGCTCGCTCTCATCGGGCTGGGAGTTGCTCTGCTGGTTGCCGAGTTGTTTCTCCCGAGTTTCGGTACGCTCGGGGTCGGTGGCATCGTGGCCTTTATTCTTGGTTCGCTATTACTATTCGATACGGCGGAGTCCGATCTCACGTTGGACCCAGCGATCGTTTACGCAGCGGCCGGAACGCTGGCGACGTTCACCTTTGTGGTCGGTTTTTTGGTGATGCGGACGCAGAGGCGGCGAGCAGCCTTGGGGCGCGAAGGCTTAATTGGGGAAATCGGTGAAGTTCGCGAGGCCATTGAACCCGGAAAGCCAGGCCGCGTGTTCGTCCATGGTGAATACTGGAACGCAACGGCCGAGGAACCGCTACCGCCTGGGACCTCGGTAGAGGTCGTAGACGTCCAGGGACTTCGTTTGCGCGTCCGCCGATCAAAGGGGTAAAACACGACCGCGTGGAGGAATCATGATCGGATCGTTACTGACCATTGTGCTCATCGGTGCGGTGCTGCTGATTAGCGGCATCAAAGTCCTCAAGGAGTTCGAACGAGGAGTCATCTTCCGGTTAGGGCGCCTGGTGGGCTCTCGCGGCCCGGGAATTATTTACGTGATCCCGGTCATCGAACGGATGCTCCGGGTGGACCTGCGCACGGTCACCATGGACGTGCCGCCCCAAGATGTCATCACCCGCGACAACGTGTCCGTAAAGGTCAGTGCTGTGCTCTACTTTCGGGTGATCGACCCGAGCCGTGCGGTGGTCGAAGTCGTAGACTACTTGTTCGCAACCTCGCAACTTGCGCAAACAACTTTGCGCAGCGTTTGTGGGCAGGCCGAACTCGACGAGCTGCTTGCCGAGCGGGAAAAGATCAACACTAAGTTGCAAGGCATCCTCGATGCACAAACGGACCCTTGGGGAATCAAGGTCATTACGGTTGAAGTGAAACACATCGACTTGCCGCAAGAGATGCAGCGCGCGATGGCGCGGCAGGCAGAAGCCGAACGGGAGCGACGGGCAAAGGTCATCAATGCCGAGGGCGAGTATCAAGCTGCCCAACGGCTCGCAGAGGCCTCGGCGATGATTTCGGCTCATCCAGTCGCCCTGCAACTCCGCTACCTCCAAACGCTTACGGAGATGGCCGCGGAAAACAACTCGACCACCATTTTTCCTCTACCGGTGGATCTTTTGAGCCCATTTCTTTCGCCTCCAGCGAAATCGGGTGAAGAGGAGCCACCGCGGCAAGCATAATGGTTCGTGCGGCCGCGGTAGGGCTTCGGACCTCGAGACACGACGATGGTGGACCCAATTTTCCCCGTAACGCCGCAAAAGGCGGAAGCGTTACGTCAGCGGATGGCGCAGCTCGGCATTCGAGAGGAAGACCTGGAAGAATCCTTCGTTCGCGCCCGAGGCAAGGGCGGCCAGCACGTCAACAAGGCCTCGACGGCGGTCCAGTTATTCCACCGTCCCAGCGGGCTCCGCGTGCGCTGCGAACAAGAGCGTTCGCAAGCGCTCAACCGTTACCGGGCCCGCCAAATGTTATGCGATAAACTCGAGCGCAAAATCCGGGGCGAGGCGAGCCTGGAGGCTCAGCGGCAGGCGAAGATCCGAAGACAGAAGCGGAGGCGATCGCGTCGAGCGAAGGCAAAAATTCTCGCGGAAAAGCGGGCGCGAGGTGAAATCAAGGCACTGCGCGCGCCAGTAGAGCTGTCGGAAGACGACTGACATTTCTTAAAGCCCGCTCCGCTACCGCCGGTCGGAGCGGAAGTCGCAGTCACCCCCAAAGCGTTGGGGAGAAGACGCCCTCGGCGCGTCCGGGCCCTCCCGCGCAGGCAAAATGCGACGGTTGAGCCTACCCTGCCGAAGAAGGTGTCGCTATAACGCGCTCTTCACTTGTGTCTGTGTGAGGGTTTGAAAACCATGCCGACTCTACCGAACAATCGTACGATGCTACCCGTGCTCCTCGTGCTCGGGGGAGTCGTGTTCTCCGCTGCCAACGTGCTGGTGTTGCTGATCACCGTTAAGGGTTCGATTACGGTGCCGTTGGCAATGGAGCTATATCGGCTCTGTGCACCCTGTGTCGTGTATTTTGCCATAGCGCCGTTGGTGGTGGCCTTGCTGAATGTTCTGATGCTGCGGCAGGCGCTGGACCGTGCTTCCGACATCTCTCGAACGCAAGCGACGTTGCATGCACCGCCTCCGAGCAGTAACGCGCCGGCAGTCAGTGCTGCGGGGAACGATCCTACGGCCGGGGCGGTGCAACTTTTGGCACTGCTCCAACGGGAGGGGCGTTTCTTGGACTTCCTTGCGGAGGACCTCACTGCCTATTCGGACGCCCAAATTGGCGCCGCTGTCCGAGCAATTCACGCAGGCTGCCGTAAAGCGTTGGAGGGGCGCTTGGAACTCGAGCGGGTTCTTCCAGGCGAGGAAGGCCAAGAGGTGGTCGTGCCCGTGTCGTTCGATCCTGAGGAGATCCGGTTGGTGGGAGACGTACGGGGGCCGGCACCGTATCGAGGTACCTTGCAGCATCCTGGATGGCGTGTGCGCCGGATTGAACTGCCTCAGGCGCAGGTTGGCTCCAGGCGTCACATTTTGGCGCCTGCGGAGGTGGAAATTCCCGAATCGCTGCCGCAGAGCCGTGAGTAACGTGCCACGTTACGTTGTGGGAATCGACCTGGGGACGACCAACTCGGCAGTGGCCTACGTGCCCCTGGATGCCGAAGCTTCCGCCATTGAAGTCTTACCGATTCCGCAGCTTATCGGGCCGGGAAGCTGCGAGGAGCGACCGTTGCTGCCCTCGTTCTTGTACTTGCTCCAGCCGGAGGAACGTTCCTCGGCAGCGTTCCGCTTGCCGTGGGATGACAGCTCCGCCGCGATCGCGGGGGAATTTGCCCGCTGTCGGGCAGCCGATGTACCGCATCGCGTGATTGCGTCGGCAAAGTCGTGGCTGTGTGTGGATTCGGTCGATCGACACAGCCCAATTTTGCCATGGAATTCCGATGCGGAGGGAGAAAAGTTGTCCCCCGTGGCGGCATCGGCTTGCTACCTCCGGCACTTACAGCATGCCTGGGAGCAACGCTTTCCTGAGGCGCCGCTCGCAGAACAGGAAATTGTCCTCGGGGTCCCTGCATCGTTTGACCCTGTGGCCAGAGAACTGACCGTGCAGGCTGCGGCCCTAGCCGGCCTGGGCAACGTAACTTTGATCGAAGAACCGCAGGCGGCGTTTTACGCCTGGTTGGCCGACCTGGGCAACGAATGGCATACCCATGTGGCTGCGGGCGAGTTGATTCTTGTTTGCGATGTTGGGGGCGGTACGACGGATTTCACGTTGATCGAGGTTCGAGAAGACGGGGGGCAGCTCGCATTGGAACGTCTAGCCGTCGGCGACCACATCTTGCTGGGCGGCGACAATATGGATTTGGCACTGGCTCACGCTGTGCGGGCCCGGCTTGCGACCGAGGGAACGACGCTCGACACATGGCAATTTCGTTCCCTCGTGCTTGCGTGTCGCGATGCAAAGGAAGCGTTGCTTTCCGACGTTCGTCTGACCCACGTGCCCGTGGCGATCTTAGGAAGAGGTAGGCGGCTCATTGGGGGCACGGTGCGAACGGAAGTTGACCGCTCGCTGGTCGAACAGGTTCTGACGGAGGGATTTTTCCCCTTCTGCGAGCGCGATGCTGAGCCGGAAGGGCCTGCCTCTGTCGGTGTAACGGAGCTGGGTTTACCCTATGCGGCGGATCCGGCGATTACCCGCCACTTAGCTGCATTTCTCTCTCGTGCTCGGACGACAGAGGGCGAGTCTATCGCCCTCCCTTCATCCATTCTTTTCCATGGCGGGGCCCTTCGGTCGCAAGTGCTGCGCGAACGGCTGCTGGCGGCAATTCGAAGCTGGTCTGCTTGCGCCGACAGGCCGCGCCCGCTTGGAGTAAGGGATTTTTCCCACGCTGTCTGCCGGGGAGCAGCTTACTACGGGTTCGTGCGGGCACGGGGCGGAGTGCGCATCCGAGGCGGTGTCGGACGTGCCTACTACTTAGGGATTGCCACAGCTATGCCCGCAGTCCCAGGAATGCAGCCGCCCCTGAAGGCCTTTTGTGTCGTACCCCGCGGGCTCGAGGAAGGGAGCGAGGTGGAGTTACCACAGCGTGAGTTTGCCTTGTTCGTGGGCCGGGAAGCCGAGTTTCGCCTTTTCCAGAGTGCCGTACGGAGCGACCCGCCAGGGGTGCTCATCGAAGACCTGGGACCGGAGTTCCAGGAACTGCCCCCGGTGCGAACGCGCCTCGACTCGCCGTCAGTGCGAGGCCAACGCGTGCCTGTGTACCTGCGAGCAAAGGTCAATGAACTTGGTACCTTGGAGCTCTGTTTTGTCGAGCGGCACGGCCCAGGACGCTGGAAGCTGGAATTCGACCTTCGCGCTTCCGAGCGCAATCCAAATAGACCCTCGCCATGAGCCATCGCACTCGACGCTACATTGTTGGTATCGACCTTGGCACGACCAACATTGCCGTTGCCTACCTCGACACGGAAGAGACAAGGCCACAAGTTCGCGTTTTACCGTTATTGCAGTTGGTTGCCGAAGGTGAGTTGGCGGAACGTTCCACCTTGCCATCGTACTACTATGTAGGAGGTGGACCGGAGCTTCCGCGCGCTGCGTTCGCGGTACCGTGGGACAACGATCCTGGGTATGCGGTTGGGGAATTTGCTCGGAACCAAGGTGCAAAAGTACCTACCCGCCTGATCTCCTCTGCGAAATCGTGGTTGTGCCACGGAGGGGTGGATCGTGATGCGGCGATTTTGCCCTGGGGTGCCCCACCAGAAGTCTCCAAGATTTCACCCGTGGAGGTCTCGACCCGCTATCTGAAACACGTACGAGAGGTGTGGAATCGCCGCTTCCCCGACGCCCCAATCGAAGCACAACAAGTAATCCTGACCGTGCCTGCTTCGTTCGACGAGGTCGCACGGGAGCTCACGTACAAGGCGGCACAACAGGCTCAACTAGAGCATGCGGTGTTACTCGAGGAACCTCAAGCGGCACTGTACGCTTGGCTAGAAGCCCACCATCAGGATCGTGACCAGATCCTCGCTGCCCTGCGGAGGATCTTGGTCGTCGATGTCGGCGGCGGCACCACAGACTTCACGCTAGTTGCCGTAAAGTTTGAAGACAACCGCTTGGCGCTAGACCGAATCGCCGTTGGTGAACACATCCTACTCGGCGGCGACAACATGGACATCGCCCTTGCCCGCTTGGTCGAGCAACTTTGGCAAGAACGCTTGGATACGCAGCGTTTCTTTGCCCTTATCCACCAATGCCGTGCAGCCAAGGAAGCTCTCTTGGCCGAAGAAGCGCCGCCGACGTACTCTATCTCTCTGGCCGGCCGGGGCCGCGGTGTCATTAGTGGAGCGCTGTCTGCCACCCTGACCCGTGAAGAGGTCGTTCGAGCCATCCTGGACGGCTTCTTCCCCGTGGTTCCGCCCGATGCCGAACCGCAAACGGCCGCCGGATCGGCTCTCGGAGAGTGGGGTTTGCCCTTCGCCGATGATCCAGCGGTATCGCGGCATCTAGCTCAGTTTCTTCGGCGCCATGCCGCCAATGAGCCAGGAGGGGCTTGGCCCGACGCTGTTCTCTTCAATGGTGGTGCTTTGAAGCCGAGAGTGATTCGACGCCGCATTACCGAATTGCTGGAGCGGTGGTCCTGCGGCGAAATCCGGGTGCTCGATAGCGTGGACCTCGATCTTGCCGTTGCCCGCGGGGCGGCCTACTACGGCTTAGCCCGCGCTGGGCGTGCACTTCGCATCGGTGGGGGTGCAGCTCGGGCGTACTACGTCGGCATTGCCGACCAGAGTACCGCCCCGACGGCAGGCGTGCGCGCACTTTGTGTCGTGCAACGAGGCATGGAAGAAGGCGAGGAACGAGAAGTTTCGAATGTGCCCCTCGCGTTGGTGACCAATCGTGCTGTGAGTTTCCCCCTCTTTGCCTCCTCGATGCGCAAGGGCGACAGCGTCGGCTCGGTCGTGGAATTAGAACGTCACGAAATCTCTGCGCTACCGCCGATTCGAACTGTGCTCCGGTTCGGAAAAAAGATCGAAGCACGCCAACTGCCGGTGCATCTTGCGGTGCGCCTAACCGAGGTGGGCACCGTGGAACTTTGGTGTGTCTCCCGCTCTACCCCCCACCGCTGGCGGCTGCAATTCGACCTTCGAGATACAAACCTGCCAGAGGCGAACGAGCCAGCGGACAACGCGGGACTCAGTCTGAGTGAGGAGCAAATCGCGACGGCAACTTCCCTCCTCCGTGGCGTGTTTCCAGCCACTGGGCCGAGCCGCGACGACCCGGTAACGCTCGTTCGCCGATTGGAGGAAGTTTTTGGTGCAGGTAAGGATGCCTGGCCACTCGCTGTTCTGCGGGATAGTTGGGAAGTGTTGTGGGAAGGGCGTGAAGCACGCAAGCACTCTCCAGAACACGAGGCCCGCTGGTACAATCTTGCCGGACTGTTTCTCCGCCCGGGCTTTGGTGCCCCTGGAGACCCCGTGCGGATAGAGCAGCTCTGGCGATTGCGTTCCGAAGGAATACGTTTTGCCAAAGCGGTTCAAGTGCGGGTGGAATGGTGGAACTTGTGGAAACGCGTTGCCGGGGGACTGCAGCGAACCCAGCAACAGCAATTGTTCCAGGAACTTGCGCCGCATTTGCTCCCGCGGCTGGAAAAGAAACGGCAGAAACTGGCCAAAGCGGGTCCTCAAGAAGTCCGGATTTTTTGGGAGGTGCTGGCGGCCTGCGAGTTACTTTTACCGGAGCAAAAGGCCGAGCTCGGAGATGTGCTGTTACTGCGCATCACGCGCGGCAAGGCAACGGCTGCAGAGGCTTGGGCTTTGGGTCGGCTTGGCGCAAGGGTGCCTATGTACGGTCCGTTGAACAGCGTGGTTCCAGCAGCAAAGGTGGTCGAGTGGATCCAGGCACTGTTGCAGGCACCTGCACAGCGGATGGACGCAATTTCTTTCACCGTGGTCCAATTGGCACGCTGCACGGGTGACCGCGAGCGAGACCTGCCCTTAGACGTGCGCGAGAACGCCGCACGTTGGCTGGAAGACCAAGCAAAGGACGCACGTGCCGCCCGGTTGCTTCGCGAAGCCCGCCCGATTGATCGCTCGGAGCGCGCACGCATTCTCGACGAGCATTTGCCCATTGGACTGGTGTGGTCTGCACAATAACTGCCGAGGGGCGAGCACCGCGTTGCCTACGATACATGAAACCACTTCGCTGAAGCGTTTTGCGGAAAATCGGGCGGCTCTTAACTAGCTTTCTCTCCGCAGTGAAACCGAACGCGTTCAGGCTTGTTACCCTGTCGTTAGCTCGCCCCTGCCGCAAATTTTCGCGACCAAGCCGGAAAGGGAATCTCCGTTGCGGTCGACAACCAGGGGTTCACCGACAAGGAGCGACCTCACTAGTGAGACAAGTGGCCCGCACGCTGCGCCTTTTCCAATCGAGAGGTGCATGTGCCTGACACCGACGGAGGATTGGACAATGGCGTTTTCCGGACTCCCTCGCGGACTCTGCCGTGGTGTCCGGAATGACGCCTCGCGCTAAATACCAGACCACCCGCTGGGCTCACGGCCGGAGGCGGTTCTGCGATGCCGGACGGCCAGCTAGGAGAGGGCGCTCCTTGGCATGGGCTGATCCTGTTGCTCGTGGCGAGTCACTGCGTACTGGCGTTCTTCCGGGGGCCGAGTCTTCCACCGCCGGTGAAACCAGATCCACTGTTCCGGGTATCGGCGGATCATTTCCTCGATGATCCGAGTACACCGTTGGGTATTCTCCACAACGTCTGCGGCTGCATCACCGGAGTGCACTAATTCGACAGCAGGCAAGACCTCGACAACGTGTTGGTCGCTCTCACCCACGCGGCGCAAAAACACCGGCACAATTTTCGCCCCTGTGTGTTGGGCAAGGCGCACCGGCCCGGTGGTCGTGCAAGCAGGGATCCCAAAAAAGTCGACGAAAACCCCAAAGCTATGGCGTTGGTTTTGATCCGCCGGAATCGCCAGGATCCCTCCGTCCCGGAGCACACGGAGCGCCTCCTTTGCTGCAGCCTTTTTCTCGATCGAGCGAGTACCAGCGCGGGCACGCCACTCGACAAGCCAACGATCGACGAGTGGGTTTCTCATCGGGCGGTGAATCAACGTCACGGGAAAGCCGAGCAACCCGTGAACGTACGCCAGTAGTTCCCAGTTTCCAAAGTGCGCCGTAAGAACGATCAATCCGCGACCTGGTTCCCGCTGAAGCGCTTCGCGCCATCGCTCCGGGTTGGCGATGCGCACGTAGTTTTCAACGGTTGGGGCTGTCAGGTCGGCAAAATGGCTCACCTCGGCAGCCATCCGACCCAGGTTCCGCGCTGATGCCCGGAGAATGCGCCGGTGCTCGCGCGCCGGCAACTCGGGGAATGCCCAAGCCAGGTGTGTCAGTGCAGTTTTCCGCAGCGGGTATACCAACCAGTAGGCTAAATTCCCTAACAAGGCCCCTAGAGAAAGCGCCCAGCGGCGGGGAAGCGCCGCCAACAGCGAAAACCCGAGCCGGAATACCCAATACTCGACGTGGTTTCTCACCGGCCGTACTTACCGGTGGGTGCGCCGCGCTGCGGTCTGTCGTTGCACCGCTCAAGCGTGAGCAGCGACCCGAAAGAGCTCCCGCTCTTTGGCCAGAAGTTCTTCATAGGCCAAGCGGTCGATTTCCTCGTATCGCTCCAGTGCGGCCCGCATTTCCGCCTCTGCACCACTTTCGCGCGCCAGTTCTTCCAGTTTGTTGCGCACCCACGCAATGTGCCACTTCTCGTCCTTGGTAACTTCGTGCAAAACCGCGCGAGTTTCCGGATCGACGTCTGGCCGCTGTGCGTGTTCTTGGTAACGTTGAAGAGCCCGTTCTTCTACGACGACCGTTAGCGCCAAGATGTCAATCAAGCTCCGCGGAACCGCTCGAAGGCCGATGCGTCTCTGGTACCCATCGTCCACTTTGACGGGATCGCCACCCAGATCCTTGATCCGCTTGGTCCACAGCCATGCATGCCGCGTTTCGTCAGCGAGGTGCAAGGACAGTTTGGTTTGCGATTCCGGATCATCCAAATGAGAGAGCAATCGGAATAGCAGGTTTGCGCCCCGCAGTTCCGCATCGCGGTAATAGCTCATCACTAAGACCAAGCGCTGGTCCACCTGATCCATGTCCTTCGCCTCCTTCTTGCAACGCCAACCACCGCGCACTTAACCAGAATGGGCCGAAGCTTCATACGGGAACGAAGCATCGGGGTCAAGGTTTGGCATAGGTGCCCGCCGCCAGCGCCGGTGCCACCACACCCACTCGGCCGGATTGGAGCGAATCTGCTCTTCCAGGATTCGATTGAGGGCTGCGGTGAGCTGGCGGACGCGCTGCGCTGGTGGAAGGGCGAGGTTGGGATACAGTGGCGGGCGCACGGTCACCCGCCAGCCCAACTCGCCACTGCGCTGGATAAACACTGGCACGGTGGGGAGATTACGCCGAACCGCCAGAGCCGCCGCCGCCACCGGGGTACGGGCCAAACGGCCAAAGAACGGCACGGAGATCGAAGGGACGTGGGTATCCTGATCGATCAACATCGCTAGAATTCCGTTATTTTTCAGTACCCTCAGGATTGCACGAGCGGAATTGGGGCTTTCGCGAAGGATCGTCTCCACTCCCTGTCGCCGCCTCCATTCGACAATCATGCGATTCAGTCGCGGCACGTAAAGGCGCCGAGCGATAGCTGACACTCTGACACCTTCCCAAGCAAAGTAAGAGGCCAACAGCTCCCAATTCCCAATGTGGCCCGTCACCGCAATGCAACCTTGTCCCCCGCGCAGCACCGCTTCCAGGTGCTCCCGCCCAACCATCTCGAATAGCTCTCCACGCCGAGTGCGAATGGTATCGATCTTGGCGAGTTCACAAAATGCCCGCCCAAAGTTGGCAAACGCGGCTCGGGCTATGCGCTGCCGGCGCCTCGCCGGGAGTTCGTTCGCAAACGTCCATTCCAAATGCTGCAAAGCCAAGCGTCGGGTGGAACCGAGAAGGTAGTACGCCGCCACCCCAAGACGCTCGCCGAGTTTGAGCGCCGTCGGAAGGCTCAAACGATCCAACAGCCACAAGGCCGTTTGCACCAGACCGACGAGAACGCTGCCTTTCAACGTCTTCCAGCGTTTCCGCAGTCGAGGCCAGCGTAACGTCCACCGTGTCAATCGCCACATTTTCCAACTACCAGCGAGGCTTGTTCTTAAACGACACCCGCTTTGAGTAAATCGTGGAGGTGAATCACGCCTGTGAGCCGCAGTTCGGGTTCTTCGACGATGAAGAGCGCGGTAATGGCGTGGCGCTCCATCTCTGCCACGGCGTGGGCGGCCAGTGCATCCTTGGCAATAACCTTCGGGTTAGTGGTCATGATGTGCGCTGCGCGCGCTTCGCGGATGTTCTCCATTCGCTCCAATGCGCGCCGCAAGTCGCCGTCGGTAATCACACCCATGAGTCGATCCTCCGCATCGACCACGGCGGTAATCCCCAGTCGCTTTTGTGTGATCTCCGTGAGTACATCACGAAACGGCGCTTCGGGCCGTACTTTGGGTACGGCATCTCCCTGGTGCATGAGATCGGCCACCCGCAGAAAGCGCCGCCCCAGTGCCCCTGCCGGATGGAGCACGGCAAAGTCCTCTGCGCGAAATCCCCGCCGCTCGAGCAGCGCCACGGCTAGGGCATCTCCTAAGGCCAACGCGGCGGTTGTGCTTGCGGTCGGGGCGAGGCCGAGCGGACAGGCCTCTTCGGCAACGCTTACGTCAAGTGCCACGTCCGCTGCGCGCGCAAGACTCGATGCCAAGTTGCCCGTTATGGCCACCAGCGGCAAGGCAAGGCGCTTAATGATTGGTAACAGCCGCAGCACTTCTTCCGTCTCCCCGCTGTGCGACAGAGCAACGACCGTGTCGCCCTTCACGAACACGCCTGCATCGCCGTGAGCAGCTTCCGCCGCATGCAAAAAGACTGCGGGCGAGCCGGTACTGCTCAGCGTCGCTGCGATCTTCCGGCAGACGATGCCAGATTTGCCCATCCCTGTCACCACGATCTTGCCCCGGCACGTCGCCAAAAGCTCCAGCGCTCGGGCAAAGCGTTCGTCCAGCCGATCGGCCAAAGCACGAACGGCTTCAGCCTCGATCTGCAGCACTTTCCGCCCCCGCTCAATTGCCAATCTCGCCTCACGACTGAGCAAAGTTGCTGCCTTCTTTGATTCGAGCATCGATTTCCCTCAGTTCCGCTAGCAAGTCGCCCAACTGTTCCAGCGGAAACGAATTTGGCCCGTCGCTCAGAGCTCGTTCGGGATCTTCGTGCACCTCGAGGAACAGCGCATCGATTCCAACCGCTACCGCGGCTCGCGCCAGTGGGCGAATAAACTGACGCTGGCCGGCCGAAGCGTGGCCGAGCCCGCCCGGCAACTGAACGCTGTGGCCTGCATCGAACACCACGGCGGCAGGCAAATCCCGCAACACCACCAGAGAGCGGAAATCGACCACGAGGTTGTTGTAGCCAAAAGACGTTCCGCGCTCGGTCACTAAGATTTGGTCGTTACCCACGCTGCGCAGCTTTTCGACGACAGCAGCCGTGTCCCACGGGGCAAGAAATTGCCCTTTCTTGACATTCACTGGCTTTCCCGCGCGAGCCACGTCCAAGAGGAAGTCGGTTTGCCGCACCAAGAAGGCGGGCGTTTGCAACACGTCTACCACCTCGGCAACAGTGCGAGCCTGGCCGATCTCGTGTACGTCGGTGAGCACGGGAATGCCCACCTCGCGCTTGACCGCGGCCAGGATCTCGAGCCCCCGATCTAGGCCTGGTCCACGGTACGAGCGCAACGAGGTCCGGTTCGCCTTATCGAACGAGGATTTAAAAATCGCCGAGACTCCCACCCGGCGAGCTACATCCCGAATTGCCTCGGCGTGCCGCAGGGTACTGTCGCGACTTTCGATCACGCACGGACCGCCGATAAAAACGAACGGAGCTCCCCCGCCGATGCGAAGTTCTCCAATCCGAATTACCGCTGGCATCTCATCCCGTTACCGCAGCCAACAAAGGCGCGCGCATGCGCTGCGCTTTATGTTGCAGCGCTGCCCGCACGAACCCCTTGAACAAGGGATGTGGCTCAGAGGGTCGCGACTTGAACTCGGGGTGAAACTGGCTGGCAAGGAAGAACGGATGGTCTTCGAGCTCGATCATCTCCACGAGTTGTTCGTCGGGGGATAGGCCACTGAAGACCATGCCGTGCTGTTCCAGGATGTTGCGATACTGGTTGTTGACCTCGTACCGGTGGCGATGCCGCTCGCTAATCCGCCGCTTTCCGTAAAGGCGGTACGCCAAGGAGTTCTCCCGAACAATACATTCGTAGGCACCCAGCCGCATGGTTCCACCTTTGCGGGTCACACGCCGTTGCTCGCTCATCATGTGAATGACCGGATGCGCCGTGTGCTCATCGATCTCGGTGGAGTTTGCTCCCTCCAGGCCACAAACATGCCGCGCAAACTCGATCACCGCCATTTGCATGCCAAAGCAAATCCCGAGGAAGGGCACCTTGTGTTCCCGAGCGTACTGCACCGTAGCGATTTTGCCCTCCGTTCCGCGCGGGCCAAACCCCATAGGCACCAACACGCCGTCGGCGTGCAACACTTCGGGCGGCAACCCCTCTTCTTCCACCCGTTCCGAGTCCACGTAGTCAATCTCCACACGACAGTCGTTGGCGATCCCCCCATGGACCAGGGCTTCGTGCAAGCTCTTGTACGCATCGGCCAAGTCGACGTACTTTCCGACCATGGCGATCCGAACCGTCTCCTTGGGATGCTTGATGGCTTGTACCACCTTCACCCATTTGGAAAGGTTGGGCTCGCCGGTCCACATATTGAGCTTTTCTACGATGCGTTCGTCGAGCCCTTCGCGGTGCAGGAGAAGCGGTACTTCGTAGATCGTTTCTACATCCCGAGCGGTTATGACACAGTTTTCCTCCACGTTGCAAAAGTGCGCAATCTTGAGCTTGATCTTTGGGTCGAGATCACGGTCACTCCGGCACAGGAGGATATCGGGCTGGATTCCAAGACCGGTGAGTTCCTTCACGCTGTGCTGCGTTGGTTTGGTCTTCACTTCCCCCGCAGTGGCAATGTACGGCACCAGCGTCAGGTGGACATAGAGAACGTTTTCCCGGCCACGGTCCCAGCGGAACTGCCGGATCGCTTCCAGGAAAGGCAAACTTTCGATGTCGCCCACTGTGCCGCCGACTTCGCCGATGAGTACGTCGTGACCCTCGGCAGCAGCCAAAATGCGCCGCTTAATCTCATCCGTGATGTGCGGAATCACTTGGACGGTGCCGCCCAAGTACTCGCCCTTCCGTTCGTTCTGTATGACTTGCTCGTAGACCTGACCCGTGGTGAAGTTGTTTTTGTGGGTCATGCGTACCGCCAGGAAGCGTTCGTAATGCCCGAGGTCGAGGTCCGTCTCGGCCCCGTCTTCCGTGACGTACACCTCCCCGTGCTGAAAGGGGCTCATCGTGCCAGGGTCGACGTTGATGTAAGGATCCATTTTACAAATGGTCACGCGCAGACCTCGGCATTCCAACAGCGCCCCAATGGAAGCAGCGGCCAAGCCTTTACCGAGAGAAGACACCACCCCACCGGTAACGAATATGAACTTGGTCCGTTGTGTCGTCTTGGCCATGCCGACACCTACCGTGTAGCGTTTCCTTTCTGATCAAGCCACCTGCACCGCTCCGGCCGCGGCGCGCGCCCAGGCCTGCTCTGCAGCCCTAAGGTCCTCGGGGCTGTCCACTTCGATACCAAGCCCGCCGGCGGTTTCCACCACACCAATCCGGTACCCGTGCTCCAGCGCCCTCAATTGTTCCAGTGCTTCCGCCTGTTCGAGAGGCGTCGGATCTAACTGGGAAAACTGGAGCAAAAAGGAGCGCCGAAACCCATAGATGCCCAAATGTTTAAACCCCCAAACACGGACGGGGGCGCTATCCCGCCAATACGGTACTGGGCTACGGGAAAAGTAGAGCGCATTGCCTCGAGAGTCGGTAACCACCTTAACCACATGGGGATTTTCCCAGCTTCGCCGCTCGGTGATCGGAACTTTAGCGGTGGCCATCGGAAGCTCTGGATCCTGCACGAGCAAGCGGAGCACGTCGCGAACCGCCTGCGGCTCGACAAACGGCATGTCCCCTTGCACATTCAGCACAATCTCCGCGTCGCGCTCCCGTGCTACTTCAGCTACCCGATCCGTGCCACAGCGATGGCTTGCGCTCGTCAAGACAACCTCGCCACCGAACGCACGCACGCATTCCGCGATGCGGTGGTCGTCCGTGGCGACGCATACATAATCAAGTTCGGCAACGGCGCGCACCCGCTCGTACACGTGCTGGATCATTGGCTTGCCCCCGATTAGCGCCAGCGGCTTACCGGGCAGCCGCGACGATGCAAACCGCGCTGGAATGACGGCGAGTACACGCACTCCCATAAGCTCATCCGAAACTTGCTTTTCCCTATAACAACGCTTCCCCGGCAGCAATCAACTGCCGCGACGAAAACCTTTGTGAACCCCGGGCGGAGGGAATGGTCTACAGGCAAGGTGAACCCATCGGGGGACCACCGATTGGGTGGCACGCGAGCAAGTGACCGAAGCACAGTTTCTTTTTGGCGGCGTGCGCGCTAAGCGAGACGCGCTGTGCACTACCGAAGAACTTTCGTCCCCACGTTGAAGCAGGATCCAGCCGACGCCGAGGTGGTCAGTCACCGATTGATGGTCCGTGCTGGCATGATTCGCCAGGTGGCACGCGGCATTTACAACTTTCTGCCGTTTGGACTGCGCGTGGTGCGCAAGATCGAGGCCATTGTTCGCGAGGAGATGAACCGCGCTGGTGCACAAGAGATTCTGATGCCGGCCATTTGCCCCGCTGAGCTGTGGCGGGAAAGCGGCCGGTGGGACCAATACGGCAAAGAACTGTTACGAATCAAAGATCGCTACGATCGAGATTTTTGCTTTGGCCCTACTCACGAAGAGGTGGTCACCGACATCGTGCGGCACGAAGTTCGCTCGTACCGAGAACTGCCACTGAATCTGTACCAGATCCAGGTAAAATTCCGCGATGAAGTCCGCCCGCGCTTTGGCCTCATGCGGGGGCGGGAATTTATCATGAAAGACGCTTACTCCTTCCACGTTGATCAGAACGACTGCCGCCGCGAGTACGAAAACATGGCCGCAACTTACCACCGGATCTTTCGCCGCTGTGGCCTCGAGACACGCCAAGTGGAGTCAGACACCGGAGCCATTGGTGGAACCTTGGCCCACGAGTTTCACGTTTTGGCAGAGTCCGGCGAAGACGCAATCGTAAGCTGCGATACCTGCGACTACGCGGCCAACGTGGAAAAGGCGGAAATCGCCCCGCCTGCAGCGAGCGCGGGGGCCTCTTCGTCGCGCCCCCCACAAAAGGTTCGGACGCCAGACAAGCGTTCCGTAGAGGAAGTTGCCGCTTTTCTGGCTACTCCGCCGGAGCAATTCATCAAGACTTTGATTTACCAAACAAGCAAGGGCGATTACGTCGCCGTGTTGGTTCGGGGCGACCACGAAGTGAGCGAGGCGAAGGTTCGAAGCTTGCTCGGTGTCGATTGGGTTCAGCTTGCGGACGAGTCCGCTGTGCAACGTCTGACGGGGGCAGAGGTTGGTTTTGCGGGACCGTTGGGACTCCCGGTAGAAATTTGGGCAGACTGGTGGGTTCGGCCGCTGCGCGACGCAGTCACCGGGGCAAACGAAACCGATTACCATCTTATGCACGTCGACGTGGAACGAGACTTATCCGCGGTCCGCTTCGCTGATCTTCGCTTGGCTCACGCTGGCGATCCTTGCCCTCGGTGCAAGCGCGGGCGCTTTCGCAGTTTCCGCGGTATCGAAGTGGGCAACATTTTTTATTTGGGGACGAAGTACAGTGCGCCCATGAAGGCCACGTTTTTGGACGAAAAGGGTCAAGAAAGGCCAATGGAAATGGGTTGCTATGGCATCGGCATTACCCGTACGGCAGCGGCTGCGGTAGAGCAACATCACGACGAGGATGGGATTATTTGGCCGGCATCGCTTGCCCCGGCTCACGTGCACATCGTTCCCGTTGCCTGGAACGACGACCAGCAGCGCAAGGTCGCAGAGACGCTGCACGACGAACTCGAAGCGCGGGGAATCGAAGTATTGCTTGACGACCGCGAGGAGCGCGCTGGCGTAAAATTCAAAGACGCTGACCTCCTGGGACTCCCCTTCCGCATCACCGTAGGCGGCAAAGGACTCGCGCGCGGAGTGGTCGAACTGAAAACACGGCGGAGCAAAGGAGCCCAAGAGGTTACCCTTGCCGACGCCGTTGACGTCGTGACACGCTTGGTTCGCGAGGCACTGACCTTCCTTGAGCGCGGGGAAGGTTGAGAGGAAAGAGGTTGGTCAAAAGGAACAGTGGACGCGGGTCGAGGAACCTTCACCGGAAAGGAGAACGCCCCATGCTACCGCTAGTCGGCATCATCATGGGATCTCGATCGGACTGGGAAACCCTTAGTCACGCCGCCGATACGTTGGAACAGTTGGGAATTCCCTACGAGGTGCGGATTGTCTCTGCCCATCGTACCCCCGACCTGTTGTTCGAGTACGCCTCGTCTGCAGAAGCCCGAGGTCTAGAAGTGATTATTGCCGGAGCTGGGGGCGCTGCGCACCTGCCGGGTATGACGGCGGCCAAAACGTTGCTTCCAGTGCTTGGTGTGCCTGTGGAGTCCCACGCGCTCCGCGGCTTGGACTCCTTGCTTTCGATCGTGCAGATGCCTGCCGGAGTGCCCGTGGGTACGTTGGCTATTGGGAAAGCAGGGGCAATTAATGCGGCGTTACTTGCGGCAGCGATCGTGGCCAACCGCCACCCGGAATTTCGCGCCGCATTGCAAAAGCACCGCGAAGAGCAGACCAGCGCCGTTTTGCGCCATCCCGATCCGCGCCAGCCTACTTGAAGAGAAAGAGGGCCAGAGGCATGCCGGTTGTAGGTGTGTTTGGCGCTGGGCAGCTTGGGCGAATGCTGGCCCTGGCTGGCTACCCGTTAGGCTTACAATTCCGCTTTTTCGATCCTGCGCCCGAGGCTTCCGCCGAGCATTTAGCCGACCGGGTGTGTGCCTCGTATGAGGACCAGGCAGCTCTCGAGCGGTTCGCTGCAGGTCTCGACGTGGCCACCTTCGAGTTCGAGAACGTTCCGGTTGGGGCCTTGGAGCACATTTGCCGCGCTGTTCCGGTGTTCCCTCCCCTGAGCGCTCTTGCGATCGGGCAGGACCGTTGGGAAGAAAAGCGGTGCTTCGAGAGCTTGGGCATTCCCGTGCCTACGTACGCGCGCGTGGATACACGATCCGACCTGGAGGAGGCGGTCCGGCAGATCGGGTTGCCGGCCATGCTGAAGACGCGCCGCATGGGCTACGATGGCAAAGGACAGGTTAGGATTCGTACGGCAGGCGATGTCGAGGCCGCCTGGCAGGCTTTGCAAGGTCAGCCTTTATTGCTGGAACGATACGTGGAATTCGATGCCGAGGTGTCCGTCCTGGCGGTCCGGAACCGAACGGGTGCCACAGCTTTTTACCCCCTCGTGGAAAATGTTCACGGGGATGGCATCTTGCTTTCCTCCCGCGTTCCAGCGCCGTGCGCGACGCCGCAACTGGAGGAGCAAGCTCGCGCCTATGCCGATAAGCTGCTCCGGAGGCTGGACTACGTGGGAGTGCTCGCGATCGAGTTTTTTCTGGAGCGCGGTGTTCTCCTGGCCAACGAGATGGCACCGCGAGTTCACAATTCTGGCCACTGGACGATCGAGGGTGCCGAAACGAGCCAGTTCGAGAACCACCTGCGCGCGGTGATGAACTGGCCCTTGGGAAGCACCGCCCTGCGGGGCATGAGTGTGATGTACAATATCACGGGCACGGTACCCGACATCGAACGGATCTTGCGCATTCCAGGCGCGCACCTGCACCTCTACGGGAAAGCACCAAAGCCCCGGCGGAAGCTTGGGCACGTGACCATTACCGCCGACCATCACGAAGCGCTTGCCCAACGCGAAAGAGAGTTGAGAATGGCACTGGCGGCGGGTTCCAGCGGAGGGCTGGAACCACGGGTGGCCTAACTGGGGCCAACGCTTGGGATAGGTCAGGCACAGAAGGGACCAAGGAGACCTGCAAACGCTGTGCTTGGACGGCGCAATCGAACGTGTAACGCTCGGGTTGTGCCAACCTAACGTTCGGCTCTGAGCGGCAAGCGATCGCGTGCGCTTCGGGGACCGCAACCAGTGCGGGAAATGGGTGGGCTATGATTCCCGGCCGTAATAATCCAGCGCACGTAACGGTTGATGGCCAGAGAGCTAGAGAGAGCCTACCGTGCCTCCCCTTTCTCTGCAGCCCCCTCGCTCAGGCAACTCAGCAATTAGGCCTTTGGCCGAGTGGCCTCGTATGCCGCAATGGCTTCGGGTGAGAGGTACTCCCGAATCAAGCGGCGAAACTCGCGCAGAGCGCGGTTCGCCCCACGAAACTCCCGCTCTGCGACCCATTCATCTCCAATCCATGCATCGAATGCCGGGGTTTCGCCCAAAGTGAGTTCGAGAACTCGCTCGCCAATGCGCTCCCCGGTAACAAGCAATCGGACATTGCGGCCACAATCCACAATAACCCCCCGGGCGTAAGCCGGTAACAACACCATGTTTTTCACCCGCTCCAACTCCCTGCGAGGGAAGTGTTTTTCCGTGAAGTGAATGACCTTCCACTCCCCGAGGTTAGGAGAAGCGTCCAGTAACACCTTCAAGTTGTTGTCCGTTAGGCGCTCCCGCGCTTTTTCCTGTTCGAACCCCCTGGCCACCTCGTAGAAGCGCATCCCGGCAGGCCCGCCAGGACGGCGTCCTCGGATGTTTTCGGCGCGCGTCGTGTCAACCCACCACTTACGGGCAACGATGGCATCTTCGGTTTTTAGTTCCGACATCTTCGGCACCTATCTGCTGCTGCGGCCTCTTCGGCGGTGGTTGCCGTTCTTCCCATTCGCCACACCACGAACCATGCGAGCCGCAAACAAGTCTGCCTTGCGCTCAGCATCGGCCCACAGGACGTAGTGCCCGAGTTCGTGATAGACCGCAGCAATCCACTGTCGCTCCGAGTTGTACTTTCGTCCATTCTTCCAGTTTTCCGGGTGCACGAGATGGATCTTCCCGTCTTCGTAAGTTTTCCCAACCACCTTACCCCAATCGAGGTATTCAAACCACTCGACCCGCGGCGTGCGAAGATGGTAAAAACGGCTCACCAAACGGATTGCCCGACGAAATTCTGCCTCGTTGTGCGTGCGGAAGAAAGTTTCCAAGTGTCGATGAATGACCCGACGTTCCCGTAACGGAGGAAGAATCATCCGCATAGGGCAGCACCCGGCGGTGTCGTGTAAAGGCAAGCTGGAGACCTGTCAATGCTGCTGGTGACATGCCACTCTGCTTCGCTAGAGCTCGCCGCCGGTCCACGCTAAACAAGAAAACCAATGTACCCAATCATCGTCCAAATCGGCCCGATTACCATTTACTCGTTCGGGCTCATGATGGCGATTGCCTTTCTCGTTGGCGGGTTTCTGACCAGTCGTGAGTTGGAACGCAACGGCTACGATCCCCAGCTTGGGGCGACCCTGGTATTGTGGGCGGCTGTGGGAGGTCTGGTCGGGGCTCGCTTGTTCTTGATTTTGGAGGACCCGGCAGAATTCCTCCAACACCCGTTGTCCACGATTCTCAGCGGCTCGGGTTTTGTTTGGTACGGGGGTCTGTTTGGCGGCATCCTTAGCACCTACGTCGCTGTGCGCCGCGCCGGTGTACCATGGCTCCGGGTCGTCGACGCAGCCGCTCCGGCTTTGGCGCTCGGACACGCAATCGGCCGGATAGGTTGCCAGCTTGCTGGCGACGGGGATTGGGGGAAAGTCACGACCCTACCTTGGGGCATGGCCTACCCCCAGGCAATTGTCGGCTGGCCCTACCCTCCTGGTGTCGTCGTTCACCCCACTCCACTTTACGAAGCGGCAGCGTACACGGCCATTTTCCTTTTTCTGTGGAGTCGGCGGACGAAAGTGGCCGTACCTGGTTCTTTGTTCTGGTGGTACTTCGTTTTAGCCGGGACCGCTCGATTTCTCGTGGAATTCGTACGCATCAACCCTGTGTGGTGGCTAGGGCTGACCCAAGCGCAGTGGATTAGCTTGCTCCTCGTCGTGGTCGGGTTAGGCGCGCTGGTTGCGGCAAAGCGAGGGCCTGTAGGGCTTAGGGCAAGTCCCAGACCATGAAACGAACTGTTCTGCCGCTCTTGGTGGGCGGCATCCTAGCGTTCGGAACGCTCTTCCTTTTACAAACCCAGCAACAAGAACGCGGGCGCTTTACGGCTCCGAGCTTTCGCGTCTCAACCTTACACGGAAGCGCGGTTCGACTCGAGGATTACCGCGGAAGGGTTTTGTTCCTCAATTTCTGGGCAACCTGGTGTCCGCCGTGTCGGGAGGAAATGCCATCGATGCAGCGACTATACCAGCGCTTCGCCAAGCGTCCCTTTGCGATGTTAGCCATTAGCCAGGATACTTCCGTCGAGGCGGTGCGAGAATTTGTTAAAAGCCTTGGCTTGAGCTTCGAGATTGGACTCGATCCCGCCGGTGAACTCCCTCAGCGTTACGGTGTTACCGGCTTTCCAGAGACGTTTATTATCGATCCTGAGGGTGCTGTGGTCCGCCACGTAGTTGGTCCGCTGGACTGGGACGAACCGGGAGTGTTGGCCTTTCTCGAGGAGATGATCACGGCAGCGGAACAGGTGCAGGGCGCGCTTCCGGCGTCGGCGAATCGCTAAGCGCGCTGAGGGTGGAAACATGCGTCGCCCGTGCCCGGGGTTACTCTGGGGCTTGCTGATGATAACTGGTAGTGCGTGGATCCTTTTCCCTTTTCGTGTGAGGGCAGAAAACTTCACTGTTCGTTACGTCGTGTCGCTGGAGGATCCAGCTAAGCCCATTGCCCTGGTTCGTTGGGAGCTAGCGGGCGTCGACGAGATCCAAGAGATCGGGTTGCGCTTCCGAAAGAACCAGCCAGCCGACCTGGAAGCGACGGGAACATTAACGGAACACGGTGGCCGCTATGTCTGGCGGCCTAACCGGCCTTATGCTCGGCTTTCCTACCGGATGGCCATCAATGCCCAACGGCCTGGTTCTCAACAACGGTTCGACAGTTACGTAGCTTCGAGTTGGTTGGTCTCTCGTGCACGGCAACTTTTCCCGCTGGTGGCTGTCCGTTACCGAGCTCCTTACGATGGAGCCGAACGCTCGCGGACGCTCACGTCGCGCGCGTTCCTCGTCTTTCAAATGCCAGCGAGATGGCGGTGCGCCACGGCGTACCCAAACCACGGTCGAAACACGTTCGAGGTGCAGGGCGCTCGAACTTTCCTCACCCCCCGAGGTTGGTTCGCTTGCGGCCAGCTTACGAGCGAAGCGCGTGAAATCGCCGGTGTACGGATCGAAATTGCACAAGTTGGCGGAGGGGACGGCGGAACGGACGAAATCTTTACTTTTCTCGAGACAACTTTTCCCTTACTTCAGCGTTTGCTCGGCTCAAAGACCGAGCGTATTCTGATTGTGCGGGCACCCGATCCCATGTGGCACGGCGGAATCAGCGGAGAGAACTCGCTGTTTTTGCATGCGAAGCGCCCCGTGCGGGACCGCGACAAGACGTCACCGTACCTTCACGAGCTGTTTCATGTTCTGCAGCCGTTCAAACCGGGAGCGGATGCGGACTGGTTCGTAGAGGGCCTTGCCGAGTTTTACTCCTTGGAACTGCAGCGACGGGCGGGCCTTTTGGATGAACGAACCTTTTTCAAGGCACTACGGTTATTCGAACGCTACGGCGTGTGGAATGTGGATCTCCGCACGCAACACGACAACTCTGCCACAAACAACAGCGCCCCACTGGTGCTCTATGCGCTCGACCAACGCTTGCAACGTTTGACGGCCGGAAAAGCGCGACTGGACGATGTTGTGCGCCGGCTGGGCGAGTATCAAAAGCCGGTGGACTCCGCAGCGCTCCAACTGGCAGCGGAGGCTGTTGCTGGACAGTCTCTCGCCCAGTTTTTTCAACGTTACGTGTATGCGGGCCAAATTCCCCGGTTCAACCGTGTGGATTGAAAACATTGCCGAGTGGTTGGCCGCACCCGCTGCCCGCTTCGACAGGATAGGGAGCAAAGGAAACGATGACACAAGAGTATAGTTTGCTTTGGCCCTTGGTGGCCATTGTTGTTTTGATTCTTGCCAACGGAGCGTTCGCGGCTGCCGAATTTGCGATCGTGACGGTTCGCGAAAGCCGCCTCTTGCAGCGGTTGAAGGAAGGCCACCCCAGAGCGGCAGCAATCTTGGAACTTAAACGGCATCCGAGTCACTTCCTTGCGACCGTGCAAGTCGGAGTCACCGTTGTGGGATCGATCGCCTCTGTACTGGGCGGCGCCTATGCGGCGACGCAACTGACATGGCTTCTGGAACGCACCATGCCAGCCGTTCTCGCCGCTTGGGCTCCGACCGTAGCGTTTGTTCTCATGGTGGTGGTAATTTCGTACCTTTCTCTCGTGCTGGGCGAGCTGCTGCCGAAGTCCGTTGCGCTCCGTAACCCGGAACGGGTGGCTTTCCTCACGGTGCATCTGATTCGGACACTTGCCGCTCTCTCGAGTCCGTTGGTGCGGATTCTGAGCCTTTCCACGGACGCTCTGCTCAAGGTGTTTCGGATCTCCACACGCACCTCGGAGGTATTCATCACGGAGGAGGACGTGAAACACATGGTCCAAGAGGGGGCACGACATGGCATCTTCGACGAGGCGGAGCGGCAACTAATCCACAGTGTCTTTGAATTTACCGACACCTCCGTGCGCGAGGTCATGGTGCCTCGGTCGGAAGTTCACGCGTTAGCGGACACCACGCCGCTGAACGAAGCCTTGCACAAATTGGTGGAAACTGGTTTCTCCCGCATGCCTGTCTACGAAGGCGACCTCGACCATGTGATTGGGGTCGTGCACCTGAAGGACGTGCTTCGGGAACTCGACAAGCCTCATCCCCTGTCGTTGCGCGAGGTGGCCCATCCTGCCCTATTCGTGCCCGACTCGATGCAAATCAGCGACCTCCTACGGGAACTCCAAGCGCGGCGCGTGCATATGGCCATCGTGGTTAACGAGTTCGGCACGGTGGTCGGCTTGGTCACGATCGAGGATCTACTCGAAGAGATTGTCGGAGAAATTCGTGATGAATTCGATACGGACGAGGAGCAACCGATCCAGGAAATGCCGGACGGCTCCCTGCTCGTTCACGGCTCGTTGCCTCTCGACGAGCTGACGGAACGCTACGAGCTCCCTTTTCGGAGCACTCCGGACTATCGGACCGTTGCCGGCCTGGTTCTTGCCCGCCTGAAACGGTTTCCCAAAGGGGGTGAAGCCATCGTCGAGGGGCCATTTAAAATGACGGTGGTAGTGCTCGACGGGCGGCGACTTCGGAAGATCCGGATCGAAGGGCCGATCCGCAAACGTGTGGAGCCCGCCCAGCGTACCTGAGGCGACAGGGCCAGGTGCAATTGCTGGTCGCAACAGGATCGGTTCTTGCTGGCACAGTCCCAATCCCCTGTTCCGACGGGGCAACAGAAAGTAAGGGCAGCGAACAAACGCGTCGTGACTTTGGTTCGGGAGTGCAAGGGCGAGCGGCTTTTCGAGGAGAGGTTAGCAGCGGCCGATCGGCCGACGTTGGAGGGCCGAGGCTACTCTTAGAACAAAGTGCCAATGGTGAAGTGAACGGCACCGAAAGCCTCGCCGGGGCGGCGGTCGAGCTTGATCCCGTAATGCAACGCGAGTGGCCCGACCGGTGTCTCGTACAGCAAACCCAAGCCGGCCGAACGGCGAAAGTCAGCGACCGACACGGAGCGGTCCTGCAAGTACACGCCTCCGCCGTCGACGAACACCAGACCCACCGCCCCCCACAGGAGAGGAAAGCGCAGTTCGGTGTTCGCGTTCAAAGAGAGATCTCCCCCCAAGGGGTTCCCGCCGGGGAAAATACGGGTGCCCAGTGGGTCCACAACTGGGGCACCGAGCGGGCCGATGCTGTTTTCCGAAAAGCCCCTCACCGTGGAGCGGCCACCCAAAAAAAAGCGCTCTCGAATGGGCACCACACCGCCTCGGAACGTCCGGGCCCACCCCCCACGTAGCGCGTAGACCCAGGTGAGCGACTGGCCCAGCGGAATGTAGTGGCTGTGATGCCACTGTAATTTGGCCAGCGGCTCGTCGGAACCAAGAAATGCAGGGGCTAAGCGCAATCGAATCGAGTCGAACACACCTCGGCGCGGCAAAAACGGGTCGTCGCGACCTTCGTACACAACGAACGGACCTACGCTGCCCGTCGTGAGCTGGCCCTCATCCCCTGGGTTAAATGCTCGCGCATCCGGGCGAAGGTCGAACACGCGTGCCTGCTCGATTTGCATTTCCAGCCCGGTGAGCAACGCGGGCCGCCAGCGCCGTTCGATGGCTGGTACCAGGGCAAGCCGCTCGATGCTGAATTGATCCACAGAGCGGGTCGCTCGCTGACCAATGGCGTTTACCCGAAATGCCCAACTTGTCTCCCAAAACTGTGGGTCGCGGAAGCCTAGGTCTAGAAGGTATTCGTTCGGCACGGCCGCTTGGGCTGGATCGAGAGCAACGTCGCCTCGTAACCCGAGTCGTTCTCCTCGATGGGCGAGATTGAGATGGGCAAGCTCGCCGAAAGCTCGAAACCCATCGCGGGTGTTGTACCCGCCGCCAAATGTCACGGACACTGGAGCCCGCTCTTGCACCCACAACATCACATCACGCCACACCTCCTCCGACAGCGGCACGGAGTCCGTTCGCGGAAGAGCTTCAACTTCGACGCCGCGGAACAAACCCAACTGGTACAGCCGGCTTTGAGCCGTTGCCAGACTTTCGGCTGTGAGACTGGCTCCAGGTCGGAGTCGTGATTCGCTGCGGATCAACGACGAGGCGGTTTGTATGTTGCCCCCGACGAGAATCTGCCCAACACGATAGCGTGGCCCAGTGTGCACTTCGAACGTCACCACAGCACGCCGTTGCTCGCCGCTTTCTTCCCGCACTTCCCACTGGCCTTCCACGGTAGCGTCACCAAAGCCTGCGTCCCGCAAGAGCTGGCTTACCCGCTGTGCTTCTCGCTCTAGGGCAAATGGGTCCAGTGGGCGGCGAACTCGAACCTCGCGTAACCGTGGCTGAGGGAAACTCGTGGGCAGCCCGACAAAATCGATGCGCTCTACCGTCACGGGACTGCCTTCATTCACCACAATGGCTACGTCGATGGCGCCTTTCTTCGGATCCGGTTGAATTCGGTAGTCCGTGATCTCTGCATCGACGAAACCAAACTCCCGATAGCGGAACCAGATTCTCTTGAGGTCTTCCTCGAAGCGTGACGTCACCAGGAAGCCGTCTCGCCATGGTTTCCACGATGGCGGTCCAGTCACCATAACCTCCCGCAGCCGCCTGGCAGGAACGCCCCTTCGCCCCTCGAATTCGACTTTTCGTACTCGTAAGACTGGCCCTTCATCCACAGTGATCCGAATGAGTTTTCGCTCTGGGTCGGGGCGCTCCACCTGGAGCTGCACCCTCGCGAGATAGTATCCTTTCTCTTGATAAAGTTGCTCGGCCACACGCCGCACCTGCCGCCAGGTCCCGTCGGTCACCAGCGAGCGCTGCCACAGGCGAGCAGCATCGAAGATTTCATCCCGTGTGACCGCCTTGTTGCCTTCTAAGACGACCTCGCAGCGGGGGCCAGGACGAATGTGGAGGCGCAGCAGGCCGGAACCCACTGCCGCTTCTTCGAACTTGGGCTCGACCCTTGCCTCGAAGTATCCCCGTTGGCGCAAGTACCGTAGCGCAGCCGCACCGGTCTCCTTGGCGCGACCTTGAGTCCACCGCTGGCCAATTCGCACCGGCAACATGCGCAAGAATGAACTGGGATCGTCTACTTCAAATCCAACCCAGTCGATTTGCCGAACAACTTGCGGTCTTCCCTCCGCGATCGATACGACGACTTCCGCTTCGCCTCGTTCCGGCTCGGTCACTTCTACGCGAACCTCTGCCTCCGGGAGCCCCTGGTCGCGATAAAGGGCAAGGAGGCGTTGGCGGACCCCGTTCAACACCTGATCGTCCACTGCCATCCCGACCCCAATTCGTGCCACTCGCTCGAGTTCCCTCAGGGGAAGGGCCTGATAGCCACGGTAGCGCACCGTTCGGACGAGAGACTTCGGCTCTAAGACAACCGAAAGCCTCACCCCGTCCTCCGACGGGGTGGCCTGGATGTGAACCTCGCGGTACCGCCCCAAAGCGCGAAGTCTATCTCGAATCACGTTCTCCGTGGTGTTGTCCCAGCCGAGGGCCAAAATCGGCGATAATGCGGCCGCGACTTCGCCTTGCTGCCACGGAAGCTCGCCCCGAACTTCGAGCGCGACGATTGGTCGAGCCTCCTGTTCTTCCAGCGCGGAGCTTGCGTCTCGGGCCCATCCGAGCAGACCGATCGCGAGCAGCAGCCAGGTCCGCTTCCAGTTCCTCCGAGACAATGCAAACACCCCGATCCTCCACTCTCGTCATGGGCACATCAAAGAAAACGGAGAGCGGAGAAACTCCACGCGGAATTTAATGTCGCCGGCAAATGCGCCAGCAGCTTGTGCGGTGGCGCTCTCCCACGTTCCCAGCAGTGAGACTCGCCTCGACCAGCGGTACTCGAGCTGCACGGTCTGCCGGCTTTGAACTCCCACACTGGTGGACGCAGAGGCGTAAAGCCGCTCGGCCAACTCTTTACCGATGGTGACACGAGGTTCCACGGCTCCTGTGTCACGAGCCTGCGTCGCAGCGACTTCGAACCGGTCCACGCCAAGCCATCGTTGTAAGCGTTGTTCGGCCTCCCGTTTGGGCAGCAGCGCCAAGGCTGCACCTGCTGGCGAAAAACCGGCGCCCTGCCCAGCCATGGCCCGCGTGCGCCCCGTAGCCAGAAGACTAACGATGTCGTCGAGCGCGAGCGTGGGATCATCCGCGGAAAAGTGCACGCGTGGGCGGTCTGCCTGCCCGGTCACCTGTGCCGTAATTTGGTACTCTCCCTGCGGGGAACCCACTCGGGTTTCAGCGAGCAAGTTCAGCCACGGGTTCAAGGTAGCCGGGTCGCGGAACTCGACCGTGCCTCCGGTCACGGTAAAGGTCCTACCCTGCGCGGTGACTTCGCCACCGATGACCCCAATACGCCCGGCTACGAGCGGCTCTCCAATCGTTCCTCCAACCCATAGATCGAGCCACAGCTCCACCTTGGCCACGTTGTTATCGATAAACACGTTGCCCGGAGAGTGGATGGTCAAGTCTAACGCAACCGGCACGCGGAGGACTTGCTGCACGCGACGCGGTGCAAACAAGCGCTCCCGCATCCAACGCAGTAAGTCGGGCAGCGCAATGTTACGGTCGTACAACCCACTCGAAACAACTACATCGCCTGCAACGGTTAGCCGCTGCCAAGGCCCCTGCACGTTTCCGGTGCCAGACAAAGTGGCTTCGAAGTCCTCTCCCCATACCCCTGCAACCTCGTTTAAGCTCCACGACAAACTCGCTCCGTGAGCGAGACTACCACTCCCCGCGAGCACAAACTTCCCACCACCCACCTCCGCTTCCAGCATGAAGTCCCTGAAAGTTTCGCCTTCCAACCGCGCGAATCCCTGCACGCTCGACGCGGGAGGAATGCCATCGATCTCGACAAAGCCCTCTCGCAGAACCATCACCCCTTGCGTCTGCCATACGCCCTCGACCGTGCGCGCGATCTGCAGGTCGACGGTGATTGGACCGTTGGCTGCCAGCACCGGTGCCCCCAGCAGCTCAAGCAAAATTAAGTCGGAGGCACCACGGATGTCAGCTTGGAGCTCGCCGCCACGGCGCCACGTACTTTGGATGTGGATCCGGGAATCGCCACTTTTGAGCTCGAACGGCTCGAGCTGGAAGACGTCCTTCTTCAACCAAGCGCGCACCGGAGCCGTTGCCGCGAGACGATAGGTGTCTCGCAAGAGCACGAGCTCCGTGAGCAACACTTCCGCTTCATCGACGCTGGGCTCCGCCAACCGGCCGCTCGCCCGGGCAGTGCCGCCAACTTGCACTTGAAGCCGGGATTGCTCCGAGACAAGGTCCAGCCCCACAACCCGTGCAGCAACCGAGAAGCGATAGTCGTCGCGGGCGAAAACCTTCCCTTCTATCTCGACTTGGCTGGCGAACGCTTCCCCACGCACATCCCATTCGTGGGGCTGGAAGCTAATGGTGACCTCACCGTCACCGAGAGGAAGGTCTGCCACTTTGACGCCTTGGAAAAACGCCTTTAGCGTCCCCGACGGCGCAGTCAGAGAACCTCGCCAGTCTCCCTCGAGCCTGAGTTGCCCTTTGAGCTTGCGACCGCTGGACCCCGCAACCGCACTCAAGTCGATCGGATCGCCCGACAACGATGCTTCCGTGATCGTCGGTCCTTCCCCACGAGCGGCGAGGCGCACCGTTGCGGCGCCCTTCCGGCGTGACACTTCGGACGATAGTTGCCATTGGCGCCCTCGAAGGTCGAACGAACCACTCAGGCTCGCAACTGGTCGCCCATACGCTCGAAATTCTCGCAGCGCAGCCTGAAGGCTGATTTCTGGACCTGCAGGCCTCCCGCGATACGTGAGCCTGCCCGTGGCCTTCCCTTGGGACACGGGCAGACTTCGCCCTGAGAGCAAGGTTCCAACGCCTATCAAGAGGTCCACGGAAAGCTCGTTCGCACTGAGCTCAAGTTGATTCTGGGCGGGATCGCCCAGATCCCACAGGCCGGAGAGTCGAAGAGTTCCGCCGCTTTCGTCCGCGGCAAAGCACGGAGCGATTTTCCACGGGCCAGCATTGGTCGCGGTAGCGGTACAACGAAGCTCCTTCAGAGTGCTTTGCCAGACCACGATCCTTTCAGCACCAACAGCGAGTTCCATCTCCGTTGGGCCGCCGGCCTTCTGCCAATGCAACGTGGCTTGCGCCCGACCCCTGAGTCCCAGGTTGCGTCCGGCCACACTCAGCACAGGGGCCATTCGAGCAAGGTCCTCCACCTCTGCCCGTACGTGCCCCGTGTGTCTGCCATCGGACCAGTCAGCTTCCCCCGTGACGTGCACACCATCGAGCCAGCTCGCACGCCCTTGGAACTGCCCCTGGTGGGGGCCGATTGTTCCCTGCGCACGCCACCGAGCTGGAGGCAGAGAGGCTCCTGCAAGCCAGGGCATTCGCGCCTCACTTTGAGCGGACACTTCCCACTCGAGTTTTAGGGGATCGAGCGGGCCGGCAACTTTACCGTTGAGATAAGTTCTTCCCAGAATCGAAGGCAAACCTTTCACTCCAGCCAGCTCCAGTGCTCGCTCCGGCAAGGACACGACGCTCGTCGCTGCAATCGACAGCGTTGGGCGGTCCCCCAATGAGAACTCTACGTTTGCCGCACTCCACAAGGCGGCATGGCGCAGGTGTACGGCAGAAAAGCGAAGCGAGGGGCCAATCCGAACGAAGCGCGCCCGCAAGTTTGCTCGCTCAAGGCCGTGCCATGCTCCTTCGGACACGCGCAAGAACACATCTACCTCCGGGTCCAGAAGACTGCCTCGGAGCCGGCCCGCAACGAAAAGCTGTCCGTGGATAACGGGAATGTGCTCGGAGAACGCGGCTAGAACGACCGCATCCATGTGCGAGCTCACGTTCACCTCCCGCTGGCTGTCTACTGCGCTCAGCCGGAGCGAGACCTGCGGCCCTGTAATCTCTCCCGTGTCGAGAAACAAACCTTGCGACGACTTCCACCTGCCCGCAAGCTGCAACCTGTCCACCGACACAGAGTGCTCGCGCCGGGTCCACGTAACGTCGGCACCCGCAAGCGACCAGCCAATGTCCTCTCCTCCTCCCATCGAATTCACGTGAGCGCTGAGAACCAAGGAGGAAATCGCTAACGTTGTGCGACCCTCGTCGTAGGGTAGTGTCATCCGCCACCGCCTGCCCTGGAGGAACACGGTCAGCCGTGGCAGGGGTGGGTTCCATTCTCGGTCTGCCTCGCCGGGTGCCACGTCGTCCCCTCGCCTAGGGACCATCCGCGTGAAATGGGCCTGGACATCGATCGCCCGAACGGTAACGACGAGCCGCGCCTGGCGCAGTGAGGACCACCAACTGACGTGCGCCGCAAGCTCATCGGCGATCAACACGTCGCCACAGTAGAGGTTCCGTGCCACCGCCTTTGCCGGTAGGTACAAAGCGAACGAACCAACCTCGCAAGGATGCCCCGTTACTTCCGAAATGTGATCGAGAAGCCGGGCGCGAATCCTATCCAAGCTTAGCTGGGGCAGCGGGAGGAGGAGCAACAGGGCGACCAGCGCAGCGAAAAGGAGCAAGAGCCACCCCCACCCAACGGTCCCCCTCTGAGTTCCAAAGCGTCTGAGCATCTTCTTTGCGCCGCGCCCTCGTCCGCTCCGTGCTGCCCACAACGCTAGAATACGTCCGCGCACCCTGCTAGCCAAGCAGCCCACAACGGCATGGGTTTACGCAGTGTCTCTCCAGGTCGAGCCTTTGTGCTCGCTGCTTGCTTTGCTTTGGCCTCCGTAGTTCCGGGCCAAGCGCTAACGTTTGTGCCAGAAAGTTTTTCCAGTGTAGCCAAGGCGGCCCGGCCGGTGGTGGTGAACATTTTCTCCACGCGAGTTGTTCGTGTGCCCGGCTCTACCGGAGATCCCGTAGAGGACTTTTTTCGGCAGTTCTTCGGACCCGGTCTGCCTTACCGCGCCCAGCGACAGCAAAGCCTTGGCTCTGGATTCATTATTTCCAGCGATGGATTCATCGTAACCAACGCCCACGTTGTGGCATTGGCGCAGCAAATTCGGGTACGGCTGGCCACGCGAGAGGAATACGAAGCGAAAATCGTTGGAGTCGATCAAAAAACCGATATCGCGTTGCTCAAAATCCGTCCGAAAAACCCGCTGCCGACGGCAAAGCTGGGAGATTCCGACACGTTGGAAGTGGGCGACTGGGTGGTCGCTGTTGGAAATCCGTTTGGCTTGGCATCGACAGTCACAGCCGGAATTGTCAGTGCCAAAGACCGAGTGATTGGCGCGGGGCCGTATGATGACTTCATTCAAACCGATGCTTCCATCAATCCGGGAAATTCCGGCGGCCCGCTATTGAATTTGCGCGGGGAGGTGGTGGGAATCAATTCCGCCATCTTCAGCCGCACGGGTGGCAGCATCGGCATTGGCTTCGCCATTCCGATCAACCTTGCGAAGAAGGTCATCGACGAACTCCGGCAACACGGACGTGTCATTCGCGGGTGGCTTGGAGTGGCGATTCAGGACGTCACCCCCGACATGGCGGAATCGTTCGGGTTGGACCGCCCGCGCGGCGCGTTGGTCGTGGAAGTAGAGCCGGATAGTCCGGCCGACCGTGCTGGCATCCGGCGCGGCGACGTCATCGTAGAGTTCAACGGCAGTCCAATAGAGGAAAGTCGGCAGCTCTCCGCCCGGATTGCCGAGTTGCCGGTTGGGCGTTCGGCCTCGCTCGTTCTTTTGCGGGACGGCAAGGAACGTCACCTCACGGTCACCATTGCGGAGTCCCCTGAGGAGGCACAGCTTGGCGGGGCGATCCGTGCGGGTGCGCGGGCGTGGGGTCTCGTACTAACGGATCTTACCCCCCAACTAGCAGCTCGCTTTCGCATCCCCCGCAACGTGCGCGGTGCAATGATCCGCGAGATCCTCCCCGGCAGCCCTGCGGATCGAAGTGGGCTTCAGCCCGGCGACGTGATCCGGCAGGTCGACCGGACTCCGGTGTCGTCCGCAGCCGCGTGTGAACGCGAACTAGCTCGTGCGGGCGACTCAGTCCTGTTGCTTGTCCAACGTGGCCAGGCGAGTGGGTACGAGCTGTTGGAGCGGGGGAACGAAGAACCGTAAGAAAGGTTCACCGCTCCGCGGTCGGTCCTTGAGCCTTAGCGACAGCCCTGGTCTCTTCGCAGCCGCTCGCCGCTAGGTTGGAGCGGGCGTACGACCACCCACAGAATGGTAGCCGCAAAGTAAGCGGCGGCCATGGATAGAAGAGGTGGTGCCCACGAACCAAACGCGTCGCGACTCCACCCCACCACCACGGAGTTCAAGGCTCCGCCGAAATTGCCACACATGTTCATCGCTCCGGTCACACTACCCGCATGACGCCCGCCGAGCCCTGCACAAACTGCCCACGCGGGCGCCACACAAAGGGCCGCGCAACCACCGGCAGCACTCAGCGACACAGTCGAAAGCCAAGGGTTTTGGGCCCAAAGCCCGGCAACGGTGCAAACAGCCGCCAACGGAAGGCCTACGAAAGCCGGCAGTCGGCGCCCAAAGCTCTCCCCCCACCTATGGGAAGCGATATCGCTTATCCACCCGCCAGCGGCTACCCCAACCGCAATCGCCAACAGCGGTAACGCCGCCAGATAGCCAGCCTCCCACAGCCGGAAGCCGCGCTCCTGGATCAGGTAGGTGGGAAGCCAGGTGAGAAAGAAATACCAGCCATAAATCACCAGGAAATACATGAGACACAGAGCGAGCACTCGACGATCCGCGAAAATGGCAAGCGTCAACTTGTGGTGGACCGAGTGTTCGCGAGCACTGCCAATCAACGCGAGCTCCGCTGCATTGATCCGCGGGTTATCGTGCGGGTGCTCGTAAAAAAGGCGCAACCACACAACCACCCAAGCCACACCAACGAGGCCGAAGACGACGAACGACCACCTCCAGCTCATCACTTCGAGCATTGTTGCCACCAGTGGCTGACTCAGTGCTCCTGCAACTGCGCCAGCCATGACGGTCAGCCCAAAGGCTCGACCCGCTTCGAGTGGCGGCAGCCACTGCCGGAACGCACGTGCCAAGGTTGGCAATAAGCCAGCTTCACCCATGCCGAACAAAAACCGCACGGACACGAGCGACCAAAACCCTGTGGCCGTGCCGGTCAGTGCCGTCATCGCCGACCACCACAGCACAATGCGCGCGAGCATCAACCTCGCGCCGAAGCGGTCGGCCAGCCAGCCACCAGGGATTTCGAACAGCGCGTAAGCCAAAGTAAATGCGCTAAAGACGTAGCCCAACTCCGTGTCCGTCAGATGAATGTCATTGCGAAGCCTCGGAGCGGCAACGGCAATACAAACTCGATCCAGGTAGGCCACCGCCATGACCGACAGTGCCAAGCCGACCACCACGTGGCGAACGCGGGTGGGGGTTGACGCAGCTTGAGAAGACTCGGCCATGACGCTGCCATATCAAGCTCGAGCAACCGCGCAAGGTTCGCCGCATGCTCTAGTCCCGGCCACTTTATCGCTCTTTCGCTGCTTCGGTGGCCCCTTCTAAAGACGCTTGCAGACTTCGCTGTGCCAGCCGAGCTTTTGGTGGTGAGCCAGGACCCACCCAACGCACTAAACCGCTTGAGTGGTGCGCTCAGCGCCATTGGCAGACTGAGCGCGTTGTTCAGAAACTGAAGCCTTTACCCTCAGCACCGACTGGGTATGCTCCTTGAGGCACAGGGCCGACCAAGCGAGAGAGAGGAAAATCTCCAAGGAGCCCCTCGTTCCCAAGAGACGCCACAGGAGATCCGGCCACCACCGCTCGAACGGGAGTTTTTTTCGGGCTGAGCTGCTCCGGACGCGTGCCGTCGCCCGCCTACCGGGCTTCCGGTGGCCTTGCCGCTTCCGAAGATCGAGCCTGCTCCAACACCTTGCGTAACTCCCGCTTCGTGCGCTCGGTCAAAATTCCATCGTCGCGCAGGCCGCGGGAACGTTGAAAAGCTTGGATCGCATTGATCGTGATGGTGTCGAGCTTGCCGTTAACCTCACCCAGATATTCCTTCACCTCCCGCAACGCCAATTGCGCTTCACGCACCTCCTCCTCCGTGACTGGCTGAGACAATGCGCGAGCGTGGACGTCGGGAATAGACTCTTTGATCTTCTCGGCTGCCTCTCGTGCGCGCGCCTCCGTGTCGGATTGGCAGGCTACCAGCACAGCCGCGGAAAGCACGCTGGCAACCAGCAACATCGAGCGCGCCCTGGATGCGTAGCCCATTGCTTGCGACCTCACCCAACAATCTTGTTCAACGGGTACTCGATAATTCCCGTAGCACCTTCTGCAATCAACCGTGGAATCAGTTCGCGAACTTCAGCCTCTGGAATCACGCTTTCGACCGCAAACCATTCGCGACCTGCAAGCTTACCGCTCGGGTAGAGGGGCGAAACCGTGGGAGCCGTCAGGCTCGGAATCAAGGCAACCACTTGTTCCAGGCGCTCCTTGGGCACGTTCATTTTGATCCCCACTTTGCCCTCGGCTTCGAGCGCCCCCTGCAAAAGCAGCGCAATTTGTTCAATCTTAGCCCGCTTCCATGAATCGCCCCAGGCAGCCTCGTTGGCGATGAGTTGAGGGTTGGACTGAAACAGCTCGCAAACAATCCTGAGCCGATTTGCACGGATCGTGCTGCCTGTTTCTGTTACCTCTACAATCGCATCGACGAGACCATCTGCTGCCTTTGCCTCGGTTGCTCCCCAAGAAAACTCGACTTCGACGGGGATGTTCCTCTCCGCAAAAAAGCGCCGGGTGAAGTTCACCAACTCGGTGGCCACTCGCTTCCCGCGCAGGTCTTCGGGTTTTTGAACCGGAGAGTCCTCAGGTACCACCAGTACCCACCGGGTTGGCCGAAAACTCGACTTTGAATAGACCAAGTTACAAACCACTCGGACCTGCGCGTCGTTTTCTCGAATCCAGTCCACCCCGGTGATGCCGGCATCCAACGTGCCGTCCTCCACGTACCGGGCCATTTCCTGTGCCCGCACGAGGGAACAACGAATCGTCGGGTCATCTATGGTGGGGAAGTAACTGCGGTCGGACACCGTAATCTTCCAACCCGCACGGCGAAAGAGTTCCACCGTCGCGTCTTGCAAACTTCCCTTGGGTATGCCGAGCTTCAAACGAGCGGGGATGTTTTGGCTCATCCGTGCGTCTCCTGAAAGACTACGATCCATTTCGGCTGTACACTTTCGCAGGGTCGAAGACTCGTTCTTGCACAGTTTTCCACTCCGTACCTACCCGCTGGCGATAGAAGCAACTTGGGTAGCCCTCGTGGCACGCCGCCCCTCCGCGCTGATGGACCTTCAACAATACCGCATCGTGGTCACAATCGATCCGGATTTCCCGGACTTCTTGAACATGACCAGAAGTTTCCCCCTTGATCCACAATTGGTTTCGTGAAGTGCTCCAGTAACATGCGACCCCGGTTTCCAAGGTGCGCTCCCACGCCTCACGGTTCATGTAGGCAACCATGAGCACTTCACCGCTATCGGCATCCTGCGCAACAGCGACAACCAAGCCCCCTCTCTTGGCAAAATCTGGCTCGACGTTCATGAAGCTTCGGCTGTTAACACACTGCTCCCAGCCCGGCAACGGAACACACTACCGCGGGCGAGCTTGGCGTTGCTGGCACCACGATGGTTGCCCGCGCCAGCGTTGGGGCTATTGTGGCTGAGCGTCGATGAGGGCTCGTCTATGAAGCTAGAAGAAATCGCGCGACGTTTAGGGTGCGAACTGCGCGGACCGGGAGACGTGGAAATCCACCGCCTCATGCCGATCCAAGAAGCACAGGCTGGTGACCTGACCTTTGTGGCCAACCCTCGATACCGCCGATACTTGGGCACGACGAAAGCCTCGGCGGTTATCCTTGGCACAGACGAACCGGACATTGCACTACCTTCCTTGCGAGCGGCTAACCCCTATGAGGCGTTTGCTCGTGCCATCGATTTGTTTTTTACTCCGGTGCCGACCTGGGCCGGCATTCATCCCACTGCGGTCATTCACCCCTCTGCCAAGATCGGACCGCAGCCTAGCATTGGCCCATACTGTGTGGTCGGTGCCGGGGTCGTGATTGGAGCTCGGGCTCGCCTGGAAGCCCATGTCGTTATTTATCCAGAAGCCCGCATTGGGGACGACTTTGTCGCTCATAGCCATGCCGTGGTGCGCGAGCGCGTAGTCATTGGCCACCGGGTAGTTTTACAACCCGGTTGCGTCGTCGGGGGAGATGGCTTTGGCTTCGTACTTTCTCCCGACGGCGTAGCGCGTCGCATCACCCAAGCGGGCACGGTGATTATCGAAGATGACGTGGACGTGGGAGCCAACACCACGATCGACCGTGCAGCGATCGGTGCCACGCGAATTCACCGGGGCGCCAAGCTCGACAACTTGGTCATGGTCGCGCACGGCTGCAGCGTGGGTGAAGGAACTGCCATAGCAGCGCAGACTGGTCTTTCGGGCAGCACCCACGTGGGCCGGTATGTACGCTTAGGTGGCCAAGTTGGCGCCGCCGGACACCTGACGATCGGAGATGGCGCCCAAGTGGCTGCACAGTCTGGGGTCCACAATGACGTGCCCGCCGGAGCCGTTTATGGGGGAACCCCGGCAGTAGAAATTCGGCGGTGGCGGCGGGAGTTCGCTGCGCTGCAGCGGCTTCCTGAAGCCTTGCAGCGGTTACGACGCCTCGAGCACGAGCTTCGCTCGCTCGTTGCCAACGCCAGACCGGAGGCGAGCCAGAAGGAGGAGCCATGATCGAGGTCGTGCCCATTCCGCAACTGCGAGATAATTACGCTTACCTCGTCATCGATTCGGATACGAAAAAAGCCGGGGTGATCGACTGCGCCGAGGCGGCTCCGGTTCTTGCCGAGATCGATCGCCGACAAGTTGAGGTGGTTGCGTTGCTACCCACACACCACCACTACGACCATGTGGGCGGTCACGAGGATTTTCTCCGGGTGCACCGGGTGGAGGTGTTCGCCTACGCTGGACAACGCCAGCGGATTCCGGGTTGCACTCGCGAAGTTCAAGAGGGAGACGAAATTCCCATAGGTCACCTGGTTGCACGGGTCATTTTCATCCCTGCACACACTACCGGGCACGTAGCGTATTACTTCCCCGAAGAGCACGTGGTGTTTACGGGTGACACCCTTTTCGTCGCTGGCTGCGGCCGCCTCTTCGAGGGCGACGCGGCAACCATGATGGCTTCTCTCCAAAAGCTGGCATCGTTGCCCGACGAAACCCAGGTGTATTGCGGACACGAGTACAGCCAGAAGAACCTCGAGTTTGCTTTACAGTTGGAGCCGCACAATGCTGCTCTAAGGCAAAAGTACGAGCGGGTACTTGCTCTGCGGGCACAAGGGCTCCCTACGGTGCCCAGCACGATCGCGGAGGAGAAGGCCACCAACCCCTTTTTGCGGTGGCACAGTGCAGAACTGCAAGCAAACCTGCGGCGGATCGACCCAACTCTGGGCAACGATCCGGTGGAAATTTTCGCCAAGGTCAGAGCATTAAAGGATACCTTTTGACCCCACCGATGGCGCAACGCTGCTGCGTGTGGCCGGGTGACCAGCCTCGCGGCGTTTGGCGCCAGCGCGCCCGCATGAGTTGCAAATAACGCTTTGCGCTTTTAGGTAGTTGTCGCCCGTATGAGTCCCCTGCCCACACGGTACGCGGAACTGGAAGAAATCGTCGACGCCGTGACTGCAAGTTACGATGGTAGTCACGAAATCGACAGCCTAGAAACCGCAGCTCTTCCTAACCGCAGAGCCGTGATCGATGCCCTTCAACACTTAAAGCACGTCATCTTCATGGGTTTCTACACGCTGCGACCCCTATCTCAGGGCAATTTGCGTTACGCGATCAGCGAGCACTTGCATCCCGCCTTCGAGATTCTCGTCGAACAAATTGGCCGTGCCCAAACCTGGGAGCGTATGTGTTCCCGAGAGACCGTCCCCCGCGATCCTGGTTGGGCCGAAGAGGTCGTTCTCCGGCTCTTCCGGAAGTTGCCGGAACTACGAGATTTGCTGAATCTGGATGTCCTAGCGGCTTTTGCTGGTGATCCCGCAGCAAAGAGCGTGGAAGAAGTCGTTTTTAGCTACCCCGCCATCCAAGCGATCACCACCCATCGCATCGCTCATGAACTTTACCTGGAACAGGTGCCGATGATCCCGCGCATTTTGTCCGAGCACGCCCACAGCGAGACCGGAATCGACATCCATCCTGGCGCGACGATCGGCCGAAGCTTTTTCATCGACCATGGCACCGGCGTTGTCATCGGGGAAACCTGTGTCATCGGGAATAACGTAAAAATCTACCAGGGCGTTACCCTCGGTGCCTTGAGCGTACCACGTGACGCCGACGGCGTGCTGTTGCGCAACCGCAAGCGCCATCCGACGATCGAAGATAACGTGACCATTTACTCGGGGGCTACCATTTTGGGGGGCGACACGGTCATTGGCGAGGGCTCCGTTATCGGTGGCAACTTGTGGATCGTGGAATCCGTACCCCCTCACAGCCGCCTCACGCGCGAGACCCATCCACAGCATCGTTGATTTCTCGGGTGCCTCCGGCGACATCTTTGGGCGCGTTAAGCGTTCCATCCCGGTGGTGAAGAAGAAAGCCAACATGACTGCACCGGGTCCGGAAAGCTCCGCCTCGTTGGAGACGACCTCGGCAGGCGACTTCCGAAGCTTCAATCCTCGTGTTGCGGGGCGAGCGATGGTAAATGGGGCCTTGTATGTTTCCTCGCGTGAAATGGGTGGCCTCAGGGGCAACGGCTGCGTGGGTGGCCTTCACGATTTTTAGCGCGCTGGGGTGCACGGCAGCTCGGAAGGATGAAGTCCTCGGGCGGAAGGTGCTGATTGGTCGAGGGACGGCCACTGCTCGAGTGCTGGATTTGCCTGCCGAAGCGGCGGTCTTGAGTGCTGGCAAGCCAATCGAGGCTCGTGACCTTTGTGCGCTGCCAGGCGCTACGCTGCACTTGCTTCTCGTACGAGGGGAAGAACAACCACATGAGCACCCCGATCAGGACTTGATCGTGGTTCTCCTTCGAGGCAAAGGCTCAATGTTGCTCGGGAGTGGAGTGCACCCAGTACAAGCCGGTGACGTCATCGTGGTCGAGCGGGGAGCAAAGCACGCGTTTCAGAACCGGACCCCGGAGGGATCGCTCGCCTTGGTGGTTCGTGTACCCCCATCGACACCATCATCGACCCCTGCCGAGCGTTGATGCTGCGAACGCCTTAGCTAGTGTGGAGCAGCAAAGAGGATCTTCACCATGGCTATACGGATTACGCGCGTGTACACGCGAACAGGGGACCAGGGGGAAACGGCACTGGTCGGAGGAAAGCGGGTTCCTAAGGATACGGCCCGCATCGAGGCATACGGCACCCTCGACGAGCTGAACGCTGTGCTCGGTATTGCTCGCGCGTTCAACCAGGAAACGAAGCCAGAGTCGGTACGCAACCAAGTGGACGAATTCCTCCGGCACTTGCAAAACGAGCTATTCGATCTTGGCGGAGAGCTAGCCACACCTCCAGAAGCACACCACGAGCACATGTTCCGGGTGGGACAACGCGAAGTTGAGGCTTTGGAAAAGGCCTTGGACAAGCTCCAGAAGGATTTGGAGCCACTACGATCTTTCATCTTACCGGGTGGTGGAAAGGTGAGTGCGTTTCTGCATCAAGCACGCACTGTGTGCCGGCGAGCGGAGCGTTTGGTATTGCGGTTGAGTCGCGAAGAGGACATCGGTCCGTGGCCGTTACGGTATCTCAATCGGCTCAGCGATTTCCTCTTTGTTCTCGCGCGCTGGGTGGCCAAACAGACTGGCGAAGCGGAATTTCTCTGGGAGCGCGGTCTGCAGAGCCATCAGCGTCGCCCTGGCGGGAAGAAGCGGCAAGGAGATTGAACGTGGCAGCGAGCGCTCTTTACTTAAAGCAACTGCAGCTTGGTCCGATGGAGAACTTCATCTACGTGGTCGGCGATCGCCACAGCCGCGAAGTGGCCTTGGTCGATCCTGCCTGGGATATCGACGCCATCGTTACGACCCTCGAAGAGGAAGACCTCAAGCCAGTGGCGATACTGGTCACGCACTTTCATCCGGACCATCTCGGCGGCAACTTGTTCGGCCACCATATTGCGGGTGCGGCGCAACTGCTCGAGCGCAATTTCCCCCTGAAGGTTTACCTTCATAAGACAGAAGTCGACTACGCCCTCCGCATTGCGGGGCTCTCCCGAAGCGACGTCGTAGCAACGGAGAGTGGCGACAGCTTGCAGGTAGGTGATGTTCCAATCCGTTTTCTCCATACCCCTGGGCACACCCCGGGCTCGCAGTGCTTCCTGGTGGAGAATCGCTTGATTTCTGGGGACACTCTGTTCATTGGAAGCTGCGGGCGGGTGGATTTGCCAGGAAGCGACCCGGCGCAAATGTACGATAGCTTGGTGAACAAGCTCGCTCGGCTGCCAGACGACACGGTTCTTTACCCAGGGCACAACTACGCAAGCGAGCCGACTTCCACGATCGGCCGGGAAAAACGAACGAACTTGTATTTACGTTTTCAGCGACTCGATGACTTCCTCCGCTTTATGGGTTACGCATGACGAAGCCCCAGAACCTATTTGTTTACGGAACGCTTCGGGATCCGGCACTGGTGAAGGAGCTGACGGGTCGGTCCTTCGACACCGAAGAGGCATGGTTGCTCGACCATGAACGCCGGCAGTTACCCCACACTTATCCGTTTGTCGTTCCTGCCCCGGGCCATCGCGTTCGAGGGCTCTTATTGCGCAATGTCGACTCTGCGGCTTTGGCTGCACTCGATCGCTACGAGTGCGAGGGCGTACTTTACGCCCGCGTTCGGGCGCGGGTAAAGACGCGACATGGGATTGAAGACGCCTACGTCTATGTGGCGCGCGGCGACGCGCTTCCCTACTGCGAGCCAAACAGCAGCACGCGACCTTGACTCACGCTCGCTTCTTCGCTGACGTGGGAAAGCTCCCATGGATGGCGACTCTGCTTCGTCTCTTTCCGTTCCTGCAGTCGGAACCCGTAAGGCTACCATCAGCCGTCAGGAGTTAGTGCAGGCAATTTGGCAGCTTGCCTGGCCGGTGATCGTAACTCTGCTTCTGGAGTCGCTGGTGGGGCTGGTCGACACCCTGATGGTGGGGCGCCTTGGGGCCAACGCTGTCGCTGCGGTGGGAGTGGGAGCGCAAATCCTCAATAGCGTCAGCATCGCCATGACCGCGGTCGGAACCGGCACCTTAGCACTCGTGGCACGGTCCATCGGGGCCGGCCAGCGAGATTTTGCCGAACGCGTGGTCGCGCAATCGCTCATAGCCGCCTTTGTTCTTTCCTGCGTGTGCATCGCCCCCGTCATTGTGTTTGCCGAAACGGTTGTGGGCTGGTTCGGTGTCGAGCCGCAAGTGCGCGAGCTTGGCGCTTGGTTCACTCGCCTCGTGATGCTGTCGATTCCTCAGTCGGCAGCATTGTTCGTCATCGGGTCGGCGCTGCGAGCAGCCGGAGACACACGCACGCCCCTTTGGGTTGGTGCGTTGGTAAACGCGGTGAATGTCGTGGGCAACTATGTCTTGATTTTCGGAGCGTTTGGGCTGCCTGCTTTGGGAGTAAGGGGTTCTGCACTGGCCACGGTCATCGCCTTTACCATCGGAACGATCTTCGGTTTGGCGTTGTTGTTTCGAGGTCGGCTAACCCTGCGGCTGGAGCCGGACCACTTTAGGCTGGACCTTCCCCTCATTCGGCGTGTGCTGCGCATTGGCTACCCGGCCGCAACGGAACAACTGCTCATGCAGGTGGGCTTCTTTCTCTACCTAGTGTTCGCGGCCCGCTACGGTACGAGCGCCGTCGCCGCTTACTTCATTGGGGTAAGAATCCTCGCTCTCTCCTTCCTTCCGGGCTACGGCTTTGCAGCAGCAGCGGCGGCCCTAGTGGGGCAGAATCTCGGGGCGAAACAGCCGCACCTTGCGCGCCGCTCCGGTTGGGAGTCGAACCGGCTGGCGGTGTACCTCATGTCAGCATGCGGCTTGGCCATCATCGCCTTGGCGCGGCCGATTGCCTCGGCGTTCGTGGACGACCCTGCGGTCATCCAGGACACCGTGCTGTTCATCTGGGCGCTCGGGCTTTCCCAGCCTTTTATGGCTATCGACTTCACCCTCGGTGGTGCCTTACGTGGTGCAGGCGACACGCGTTTTCCGTTGGTGGCGGTTTTCGTCGGCTTTTACGGTTGCCGACTGGGCTGCGCCTACCTGGTGGCTCAGGTGTTTCACCTGGAGTTACAATGGCTTTGGCTTTCGCTCGTAGGAGATTACATCGCCCGTGCGGCACTGAAGGCGTGGCGCTTCCACAGCGACCGTTGGCAAGCAATCTCCGTTTAGGCTTGCTGGCTTGCTGCCATAAAGTGGTGAGAACAAAAGCCCAATTGTCCGTCGTCAAGCCGGCTGGCCTTATCGACGATCACTCTCGTCGCAACCGTAGCGTCGTTCTGCCCGCGAGTTGGTAGCCTTCGTCGGCTAGTACCCTGCGGCGCACACAAGTTGATCCTGGTGCATTTCGGTAACTGTAACCCTCTCGTGCCACGAGTGCAGAGGTCATTTTCGTGCCGGGCAGACAAACTAGAGAACCCTCCGCCGGCCGGCGTCGCCGTCGCTCATTCATTGACAACCAGAGCCCTGCTGGCTAATCGGATGCGCCGCACTGAAGCGGCATTGCGCTTGAATTCTTCGGCTAGTTTTTCGTCAACGGGGCGTCGCTGATGATCGAAG